>Ga0182742_1000405_pt1 | contig 70361 bp, 71 predicted proteins | sample eDN5th37CBELigMG_FD_128880 | JGI IMG/M metagenome (GOLD analysis project Ga0182742, IMG submission 128880) | Enriched Miracle-Growth compost microbial communities from Emeryville, California, USA - eDNA 5th pass 37_C BE-Lig MG (version 2)... ...
AATTAATCTAGTGGGACTTGGGGTGACTGGCAAGTCTTTTTTTATGCACTCATTTAATAAAGTGCAGGACTCTGCATTTTTCTGTTGCAAAGCTCTGCACTTTTATTTTGCAATAAACAATATCAGCTTCATTAAATAAATGAATTATGTAATTAATGATAGACGGAGTTATTTAATCCTGTATCTTCTCTTTTATACCGTTTAAATAATTATCCAGAAATTCTTCTCATTTATCGTCCTCTAAATAAAATAAATCAACATAACTGGTATCCATATTGCCTGAGTTTTCTTGAACATTCGCCGTTATAAATTTTTTCTCAATCATATTAATTAATAAGCCTGCTATTATACTGTCAAACAGAGTTAACCTTCAACTTTCTGGCACCGCTAATTAGTAAATGTCTATTTTTAAGAAATTCAATAAACTCTATAAAGGTGCCTCTCCTTAGTTACCATAAATTTCGCAGAAAAAATATCTGATTATGAATAAATACATTGATACGGGTTTACAAACATATTATATGAGGACTACTGTTGATTACTTTTTAACTGATCAACTAGGGGTTTTATTTCATCATTATGGTAGTCTAGGAACTTATATTTAATTGGTGAATCATGATTAGCATTCAAGCATTGCTCAATTGCCTTTCTTAGTTCCTGTATTCTGCTGTGATATGCTGGTGCTAAAAAGAACACTTTAATTTTCCTGATTTCTGTATTTGAAGCTTCAGCGAGTTCTGAATACCCCCGATACGGTACTTTTTTGTTACAGAAATTCCTATCATAAAATATATCCTTACCATAATTTGCATAAAAATATAATTCGGAAATGATGCCTACTTTTTTATTTTTAAAAGCATCTTCAGGCCTAAATGCTTTTAATTCAAAAATACATAAATCATTTGACTCACTAATCCCCCATAAATCAAAAAAACCTGTCGGAAAAATTCTATTTATTTCTTTTATATCACTATCGCTTTTTCCAATAAATAAACCATTAGGTAATTGATTATATAGATTAATAAGAGTCGTACCATCGTTTAATTTATTATTTAATAGTTCTTTTCCATTTTGAACAAAAGCATTCTCAACATAATGTTCAGCTTTACGTTGCTCTGATTCACTTAGTACTGCTTCTTTATCAGGTATATTATTTATAAGTTCTTTTGTTTCTTTCAATTGATTAAACTTATTCATAAATTCATCGACAACGGCTTTATTATTTTCATCAGTATCAAACCATTTCATTTGATTGTCGAATTTCCATACCCTATATAAAAATCTCATATAGTGCGTTTGTTCATTACATAAATTCAAAAAAGTACCATCCCAATTGATAGGATTAAAGCTAATAATCACTTCACATTCCTTTTTAGCATGGAAAATTAAAGCCCATGCTTCAAAAGCTACTTCATCTTTCTGCATGTTTCGTGTTGGATATTTGATATGTATTTTTAGCTTATTTTTCTCTTCAAAAATATAAAAATCAATTTCCTTTGGTATATTGACACCCCACAATTTCTTGCCTTTTACAAGTTTCCAATTATCTTCAAACATGCTTTTACTCTCCCTTCAATTATTTGATCTTTAGTTTTGAATAAAAACACAAAAAAATAAATATTCACGCAAAAAATGCGGGGTTAATAAAAGTTAAAATGTATATTTATTCGTTTTATCTCTTTTTTAATGGCTGCATTAGATTGGATAATGAAATATAGAAAAACAGAACCATTTAATCCGATAATAGATTATTATATATACAACATATAGTAACTAGTATTAAGATTTAGGAAGTAAAGTAAGCGTGTAAAGTGGTTATAAATGGCATAAAATAATAAATCTTGATTAAGGGGGAATTCAGTTTGCCAAAGATTGCATGGATTACGGATAGCACGTGCTATATTGATCCTGAATATGCGAAACAAAACAACATCTTTGTTGTACCAATCGGAATTACTTTTGAAAATGAGACGTACAAAGATGGAATTGATATTAGAGAAGAAGAATTATATTCTAAACTTTCTATCTCTCGTACCCTTCCTAAAACGTCTCAGCCTGTCATTGGTGAATTAGTGGATTTGTTTGAAGAACTGAAAACAGAATATGATTTAGGGATTGCTATCCATTTATCAACGGAGTTAAGCGGTACCGCTAATGCTACAAAACAAGCGGCTGATATGGCTGATTTCCCTCTTGAACTAGTGGATTCCAGATTGATTTCTTTGCCTGTGGCCCATTTAATTCGGAAAGGTCAGGAATTAATTCGTGAAGGAGTTTCTCCAGAAGATACAGCAAATACATTGAGAACGATGTATCAATTCAATAAACTGTATGTGATGATTGGTTCATTGGAGCAACTGCATAAAGGAGGGCGTGTAAGTGCTATTCAAATGTTAATGGGAAGCCTTCTCCAAATAAAACCGATTCTGACATTTGAAGATGGTAAATTGATTCCATATGATAAGGTCCGTTCGCAAAAGAAAGCTTTATCCTATATGGTTGCTCGTTTAAAGGATGATTTGGATCAAGGTATGAATATAAAAACTGTCTATATTTTAGAAGGAAGTGCAAAACAAGAGGCTCTTAGCATTCAAGAGCAGGTTCGCTCCCTTTTACCGGAAATTGAGATTATTATTGGTCCGTTAGGCTCTGCCATTGGTGTTCATGCTGGGGCTGGCACCATTGCACTGACCTGGTTTAGAGAGGAATAATTTTAAAATAAAAGGAAAATCCTTTAAAGCTAAGAGGATTTTCCTTTTATTTTATATTTTCATTAGGCGTATTTAATTCCCGCTTGCATGATATTATTAAAATTATCTGAACCGTATGGTGTAACAGCATAGGTCATTTCACAATTTGGACAATTCATAATGACTTTCTTAAGTGTAAATATTTCGCCGCAATCACATGTAATTTCATGTGCAATTGTTGGAGCAAGGTCAGCTTTTCCTTTCCTTTTCACATGATCTACAATCGCTTTTCCATCGTGTAAATTTGTTGTACAACCACAGCTCATATAGAATACCTCCAAATGTTTGTTATATTTGCTCAATACTTAACAAATGTAGGATAACAAAGAGTTATGGAGATCCATATAGCAAAAATCACACCTGTGCTTCAGTTATTAGGTAAATCACTTCTTCCCCTCTTCTCTTTTTTTAAAATCAATTCATGTATACGAGGCCTATTTGGTCTAATATAGAGTTTTCCTAAATACTTTATTAAAGAAGATGAATGTTTTCGAATTCCCCTTTTTTGTGAAAAATTTATGAAAAGGAGAAAACAAATATGGTTGCCGTTCATTTTTATGAGAAAAGAAATTTAGTATTAAGTCAATGCCGGCAGCAGGTTCCTACTGTAGACGAAAACATTAAAATAAAAGGCCGCAAAGGAAAAGTTGTAAGTGTGCAGGAAGTCAAAGAAAATGTTGTTCATGTACAGGTGGAATTTGAAAAGATTGTTAAGAAACAGGTATTAGTAAATGATAATAAAAAGAAAAGAAGATAAAATAATTATTTCAAAACATAAAACATAATAAATGAAATACAAAAGAGAGTTACCGTTAATTGGTAACTCTCTGCTTTTGCATTTACGTATATAATCGGCGTTAGCCTGCTAACATTTAAGCATCAAAGGTGTCCTCATAGGTTACGCCATTTGCTTCGACTAAATCTTCATTTTCTACAATGTACTGATTTCCGGATGTATCGGTTAAAGTAATGACAGCTTTTACTGGAACCGCATCCTTCGATAAGGTTCCATCAGTTGTCCAATATTCTTCCTGATAGGTTCCATTTATCGTAATAAATGCAGTGCTCAATTCTTTTGTATCATTTGATAACTCAAATAATTTATCGGTTGCCGTATTTGTAGCTAATATGGTACCATCTTCGCTGACTAAGCTGACGGTTACATTCGCTAAATCTGCAATACTTAGCTCATCTGTGAGTGTGAATCCAATATTTAGTCCTTTATAGTCAGTACCACTATGAGTGTTAAAGTTCTGAGTAGTAATATATGTCGCTGCATCCTCTCCTTCAAACACGTCAGGGAACACATCCAAATAACTAACTTCATTTGCTTCAATTAGATTTTCATTTTCCACGATGTACTGATTTCCGGATGTATCGGTTAAAGTAATGACAGCTTTTACTGGAACCGCATCCTTTGATAAGGTTCCATCAGTTGTCCAATATTCTTCCTGATAGGTTCCGTTTGTCGTAATAAATGCAGTGCTCAATTCTTTTGTATCAGCTGATAACTCAAATAATTTATCGGTCGCGGTATTCGTAGCTAATATGGTACCATCTTCGCTGACCAAGCTGACGGTTACATTCGCTAAATCTGCAATACTTAGCTCATCTGTGAGTCTAAATCCAATATTTAGCCCTTTGTAATCGGCTCCACTATGGGTATTAAAATTTTGAGTAGTAACAAATGGTGCCGCTTCTTCTCCTTCATATACAGTTGTAGGAGTTTGGTCATCTGTTCCATCAACCGAATCCTCTTCTATATTCTTAATGTTCTGTTTAACGGAGTCATAATTTTCAATAATGTCATTTGGATTAGATCCTGTAGGAATAGTTAAGTTATCTATCTTTGTATTTTCGTTAAGGGTTACTTTTGTATTTGTGTTTTTAATCGTTAATTTTGAAATAGTCGAATCCTTTGTTTCAAAATTAACATTGTCCCTCTTAATGGTTACATCGCTAAGTATAGAATTATCTACTGTTATTTTACCGCCTGAAGCTGTAGTGTTTGCAGCAGCAGATGTAACTTCTGCGGCCGTTCCTTCTATGATGGTTTCACCTTTGACGGTTACACCGTTGATTGACAAAAAGTCACCTTTTAAGACTAATGGACCATTAATAACGGTATCTCCACCGTCTAAGGTTAAAGGAGTTTCTTCTGTACCTGAATTGGTCATTTCTAAATAACGAATCTTTTCAACATTATTTTGTTTATCTGTTGACAGATAAACAACTGCATCAGTCAATATTTCACTGTTGTTTTGATTGAGTAATCCTTTCATGTTCTCGGAAAGTGTGAATGCTTTTCCATTTACCGTAACAGACGTTTCATTAATCGCTTCAATTGGGACCCGCCCGTCTGCTTTACCGAAAAGCTCCACATTTATGGAGCGGTAAATCATTGTTGCAGCTTCAGCACGCCGTGTATTTTTGTAAGGATCAAAAGTCGTTTCCGTACTCCCTTTTGTAATGCCCGCTTCATGAATGGCAGCAATATAATTTTTAAATGTTGATTGATCTCCAACATCAGTAAACGGAACGGTAGCATTAGGATTAGTTTCTAAATTATCAAAGGTTGAAACAATCATCTTGGCAAGTTCAGCCCTTGTGATGGTTTGATTAGGTTTAAATGTATTATCATCATACCCTTCAATCACGCCTGCTTCTTTTAAGGCAGAAATCGTACCGTAAAAATCACTGCTCGCCGTTACATCATTAAAAACAGGGTCACCTGCATCCTTTTCTGTGTCAAGATTTAAGGCTCGTGCTAGCATAGCAGCCGCTTCTGCTCTCGTTACATCTCTATACGGTACAAACGCATTATCGGTAACCCCAAATACGACTCCTTTATCCACCAACACCTCGACAGGTTCAGTAAAATAAGTTCCAGCAGTATCATTAAATAATATTTCTTTTTGCGTTGTGGGAGTGCCCTCAGTATCAGTTGCGGTATCTTCTGTCTCGTTTGCAGCGCCTTCTGGTTCATTTGCAGCGTTCTCAGTGTCAGTTGTGGTATCTTCAGTGTCGTTTACAGTACCTTCCGTTGCAGGATTCTCAGATTCGTTTGTAATAGTCCCTTCAGACTCGGTTGCAGGATTCTCCGTAGTTGCTGCTGTTCCCTCTGTATTCGTTGTTGCTGTTTCTACAGCATTATCCGTTGGTGTTGCTTCAGCCGCTGCAGCTTTTGTTGGAGACAAGCTTGTTGCGCCAAAAGCCAGGGAGGCAATTAGCATGGTACCAGCCATGATTTTTACGGAAGCATTTTTTACATTAGGAAATTTAGAATTTATATACGATTTTGCACTTTCTTCTAAATCTTCTTGATTATCCTTACTTTTACCTAACTCCTGAGCAAATTCAACATTGGGTATATCTAAGTATAATGAAATCACTAATTGATTATCTTTCTCTTGAACAACGTGCTTTTTAAATTGATACATATATGAACGTAATCCCCCTTATTTTTATTAGGTTACTAGCATACCTTATTAGCGTTTCTTGATCAATCTGCTTTTATTCATCTAGGATACCTGTTCATGCACAAGGGATATTTTTTACTAATTTGGTATTAATCTATAAGCAAGTTTGATTTTTAATTGAATTTTGTAACATAATTGAAGAAACCATCACGTAAATGAGGTGAGAAGGTATAAACGATATGAATCATCATGAACAGGATGAACAAAAGGAATATAGGGATGAACCTCCAATGGAGGATTTTTTGCCGAATGAAGAAGATCAGCTTTTAAAAGAAAAACAGAAAAAACGGAAAACCCTTTTTGTTAAAATCGTGGCTATCGGATTGGCTATAACCATGCTTATCAGCTTTAATCAAATTTGGCCGCAGATAATCAATCTTCCTTCAATTAAATTTTTACAAAAATCTAAAGAACTTTCAAAGCAAGAAGATATCCAGTTATATAAAGAAGCGGTTGTCACCATCCAAGATCAGCATACAAAAGGAACGGGTTTTAATGTTTCTGAAAATGGGTTCATTATTACCAATCGACATGTTGTGGAAGAGATGAATCCCATTACCGTTATTTTTCCGCAAGGTGATATCTTAGGTGCTTCCGTCGTTCATATGGATTCTGTTCTGGATCTTGCTTTTTTAAAGGTTGAAGGAAAAGATTTACCATTTCTTTCTCTGAGCAGGCCTAATACATGGAGGATTCAAGATCATATTTATGTGATTGGTAATCCGCTTTTTCATAATCAAATTGCCAACGAAGGAGATATATTGGAAGGGTCGGAAAAGAATCAGTTATTAATGATTTCGGCACCTATCTATAAAGGGAACAGTGGGAGTCCAGTAATAAACAAGGAAGGAAAGGTGATTGGAGTTGTCTATGCGAAAATGACGGAAGATGGTATAGGCCTAGCTATACCGGTAGAACAAATTTTAGGGCATCTACCAAAAAATCAAGGTGTTTCAAAGGATGATTAATGCCTGTTGAAACACCTTGATATAAAAAGACAGTATCCCTTGTTTTGCTGGATTAGCCTTCAGCAATAGCTCGTACAATATGGTCTTCAATGTCTGTGATGGACGCTGCTAGATAATTATTAATCAAGATAGAGAAAATAAACTTTTCACCGCTTCTGGCCGTGACATATCCGCTTAAAGTGGAAACACCTGAAATTGAACCTGTTTTAGCCCTTACATTTCCAATGGTTAATTCGTCCTTCAGTCGGTTCCGTAATGTGCCGCCTGTTCGTTTGTCTGGCTGACCGGCAACCGGTAAAGACCTTTCAAATTCAGGAAACCAGCTTTTTTTCTGTGCGAGAAAAAGTAATTGGGAAAGTTCATTTGCTGGAATCATATTTTTATGGGACATTCCTGATCCATCACGAAGTTGAATGGTGCTCCCATTAAGACCTAAGTCTGTTAGTGTTTCTTTGATTACCTGCAAGCCAGCCTCCCAACTCCCCTCCCCATAAACGACCTTCCCCATCTCTTTTGTTAGTACCTCCGCATGTCCATTATTGCTTAGCTTCATGAATGGAATGAGGAGGTCTTTTAATGGCATTGACTGTTTCGTGGCAAGTTTCGATGCCCCTTTCGGAGTAACACCTGTCTCCATTTCAGATTTCTCTGTGAAAGTGATTCCATATTCTTTGAGTGAGGTCTTAAAAACCTGTAGTGCATATAGAGTGGGTTCCCACACAGCTGCCCACTTTTTTATCGTACTGCTGTTTTGAGGAACGGTACCTTTCACCATGATGGTATTCTCCCCGTGCAATCGTTCAAATGAAACCTTACTTAATTGATTGGTTTCAACGGTTTTTGTAAGGTTAATGATGGTCACATATTCATTTTTGGGTGTTACTTGGATCTTTGCCCTTTCCCCAATCTGTGCGGCAGGCTTGATTTCAAGGAGAACCGTTCCGGAATCATAATCATTACTTGGGGAAAGGGTCAATGCTGAAACTTGAGCCCCTGTATGGAAGGATTCATCGGACCAATTCAAATCTTGTGAGAGACGAATCGAATCATACCAGCTGTCGTCTCCTACCAGATTCCCCTTAATTTTAGTAATTCCGTTTGCTTTTAATTGCTGAGCAAAAAGGTCGAGATCCTCTTTCATCAAAGTGGGATCGCCTTTCCCTTTTAAATACAAATCACCTTCAAGGACTTTTCCTTTTATCCTGCCATCCATCCACACTTCAGTTGAAAATTGGTAATCGGGACCAAGCTGTTCTAAAGCTGCTGATGCAGTCAGGAGTTTCATATTTGAGGCGGGATGTAAACGGATATCTCCGTAAGAAGAATAGACAATTTCGCCGCTGTCAGCTTTTCTAATGCTTACACCTGTAAGAGCTCCATTAAGCCGCTGGTCATTAAGGATTCTGTCTATTTTGGATTCTAAAGTTACAACTGTCCTTGCACTTTCTCCTTCTGCTAAACTAGGTATCGGTAATATGAATTGGATAATCGTAATTAGCAAGAAGCACTTAATCGTATTTGTGTTTAAAAGATTTATCTTCTTCAATTTGCTTCACCCTCTATTATTGTTGAATAACATCTAGGATTCCACAACTTAAGAGAAAACATAATCATGTAAATTGTTTTTGCTAATAAAAGAAGGAGTATAGTTATCTCTTAATTCTGATATTAGGAGAACATAAAAAGCACCCGTGCAGGTGCTTTTTATGTATATTAGGTAGATGGGTTCGTGTTACTCGCCTAAATTAACTACAATTTTATATTGCAATGCTTTCAATGTTTGTTCATAGGCTTCGCTTGAAACTATGTAATAGGTTTCATCATTAGCGGTTACAACAAGCTCTTCCGGACTTTTATCTACCTGAGCGGCATCTAAGCTGAAGTATTTTTCACCTAGTAAATTTGAAATATCCATATTTTCACCCCCTTGTCTTATTGTAACTGTATTATTGCTATAAAATAAAGAAGAATATCTTTAACTGGCATTCCGCTTTGGTGTTTTCATTTTATTGAACAAAAGTTTCTCTTTATAGTTTATCGCAATAATTCCTATGGCCACTAAAGACAGTGCGGCAAGAATAAACAGATTAAAACGTTCACCTGGTATAAACATCGCAGATAAAACAGCTCCGAAAATCGGAGTTAAAAAGCTATATATGCTCATCTCTCCCGCTTTGTTATATTTCAAGATTGTTGTCCATAGGGCGAATGCGACTGAGGATAATAAGGCCGCATAAATGAGCAAACCCCAGCCATATGGTGTAAACGTAATCGAATGCTCGCTTAAACCTGGGACACCCACAATGAGTAAAACTAGCGAACCAATCGTCAGCTGCCAGCCAGTTAAAGTTACCGGATGGATATCAGAAGCAAGTTCTTTTGTCATAATGGTAGTAACGGCGCTTGTAAGTCCAGACATAATCATAAAGCCTTCTCCTGTCCATTGGAAATGAAATTGGAATTCCTGCCCCCAATTCGCAGCAATAATTCCAGCGAACCCTGCAATCAATCCAATGGTCTTCTTTCCATTTATGCGATCATCACGATAATAAAAATGCGCTAACATTACAGCAAGGAACGTACCGCTTGAGGACAGGATAGCTCCCTGCATCCCCGATACCTTTGATAGACCATTGTAGAAGAAAAAATACTGTACGGCGGTTTGGATGATACCAAATACTATTAAAACGAGAATCTGTGATTGTTTTACAAGGAGTTGATTTCGGTTCGTACATAATAAAAATAACAAAAGAATGAATCCTGCAAACAGGAAACGAAGACCGGCAAACACAATCTGCGCCATCGTATCATTTGCAGCTAACTGTAATTCAACATAGCTAATCTTAAGAACAGGAAAAGCACTTCCCCATAAAATCGAACAAAAAATAGCGATACATATGACAACCCATTTATTTTGAAACATACTTTTCAATCCCATTCATCTCCTGTAGGTCTATTCACCTCTAAACGTTTATTATAAATCCTTTTCAAGGTATAAGTGTTATTTTTAAAAACCGAAAAGATTCAAAAAAAAGCCCCTCTATTTAAAAGAGAGACTCTAATGGAGTTATAATACTTTCACATAAAAGGTTCTATTACGCGGACCATCAAATTCACAAAAATAAATCCCCTGCCATGTTCCTAATAGTAAACGGCCGCCGGATATAATCATATGCTGTGAAGCTCCAATAGTACTGGCTTTCATGTGGGCAGCTGTATTGCCTTCCATATGGCGGTCTAGATTATGTACCCATGGATAAACTTCGTCAAAGCGACGCAACATATCATGTTTCACATCAGGATCGGCGTTTTCATTAATGGTTATACCAGCAGTTGTGTGTGGACAATAGACAATAACCGCCCCGTCTAAAATATTCAGTTCTTTCACATAAGCCTGAACGATTTCCGTTACTTCAATCATTTCATCACGTTTGTTTGATTGTAAGGTGAATTTTTTAAGCACATGTTTCCCTTCTTTCTATATATATGAAAGTTCTTCTCTATCTATATTTAACATATAACAGGAAGTCGATAAACCCACTTTAGCTGCTTTAAAGCTATCCAATCATATTTTTTCAGGAAAATGAACAGACTAATAATCCTGGAGGTGTTAGGATGAATGATCAGGAAAAAAACTTTTCTAATGTTAGTTTAGGCGGTAAAGTAAATAAAGAAAAAGGGATGAACCATGATCAGCTAAAATATGGTCAAAAAGAGCGGTCAGAAAATAAAAGGTAAAAGAACAAAAAAGCAGCACTCCGTCGAGTACTGCTTTTTTTATTCTTCTGCAGGAGCGGCATCCACAGCAATTTGATAGGCATCAAGAAGGGATTCTTTTGCCATTTGATTAGCAATATGGACTAAATGCTGTCCGTTTTCATCTTCCTCGACTTTCATTAAAACCGTGTCATTCTGATTACGTAAAAGCGCATAGGATTCTCCCTGCATTTCAAATAAGGCTTCCACCTCATAAGAAATTTGCTGTCCGTTCTCATTTTCAATGGTAATAAGGTCGCGAAGTGAATCATTTTCCATGTTTCTTCCTCCTTAGAACATAGATACTCACTTACATTTCCCTCTTTTCTTTCCATCCATTCTAAATCATGAAGGGAAGTTATTCGCAAACTCTGATTATGTAGGGAATTGTCGATATAATGTAGAATATTGTCGAAATAAAGCGTATTTACCCTTGTAATATTTATTATTTTTATCAAACACAAAAAACTTTTTTGGGAAAATTATATGAAACAAGATTGGAAATCTAATGATACAATTTTAAAATAAAATATAAGAAATACCTACTAACCCAGTAAAAATGGTGATTAAAGGAGAATTGATAAATATTTTAAAAATCTGTTGCATTGAAAAAAAACCGCTGTTATAATGAGAACATATTTATGAATATTCACAATATTAAAGGCAAACAAATATTATTTTTGGTTTGATCGGAGGAATTCTTTTGACTAAGTTACCTAGAGTAAATGAATTAGGTTTTTTTGAAATTCGTCTTGAATCCATTGGCGGATTGGGTGCCAATCTAGCTGGTAAATTGCTTTCTGAAGCTGGCGTTGTAGGAAATGGATTTAATGGGCTAAGCTTCTCATCTTATGGATCTGAGAAAAAAGGTTCACCAGTAAAAGGACATATACGTTTCTGTGAACCTTATACAAATATTCGTGACACTACACCTGTAGAACGTCCACATGTAGTAGCGATTTTCCATGATGCACTATATAAAACATTAGACTGTACAAGCGGTATTTACCCAGATAGTACGGTTCTAGTAAACTCTATGAAAACTCCTGAAGAGCTTAAGGCGTTAATGAATATAGACGGTGGAATCATGGCTGTTGTGGATGCAACGAAAATTGCATTAGAAGAAAAAACAAAAGTAAACACAGCGATGCTGGGAGCACTTTACCGTATTCTTGATTTCTTAGATGCTGACTCTATGAGAGATACGATTCGTCGTACATTCGAGAAAAAATATCCGCATTTAGTAGAATCCAATCTTCGTACATTTGATAGAGGGTACAATGAAGTAGAATTTAAGACTTTTGAAGCTAGCCAAGATGCAACAGCTAAGCCGTTTGTCCGTGAAGAGCCAACTTTTGGCTATGAAACTCAACCAATCGGTGGTCTAGTTATTGATCCAGGAAATAGTATTTTCAAAGATTTAAGTATTTCACGTTCAGGCGTGCTTCCTCATTATCATGAAGATAAATGTATCCACTGTGCTGCCTGTGATACAGCTTGTCCTGACTTCTGTTTCGTTTGGAAAGAAGAGCCGGATAAAAAAGGCCGTCCGCAAATGTTCTTGAAAGGTATTGATTATCAATACTGTAAAGGCTGTTTAAAATGCGTACATGCCTGTCCGGTAGAAGCATTAACAAGTGAAACGGAAACAAATGATGGTTATGCTGAAGCAAACCGTGTACCACATTTATTCGAATTAGTAAAATAATTTTCATAGTGAAAGGTGATTACGTACATGTCTAAAGAGATTGTTATAGATAAAGAAAAAGCAGGTCTATCTGAAGGATCTGTTGATCAAGCCATTGTATTTGAATCAGGAAATGAAATGGCTGCATACGCAGCACACCAAATTAACTATCATATCATGGGATATTACCCTATCTCCCCTTCTACAGAAGTAGCTCAGTTCCTTGATGGAATGAAAGCAAGAGGACAACATGATATTAAATTAATAGCTGCTGACGGTGAGCATGGTTCTGCAGGTATTTGTTATGGTGCGGCAGCAGGCGGCGGACGTGTATTCAACGCAACAAGTGCTAACGGTTTCTTATATATGCTTGAGCAGCTGCCAGTTCAATCAGGAACTCGTATGCCAATGGTATTAAATCTAGTAAACCGCTCCGTTTCTGGTCCATTAAACATTCACGGCGATCACTCTGACCTTTATTTTGCTTTAAATATCGGCTGGCCAATTTTAATGGCGCGTGACCCGCAAGTTGTTTACGATATGAACATTATGGCTATTAAATTAGCGGAAGATCCAGAAGTTCGCTTACCAGTTATCGTTTCTTATGATGGATACTTCACTTCTCACCAGAAGAGACGTGTACAAGTGATTAAGGATAACAATGAAGTTCAAAAATTCATTGGTCCAGTTCCAACGAACTACCCTCATGCATTAGACCGTGATAACCCAGTATCAATCGGTGCTTACATGAATGAACCTGATACAATCAATAACCGTTATCAGCAATCAGAAGCAATGTATAATGCAGAAAAAGTATTCGAAAGAATTACAAAAGAATATGCAGAATTAACAGGCCGTGAGTACCCTATTCTTGACCTATATGGAATGGAAGATGCTGAAGTGGCAGTATTCATGCTAAACTCTGCTACAGAAGTTTGTAAGGATGTTGTTGACCAATTACGTGCAAAAGGAATTAAAGCTGGAGTTATTTCTCCTAACATTCTTCGTCCATTCCCGCAAAAGCAAATTGCTGAAGCGTTAAAGAATGTAAAAGCAATTACAGTTGGTGACCGTGGAGATTCTTACGGAGCACACGGCGGTAACATGGCTCTTGAAGTAAGAGCAGCGCTACAAACTTATGGAAATACTGAAACAAAAGTTATTAACCGTGTCTACGGATTAGGTGGTAAAGACTTCTATGCAGATGATGCAGAAAAGTTCTTCCAACTAGCAATCGATGCAGTTGAAGCGGATAAAGTTGAAGTGCCATTTGATTACTTTGGTCATACTCCAGGTAACCCAGAATTAGCACCAAAACGTCGTGTAGAACCATTGAAAAAGGAAGATTTACGTACAGGTCTTATTACAGTTACTCCTAACGAAGAAACAGGTGAATTAAAAGTTAAGATTCCTCCTCTAAGAGCCTTAACGAAAAAACCTAAGCGTATTTCTTCAGGACATGGAGCATGCCCTGGCTGTGGTATTTTCTCTGGACTAGAAACATTCTTTAAAGGAATTGAAGGCGATATTGTTGCCCTATTCCATACTGGCTGTGGAATGATTGTTACAACAGGATATCCTTACAGCTCACATAAACAAACGTATATCCATAACCTTTTCCAAAATGGTGCAGCAACATTATCTGGTGTTGTAGAAATGTTCCATGAAAGAAAACGTCGTGGTGAATTTGACGAACTTGGCTTAAGTGATGATTTCACATTCGTTATGGTTACTGGTGACGGTGGTATGGATATCGGTATGGGACCTGCAATCGGTACAGCTTTACGTAACCACAAAATGATTATCGTAGAGTATGATAATGAAGGTTATATGAATACTGGAAGCCAATTGTCTTATTCTACTCCACTTGGACATATGACAAGTACTTCTGGTGTTGGACCATACCAAGCAGGTAAAGCGTTCCACCATAAAGATACAGCACAAATTATGGCTGCAACAAATATTCCATACGTATTCACAGGTTCTGAAGCATTCCCTCAAGATCTTGTGAGAAAAGCTGCGAAAGCACAATGGTATGCAAATAATGTAGGTATGGTATATGGTAAAATCCTAATTGCCTGTCCGTTAAACTGGAAATCAAATGAAACACTAGGACAAGAGATTGTAGATGCGGCTGTTAATTCTTGCTTCTTCCCTCTTTATGAAGTGGAAAAAGGTGTTACAAAAATTACTTATAACCCAGAAGATAAGAAAAAACGCATTGAACTTAGTGACTGGTTAAAACACATGGGTAAAACAAAACACATGTTAAAAGAAGAGAATAAAGAAATGCTTCAAGAATTCGAACACGAAGTAGACCGTCGTTGGAACCAATTGAAAGCAAAACACGAAAGTCCATATCTATAAGATATAAGAGAAACCCTCTTGGAAATCCAAGAGGGTTTTCTTTATTGTTTTTCTACTCTTCATAAATCATTTTCCTAGTCATACCACCATCAACAACAAGATTTATGCCAGTAACAAAGTCATTTTCCTTCGCTGTTAGATACAAGCAAGCACGTGCAATATCCTCAGGCTTGCCTACCCGTTTTGAAAAATGCTGTGCATGATCCTTTTGACTTAGCTTTGAGTAATCACCGGTTTCAATCCAGCCCGGTGAAATGGCATTTACCCTAATCCGATTATGGCTTAATGATGCAGCGAGTGCATGCGTAATAGCAACAATTCCCCCCTTCGTTGCAGCATAGGATTCTGAATTTGGTTCAGACATGATGGCTCTTGTTGAAGCTATATTCACAATTGCACCTCCCTCCTCGTTTTGCCGCATAAACTTTGCCGCCTCTCGTGATCCTAAGAAGACACTTCTTAAATTGGTTTGGATGACATCGTCCCATTCTTCTATTGATAAGTCAAAAAGAGATTTAAAAATTCCTTTTCCTGCGTTATTAATTAAAATATCAATTCTGCTGTATGTATGATGAGTGGTTTCCATTAAGCGAATGATATCTGGTTCCCTTCGTACATCCGTTTGAATGAAAAGAGCTTCCCCACCCTTCTTTTTAATCATATGAGCGGTTTCGGAGCCAGTTTTTTCATCCACTTCAGCAACAACAACATGTGCTCCTTGTTTGGCATATTCAAGCGCAATTCCTTTTCCAATTCCATTTCCCGCTCCCGTTACAATGACTGTTTTATTGTTAAAACTCATTTTTACCTCTCATCCCTTTCATTGTATATGATGATTTCTGAAATTCATTTTCACTCACTACTTTCATTACCCATCTACTTTTATAGTAACTCAATCAAAGTGAAATACACCTGTTAGTGACTCACGCTCTCTAGCATGCAGAATTCATGATAGAAAATGGCAAAAATTTTCTTGGATTTTTCCTTTTATTTATGATTGGGATTATATTTAACGTTTTTAGAACCTCATTGTTCTCTCGTATTCCTTCGTAATGATTTAGTGTATAATAATAATATTCAACGATAATATACTTTCATAAACCCTATAATTGGTATATAAAGAGAGGAGAAACTGATGGCAATCAAAGCAACTGGAAATAAATTAATGGAAGCATTAATAACAATTACTCCATGGATTGCAGAAATTATGCAGGCTGATATGGGATTTGCCGTTACAGATAAAGAAAAATTTATTATCCAAAAAGATGGGAAAACAGTAAAGTTACATATTTCTCCAGGTGATCCGGTTAATCCTAAATCGGCCATGGCTGAGGCAATGAGAACAAGAAAACCTGCAGCTAAAAACATGGATGCTTCACTATATGGAATTCCTGTTAGAATTTATGGTTATCCTCTTTTGGATGAATATCAAAATGTAATCGGTTCCGTTGGCATTGCGAAGAATATTGAAACCTGGACCAGTCTGAACCAAAGTGCTGTAGAGCTTGCTGAATCAAGTGATGAGGTTGGAAATACGATTAATCAATTTCTAAAAGTGGCCTCCCAGTTAAATGATGACAGTATTACGCTGCAAAGCAAAGCGGATGAGATAAACAATAAATTTAAAAAAACAAATCAAATTTTGGAGTCTATTAAATCCATCTCTTCTCAAACAAGATTAATTGGGTTAAATGCGGCCATCGAGGCTGCTAGAATTGGAGAGGTTGGTAAAGGCTTTGGAGTTGTAGCAAATGAAATCAGAAAATTATCTGGGAACAGCAACGATGCAAGTGTTGAAATAGAAAAAACGCTGTGTGATCTCCAAGTAGATTTACAGAAGATTACAGAAGAAGTAACAGCAATCAATTCAACTGTCATTGACCAATTAGAAAAAGCAAAAGAAATCAATTCGCGTATATCAAGGTTTGAGGAAATCTCAAAGCTTTTACTGGACTTATCTAATCGTTTGTAATAGATTGAATGATTGAAAAGGAACAGCTTGTAAAGACAAAGCTGTTCCTTTTCTGTTGCTGCATTTTCCCTTTCAATCGGATTATAAGTTTTTTTGCTGAAAGGATTTAATGGAAGGGTTTTTAAGCATAATGCTTAACATAATAAAACCAAACAAGCTTCCGGCAAATGAGCTGACCATAAATGCCGGGATAAAGCCAAATAAAGCGGCATCTTGCCCTAGAAGGAGCGTGGCAAGCGGATAGCAGGCCAAACCTCCCAATACGCCTGTACCGATGATTTCTCCGGCAAATGCAAAGGATAGTTTCTTAGTTTTCATAAATAAGAAAGCAGCCAATAATGCTCCAATCATACTCCCTGGGAATGCAAAGATTGAGCCAGTGCCCATCATATTTCTTAATAATGAAACAGAAAATGCTTGTAAGACAGCATAGGCTGGTCCTAATAATACGGCAGACAATACATTTAAAAAGTGTTGAATCGGGAAAACTTTTGTAAATCCAATGGGTATGTAAATCAGATGGCTTGTAAGTGTTCCAATTGCAACAAACATAGCTGTCATTGTCAATTTCAATGTTTTGTTCATCTTATTTCACCTCTCTAAAGTTGATTTAAAAAACAAAAAGCCGAATCCTTGAAAGGACCCGGCTTTGATAACAAGAAGAAAGTTAAATTAAATCCTACTTTCCTACGCCGGAATTATCCGGATCAGGTCCAAAGGGTTAAAAAACGAATGTTTTTCTCTCAGCCTTATTAAGGCACCCCTAGTAGATATCACCTATTCATAATCTTATATTATCATAATATGACATGACTGAATTGTAAAGTAAATTTCCTATTTTCATTTAACTTTTAAAGGATATGTCAGGAACTAATTTAACAGCTGCTGGATGTTCTCCATCAAACTTGTTATTTCCGTCATGGTTGTTAATAGACCTGTTTCCTCAAGAAAAGCAGGATCCAATACTCCGTCCTCTATATTTGCTAAATATAAATCAATTCCTTCAACTAGCTTTGTGTTTGAGTTAACGATTTGGGTATGAAGATCTTCTGCAATGGAAGGTGGTTCAATTCCATTAAACGTTTCGATTTCTTCTTTCATAGCCAGAAGTTCGCTTTCTAAATTCTTCCTCGCGGCTTCATCTATGACAGCATCCTGTGCCAATGTTGGTACTTCGTTGGCAAAGCTTTGAACAGTATCAATATATTCAGTTGCCTCATTGGCATATTCAACTGTGCTGTTAACTTCGCTTATGAATGAACAGCCTCCAAGAAATAGCAGACAGCTTATTGCAAGGATTGTAATAATCTTTTTCATTTTTAGACCTCCCTTTTATTCTCTTTAATTGTAACATGAATTTTTAGTATACTGAAAATAAAGTAATTTACTAGTCATTTTGATTTCTTTACTTGAAAAATTATACTATAGTTATTAATATTAAAATTTAGCAGCAAATTAACTATTAAAGAAGGTATTTTATGAAACAAAATCAAACCTTTTATCACAGTGTATGGTTTATTTTTATCAGCAGTATAGGCGGTTTCTTATTTTCGCTAACAGGTCTGGGAATTGGATGGATGCTAGGGACCATCATATTAGCGGCATTGCTTTGCTTTTGGCAACCCCGCTGGTTAAAAATGGCCAGTTCACCAAAAGGCCTTCCTGTGAGCTGGCTGAATCTGGGGCAATGGCTGTTAGCGATTGAGCTGGGAAAACAAATCAATTATTCAGTTTTACGTATTTTTAGTGAAAATTGGATGACGATTTCTATTATGTTGTTACTCTCAATTGGTTTTTCACTTCTTTCTGGATTGTTATTATGGAAATTTAGTAAAACCGATATGATTACAAGTTTTTTTGCTACAGCACCTGGAGGAGTCGCAACGTTACCTGGTATCGCAGATGAGGTGGGTGCAAACACTGCAATCGTTAGTATTGTTCAAACCATGCGTGTATTCTTAACTGTACTAACCATTCCAATTATTGTTTCAGCCTGGCTCGCTTCCCCTGTAGATTCTGCCGTGCCTGCTAGTAACTCACTTATCACAACCGGTTTTTCACTGAGCCAACTGCTTGGAACTGTATTATTAGGATTAGCGGCTTGGGCTGGTTATTTTGTTGGCAAACGTTTGAAGATTCCCGCACCATGGCTTGTGGGCGGAATGATTTTTGTTGCTATGTTTCAAAGTGTGTATTCTTTTATTACTGGACATGATTTAGCCATTTGGTGGCCGGCAATCATTATGATTCTATCACAGGTATTCATTGCCGCTAGTGTTGGCTCTCGTTTTCAAAGAAGTATGTTTATTGGGGTTGGAAGAGTCATCTTTGTGGCATTTCTGGGCACGGTCGGACTTATTATTGCTATGTTTCTATGTGCGTTTTTCGTATCAAAGGTTACAGGCATTTCGCTCATTACCTCCGTTCTTGCTTTTGCTCCTGGTGGAGTAGCAGAAATGTCGACAACCGCAGTTATTCTAAAGGCAGATTCAACATTTGTAGTAGCCGTTCAAGTACTTCGTATCGTTTTTGTTATTCTTGTCCTCCCTCCGTTGTTTAGAATGTTAAATCGAAAAGAACAACAAAAAAGCACGCAATCGAAAATGTCAGTGTAATAGAAAGAAGGCAGCCATCACAAATCCTGTATGGCTGCCTTTTTTCTATCTATGGGGAGAAGTTGTGAAACTTTTTCATAATAAATTTCGTAATAACAGACAGGAGGAATAATTATGTCACTTATATCAATACATATTAAAGAAGCAGGATATGAGCCGGGAGAAGCAAAAATTCACAATCTTAATTTTTCTATACATAAAGGTGAATTAATTGGATTAATTGGGGCAAACGGTGCAGGGAAAAGCACAACGATTAAAAGTATTCTTGGCCATATTCCCTTTCTAGAAGGGAACATTACATTAAAGAAAGGAATTGCAACTGCTTATCTACCCGAGCGTCCAGTTTTTTATGATGAATTAACCTTTCAAGAACATATCAATTTTATTGCAGCTATCGAAGAACTTCCAATTGAAGTAGTAAATAACCGTGTAATGCCTTTGTTAGAGAAATTTCAACTGACGGATCATATTCATGAATTACCCGGCACCTATTCAAAAGGAATGCAGCAAAAAGCAATGATTATCCTAGCCTTGATGATTAAGCCTGACCTGCTAATTATTGATGAACCGTTCATGGGTTTGGATCCCATTGCTATGAAATTACTTTTGGAAATGATTACGGAGGAATGTAATCGTGGTGTTGGAATATTAATGTGCACTCATGTACTGGATACAGCCGAAAAAATTTGCGACAAGTTTGTTTTAATTGATAAAGGACAACAGCTTGCCTTTGGTACGTTAGAAGATTTTCGTGCAATGATCCATCAGTATGACGGATCACTATTTGAATGCTACCACCATTTAATTGAGGGCAGAAGCGATGAATAGTTTCGGGATACTCTTTAATCGCCTGGTACAGGATTTTCGCTTTCAATATAAGGTGGTAAAAATGGTTTTGGACTGGACTGTTCTGTTATATATTGCGGTTCCAGGTCTGCTAATAGCTGGTTTTATTTACAGCTCTTGGTGGGTTGAACTACCTTCATGGAGTAAATTTGTTGATCTTCCCGTTATTGCAGTCTTTGTCTTTATTATTTCATCAGCAAGCCGTTATCGCAGCTTTTTAAAAGAAGCTGATGGGGTTTTTTTGCTTAAATATAAGCAGAAATATATTCATTTTAGGAAATAGTCATTTATCTATTCATTAATGAAAAATACTGTTTCAGTTATTCTTGCTGTTGTATTGGCATTACCATTCTTACATGATACGCACTCCTTTTCCTTTTCAGAAATGATTTGTTTTCTGTTGTTGTTTACAGGCTTCTCCTTTTTTATCATGTCTATAAAAATGACTCTTGCATCATATTTTCAGGGCTGGAAGGAAAAACTATTCGTTTTTGTTATCTATGTGTTTTTCTTATTCGTTACCATTCTAATCTATTCTAACTATGTATATGTGTCTGTTTACTTTGTAAGTATTGCACTCTTTTCAATGGTTATCGCCTTTATTTTAGCTTATTACAGGCTCCGTACCACTCGATATTTTCAACAAGAAATAATAAAGGAAAATGAAGAGCGGATGCGTTATGTAAATTTAGTTTTTGGTGCAGCACCAGAGCTTGAAAAACCAAAAGTTTTAAAAAGAACCCGGCCTTTATTATTTCGGCAATCACAGCGAATCTTTAAAAAGAATCTTGCCCAAAATGGATTTTTTGAGTTATTCATTAAAGTCATTTTGCGTAATTCAACCTATTTTGGGCTATATTATAAGCTTTTAGCAGTTACAGCATTAGCGATGATTGCGCTTCCCCCTCTTTATTTAAAACTGATTGTTTTAATTGGGTTTTCGGTGTTTATTTGGATTTGGCTTGGGCATTTATGGAATAAAGTGATATTGGCGAATCCGATTGGCAGACAATATAGACATCAAGATGCATACTTTACTGCCCGGAAAAAAGCCTGCCTTTTCTTAGCTATTCCGGCTATTGGCCTCTTAACTACTATAGTAATTGTAAATCTTATCTGGTTATCTTAATATAAGGCTTTGTTAAAGTACTGTGTTGATAAGCCAGATCTTTGACTCATTCGTGTGAAATGACCATACAGCTTAAATGAGTCAAAAATCAACCATATTATTTAACAAAGCCTAATATAAAAACAAGTAGATATTTAAGGAGTTCTTCATTATGATGTTAAAAAAATGGTTACATGAATCCGATTATACAGTTATTTTCACTGGAGCTGGAATGTCGACTGAGAGTGGTTTGCCAGATTTCCGTTCTTCTAAGCAAGGAATGTGGAATAAGAAGGATCCAAGCAAAATCGCCAGCACAAGGGCATTGAATGAAAATGTTCAAGAATTTATCGCCTTTTACCGTGAAAGAGTCCTAGGAGTAAAAGAATATCAACCGCATAGGGGACACTTGATTTTAGCTGAATGGGAAAAGAAAGGAATGGTTAAACATATTATTACGCAAAATGTTGATGGATTTCATCAGCAGGCAGGCAGTAAACATGTTTCGGAATTACATGGTACTTTGCAGAAGCTGCATTGTCAGTCATGCCAGAAAGAGTACAGCAGTGAAGAATATATCCATCAAGAATATTATTGTACCTGCGGCGGTGTACTGCGTCCGTCAATTGTTTTATTTGGAGAGTCACTCCCGCAGAATGCCTTTCATACTGCGTATGAGGAAGCGGTAAAAGCGGATTTGTTTATTGTGTTAGGTTCCTCTTTAAGTGTTACGCCTGCCAATCAATTTCCGCTTATTGCAAAGGAAAATGGAGCAAAACTGGTCATTGTTAATATGGAAAAAACGGATTTTGATATGTATGCAGATGAAGTAATACATGACAGGAAAATTGGAGAGCTATTAATGGAATTGGACTCAAACGGTTCACCCGAATGTATCTAAAGCAAGATAGCGGACGTTTTGTCCGCTATCTTGCTTTCACGTTCTCGACCGCTTGAATGTATTTTTCATACCATGACTTCCATATTTCTTTCCTGCTGTCAATCGTTTGTCCGTCAAGCAAGGCTTGAATTGCCTCTAAACAAACATGCCACCCCGCAAGCTCTTTGGGTGTATGGTTTGTAATTGTGTGTAATTTTTCTTTTAAGACTAACCGGCATCCATCCGCCTTTTTTTGTAATTCAAAACGAACGATGTCGTCACCCCAAGTATATTCTAATACCCCATGAGGTTCGTAGTCTGTAATCGTCAGTTCTTCAAATGTCCCATCACCCATATTAAATGTAATAAGGCCGCCTTTTTTTAGCACTTCAATATGCAACTCTGAAAACCATTTGTTCAATAAATCATTTTCGGTTAAATAAGCCCATACCTCTTCAATTGAATGAGAATAGTAGCGTTCAAACTGTGCAAGGTATCGATGATTAACTTTTTCAATTACAGCTAACAGGTCTTCTCCTCCTCTAACTCACCTTTCTTGTAATGGATATAAATCCTATTCATCCATGAGGGGAATCGAAAATGCTTGATTTTTCCTTTCGTTCTCATTAAAAATTCGCTCATTAAATTGAATTTCCTCATCCGATATTCTAATAACGGTAGAGCTTCTTGTCCCATAATTATCGCTCTTAATAAATAATGGTGAAAGCATTCTTTCCATTTCTAGAGTAACACCTGTATTGGGCAGGAGCTGATCTGGAGCTGGATCGGAATTTTGCAGAAGCGTAAAAAGCTCCTCAACCATATCGAAGTCATTCCTTTTTATAATGGATGACAAACCTGCCTTTCCCTTTTGAACCTTTGGCCATTCGCTATCCAATAAATGATTGCTTAAACCATAAATTCCTGGTGTCAATTTTTTCAAGAGATCACTTTTGTTCGAATAATAGTACAGATTATTGGCATCTCCAGCAAGCAAATTATATCCGGGGTACAGATCTTTACTTTCAGTTAACCGTTTCATATAAGCATGAACATCACCCTGCAATTGTAATGCGTCTGCCACTAATTCTCCACGGGATCGTTTCTTCAATGAAAATTCGCTTGGGTCTCTATAATTAGTTAATGCTGCGAACCTTCCCTTTGTCGTAACACCCATCCAAGTACCCATCTTTTCTAAATCGCGACCAGCAAGAATTTTTTGGTTATCAGCCCAATATTGAGCAGGTGCAGTAGGCCTTTGAAAAAATTCGTCCCTGTTTGCTGCGACAATTAGTTTATAGGTAGGATGTACATGATAGGCAAATAAAATTAAGCACATCTTTTCACCGTCTTTCGATTATTCTTTACCCTACATAGAAATGAATGGATTGATAATAGTTATTGTAACAAATCTCTTTGTATAATGTCCGTATGTTACTAAGTGAAATCCTAATACAGTTTCTGAAGGAAATGGTTTTGTCATCATGATTTTTATTTTAACACGCTTTTAGCTAATCACAGGAATGGTTTTTATTAAATTGAAGAAAGCTATAGAAATAAAGGAGGTATTATATATGAATAAAGGTAAAGAAAATAACTTTAAACCAGTTAACAAAATTTATGATTCAAGTGATTACGAAAAAAACAGTCAAGAATCGAAAGGCTTAGCGGATACTCATGAACAAGTAAGTGATTCTTATATGGTTGGAGATATGATGACACACGATCCTTCTAATCAAGATAAAGGATAAATGGTAATCAAAAAAAATCGATCAATAGATGTTAATCATCTATTGATCGATTTTTTAAGTCAGTTCTAGTTGGCGAGTTTCTTTACCCAAAAAGGCGACTGCTGCAACACCAACAATAATGCTGATACAAAATATAGTGAAAATAAATGAGATGGAGTAATTTGCACTTACTAGTGTACCAACAAGCAATGGACCGAGAATTCCACCAATTCTGCCAACAGCTGCTGCCATACCTGACCCTGTCCCACGGATAACAGCCGGATATTGTTCAGGGCTATAAGCATATAGTGCACCCCAGGCACCGAGGTTGAAGAACGATAGTAAAATACCAGAAGCCATCAAAAGAGACGTTGCCTCTGCGTTTCCAAATGCGAGAGCTGCCGCTGCTGTACCTAATAAATAGGTAACAAGAACAAATTTACGCCCCATTCTTTCGATAAGCCAAGCAGCAGAATAATAACCAGGCAGTTGTGCAAGAGTCATAATCAGCACATATTCAAAGCTCTGAATCATATTAAAGCCCTTCATAACCATAACGCTAGGCAGCCAAAGGAACATTCCATAATAGGAAAAGACAACTGTAAACCACAAAACCCATAAAACAAAGGTAGAACGGGCATATTCCTTTGACCACACATCGGAAATATTTTGCCAGACACTTCGTTTTTTTCCCTTATTAGATGAAAAAGCCGGTGAATCAGGTAATTTTATACGTAAATATAAAGCATAAAGTGCTGGAATCGCGCTGATAATAAGCGCAATTTGCCATCCATAGGAAGGAATAACAAAGTATGAGATAAGTGCAGAGAGAAGCCAGCCAAATGCCCAAAAGCTTTCTAATAAAACAATTACACGGCCACGATCCTTTGCTGGTACGCTTTCTGAAACAAGGGTTGAGGCAACCGGTAATTCACCGCCAAGACCCATTCCGACAAAGAAACGTAATATAAGAAATACGGTAAGGGTTGTTGTGAATGCTGAAAGTCCGCTAGCTAATGAAAACATAAGCAGTGTAATGATGAATATATTTTTCCGGCCGATTCGGTCGGACAATATACCGAAAAGAAGGGCCCCAACCGCCATTCCAATTGAATTCACACTACCAATCCAGCCCATTTGTCCCGGTGTTAACCCCCAGTCAGCTGATAAAGCAGCGATAATAAATGACAGCATCCCGACATCCATTGCATCGAACATCCATCCAAGTCCTGCTACACCTAACAGCTTTTTCTGAGAAATTGTTTTTTCTGCCATTATTAAAGCCTCCATCACGTTGTCATGACATTTATCTTTACTATTTTAATATAGACAAAATTAGACAGAATAACCAGCAAAAAGTAAAAATTTAACTAGCCATGTTTTCATATACTTATGATTATACATATTGTAAAAAACGAATCATAAAAGGTAGAGAAAACCTTTCTGCCATTCATAATAAAAAGACATTCGTGAACGAATGTCTTTTTATTATGAATAATTATCTTCTAGTGCTTTTCTTAGGAGCTGCGCTGAACGGTCTAAATCAGCTTTAACCATTTTTTTATAGGTTTTAGCTTTTTCCTTGTCTTTGATGGAGTATACGGCAACCTCTTGGTACTTGGAATCACCTTTTTTTATTTTCCCCCTTGTCAGCACACCATCTTCTAATAAATCATGTAAAGCTCGGTAAATTTCTGAATGCTGCGGTTCGAAGCCAAATGGTTGAAATTCTTTTCGTATTTCATCTAACAGCTGAAGTCCGTACCATCTGCCGTTTTCAATGTTTGTGATTAGGTATAACTTTAAGAATGCTCTCTGTTTAAGTAGAAATCCAGTGCTTTCTCTTTTTCGGATGCCCATTTTTCAAACACCATCCACTATTTGACTTTTCTGACTACATTATAGCATAGTGCGCTATTTTAGAATATGAATTTGCATCCATTCCTTGAAAAAATTTGAAATGAAATGCCCATTTACTAGACAGATTTAAGTTAGTGATAAGATAGTGGTTTCAAAAATATATTTTCCTATTTTAACTCAAGCTCTATCGTAACAAACAGGCCATTGTAGTACCGATTAATTTCTATTAAATGAAAACTGTCCGTTGTAAATGTATGAACCGTTTCTCGATCTAATTGGCACCCATCACAAATTTTACTCCAATAAGGGGTTAATGTTTGTTGCAGTCGCGCTAAAAAAGGATTGTCCATTCTGACATGTTCAAATAGAAGAATTTTTCCATTAGGTTTGCAAATTCTTTTGATTTCCTTTATAGCCATTTGTGGATTGGGTATAGTACAAAAGACTAAGGTTGCAACAACTGTATCAAATGTGTCATCATTATATGGCAATTTTTCGGCACTTGATTGAATGACTTCAATAGGAACAGAAGCGGCATACCTATTCTTTTTTGAACGTTCAATCATATATGGACTAGGTTCAATAGCTGTTACGCTTTCTACCTTTTTGTATAAAGGGAAATTAACCCCTGACCCAGAACCAATCTCAATTACTTTTCCGTATGATTTCTTTAGTAATTTTATTCGAATATTTTTGAATTTTCCTTGCTCCAATGGATACATGAAGAAATCATACCATTTAGCGAAAACTTGACTCATTTTGTTCACTCCAACTTATGATGTTTTTAATTATGTAATCAAAGTGTACTTGCTTTATAGAGCAGACACAACACATAAAAGACTGACTCCTACTAATGAGAGTCAGTCTTTTTTCATATAATTAATCTTTTATTTTGCAAAACGGTGGTTTCCAATGGTGACAGTTACCGGTCTCGAATAAATCCAGCTGCTTGAAGCTGTATGGGGATTATAAAAATAGAGTGATCCGTTTCCTTGACCTCTGTAAGAAAGTGCTTCAGATACTGCTCTCTTCGATTCTGCATCTGCTGGTTGATTAATTGTTCCGTTTTGGACGGGGGTAAAAGCATAATAACCGTGGTCAATTTGATAAATGACTTCTTTAATGGTATTAGGGAATTCAGGATGATCTAAACGATTAAGAATAACAGTAGCAACTGCAACTTTACCCGCATAAGGCTCTCCTTTTGCTTCTGCAGAAACTAAACGTGCAATCAAGTCCTTATCTGCTTCGGAAATAGTCGATTGTGGAATAACTAGCTTTTGTCCAACATAAATCATATTACTAGTTTGGTTATTTGCTGTTTTTAAAGTGGTTAGTCCTACGCCATAATGATTACTGATTTTCCAGAGAGTATCCCCTGAACGTACCGTATGAGTGACGCTTGCTGCCTCTGTTTCTGCCGGCGGTTGAAAGGTAAATAATGATACAGTTGACACCAGTGCTAATGCAGCCATTTTTAGTTTTTTAAATTTCTTCATGAAGATAACCTCCTAGTAGTCTACGTTTTCTCTACTATTAGGCTATCAGTTGTAATAGAATGTTTCATGAACCAATATGTGGTAATAGATTCATAGATAGGATAAAGCGTTGATAGATATCTGCTATTTTTCCTTATGGAAAATAGTTCCTTTCATAATTATTATCCACTAATATACTTTTATGGAAAAATCATACTATAATATGACAAAACATTTCATCAATATTTCATATATCATCTGGTTATTAGTGCATGAAAGTTTGTCTTTGAGGCATTCTGCCTCAGACGTTTATTAATAAAAGGTTTAGCTTCTATTAAAAATTCACAAAAGTTAACGTAGTATTTGCATTACCTTAACCTTTCCGTCATAATTTAATAGAATTGTATAATATTGTCGAATAATGTAGTGGGGAGTTGAAAATGTGGACTTAGATAGTCAACGAATGTTATTTGAATTGCTCGGAGGTCTTGGAATCTTTCTGTACGGCATAGCAACCATGCGTACAGGACTACAAAAATGTGCCGGGAACAAATTAAAAGATATTCTTGATCGATTTACAACAAACCCACTCATAGGATTCTTATCAGGCATTCTTGTAACAGCAATGATTCAAAGCAGTACGGCAACGACAGTTATTACAGTCGGTCTAGTAAGTGTAGGTTTTATGACCCTTCGTCAGGCCATAGGGGTTATTCTTGGGGCTAATATCGGAACGACTGTTACGGCTATTATTATTGGATTTAATATAGAAGAATACTCATTGCTGATTATAGCCATTGGATCATTCCTTGTTTTCCTTTTTAAAAAGAAAATAATACAGAATATCGGGCAAATTATCTTTGGGTTGGGAGCCATGTTCTATGGATTGGACTTATTCAGATTCGGAATGGAACCGATTGGTAAGCTTGAAGTTTTTCAAGCGCTTATCGTTCAATTAAGTTCAATGCCATTATTAGGTGTACTATTGGGAACCATCTCAACAATGTTGATTCATAGTTCGAGTGCAGCAGTTGGCATATTACAAGGACTTTACGCGGAGTCTCTTCTATCAATTGAAGCGGCTCTACCGATTTTATATGGTGATAATATTGGAACTACTGTTACAGCTGTTATTGTTTCACTTGGTGCATCGACAGCCGCTAAAAGAGCAGCAGGAATACATGTACTTATCAATGTAATTGGTACCATTCTCTTTTTAATACTCTTGAAGCCATTTGCTGCGTTCATTCTCTGGAATACATCTGCTATGCATCTAAGCCCAGAAATGACAATTGCTTTTGCGCATGCGAGCTATAATATATCAAGCAGCTTACTCTTTCTTCCATTCATTAATGTCTTAATCCTAGCTGTTAAGAAGTTGATTCCTGGAGAAGACTCTGTTATTGATTATCGCGCGAAAAGACTTAATCCTCATTTAATTGAACAATCTACAGCTATTGCGTTGGGGCAAGCAAAAGAAGAAGTGATTTATATGGGGAAGTTCGCCATCAAGGGACTGGAAGACTCCTATCTTTTCTTTAAAACAAAGAAAGATAAATATACCAATAGTTCTAAGCAAATAGCAGAATTTTTAAATAGTTTAGAACGTAAAATAACAAAATATCTTGTTGATATTGGTTTATGCTCTTTATCGGACATAGAATTAGAAGAACAAAACAAGCTAATTAATACAGTAAGGGATATTGAAAGAATGGGATATCTCTTTGAAAATATCATTGAACATTCAAACTATCAAATGGCTATGAAAGTGAATTTAACCAATCATGCATTAGATGGTTTAGAAAAAATGTTTGAATTAACAGTCGGCACTGTTCAAGAAGCTATAACTGCATTGGACCAAAACAATAAAGAGTTAGCAAAAAAGGTTATCGAAAAGGAATTTCTTATTAATAAAATGGAAGAAGAACTGCGTAGTCAGCATGTCAATCGTTTGCAATCCGGTGAATGCAGTCCTCAAGCCGGTATTGTCTTCATGGATATGATTAACAATCTTAAACAAATTGGAAATCATGCTGTCAATATCGCTAATAGGATAGTAACGGAGCAAACCTTTTACCTGGACATTAGATAGTTGAAGATATATTAAATCAATCCTATTTTTTATAAGAAAAAAGAAAAACCAGAATTAATTTCCGGGTTTTCTTTTTTTGCTTCTAAAAGGCATCCACCAGTTCCAATCCCCTAACAGCTTCATTAAAGAAGGCACGAGAATCATGCGAACGATGGTTGCATCAATGAAGATAGATAATGCCACAGCTATTCCAATTTGTTTTACAGGGACAATTTCGGTAAAGGCAAATGCCCCGGTTACCACAATCATAATGGCTGCAGCAGCAGTGATAATTTTGCTGGTAATGGTTAATCCAGTTAATGTTGCAAAATTATTATCATTTGTACGAAGGTATTCTTCTTGAATTCGTGAAATTAAAAATACCTCATAGTCCATACTTAACCCAAACACAACGGCAAATGCAATAACCGGAATCATCAATCCGATTGCTGAAGGTGCGTTGCCCCAATGCCCTTCTTGGAAGATCCACACGACAATTCCAAATGCCGCTCCAAGGGAGAACATATTCATTAGGATTGCTTTTAATGGAATGAGGACAGAGCGAAAAGCAATGAGCAAAATCAAATAGGTCGAGCCAATAATTAACAAAAGCCCGAGTGGAACCTTCTCAAAAATTTCATCAAATATTTCTTGATTGAACTTCGAGTATCCCCCAACTGTAAAGCTAAGCGGCATTTCTTCTCTTTCTATTTCACGTACCCAATCTTTTGCTCGGTCAGATTCAGGAGGAGCATCTATTGTCACATACAGGAGTGTTTTATTTGCTGTTGTCAATGAATCCAGAACAGGTTGAAGCTGTGCTTTTCTTATGGGATCCTGCATCATGAAAAGAAGCTGTTCCGAATTTACACCTGCAGCTGAAAAAATGGAATCAACGTGATGAACTATTGTTTGTTCTTCTAGCCTCGAAATAAAGTCTTCAACCTTCAAGAGAGATTTTTTATTTACTATTTCTTCCTCTGCTGATTTTAGAACAATGACTACATTAGACTCGTCACTAGGCAAAAAATTCTTTTCAAAGAGTTCATAGGCTATCCTCGTTTCACTATCTGATGGTAATGCAGTAGCATCAGGAATCTCAAGTTCCATATCTTTTATCGGCAGAAGAGCAAAGGTTAGAAGAATAAGAGAGGCTAACGTCATGAAAATAGGTCGTTTCATCACAAAAGAAGCAAAACTCTTCCATTTTGTTTGCTCATTCCGATTCCCTTTAAGAATCATTGCTTTATTAATATTATGTCCAATTACGGATAAGATAGCGGGTAAAAAGGTTAGTGCTGATAGAATGGAAACAATGACGACGGCGATGCCACCTATGGCTACTGATTGGAAAATGTCTACTTCAATCAGTAACATACCGGATAAACCTAAAGCAACACATAGACCAGAAAAGGCAATCGAACGGCCTGCTGTTTTCATCGTATAGGAAATGGCTGTCTTTACATCATGTTTCACTAATTCTTCACGAAAACGATTAATATAAAGAAGTGCAAAGTCAATACTCAGTGCAAGTCCAATCATTGGAACAACATTTAAAACAAATATAGATAAATTTAAGTAATGGCCTAGGAAATAAACAGTCCCCATTGTTGATAATACTGCAATAACCCCAATGACAATCGGAATAGCTGCTGCGACCAATCCTCCAAATGCAATAAGCAAAACAATTAAAGCGATGGGCAGTCCAATCATCTCAGCCTTTTTTAAGTCTGTTTGCGAGCCCTTGCTCATCTCATCTTCAATTACTGTACTGCCTGTAAGCAGTACCTTAAAATGATTATGTTTTGGTAATTGGGACTTCAAACGGTCAATATCAATGTCATTTTCAAGTGATATGGATACATAAGCAAAATGATTTTTATATTGCGGAGGTTCTGCTTGCCCTTTATGACTTTCTAGTACATGATTAATCGTTTCACGAATAAAAGCTTCAAATTCACTTTTTAATCTCTTTTTGTCCATTTCGAATAATAGAATCAGTGGTCTTGGATTTTGGTTGAATTCTTCTTCTAACACCGTTTGCGTCGTCGCATAACTTCCTTCCATTTCAAAACCGCTTCCAGAAAGGATACTCGGTAATTGAATAGCAAAATACCCCATTACAATGGTAAAAGTAATCCAAATAAGGATGATACTCTTTCGAAATCGAAACAAATATCTCACTTCCTTCAATTAGAAATAACTTTAATCACAATCATTCATAATGAAAAGATGAGAAAGAAAAATAAAAAAGCAGACCTCCTCGTTAAAAGTCTGCTTTTCATTTATTTATTCCCTTAAACCAACGTGGTGATACAACCTGTTGTACATCCTCTAAAATGAACAGGGAATTTAAACATGTAGTACTTCCAATTGTTATGGATTTATTATAAGTGCTAAATTCATAACGATTGTGACTGTTTATAACTAATAATCTATAGTTTTGTTAGTGAAATCATTTTTGCTGAATAGTTTGCGGATGTGATTTCGATTAGCTGCGAGAAGGTATTATTTTATATTGTGTAATCAGCACAATGTTGAATAAGTTATTGTCATTGAAGCTAAATTAATATATATCCTATTTTGTAGACATAACACCCATTAAATAGCTTCCAAGAACACAGAAAAACCCACCTCTCATATGATTTTTCATACAAAAAGTGGGTTAAACGTTTTATTATCAAATTTTACTGTGATTTTTTAGATTGAATAATAGCCCTCAAACCCTTGATACGACTGATTATTCTCCTAAATCAACATTATGATACACTTGTTGTACATCATCTAAATCTTCAAGTGCATCTATTAGTTTTTCAAATTGCGCTACAGCATCGTCTGGTAATGTCACATCATTTTTCGCAAGCATGGTTAGTTCTGCGACAGTAAACTCACTTACACCAGCAGCCTTGAACGCTTCTTGAACAGCATGAAACTGATCTGGTTCAGCGTATACAATAACAGCTTCATCTTCTTCAATAATATCTCGAACATCTAGGTCAGCTTCCATTAAAAGTTCTAACACCTCATCAGATGTTTTACCTTCAATCCCAATAACAGCTGTTTGATCAAACATATAGGCAACAGAACCGCTTACTCCCATATTCCCGCCATTTTTACCAAAGGCAGCACGAACTTCAGATGCTGTACGATTCACATTATTCGTTAATGCATCGACGATAATCATCGTTCCATTTGGACCAAACCCTTCATAGCGCAGTTCGTCATAGTTTTCTTCTGAGCCGCCCTTAGCTTTTTCAATGGCACGATCAATAATATGTTTCGGTACATTATATGTTTTGGCCCGCTCTAGAACAAAGCGTAAAGATTGGTTTAATTCTGGGTCTGGCTCACCTTGCTTAGCAACTACATATATTTCTTTTCCAAATTTGGCATAGATACGACTTGTGTTAGCATCTTTTGACGCCTTTTTTTCCTTGATATTGTTCCACTTACGACCCATAAAGTCCCACTCTCTTTCAACAATTTATGTATTGATTCATTTAAATAAGCTTTCTCATCTCTTAAACAATAGTAGTATTAGATGTTTACTTATTTATTCACAAAATATATTATACCTAAACAAAGAATATGTTAAAAGTCAAATATAATAAAAATAACTATCCTAATGAAATAACTTAGAATCTATTGTAACAATCGGGTAGGAGGAGATGATTAACCCCGACCTCTCGTTCTAGACCGATTCTTACTATTATGACCTCTGCTGACTTCTGATAATTCAGCTGCTTATCATTAACCAAGTGGTGAAGGGTACTTTCACGTATCCATCAGACCTCCCCGGGTAAGAGGTGTAATCTTTCCTTCCGCCTATCTGCTTCATTTACTTTGTATCACCTTTGGCAGAAAGAGTTTTGTTCTATGATGTAAACTTATCCAATGATACCTAGCCTTATATGAAATGCATGTTCCTCTGACCAGATAGAAGTTTGCCGCTCGCTTTCTTTCAGATTCCGCGTCACCACGGGTACCCTTGCCTGCCTTCACGGTTCGGGACTCACACCCTAGAAATTACACCCATGCCGGGTGCACATAAAAAATAAGGGAGCGGAAAATACCGTCCCTTACTTACTCCCGTTCATCAATATGAATATATTGCCGTTCTAATCCGATACTCTTATAGGCTGGGCGGATGATTTTGTCTACGTTGATGAGCTCTTCTAAGCGGTGAGAGCTCCAGCCGACAATTCTTGCCATAGCGAATATTGGCGTGTAAAGCTCTACCGGGATATCGAGCATGCTGTAGACGAAACCACTTAAGAAATCAACATTGGCACTGACCCCTTTATAGATGCGCCGTTCTTTAGCAATGACTTCTGGAGCCATTTTCTCAATCATGGTATATAATTCAAAATCTTCCTTTCTGCCTTTCTCATCTGCCAGGTTTCCAACAAACTTCCTAAATACTTGTTCCCTTGGGTCAGAGATGGAATAAACCGCATGTCCCATTCCATAGATTAGCCCTCTTTTATCAAAAGCTTCTTTGTTGAGAATTTTTGTTAAATAAGCTTTGATTTCCTCTTCATCCTTTACATTGGAAACATGGGCTTTGATATCCTGTACCATCTCAACTACCTTGATGTTCGCTCCTCCATGCTTTGGACCTTTTAATGAAGATAAGGCTGCTGCAATAACCGAGTAGGTATCAGACCCTGCGGAGGATACAACTCTTGTGGTAAAAGTCGAATTATTTCCGCCGCCGTGTTCCATATGAAGCACTAATGCAACATCCAGTACTCTAGCCTCTACCTCCGAATATTGTTTATTCGGCCGCAGCATTCTTAAGATATTTTCCGCCATTGAAAGTTTATCGTCTGGTCTGTGAATATAGAGACTGTCATCACATTCAAAGTGATTATAAGCATGATAGCCATACACACAAAGCATCGGAAACACGCTAATTAGCATCAAACATTGCCGTAATACGTTCTCCAATGACATATCATTTATTCTTTCATCATATGAAGCCAATGTCAGGACACTTTTCGTCAAGGAGTTCATTATATCTTTACTAGGAGCCTTCATAATAACATCTCTTGTGAAATTTTTCGGCAGATTGCGTGAGTCCCTAAGAACCTCTTTAAACTCCTTCAGTTGTTCTTCATTAGGAAGAGAGGAAAATAAAAGCAAATACGTAATCTCTTCAAACCCATAACGTTTATTCACAAACCCTTGAACTAAATCATGGATATTATAACCTTGATAATACAGTCTTCCTTCAATAGGTACAATTTTTCCATCAATTTCTTCTGTGGATTCAATAGTTGAAATTTTTGTAAGCCCAGCTAGAACCCCCTTACCGTTTTTATCCCTCAATCCACGCTTTACCCCATACTCATCAAATAATTGTGGATCAATCTTGCTATTCCTTTTTAAAATTCTGCTGTATTGATACGTGTAGTTTTCAATGATTTCTCTTTTTTGTTCTTGCATCATTACCCACCCATTCCCAAGATTTCATTCTACTTCACTATTTTCTAATTATGCCCAAACCCATTATAAAAAATGAGGTGTCAGGCACCATAAATGGACAATGTAGATACATTTGTCTTTTTGTGATGCCTGACACCTTACTCGCTTAATTGTTGATTTCTCCTCTTCACTTCTTCTACATTCGTATCACTATACATTCCTGTCCCCTGTCCGCCGGTTGTTTGCGCCAGCCATGCTTTCACTTCATTGTATGACATACCTGAATGTGCATTTAGTTTTTTCACTTCCTCAATGTTTGTTCCTGCCACCGTAAAAGTATGATTGTTATGATTCATCAAAAAGCAACCTCCATTCTATTTCTATTACTTTTCCATCAAAAATCTAAGTTAATCCGTCAAAAAAAAAGCAAAATAAAAACTCCTTTCAACTATTATGAAAGGAGCGTAATAAAAAGATATAAAATTCATTAAAATCCTAACCCGTCGGCAACTTCATTTTATCGATAATAGTCGAAAAATATCTTTTAACATTCATTAGCACTTTATAAGTCCGATGACACGTTTCGCTTTGAGAATGGGAGGAAGGTTCAATCCTTTTTCTATGATTAGAGGAAACATGATCCGCAAGTTCAGGAGAATATATTTGGTTACCGTTCATGATGCTTCGTATAGAAAGTACTAATTCATGACTTGGGCTGTCTTTGAGCAAATACCCTCTAACACCTGCTTGTTGAGCACGTTCCATATACCCTATTCTTGCAAAGGTTGTCATGATAATGATTTTACATCCTGTAGAATATAACGCATCTGCCGCATCAAGTCCGTTCATAACAGGCATCTCGATATCCATAATACAAATATCAGGCTGCATTTCCTGTACAAGCGCAACGGCCTCTTTACCGTTCTTTGCCTGTCCAACTACCTCCATATCCTCTTCCAGATTAAGAAGTGTCCCAATTACGCTCAACAACAGTTCTTGATCATCAGCTATGACAATTCGGATCATGTAAGCTCTCTCCTTCTTTTACCCAAGGCTTCCTAAAAATAGAAACTCCCCAATAAGAGGGGAGTCTAGTTGCATTAATGTTCAGGTTTCACTTGAACAGAAACTCTCTTCTTCGCTAATCGTTTGACGTCTCTAAAACTAACAAACGTTTTGTTTTTCTCATCCCATAATCGAAAACGGAGTGACTTCAAGCTTGTAGCTAACGTTATCGTTGGAACGTTTTGCAATGGCGGTGTATTATTATGCGCCTCTTCTAATTGATAATTCGGCACACGTGGGCTTAAATGGTGAACATGATGGTACCCAATATTCCCTGTTAAAAATTGAATAAACTTAGGAAGCTTATAGAAGGAGCTTCCTTCCACCGCAGCTTTCACATATTCCCAATCAGGATCTTCTTCAAAATAAGAATCCTCAAATGTATGTTGAATATAGAACAACCAAATACCTGCCGAACCTGCCAGCAAGAAAATCAAACCATGAACGAGCAAAACTGCCTGCCAACCAACTGCCCAAACGAGCAATCCAACTAAAGAAACAATAAGAATATTCGTCAAATACGTGTTCAAACGTTCCTTCTTTTTCGCATCTTTGCGATTAAATCTATTTTTCAATAAAAACTGGAAAATCGGTCCTAAAACTAACAGGACGAATGGATTACGGTAAAAACGATAACCAATGCGAGTACGAAGTGGTGCATTCACATATTCATCAATTGTTAATGTCCAAATATCACCTGTTCCACGTTTATCCAAGTTCCCGCTTGTCGCATGATGAATGGAATGCTCACGTCCCCATTTATCAAACGGAAATAAAGTCATAACACCCATGGCCGTTCCGACGATTCGATTGAGACGTCGGTTCTTAAAGAATGAATGATGTGTGCAATCATGAAAAATAATGAAGATTCTTACTAAAAAGCCTGCAGCAATCACAATCGGACCTAATGCTAACCAAAAAGAAACGGAAAGACTTATATAAGCAAGGTACCATAAGGCAATAAAGGGTACGACCGTGTTTATTAACTGCCAGACACTTTCTTTTGTTGTTGATTTTTCATAAGGAGCTATCTGTTTTTTTAAATTATTTTTGTTTTGTAAGGTCATTAGTTTTGAATTCCCTTCTTTATTCTCTTCGTTATATCAAAGTATATATAAAGGGAGTCATGGATGTAAGTAGCAGGTGTCATGTACAAGATATGACAAATGTCACATCGCTCCATTTTGCCGTTAATTAGGACTTACAAATAAGAAAGACAGCCCCCAATAACGAGGAGCTGTCTTTCTAAAATTCCTATTCTTTTCAATAAATTAAGCTGTTACAGCTGATAAATTTTTAGCAGCCGCTGCTACTTTTTCAAGTCCTTCAGCAATAATTTTTTCTGCTTGATCTGGCATTGCATTATGACCTTCGATGATTACTTCATCAATGATTTCCATACCGAATACGCCGCCAAATACGTTTTTCATATAATTTGCAGCCATTTCCATTGGTGCTGCTTCTGGTGATGAGTAAACGCCTCCGCGTGCACTTAGAATAATCGCTTTTTTATCTGTCATTAATTGTACAAGTTGACCCTTCTCATCATATTTAAATGAATAGCCTGCTTGGTACACATAGTCAACAAATGTTTGTAATGCAGCTGGAATTGTTAAATTCCATAATGGGAACGCAAATACCACTGCGTCCGCTGCTGTTAGGGCATCCATTGCTTTTTGCTTTGCTGCTAAAATACGCTTTTCAACGTCTGTCATTTCTTCGCCAGATTCTACTTTACCAAAAGCATTGAATAGATCCTGACCAAAGTACGGCATGTCTTCCGCAAATACATCGTATGTTGTTACGTTAACACCATCTAAGTTGTTCATGAATGTTTCATACATTTTACTTGATACAGCCTCTGAAGCTGGACGGTTATTTGCTTTTACTACTAATATATTCATTTATATTAATCTCCCTTTTACATTATACTAAAATATTTTCAATAAAAATATCTTGAATTAAATATATATTAAACTAGTATAAATGTCAAAGAGAAAGTTTGCTTTTTATACTAGTTTAATAATTAAGAATAAAACAAAAACAGCTCCTCCTTTTAGAAGCTGTCTACAGGTTGTATTGATATTCATACAAAAGAAAATCATTATAATAATTTTTTAATCATCTCATATATACATTGAGTTCCTAAGGATAAATTGGACATTAAAAAAACTTAGTCATGCTACAGTAAAAAAAATAATATCAAATCCCCATTATGCCGAAATACTAATGTGGAGCATAAAAGGATGATTTTTAAAATGTTGATTGATTTATCTTTTCTTGTAATTTCTCTAAATAAAAATCTGCATCAATAGGTAATTCTATGGTTTGATTCAACCAGGAGGATAAGTAAATGGCATTGGCCAATTCTACTACCCTAACTCCCTCTTCACCAGGAGCAAGTAATGGCACACCTTTTAAAATAGCTTCAATCCAATTTTGAATGATCCCTAAGTGACCTAGGTTTTTTCCTTTTACAGGAATATCAATTTTCCAGTATTCCGGTTCTCCAAAACCACCTGTATAGGTAGCATTAAAATCTCGTTCTGATTGTGTTAAGCGAAAAAACTGAAGAGTATTATTTTCAACAACTATTTTTCCGCGGTCACCCACGATTTCAAATCGATTGGTTCCAGGCGCTTCACCTGTTGACGTAATAAACACACCTGTAGAACCATTTTCATACTCAACATATACGGTCACGTCGTCTTCCACTTCAATATTATGATATTTTCCATTATGACAGAAGGCATGTACACGATTAGGGCCCAAACCTGTCGTCCATTGCCATAAATCTAATTGGTGAGGGGCTTGATTTAATAATACCCCGCCTCCCTCACCTCGCCATGTTGCTCTCCATTTACTTGAATCATAATAACTTTGCGGGCGGTACCAATCGGTAACAATCCAATTGGTCCGTTTTATTTGACCCAATTCACCTGATTGAATAAGGTGTCGTAATTTTTGATAGAGCGGATTTGTGCGTTGGTTATACATCATGGCAAATACTTTCCCACTCGAGGCAGCTGCCTCGTTCATTTCCAATACATTTTTAGTATAGACCCCAGCTGGTTTTTCAAGTAAAACATGCATCCCCTTATCAAAAGCTTTAATGGCTAATTCTGGATGACTGTAATGAGGTGTCGCAATAATGACTGCATCTATATTTGATTGAGTAAAAAAAGCCTCTTCATCCTGATAATATTGAACATGTTCTGATAAATTTTTTTTGACCCAGCTCATTTGCTCTCGTCGACCACAAACTGCTTTTAATATGGCTCCCTCAATATGCCCTTTATCCAATTGAAGCGCATGTGATTTCCCCATATTTCCCATTCCAATTATCCCTACTTTAACTCTACCCATCTATTTCCCTCATTTATATTTTCTTATTATTTGATTTGCTCGTTAGAAGTAAACATTTTGACTATTTTTCAACAAAAAACTATGTTTTTACATTTATACTTTGTTATTTAATAACTAAATATGTGTTACGAAAATTTAATATATAAGAGGAGGTTGTATTTCAATCAGATATGTTATGATGAAAAGAAATAGTTAACTTATTTTAAAATTTAGTTTACATTAAAATAAAATCAATCCATTGGAATGGGGGATTTTTTTGTACAAACTACGTGGTCATCATCTATTTTGCCTTCTAGGCTATCGAGGAATGGGCTATTCACCAGAATACGTTGAAAATATGACACGGCTTCATCAAACCTTAAGACAAAACCCGAAGACTTGGGTTCAACTAGTAGAAGGACCGGATCAGTTATGTGAAAAGTATCCAAAAACAGGTGATTACCATTGTGAGGAGCACAGAATTTATGAGAGAGATTCTGACATTTTGAAAAAATTGAAACTTGAAATCGGGCAGATGTTAACCTGGGAGGATATTGAATCGAAGATAGTAAAGTATACCAAACCCTCTGATATTAAAATGGTATGTGCAACCTGTTCTTGGCGTTCATACGGCGTTTGCGAAGAAGGTGTTCAAGAGATTCTTGAGGGAAAAGGGTTAAGGGAGGTTAACTAAACCCTCCCTTTTTTCTCATACATTCAGTTTATTATCATTTTTCGTAAGCTTCCTTAATATCTTCCACAGTTTTGTCGATTTCCTCGCCCCAATGATCGTTCACCTGTTTTAACACAACTTCACCATTTGGAGCAATGATTGAATATCCTCTATATGCGGAGTCTTCATTCTTCATTCCTGTTTCATCAATTAACTCTAAATCCGGATCGGATATAAATGGAAGGCTTTTGCCAAAATCTTTTTCAAGCTGATCGTATAATAACTTTTGTTCTTCGGGTAGATCCCGACTGATGACATACATGTTCATATCCATGCCATCTAATTTTTGAAGATTTTTATGCAACTCAACTAGTTGCTGTTGACAGATTCCTCAGGTGTAGGTCGTAATATAAAATAAAAGCACGGGCTTTTCCTGTGGAAACGTTACTTCATTTTTTTCATGGTCCAGTAACGTGATGGATTCGTCAATTGTCTTTGGACCGCAAGCCGCTAATAATAACATGGCTGCTGCGACTACAAATAAAAGTTTAAGTTTCATAGGGTCTCCTTTCTTTTTAGGTTAGACAAAAGAGCTTCATCTTTTAATAGGACTGCTTGTCCATCCTATTTGTTATTTTATTATAACTTAGAGTTAACAGTAAAATATTCAGCTTTGGCAAAAGTTCACTTTTTTCTTAACCATTTTATATTTTATCTTATCAACAAATATTTATGAACCTTACAAAAGGACTAGGACTCGTATTACCGCTTCACAATGATACACTCGTTCATCTATAATATACCTATTGTTATAATGAAAATAATTTCAACAGATTGGAGCCAGGATAAAATTTGATTTTAGTAATTGATAACTATGACTCTTTTACATACAATTTAGTTCAATATATTCAAGAAATAGATGAAGAAGTTGCTATTCGGCGGAATGATCAACTAACGTTAGAAGATATTCGAACGTTGACACCTGATTCTATTCTGATTTCACCCGGTCCCGGTAATCCTAATACGGCAGGCATAAGTTTAGATATCGTTCGAAATTATTATCAAGACATTCCCATCTTAGGAGTCTGTCTAGGGCATCAAATTATTGCCCAAGCATTTGGTGGGAATGTAAGAAAAGCGAATCAGCCAATGCATGGAAAAATTTCACTTATGAATCATGATCAACATTCGATATTCTCAGGACTTCCCACACCACTACAAATTACAAGATATCATTCATTAGTTGTCGATGAATCCACTCTCCCTCACTGTCTCGAGATTAGTGCTAGAAGTGAGGACGGGGAAATCATGGGATTACGACATAAGCACTATCGAGTGGAAGGTGTGCAATTTCATCCAGAGGCAATCTTAACTGACAGCGGAAAAAAGATGATTCATCATTTCTTCAAAAAATAATGAAAAAGGAAAAAACAATGCAGATACATAATCAGAATCAAAACGAACCACTTTTATCTTTTGAATTTGCTTCTTCTACGGGTGAAATCAAACCCATCATTTTTAGTCAACCATTAAAAGTAATAATTGCCCATACAATAGAAGAAGTATTGCCATGTTTTCAGCTAATTCAAGAGGCCATTCAAGAAGGATATTATGCTGCTGGTTATCTTTCTTATGAAAGTGCACCAGCTTTTGATTCAGCCTTTCGTGTTAACGAAAAATCTAGCATGCCGTTATTATGGTTCGGTATTTTTACCGAGCCTCAAACGGGAACTTTGAACAGTGCTGGAGCATATAAGCATAGTGATTGGATTCCATCTGTTTCTTTAGATGAGTACGATGCCTCCATTCAATATATTAAGCATAGGATTGAAGCTGGCGATACATACCAAGCAAACTATACGATTCGCCTTCAATCGGAATTCGAAGGTGACGACATCGCTTTTTTTAATCATCTCAAAAAAGCCCAAGCCTCAAATTATTGCGCTTATCTGAATACTGGTGACCATCGAATTCTTTCTGCATCACCCGAATTATTCTTTCATCTGCGGGGTGAGAACATCACCACTCGACCGATGAAAGGCACAATTAAAAGAGGCTATACTTTCTCTGAGGATAAGGAACATGCAAGATGGCTTTATCATTCGGAAAAAAATCGTGCTGAAAATGTCATGATAGTTGATTTACTGCGTAATGATTTAGGCATGATTGCACAGCCTGGAACAGTAGAGGTTCCAAAGCTGTTTGAAATTGAACATTATCCGACTGTACATCAGATGACATCTACCATCACAGCAAAACTTTCAGAAACAGTTGAACTTGTCGATATTTTTAAATCTCTTTTTCCTTGCGGCTCTATTACAGGGGCCCCAAAGATTAAGACAATGGAAATTATTTCAGAGTTAGAAACAGCTTCTCGGGACGTTTACTGCGGAGCGATTGGCTATATCACTCCAAGTCAAGAGGCCATATTTAATGTACCCATCAGAACCGTCGTCATTGATCAAAAAACGAGAATCGCCACTTATGGTGTGGGGGGGGGAATTACATGGGATTCCACCACTGAAGGGGAATATCATGAAATTTTGGCAAAAGCGAAACTGTTAGAGGTGAATAGACCCGATTTTCAATTGCTAGAAAGCTTGCTATTACAGGATGGAGAATATTTCCTATTTGAGGAACATCTTAACCGTCTTAGTGATTCAGCTCAGTACTTTAGTTTTCCATTTAATCCTGAATCCTTGAAGCAGTCTATGAACCAGCTCGCAGCTCAATACAGCTTGGGTCATTTCAAAGTCCGGCTTCTTTTAAATCAAAACGGTGAATTCAAACTAGAAGCTCAACCCCTTACCCAACCCGCTACACCATTAAAGGTAGCGCTGGCAGATGAATCAATTGATAAAAACAATCTGTTTTTCTATCATAAAACGACTAATAGAGCGATGTATTCGTATTTTCAGAAAAAGTACCCACATGTATATGATGTACTTCTTTGGAATGAAAACGGCGAGCTGACAGAATTTACAAACGGTAACATTGTTTTAGAGATAAACGACCTTAAGTGGACACCCCCTATTAGTAGCGGATTACTAGCAGGTACCTTTCGTGAAAGTTTACTAAAAAACGGCGAAATTCGTGAAAAATTATTAACTGTTGAAGATTTGGAAAAATGTACCAAAGTATGGTTTATTAATAGTGTTCGTAAATGGTTTGAAGTTGAGTTTATATAGGAATCTGAACATACAAAAACGCATGGACTTTCATCACTCCGTGCGTTTTTTCATTATTATTATCTTATTAACGAACCGTTTTAAGAGCAGTTGACCAAGAAACGAGCTGACCTAACATTTCATTGACTGTTCCTTCGTGCATTTCAGCTGGTTTAAACGTTTGCCCGTTTTCAAAATCAGTAAATAAGTTCAAAGCTGGATGTGTACGAACATCCGCAACGGCTAATTCTCCTAAAATGCCGCGAAGATGCTCTGCAGCACGTGCTCCTCCTACTGAACCATAGCTGACGATTCCAGCAGCTTTATTATTCCACGCTTCACGCGCAAAATCGAGAGCGTTTTTCAACGCACCTGTAATACTATGGTTGTATTCTTGAACAATAAAAATAAACCCATCTAAGTTAGCCAGTTTTTCATTCCATTGTCCAATTCCTGGTTCTGATCCATCTGTTGTTCCTAAGAATGGCAGGTTGAAATCTTTGATATCTACGATTTCATAATTGGCATCGCCACGTTTGTCCGCAAGTGATTTCACCCATTCTCCAACCTGTGGACTAAGACGTCCCTCACGAGTACTTCCCAAAATAATACCAATGTTTAAATTAGTCATTTGTTCATCCTCCTTACTAGTTGAACCCCCAAATAATTTGTCAAAAAAACCCATAATTACTACCACCTTAAAAGGACAAATTGGCAATTCATGATATTATAATCCCCGCTATTTATTCTCTCTATGCTTCCAAAAATTTCAGCATTACAATCGTCCAACTTACTTGAAGTACTCTATAATCTTTGTTGCATAAAAAAAGGTCAACCAATAAAAATTGGTTAACCTTATAATAGGAAAGCAGTCGTTAAGTATAAAATGAGTCTAATAAATTCTATGTTCTTTAGCCTTCTACAATTCGTGGGTTTGTTTTGTGGCTTGTAAGATGAGCATCAAACATGTCTATTATTTCAAGGAATCGATCAGCTTCACGGAAAACATGGTCTGCTAACAGCGGATGAATGATACTTTTTATTTTACATTGTTCAATTAACTCACGTGCCGTTTTCTTGAAGTCCCGAAGAGCTGTGACGGACACACGATTTTGATCTAAAAATTGATCTAATAGAGGAACCGTCTGAGAATATGGTACCATTCCCTCTAAATCCCTAGCTTGATAAAGCAATTGATCAAAATCATTGCTAAAGTTTTGAGCGATATCGATTAGCTTTCTTTCCGATGGATCAAGGAGGTGGCCGATAAATTTGGCATGATCAGCCATAATTCTTAAAAAGAAAACGTTCTCTTTAATAATTGCATCAGGGAGTGGTTTTAATTTACCTTGATTTAATTCCATTAATCGTTTTCTAAAATAATTAGCCTCTCTACTTATATGATCAACTAAAAGGGGGAAATTATTTGCCCCTGGCAATTTACACGTGAGAATTAAGCCTAGGACTTTTCGTTTGAATGCGTAAATACTTGTTGCAGCTTGTTGTACTTCTGAATTAAAATTTCTTATTTGTTCAGGATCTGCTTGATTCGATGAGGCATGCGCCGTTTGTTCTATGTGTTCAAATAACCGATAAAATTGATTTGCCTCATGAATTAATTGAGTATCCTCTGCTCTAAAACCCAATCGAAGAAATAGTGAATGTTCTTTCATAATCCTTGACCAAAAACGAATTTCATTTAATGATCGCTCAACAAATGCTCCGGATGTAACACCTGTATCAGGATGTAATCCATTTTCATTCCCATTCATTCAAAATCCCTCCTGTAAAAAACAGCATTTATACTATTCGTATTAACAGAGTCGTATAAATATACCGCATCAAAAGTCCCGTTCATTTTGATGTACTTTTTTATATAAAATAATGACGTATGCATGCATACGTCATTTCGATAACAGAATCATGAATGGAATCAATTGTCGTCTTTTGATTTTAAGTATTCGTTACATTTGCAAAATGTAGAATAGACTGGATTTTTGGATAATTAATTAGGTTCAATATGAACGTGAACATCATACACATTATGCTGTTTTGCTAAAGCTTGTTCAACTTCGGTTGAAATATCATGAGCACGGATAATATCCAGCGTAGAATTGACAAGGATGACAACATCTACAACAACATTATTTCCGTAATTTCTTGCCTTAATGTCTTTTATTCCTTTAACGCCATATGTGTTTTGAATGGTTTCTTTATAAGATTGAAGCTCATTTTCGTCAAAGCCATCGGTTAATTGATGAGAAGCCTCTTGAAAGATATCCCACGCTGTTTTACAAATTAATAAACCAACAATGACCGCAGCCACAGGGTCAAGCCATGCCATATTAAACTGAGATCCGATAATACCTACTGCTGCTCCGATACTCACCCAAGCATCTGATAGATTATCTTTTGCTGCAGCCATGACAGATTGACTATTAATTTTACTTGCTAATCTCTTATTATATCGATATACACCATACATAATGATGGCACAAAAAATACTAGTCCATGCCGCTATCATATCAGGTGATGAATGTTCTTCTCGAAAAACAGTAGTGATAGCGGCGTATAATACTTGAATACCAACAGCTATCATAATAAAGGAAGCAACAAGAGAAGCGATATTTTCTGCTTTCCAATGTCCATATGAATGGTCCGAATCAGCAGGTTTTTGGGAAAATCTCAATCCTATTAAAACCGCAATTGATGCGATGATATCAGTCGTATTATTTAAACCATCAGCCTTCAAAGCTTCTGAATCGGCCAAATAACCGATAGTTAATTTTAAAGCAGACAAACAAATATAAGCAATTATGCTAATAATAGCTCCACGTTCTCCAAGTTTTAAATCATTATATCTCTGTTGATCCATGTCATCAAATCTCCTCTAATACTGAACTCTTTTATTATCTTAACAAGAGAAAATTGGGTGGGTCTACAGCAACCTTTTTTCGCTAGTGAATAAAAGTAATCTCTATGAAAATAATTTGCTCATGGGAAACTTTTCAAAAATATAAAAAAGTGGTAAATCAAAGGTCAAAAATGTAGATAATATGAAAGCCGTCCTGCTTAGACAGGACGGCTTTCATAACACGAATCAAATTTAAATACCTGCATAATGAATGATAACATCTTCAAGAAAGTCAATTCCAAGTAATACGTCATCCATGTCGGTATATTCATCAGGATGGTGACTAAGTCCATCGACTGAAGGGATAAAAATAAGACCTGTTGGACAAAGTTTCGCCATATTCATCGCATCATGACCTGCACCACTCTGCATCACTTCATACGGAAGAGCTTTTTCCTTAGAAATCTTTGTTAATACATCAATCACGTTAGGTGAAAGCAGAACCGGTTCCTCTGAACTGATGACAGTGCTATCAATATCAAGCTGTCTAGTATCCTCAATTTGAGAAATCACTTGATATAAGCGGTCAATCACTCTTTGCCTCGATTCGCTTGATATGGACCGAATATCGACCTTTAGTTCCACTTTACCCGGAATCACATTCATTGCCCCGGAATGGATATTCATCACACCGACCGTTGCCACCGTTCCATATTCTTGTTCTTTCAGAGCAGCTTTTTCAAGCTCCAAAGCAATTTCCGATGCGCCTAGAAGAGCATCTCTCCTCATGTTCATCGGTGTTGTTCCAGAATGAGAAGCTTTTCCATTTATTGTAATAATTAATCGGACGGGCGCAGCAATCCCTGTCACAATCCCAATTTTTTTCTGATTATTAATTAATACAGGACCTTGCTCAATATGTATTTCAAAAAAAGCCTTAAATTCTTCATGATTTCTACTCGCTTCATCTACACTATCAAAATCAAGTGCGCATAAGGCAAAAGCTTTTTCCATCGTAATCCCGTCACGATCGGTTAAGTGTCTATATTTCTCTTTATCAAGTATTCCTGCCATTGCTTTACTTCCAACAGTAGATACACCGAACCGTGAAGATTCTTCACAGGCAAAAGAAATAATTTCAATCGGATGGTCTGTTACGATTTCTTTTTCATTTAGTCGTTTAATAATTTCCAGAGCCGCTGTAACCCCTACAACGCCATCGTATTTACCACCTTGATATACCGTATCTAAATGGGATCCCATAACAACCGGCGGCAGATCGTTTCTTCTGCCTTCTCTTCTTGCAATAACATTCCCACAGGCATCCATCCTGATTTCTAAATTTTCCGTCTTGCACATTCTCATGAAAGCATGGGTGCAGGTCTGTTCTTCATCCGAATAGGCTATCCTCGTTATTCCGTTCTCACCCGAGTTGTATTGGTTAATTTTATTAAAAAGTATTTGATATCTTTCCTTAGTATTCATTCGAGTATCGCCTGCCGTTCGTAAATAAGTAGAATTATTGTATAATAAAGATTATACAAAAAACTAGACTAGAAGGCTATGACAAAAAAACTTCCACAATTCCATTCAATTGTAGAAGCGTAGTTCATTATTTTAACTTCTAATCACAGCAGCTTTCCTGCCAAGTTTCCCCCTGTTCTAGGTGTCCCGATTTTTCAATTTTCGTCTGCAAATATTTCTCGTTGTATTCTGACACGTCACCCCATAGAGGCTTCCTTCCCGAAACCTCTAAGCCGGCACTTTTTAAAGCATCCAATTTTTTCGGGTTATTGGTCATCAAAGTGACTGGTTTCGTGCGTAATGCTTGTAGGACTAAAATAGCATCCTCATAATTTCTAGAATCATCAACAAATCCAAGACCGATATTTGCTTCCACTGTATCATAGCCATTCTCCTGCAGGACATATGCCATCGCCTTACTAAATAAGCCAATGCCTCTGCCTTCATGATTGGCTAAATAAAATAATGCGCCATTTCCATGTTCAGCAATCATCTTCATTGATTGCTTCAGTTGAAAACCACAATCACATCGTTTACTGCCAAAAATATCTCCTGTATGACAAATCGAGTGGAATCTTATAAGGGCTTCATCCTCCTGCTCAAAGTCACCATAAACCAATACACTTGATTGTTGGTAAAGAGCTAAATTGGAGGAAGAAAGCTTTTCGATAATCTTTTCATAATCCTTCACTTCGCTACAATTTATCTCCGTCACATCCTCACAATTTAACCAACAATACCATTTAAATATGATCGTTTCTCCGTATAAATTGACAGGAAGCCGAATCGGACCTACTAAATAAATATTTCCTTTTTCTTTTTGGATAATCTGTATTTTATCTTTCAAAACCGAAAGAACGTTTATATCCAGATGAATGGTTGTCATGAAACTCCCCCTTTTTCATATAGTTTGTGATGAAGCATCTAATAACATACAAAAAAAGCATAACCATGCATTTCAGCAAAGTTATGCTTAATACCACCCAATAGCAGTTACTATACATGATGAAATTTTTTTTCGCTAAAGTTTTTTGTCTGGTTCGATGGTCCAATGACGATACTATAATCACAAATGGCTTCAACGTCCTTGCGATCATGTGTAACTATAATACAGGACATATTGGCCTTTTTCAAAATAACACCAAGCTCCTCTCGGATGGATTCTTTTAAATCGGCATCTAAGTTACTGAAAGGTTCATCCATTAACAGTACATTCGGTTTGGGTGCAAGAGCTCTAGCGAGTGCAACCCTTTGCTGCTGCCCTCCGCTTAATTCGTGCGGATATCTTTTCGCTAATGGTTCCATCTGAACAAGCTCAAGCATTTCATCTACCCGCTGCTTCCTACCTTTTCGCGGCATACGGGATAATCCAAATAAAATATTATCATTCACCGTCATGTGCGGGAAAAGAGCATAATCTTGAAAAACCATCCCCACTTCTCTATTTTCCGGGTGAATAAAGATTCCATCACTAACAACTGTTTTGCCAGCGATTTTTATCGTTCCTTTTAACGGCATTTCCAAGCCCGAAATCAAGCGCAGTAACGTACTTTTCCCACTGCCGCTTTGTCCTAATATACCCACAATTTCTCCTTTTTCCATTGAAAAGGAAAAGTCATCAATAACAGGGTTCTCTTTACGAGAAAAAGAAAATGTGAGGTCTTCAATTTCTACTATTGTCATTGTTTCACCCGCTTTCCTATGATTTGAAAAATAATAACTGATAAAATACTAATGGCAATGATTAACAAAGATGAGGTTGAGGCCTCATATATTTGCTCATCATTTGCATATTGAAATGTTTTCGTTGCCAGCGTTTCAAAATTAAACGGTCTTAGCAGCAAAGCCAATGGCAATTCCTTGCAAATTTCAACAAATGTTAAGATAAATCCACTCATAAGCGCCCCTTTTAATAAGGGTAAATCTACTTTAAAGAATGTTTTGGTTACACCTAATCCGAGCATTCTTGAGGCTTCCATATATTTAGTTCCCATTTTCTCAAATCCCACTTCAATCGCATTAAATCCGGTAGCTGTGAATCGAATAAAATAGCCGACGATTAACATAACGATGGACATACTTAAAATGAGCGGTGCCTCGCCAAGCCCCATCGAAGAATATACCGGTGCAAGCCATTGATCAAGATAAATAAACATTGCAAGAACACCTATGGCAATAATAGGACCTGGAATCGAATAGCCTGTTGTTACAGATTTCGATAGGATAAAAGAAAAGGAAGAATTCCTTCGACAAACATTTGCAACAACGACAGCAAGAATGAGAATACTGATTGTCGATATAATCGCCAAGAGAACTGTTTGGTAAATCAATGTAAAGAAGGTTTCATTCCATACTTTATGAAAGGTCATATTTGCCCATACAATCAGCTGAATGAATGGAATGAGGAATCCAATTAGAAATACGATACTACAATACAAAAAAGCAGCTATCGATGCCATTCCTTTCAATTTTATAGGTACAAGCGTTCTAGATTTATTACTAATATGATAGCGTCGCCGCTGTCTAAGCAGTTTTTCTAAAAAGAAAACACCAACGATAATAACCATTAACCATGCCGCAAGCTTCATGGCGGAATTTACATCGTACATCCCGAACCATGTTTGAAAAATAGCGGTTGAAATTGTATGAATGCCTAAATAGCTTGTCACTCCATAATCTCCCAGTACTTCATAAATGACTAAAATAGTTCCGCCTACAATGGCAGGCCTTGAAAGTGGAAGAACAACTTTAAAAAATACAGCTAATGGTTTTCTACCTAACAATCTTGCGTTTTCAATATAGGAAGTACTTTGATTTTCAAGAAATGCCCTTGTAATCATGTACACGTAAGGAAATAGAAATAAGGTGAAGATAAACACAGCTCCACCTATTCCTGAAACGGTTAACCATTCCGGACTTACCTGATAATCAAAACGATTTCTTAAGCTTGTTTGAACTACACCGGTATAGCCTAACATAGTTCGATACGTATAAGCGGCTATAAAAGTTGGAATGGATAATGGCAGCAATAGCCCCCAGCGAAAAAAACGTCTGAGAGGAAAATCATAGGCGGCAACCAGCCACGCTAAGCTCACACCTAAAAAAGCCGTAAATATACCAGTTAGAACTACCAGTAAAATGGTGTTTACCACATAATTTTTTAACAAGTACTGCTGAATTTGAAGCCAGTTTTCATTAGGTTCTTGAAAGATGGAGGCGAAAATAAAAAGGATAGGCAGTAGAATGACTACTGCCCCAACGATACTGATTATCCACCAACCGTTAAACTCTTTTTTTATCTTGCGTTTAATCAGTTCAGCTTTCATAATTACTTCCAACCAGTTTTATTAAAGATTTCGATTGCCTTTTTATTATGCTCTCCTAAAGTATCGAAATTCAATTCCTGCATTTTAAATTCTCCCCAACTTTCAAGCAATTCTGGTTTCTTTGCATCAGGATTTACAGGGAATTCATAGTTATTAGCTGATAAATACTCTTGTGCTTCCACACTTGTCATATATTCAATCAACTCAATAGCATTTTCTTTATTCTTACTATGCTTTGTTAAACCAATGCCACTAATATTTACATGCGTCCCATTTGTTTCTTGGTTCGGGAAAAAGACTCCAAGACTATCCGCTACTTTTACTTCTTCAGGATCTTCAGAGTTTGCAAGTAAGCCAACATAATAAGTGTTCATAATTGCAACATCACCTACACCTGCAGCAATCGCTTTGGCTTGGTCACGGTCACCACCGTCTGGCTGGCGGGCAAAATTATTTACAATGCCTTTAGACCATTCTTCCGCCTTTTCTTCCCCGTTTAACTCAATGAATGAGGCAAGCAATGACTGGTTATATAAACTTGTTGAAGAACGAACTAATAATTTCCCTTTCCATTTGTCACTTGTTAAATCCTCATACGTAGACAATTCCTCAGGTTTTACTCTTTCTTTTGAATAGGCAATAATACGTGCTCTAGTTGCTAAACCAATCCAGTTATTATCAGCATCTCGAAAGTTTTCAGGGACATTTTTATCAATCGTATCGGAAGTAACCGGCTGCAGAATATCATTTTGTTTTGCATTGGCAAGTACTCCGCCATCAACTGTAACAAAAAGGTCAGCTTGTGTACTTTCACCTTCACGTTTTAATCTCTCAATAAGCTCTTCTGCTTCACCTTTTACAACATTTACTTTAATGCCTGTCTCATCTGTAAATTTCTTGTAGATTGCATCATCGGCTTCGTAATGTCTTGCCGTATAAATATTTACTTCCTGATTTTCTGTCGTTTTTGGTTTTTCAGCTTCCTTTTTTCCTTCTGACTCATTTTGATTTGTACCACCGCATCCTGCTAAACCAATCGTTAGTGCAGTACTAACCAATAATGGCTTCCATAATTTTGATAATTTCATGTTTTTAATCCCCTTTATGCATTTATTCTTATTAATAATGATAATCATTATCAACAATTACAATTTTATTGTACATACCACCATGCCTAGTGTCAATAATTAATTTTATTGTTTTGAATATTTTAATTTAAAAATTTATAAAACAATAAAAAAGACCTTCTATCTTACTTAGAAGGCCGAGTAAAGTTTCATTTCCTATTCAATAATCAAAAGCTTTTTTATTCGACTAGAAATGGATTCCCACCAATATTTTTTCTAGCTTCGTCTGTTACTACGATTGGCTCATTAGAAAATTCAACTGAATTCATGTTGTTTTCATTTACCATTTCTACGCTGCCATCAAAATAAATTGTTTTATTTTCCATGTTTTCCATCTCCATAGTAGTAATATTTGACTGTTTTTAGCTAAACTATTGCTATATATTTCAAATGTTACACTATTATTACTATTTTAACAACGTTTTTCCCTATTTTATTTAAATAAAAGCAATACTCAGAAATTATGAGCAAAATCTTTTGCACGAGCGATTCCATTTTGTTTAATTTCCTCAGCTTTATCTGGCATGGCTGCATGTCCTTCAATAAATAAACCTTCAACAGAAGGAACACCAAAGAAACTCATAATCACCTGCAGATAGCGATGTCCCATTTCTAGGACAGCTGCAGGACCTTCTGAATAAATACCGCCGCGTGCTTGGATATGGAGAACTTTCTTATCCGTTAATAGACCAACTGACCCCTGATCCGTATATTTAAATGTTTTACCTGCAACAGCAATAGAATCGATGTAAGCCTTCATAACGGGAGGAAATGATAAATTCCATAATGGTGTGACAAATACATATTTGTCAGCTGAAATAAACTGGTCGCTCAGCTCATTCAGGCGTCCAACTTTGGCTTTTTCCTCATCTGAAAGCTCCTCAAAGCCTTTGCCGGACTGTAGTTTGCCCCATCCGCTGAACACATCTGTATCGATATGTGGAATATGCTCTTTATACAAATCTAGATGGATAATCTCATCATTTGGATGAACCTCTTTATACGTTTCAATAAACGCCTTCCCAGCTGCCATGCTGTATGATTGTCTATCATCATGTGGGTGTGCTGTAATATACAGTAATTTCGTCATGATTCCTTCACCTTCTTCAAATAAATTTATTAGACTTTATTAATATGAAGGAATGATATAAAAACTATTCATCTCATCGTTTATGGTAACCGACAACCAAGAACCTATGCAAAAAAAATCCCCCGTATGAAATAACGAGGGGATACCAAATAATTTCTTTTTAAACTTTTTACTTCAAACTATTTCGAAAAATATCATAATCCTTTTTTATAAAATGAAAAAGTGCTGCGTTGCCGCCACGGTCAGGATGTGTCATTTTTAATAAAGTTTTATAACCTGCTAAGATTTCCTTGGAGTCTGCGGTTCTTGAGAGTCCAAGCTTTGGGCGAGGGTCATATGTTTTCTGTGGAACAGGCTGAGTCTTTTCTGGATCCGTTTGTTTCCCTTTTGAGTACGCTTCCTTCAACTTTAATAATTCGTTCCGTAACTCAAGATTTTCTTTTAGTAGTTTTCTGGCTTCTTGTTGTAATTTTTGTTTTTCTATTTCAAGGTTCATCATTTCTTTATTTAATTTATTTCTTTGCTGTATTAACGTATTAATGGAAGATTGGTGGAGCTCTTCAACACCTTTTATATGCTCTTCTTGAGCTTTCATTTTTGCCTTTAATTGACGGATAAGCTTATCCTCTGTAGGACTATGTATAGGCAGAGTTGGGTTTGGTTCCTTCGATAAATACCCCTTTAAGTGCTCACCTTCACTCACATGTTGAATCTTCCCTTCTCGTACCCAGCGCCGAACAATAGGAATTCCCATACTTGGAGCAACGCCTGCATCCCTCAATAGTTGAAAAGCTTGGTCTGTATCGTCCAGAATAAATTCAGATTTTCTCTGCCCGCCATCGTATGTAATCTTTCTTTCGCGCAGCCAGCGTCTCACTGTTTTAATGCAAACATCCTCAGTAACGCCTGCATTTTTCAATAATTCAAATGCCTGATCGGTGTTCACAGGATTCCCCCCTTTCCTGCTTGTTTAGATTATTATAATATTATTCATCCCTTGAATAATAGAGTAAGTTTTCTGTTTTTTGAAAAAACTCATTGAATTCACTTAAGCTAAGTCCTATCAATTACTATTAATATTATAGGAGGAAATATATAATGTGAATGGACATAATAGACTATTATCAGTTTCCTTAAAAGAAAAATAAACACCGTAAAATGTGAATTATAGGTCGTGAAAATCATTTCTATTCTTAAATAGACGAAGAAATCGTCATAAAAAACAACTGATGAAAGGAAATGATTGGACTAATAATAGTAAAATAGGAGTTAATAAATGAAAAAAAGGCCCCATATATAAACCTGGAACCTCTCTCATTAAATTTGGAGCTAGTAAAACTAGCTTATTCTTATTTATTATCAAATTTCTCTGTTTATTACTCCGTTACCTTAAATCCTAATCGAATCGCAGGCATGGCTAATCCAGGATGGTCTGTCAAATATGTAAGCTGCAAAATTAACTTAAAAGCTTTTTAACGTTTTATAAATGTTTTAAGTTAAGCGATTACAAATGGAACGAAAAAAGCAAGTGGACGTTTTTTTTCCAAAAGTAAAGGTGTTAAGAACCACCATCTCATATCTAGTATCATTTTGCCTTAAAGGGCAAATAGATATAGATGGATTGTGGATGCCTCGCACCTCATGGGAAAATCCCTGTCACAAGAAACTAGCATCTTAATGAAAATAGACTCGTTCTAATCCAGTATATACATTTAGTGATTCATTGCGAATAAATCCAATCGTTGTAATTCCGAGTTGCTCAGCTAGGTTTAGGGCAAGCTCAGTAGGCGCTGATTTAGACATGACAATTTCACAGCCAATTTTCGAGGCCTTCAATAAGATTTCGGCCGAAATTCTTCCGCTAAAGGCTAAAATTTTATCTTCAAGTGGAATTCTGTTTCTTAGGCAATGTCCAAATAATTTATCCAAAGCATTATGCCTTCCGATGTCCATTCTTGACAGAAACACATGTCCATTTTGACAAAGTGCCGCATTATGGACACCGCCCGTTTTTTGAAACAGAGTAGATAATTGCTGCATTTCTTTCATTAAAGAAAAACACTCTTCAGAAGACACTCTAATCCGTACATTGTCCATTTTCTTTGCCGTTAACGCATCATTAATGAAGACAAAACCTTGTCTGCCTCCACCACAGCAAGATGTGATATATCTTTTCCCTTGGAAGCTTTGATAATAAGGGTTTGTTCGCTTTGTTTTTACATAGGCGATTCCAGCTTTCTCAGCAATCCATAGATTTTCGATATCAGTAAAATGGCGGATAATCCCTTCTGAAGCAAGAAAACCAATCACCAGGTCCTCAATATGATCAGGTGAACATACAACCGTGACAAATTCGGTGCCATTGATTTTTATTGTTAGTGGGTGCTCAGTTACCACACTATCTTGGAATTTTTTAACGCCGCCTTTACCTAAGCGGAGGACTTCCCGCCTTACCTCAATCGGCTCCACCTTTTTACACCTCTTTTCCCTGCTTACATCCTACTCATAAGTTCAATCATCAAAGGAGTGATTTTTCCTATCATTTCGGCAATTTTCACAAATATGAAGCATCACTGATTGAAACGTTTCTTCCGTATTCTCCTCTAAACCATCCTTTGCTCCACAAATCTCGCATAAATTCATGTCATCACCTCGTTCTAAATCATTTACGGACAATATAAAAGCCTGATTCCATAATTGCCTGTTCAAAATCTTGCTCTGATGCCATTCGTTCATCAAATGTAAATGAAACGGTCTTCTGTACAGGACTCGCTTTAGCATCTGTTATACCCCAGACATCCTGTACAGCTTGTGTAATTTTTTCAACATCCTCTTGGCTATTAAGATTACTGATTTGAAGAGTTCGTTCTTTCACCCGAAACACCATCCTTACTTGTTGTTCACTTTGCTGCGCAGGAAAGCAGAACCCATGCCCTCAAGGAAATCAAACAGGGAAGTCATGACCGTACGAATTTCAGGTTTGCTTAGCCTTTTTCTCATTTTCCATAAACTTTCCTTTTCACCATTTTCTATTGTTTGAACCATTTTCTCCATTCCCTGCATCACACCTTTTAATACCGTTTCCAGCTGTGAAGGTTTGATAGTCCCTAGAAATTTAAACATCCCAAATCCTGATTTAATCATATTGTGCACAGCTGGTTGATTGATTTGCTGCATCGCAATTGCGCCTACCTCATCACTCTTTTTAAGCAATGCTCCGCCCGTTTCAAACACCCTTAAGTCATGCATTCCTTTAACAAATTCAATGCAGGAAAGTACTGCTTCCTTATTCTCTGAAAGAGCGTTTAATATTTCATTTAAATCCTGTGCTTGTTCATCCGCTTGATTAGGTTCTTCCCATCTAATTTGCCTGATTGCTTTCGCCATAAAAACCCTCCATCAGATTCTCTACTTCAGTAATTGGCGTATAGTCTGAACGCTGCCACTTTTCCTCAACCTTCACACTAATTTGTGGCGTTCGCTTTCCAAACCGGTGATTGTGCTTCGGAAGCGGAGGCTCACCCGTAGACTCGATAACTTCCATTTTCACACCCATCTCCTTGTACGCTGGGGTATGCGTAACGATGTCATGGTAACTGCTTGTTAAACGATTGACTGCTTCCAAATCCTCAGAAGAGTTCATCGCCAAATAGAGTTCATTTCCCTTCACTCTGTCTGTTACCATGACCCTTACTTCTACATGTCCATATGGAGAAGTTAAACCGACAAGTGCACCATCCTCTAGACCGCGCTCTTTAGCTAGTTTGAGAGAAATTTCAAGCCATGGATGCGGAACTTTATGTGTTAAGCCTTCTGATTTATAAGTCATATTCCCTTCATGGAAATGCTCCAAAAGACGACCATTATTTAAATGAAGATCATACTCTTCACCAGGCTCAAACGGCTCCGTCCATTCCACCGGCACAAGTTTCGCCTTTCCATCCTGGAAGGCAAATGTATCTTTAAACAGCAGCGGGGTATCAGTCCCATCTGCTTTGACAGGCCACAATTGGGATGCGAAACCTTCCAGTCTTTCATAACTGACACCGGCAAAGATTTGTGCAAGCTTTGCGGCTTCATCCATGATTTCTGATGGATGCTGATAGTTCCAATTTGCACCCATTTTGTTGGCTAATTCTTGAAAAATAATCCAGTCGGGTTTTGAATCACCTAAAGGTTCAAACACCTTATAAAACCTCTGAATCCGTCTTTCTGTATTGGTAAAAGTCCCGTCCTTTTCGAGACTTGGGGCAGCTGGTAATACAACATCGGCAAATTGGGCTGTTTTACTGAAAAAGATATCCTGAACAACAAAGAATTCTAATTTTTCGAAGTTTGAATGAACATAATTAGAATTTGCGTCTACAATAGCCATATCCTCTCCAAAAAGGTACAGAGCCTTTAACTTGCCTTTACTAATACCTTCAACCATATGATGGTTATCATGACCCGGAACATCAGATAGTTTAACTCCCCAAGCCTCTTCATACTTCTTGCGGGTATCTTGATCTTGAACAGGTTCATATCCAGGCATCCATGCCGGCATCGTACCAAAATCACAGGCGCCTTGTACATTATTATGCCCCCTTAATGGATAAGCTCCTGTTCCATGCCGGCCATAATTACCGGTAACCAGCAAGAGATTTGAAATCGCTGTACTTGTGTCGGTCGCCCCCATATGCTGCGTTACACCCATTGCCCATAGCATGCAAACTGATTTTGCTTTTTTTATCATGTTCGCAAATTGTAATAATTGTTCCATAGATAGACCCGTTTTTTCAACAGCATATTCCAGTGTAAACTTCTCCAGAGAAGTCTTATATTTCTCAAGCCCATTAACTCGATTAGAAAGGAATTCAGAATCTTCCCATCCCTGGTCTAAGAAATACTTTGTAATTGCGTTGAGATAAATAATATCTGTACCCGGCTTTGGATGGAGATGGAGATTAGCTCTTTGAGCCAGTTCATTTTCTCTTAAATCCACCACAATTAATTTTTGACCATGAAGCTTGTGAGCTCTTTTAATACGAGTAGCCAGAACGGGATGGGATTCCGCTGGGTTGGCACCAATAATGATAATCAGCTCGGATGCCATAATATCTTCGAATGTCCCGGAATCACCCCCGATTCCTACAGTCCTCATCAAGCCTGAAGTGGCAGGTGACTGGCAGTATCGAGAACAATTATCCACATTATTGGTCCCCATCACAGCACGTGCAAATTTCTGGAATAAATAATTCTCCTCATTTGAACATTTTGAAGAAGCAATATATCCAATTGAATCTGGTCCATATTCATCTTTGATACTTGTTAATTTATCTGCTATAAGTGAAAGTGCCTCATCCCATGTTGTTTCGACAAATTCCTCACCTTTTCGGATAAGCGGCTTGGTTAAACGCTCTTCACTGTTGACAAAATCCCACCCCCATTTGCCTTTCACACAGGTAGAAATGCCATTCACCGGAGCTTCAGGTGTTGGTTCAATCTTCAATATTTCACGATCCTTCGTCCAAACCTCGAAGCTGCATCCAACACCGCAATATGTACAAACCGTCTTTGTCCGCTTTATTTTAGCTTTTCTCATAGCTGCTTCCATTTCAGAAATGGCTAATATTTCCCGATAACCAGGTTCTACTTCTTTTATCGTATCAATCATTGGTCCCATAATTTTCGGCGGGATAGCTGTTAAAAAGCCAGCATTTCCAAGCATTGATTTTTCCATTAATGCGTTGCAAGGACAGACACTTACACAATGTCCACAAGAAACACAGGATGATTGATTAATCGGTACATCATTGTCCCAAATGACACGTGGTACATCTCGGCTCCAGTCAATTGTCAATGTTTCATTCACTTGTAAATCCTGGCATGCCTCTACACAGCGTCCGCATAAAATACACTGATCCGGCTCATATCGATAAAAAGGATGTGAGTTATCAGGAGGGTAAGGCTTTGCCCGAAAAGGATATTTCTGATGTGCCAATCCCATTTCCATTACAGTATTATGGACTGTACAATTCCCGTTATTGTTATCACAAACCGTACAATAGAGTTCATGATTTTTAAGAATCCTAGACATGGCCTCGTATTGTGCAGCCTTTACCTCCGGAGCTTTTGTATCAACCTTCATCCCTGGCTCCACTTTTTGGGTACAGGATCTTACTAAGTGGCCGTCAACCATGACATAACATGTATCACATGTTTGAATAGTTCCTAAATTTGGATGATAGCAAACCCCTGGGATAAACACGTCCTCCTCCCTGGCCGCTTCTAAAATTCTTTGTTCTGCCTTTACGGGGTATTCCTTGCCATTGATATGTATTGAAAAATCACTCATTCCCTTTCCTCCTCAATCCATCAGCAAAAGCCCATTAAATTCTCTAATAATATTTACTTTACTGGTAAAATTATTAATAAAAATAAAAGGAGAAAACAATGGATAAAAATCAACTGCTTACCCGTGTCCAAACTATGATTCAATCATCAACGAAGAAACCTAAGTATATGACAATCTCTACTGTGAAAGTCGCAGATTTATTTGGAGTTAAACCAGAAGAAGTTGAAAAGGGCCTACAAGAGCTTGTAACGGATGGGGCATTAAGACAATCTAAGCTAGATAGTCCTCCCCATCATGATATTTTTTTACTGCCATAAAAAACTGCACCCTTTTAAGGTGCAGTTCAATAATAAAAGCACCTCTTTTTAGATTTTTAGAGGTACTTTTATCTTAAAGTTATCGTACTGAAGGTGCTAGACTAGCTTCTGGTGATGTAACTTTATCATAAAATTGTACAAATTTATCACGATCATCACTATCTCGGTAAGCCATTGCCACACGAGGATGTTCATTCAGTGCTCCGGAAATCATATAAGGAATGATATAGCCCCACTCCCATTTTTCACGCATAGAAAGCATATGTTTTTCAATGATGCCAAGTACAGGCTTAATTTCATAGCTTGATTTTTGAATATAGCTAACAAGAAGCTCTGTATTACAGTTACCAGCTGCACGGCCCATGCCATAAACAGATGAATCAAGGAAGGTTACACCATTTCTCATCGCTGTAATGGTGTTAGCAAACGCTAACTGCATGTTGTTATGTGTATGCACCCCAAGTTGCTTGTTTGGAAGCATAGTTTGGAATTTCTTCACTTGATGCTCAATATCAGCCGGATCTAAGCTTCCAAATGAGTCCACAATATAGACAACATCTACTGGACTTTCCTTCACCATTTCAAAAGCTTCAATGAGTTGACGCTCAGGAACACTTGATAACGCCATAATATTTAAGGAAGTTTCATATCCTAAATCATGGAACATTTGCACAAGTTCTAAGCCTTTATCCACTTCACGAATATAGCAGGCTACGCGAATCATATCTAAAATACTTTCCTCGCGAGGCAGAATGTCATTTGGATCCACACGGCCAATATCCACAAGTGCTGAAAGTTTTGTGAATTTTTTCTCTGGAATAATTTCTTTCAGAAACTTATCGTCAAGAAATCTCCAAGGATTTGGCTCAGTAGCATTTAAAAGTCTAGCAGAGTTTTTATAGCCAATTTCCATATATTCAACTCCGGCAGCACTTAAACCATTATACAAGTCTTGTACAAATTCAACACTAAAATCCCAATTATTTACTAATCCTCCATCACGAATTGTACAGTCGATAATTTTATTTCGAATTTCCATATAACTAAATTCCCCCTGTTTCAACACGTTTACTGATATTTTTACATTATTTTCGAAAAATACTTATTATGTTTATACCATTCTTTTCGTGAAAGTGCAAATTATATTCCGAAAATTCCAATTTTCAGGAAATTTTTTCCTGTTAGATAACTATTATGGTTAGTGATTAGTTTGTAATAAATTGCTAGGGCTAGTCACGCAGCTTCTTCATTTTACCCTTAGACTTTTTGATAAAGCCCTGCGGTCACTTGCAGTTGGCGGTTCTTCCAGCCATTTCATATCAATCATTAGATTTGTGCCATCCTCAGCATATCTTAAGAGTTCAGCTGTAAGTGTTACATATTTAAGAGCAAGATCTCTTCTTGATGTAACACTAAGAGCTGTACCATAATAAGCAATCGCAAGCTGGGTTGACAGTTGTACTTGATACATCATGAATTTGTCCGAAAAAGGTGATGTGGTAGAGTTTGTGACTAGAGATTGCCAAGATATAGGGGAATTCAGTTTTTCTTCACGAAAAATTGAATCGAATGCTTCAATGTGTTTATCTGAAATTTCCCTTCCTCTATTTATATACTGACGTACCCTCTCCGATTGAGCAACCTGACTAAAACCAACCTTTAATGCAACATGCAAATTCATTTTGTTCATATTAAAGGTAATATCACCGACTTCCATTGCCGTTAGCGGACGCCGCTTGCCAAGCCATCCGGTTAAAAAACTTTGCTGATCGACAAAATCAACAGACTGCGGCGGTGTAATAACTGGTGGTCGCGAAAAAAGACCTTTTGTTAGCAGCGCATCAATCGTTTTATCAAATAAATGAGTGACTTCTCTATTACATTCTGTGTAATAGCTCCTTATATCCAATCGAATAGATGTACTAAGGGAAAGAGCATATCCGGTAATCCCCTGCAGAGTCATAATATACATATAGTGGAGATAAAAAGGATCTTGAAAAAGTCGCGGAGCATGGATATCTACATCCTCTTCCGTGAAGCCGCGCGGAATCGGAAAGTCTTCTCCTTTTAATAATTCTTGAATTTTTTGGACATGCTTTTCAGAATACTCTAATGCAAGTTTGTAAATGTCAATAATCTCTTCATCTTCTAAGTGTTCTAGTGCATATTTAATAAAACAAATAGACATCGTATCAAATAAATATTGAGTCCAAAGACTTGAAATTTCAGGAGCTGTAAGCTTGATACTATCCTTTCCCATCGTATGCCTCCTCTAGCTGATGCTCTTTAGAATTTCCAGTAAGATTCATTACTATTCAAAGCCACCCATATATACAAAAATGGCGTTTAAACTAACCTAGTTTAAACGCCATTTTTGTATATAAATGATTTACCTAGATTGTTCGCAAATAATACCAAATCAAATTCGTAAATTGAACGACTTGCGATTCAATGGTTGTTTCTTTAAATAATTTTTGGAATGGTTTTAATAAGTGTTGAAGCACAACCTTGCGTATCCGTTCTTGTTTTAATTCATTCATAATGGCATCAAATAAATCCTGCTGCTCTTCATTAAAGGAATACTGCTGCTTCAGGTGACTGCCTAATTCCAACAACTCTGATATCGTTACTATTTTTTTGTTTACATTCGCACTTAATAAATCTATTGCAGAATAATTAATCATCGCGCTGCCTCTTTTCATCATAAAAGGCATAATCAATTCAATATAGGACAAAATCACATCTACTACAGGCTGTAATGAATACGTACTATTCGTTACTCTTAATGTAAACAGCATATATTGCAGCATGCCATAAAACAAAACCGATCCTTCAAAAGCATAATCCCTTATTTCTTCTCCCAGCACTTCAATGAAGCGATTAGTTAGCCATTCCATTTCAAACACCCGATGCTGCATGACTAATTTTTTTAAGTCGGTTTCATTTGAAGATAAAATGGCCTCAAATAACGGTTGTACATTTCGTTCTTCGTTCAATCGAAGCAGTATAGAAATTTGTTCTATAAAAACATCGCGGTCCTTCGTATCCTTGCCGATTTGAATAGCTATTCGCTGCTGGCTTGCATCATAACGAAGAAATTCTAAAATATCGGCAATACAATCATTTTTAGACGAGAAATAATTATAAAAAGTCCCTTTTGAGATATTTGCTTTTTCGATAATTTCCTGAATCGAGGTTTGCTGAATCCCCTTCTCAACAAACAGCTTTAATGCAATGTCAGCTACTTTTCTTTTTCTATTATTCATGTATCTTTGCCGCCCTCTCACAATGCTAGATAACTCTAGTATAAATTTCGAATACCAAAAACTCAACTTCATTTATACTAGTAGTATAAAAACATTGCATAAATTGAACTATGGGTATAAAATAAATCAAGTGAAAAATAAATATAGAGGGATGAGAAGAATGGATTCAACTTTACAAAATAAAAAAACACCCTATTTAATGATTGTTATTTTATTTATAGGAGCTTTTGTTTCATTTTTAAATAACTCGTTATTGAACGTCGCATTGCCGTCTATTATGGTTGATTTAAACATTCAAGATTACTCAACTGTACAATGGCTCGCTACAGGCTATATGCTTGTCAGCGGTGTATTAATTCCTGCATCAGCTTTTTTACTCACTCGCTTTTCGAACCGTCAGTTATTCATTACTTCGGTAGCGATTTTTACAGCAGGTACGGCATTGGCAGCCTTTGCACCAAACTTTGGCATCCTATTGACAGGACGTATGATTCAGGCAGCAGGCTCTTCCGTTATGGGACCATTGTTAATGAACATCATGTTAATCAGCTTCCCACGTGAAAAACGCGGAGCCGCCATGGGTATTTTCGGTTTAGTTATGATTACAGCACCGGCAATCGGACCTACGTTATCTGGTTATATTGTAGAGTACCATGACTGGCGTCTTCTTTTTGAAATGATTCTTCCATTGGCTATAATTAGTCTTATTTTAGCGATTTGGAAGTCAGAAAATGTGATGGAGCAGAACAAACAGGCGACACTTGATTATTTATCAGTCGTTTTATCCTGTATTGGTTTTGGAGGCATCTTATATGGATGCAGCTCTGCCAGCGCAGATGGCTGGACAGATGGAATAGTCTTAACCACATTAATAGTCGGAGGAATGGCTTTAATTGCTTTCATTGTTCGCCAAGTAAACATGGAAAAACCATTGTTAGATTTACGTGCTTACAAGTATCCAATGTTTGCGCTTGGATCAGTTATTTCCATTGTAAACTCAATCGCCATGTTTTCCGGTATGATTTTAACCCCTGCCTATGTCCAAAATGTTCGAGGCATTTCACCGCTTGATTCAGGTCTTATGATGTTACCTGGTGCGGTTATTATGGGAATCATGTCCCCGATTACGGGTAAACTATTTGATCGATTTGGTCCACGTATTTTAGCACTCATCGGACTAACGGTAACAGCGATATCTACTTACATGCTGGCACACCTTCAAATGGATTCTAGCTATGCCCATATTATTTGGATTTACTCATTACGTCTGTTCGGAATGTCAATGGTTATGATGCCAATAATGACAAATGGATTAAACCAGCTGCCAACTCGTTTAAACCCACACGGCACAGCCATTAACAATACAGCCCAACAAGTAGCAGGTTCTATTGGTACAGCTGTTTTAGTAACGATTATGAACTCTGTTACAAAAACTGAAGCGACAAGCTTAATGTCAAGCGTAGACCCAACAACCTTAACAGAGGCTACTACTGCTGCTTTAACACAGCAGGCATTATTAGCAGGAATTCAATATTCTTTCTATATAACATTTATTGTAAATATTGTTGCCATCGTACTAGCCCTATTTGTTAAACGTGTTGATACAAGTGCGGAAGCAGTAAGTAAGATTGAAAATTCAAATACTGCACCTAGTGCTGTAATGAAATAAAAAGTAAAAAAAGACCGTTAAAACAATATCAACTGTTTTAACGGTCTTTTTTTCATAATTAGACTTCTTCTTTTACCTTAGTAACAGTAATTCCTGCCCATTCTTCATAACACTTGATAACGGCACTCATATCTTCTGCGCCGTATCCCTTTGCTTTGGCCATTTGAAAAATTTCTTTTCCAACTCCAAGCATTGGTGTAGGAATTTCTAATTCCTTTGCTACATCTGCAGCAAGACCAAGATCTTTATGTAAAAGTTGCGCCATAAAATGAGGGGTAAAATCGCGGTTCATCACCTTTTCGGCCTTATTTTCCACCATGGCGCTTCTAGCTCCCCCGCCACTGACAACCTTCACAAAGATTTCCGGGTCAATCCCAGCTTTAGTTGCCATCGTCATTGCTTCGGAGAAAGCTAATAGATTAATAGCAGCCAAGGAATTATTCGCTAACTTCGTGTAGGAACCCTTCCCGTGCTCTCCCATATAATAGGAATTTTTACCCATGATGTTGAATAGCGGAAGACATGTTTCATAGATTTCTTTTTTACCGCCAACCATAAAGGTTAAGATTCCTTCAATGGCTTGTGGTTCGCTGCCCGTTACAGGAGCATCAAGCATCTCAATATTAACCTTTGCAAGCTCTGCAGCCACCTTTTTACTTGTCGCAGGTGAAATGGTGCTAGAATCAACCACAATTAAGCCCGGTTTTGCGCCATCAATAACGCCGTCCTCCCCTAAAATCATTTCCTCAACAGCGGCATCTGCTGTTAGCATTGTAAAGATAATGTCACTTTGCTCGGCTACTTCTTTCGGAGATTGGGCAACAATAGCTCCCTCCTGCTCTAGAGCATTCATTTTTTCAATTGTGCGATTAAAAATCACCAGCTCATAACCATTTTTCAAAATATGACGAGCCATTGGATGCCCCATCGTACCTAGTCCGATAAAACCAATTTTCATGATTTGTCCTCCTCTTACAAAGTTTTTATTATTTTTTCATATATAAATATAATGAAAATAACAGTAATACAATCGCGATTAACTTTTGCTTATCAATGGGAAAACGCTGCCCGCCAAAAAAGCCATAATGATCAATGACTGCGCCAAGAATGATTTGCCCAACAATCACAGCCATTAAAGAAGCGGAAACGCCAATTTTGGGAACAACAATCACCTGAACAACCACATAGAAAGCTCCTAATAAGCCGCCGATTAATTGCCATTTAGGTACCTGTGAAACATTTGAAATGTTACCGTTTCCGAAGAATAATAGGATAAATAATAATACCAATGTACCAATGGAAAAACTGATAAAGGAACCTTCAATAACTCCAACCTTTTTCCCAAGCCCTCCATTTATCTGGCCCTGGGTTGCCAGTGCCATTCCGCCAATCAATGCAAGAAGCGGAAAAATAAGCTTTACCAACATTTGTCTGTACTCCTTTTCCTCATCTATTTTATTTAAAAACAAATCACCCATTTATCCTATAATGCTAGTAATTGGATGTGCTACTCTATGTATGATAAATCAAAAAATCATTTATGTACTCATCCAATTGGATTAATCTACATTAAGCCAATCTGTTTAAAATCTTAAAATATGAAGCGGTACCGCAACTATTAAGATAATACTTAACATTAAAATTAAAAGGATGCCAAACACCACAAATAAGACAATCTTCTAAAAATTGTCCTATCTGCAGCGTATGACACCACACTTGCTTTTTTAATTAGTAAATTCATTAAATTCATCTACCAGCTGCTTTACACCGTTATATAGAATTGCCTCATCTATCCCGCCAAGAAGAAATGTAAAGCCCATATTCAGATGATGTTCAATTCCATCTGCCCAAGTCATGATTCCTGGAGTCACATTAAATTTATCACATGCTTCAATTACTTTTTGACAACTCTTAAGAACATCTGGATGATTTAGCTGCCCTTGAAGCCCCATAGAGGCACTTAAATCATAAGGAGTAATAAAAGCAATGTCGATATTTGGAACAGAGAGAATTTCTTCAATATTTTCTACTGCTGTATGATGCTCAATCTGGAGGATAACCAACACTTCTTCGTTTGCCTGTGCATAATAATCTTCATACTCCGCAGCCGCAGCACCAAATAATACAGCCCGGTCCGCTCCTATCCCAGGAACACCGACAGGAGGATATTTACAATTGCTAACAGCCTCTTCAGCCTCGTTCCTCTAATTACTGAAACCGTCCTCCCAGCTGACTCGCTATCCATCAATCCATGTTCAACATCAATCATAATAAAGTCAACTCCGGTATGACCAAGTATTTCTGCATTATCAAGGCTATTTGTCATAATCCATGTACCAAAAACATTTTGCTTTGACCTATTTCTTTAATGTATTCTTTCTCATATTTATCCCCTCCCATTTTCACATTAGTTATAAATGTTCTATTGACGAGTCGAATGAACCTTTTAAGAATATTTATTCATTGAAAAAGCTGCCTACTATTAAGCAGCTACTACTAACGATTATCTATTTGCCAAGTTAATTAAACTTATTGGCTAATTTAGAATTTGTGACTTCAATTTTCCCAGGAAGGATAAAGAGATATTCAATCAAACTTTCCAATAAATCCATTAATAATGATGTTGTTTCATAGTCCATTTCTGTTTCCAGCTCAAGCATCCGATGGAGTGTCTTATCCGTTTCCAACAGCTTACTGAGTGATTGTATCGGCTTGTCTAAATCAACCTGCTCAGGCAGGAGCTCCAGCTGTTTGGACAATGGGAGCCCATTACTATGTTCACCGAGAAAGTGTTTGGTAATACTTTCAATCACTCTTTTTGACATAACCGCTGTGGCGGATGTTTCTCTGGATTGATACACATTAAGGGCTGAACGGTACGCCCTGATTAAATCCTTGGGAATATTAGGCAAATTCTCGATTTGGTGGATAGGATGGATGGAATCCTGCAAATCGTAAATATATGTATCAGCATATTCACTCTGTTCATCAACCACTTCCCTTGTCATGATGATGAAGGCAGACTGCTTCTTACATTCAGGACAGCTGCATTCCGTTACAATGCCATTCTTACTGCTCTGGTAGTTTGCATTAAGCATAAATTCAGTTCTCTTTCTGCATCCCGGGCACTCACATTGAATAATCTTCGGTATTTTGAGATTTCCATATTTTATGTAAGAATTGACGGAACCTGGATTGATCCTTCTCATTGTTGTCCTCCTGAATCAAATTCGCCCGCCGAATTTGCGTCTGGATTTTTATCAAGCTTACTCGATAATTTACCCTTAAAAATCGCAAGACTCGCCGGAGGCTTAACTTCAATCAGCCAAGTTGGAACCCCAACTGAATCAAAGAACAGTTTTCACTCATCCCCCGCTTATGAAAGTAGAGGATTTCTGCTGAATGAAGTTAAACCATTTATGCATAATACATAGTCTATCGTTAACTACTTCACAGAATGGATAATATTTTATCATTAACGCTTTTGTCATTTATATTCATACTTTTCCTTTACACTATATTTAGTTATACCCCAAAAATGAAAAAACATGGGTTACAACGAAATAAAGAACGGCCTAATACAGCTTATATAAGCTAACCGCCTGAAAAAGACTACTTTCTAACCGTTTATTTCTACCTACAACTTACAGAGAAGTTAAGTACTTAGCGGATTTTCCTTTAAGTATGGATTGATTCTTTTAATGACATTTTGCAACTCTATCGATTGATTATAATACATCTGTTTGGCGTTCTTATCGTTTGTCTGATTAGCCACACTTTCCAAATCAGCCTGAACTCTCCTTAATTGCGCTGCAATTTGTGGTTTATGGTTTTCTTGCTGTGTTTTTTGATCATCCTTATATAAATCAATATATACGGTCCCGTCCGAATTCACCTGGGCAAGAAAGATATCCTTTATTTCTTTGGCCCCTTGTTTCTTTATTTCATCTAGAAACCACTTTGTCGAATATCCAAGATAATGTAGCCGTCTTTCCATAAACAGTCCATCTACGATTATAAGGGATGGAGCATGATCTTCACTCACTTTTAAACCAATATCATTTGGTGTTAATGACTGATACTGTGGCTTTTTCATGATACTTATTTGTCCATCTGTTTCTAAAATCGCCAACTCAACCTCAGAAAGGTTAAAAGCTCCTTGTACCCTTAAACCGTTCAGTAAATCATCGTAGGTCAGCTTATGCTTTGCCAAACTTTCTTCCATAATTTTTCCGTTTTTCACTAAAATGGACGGGCTGCTTTCAACTAATTCTCGAATTTTAAAGGATTTAAGCGCCCCATATATGAAAAGCAATGATAAAGACGTATAAACGACCAAACCAATTACTCCATCTAAAAAATGCATGGAAGGATCAATCGAAATGGTCGATGCCATATCCCCTATAGCAATCCCAACCACATAATCAAAAAAGGTCAGTTGTGAAATTTGCTTTTTTCCTAGGATTCTTGCGAGAACGAACAAAATAAGGAACGACAAGATTGAACGACCAATAATTATTACAAATTCAGGCATAGCAACCTCCAAATTAATCATAATCTCCTATATCTTTCCCACTGTAAGAGGAAAAATGATTGTTAAAATAAATGAATGACTAAAAGTAAGCATTTTCTTAAATAATATAAATTCCTTTAATTCTCAATATATTAATTTTTAAATATATAAACTTATATGGGTAAAGTGGAGAGAATTTTAAGGAAACTTTCCTGTGATGGCCTCATACTCCTAAAAAAGATTCACACAAAAAACCTCCCAATATAAGGGAGGTAATAAATCACTATGGTTGGTCAATGGCTTCAAGAATCACTTTTAACACTTTTTTTCGTCTACCTTGCTGATATTCATTTAAAAAGTCGATATAAAGCATTTCCAATAATTTTTCCACAGTTAAATCATGATTGGATAGAAATGATAAGTCCTGCAGAAATACTTCAGCCCGACGAACCTCTTTCCTGCCGATTTTGGTATGAAGAGTTGTTTTTCTTTTTTGAGGGAGTAATGGCTGGCCGTTAATCATCGGTAAATCTTTCATTCGGTTATTAAATTTCATTTGAAAAGAGCGGAGATTCCCATCATTTTTCCGGACTTCTTCCAAGAATTCCTTAAAAATATACTCTATTAGCTCCGCTTGCGTGAATGCTTTGTTATTTTCCTTCATTTCTACAACATCTTCGCATAAGATCTCTGCCCTTTGGAAAAGATCAGTTGGCACCTTCACTTTAAACGGCAGTCTTCTATCTGTTAAAATAAAATTCACAAAACGATTGGCAAAACCTCTTTCATCTAACTCTTTTAATTCCTTATTTATTAAGTCATATTGACTGTATTTGATTTCGGACATGGCTGCTCCCCCATCTCTTTTCATTTATAGTAAAGTATAATCTTTTAGAACCTAGTATACTTTCTATTAAATTTACTATTACTAGAAATGTATGTGGGATTGATAGATTTATGATTAAATATATGTATAAATGTCAACGATTTAATGTACACTTTTGCTCGTTTTAGAATGTACATTTTTGTTAATCAAACATTTTTATTTTCCCCATCCTATTTAAGGATGGGGGATAGAGTTACTAAAAAGGAAT
>Ga0182742_1000406_pt1 | contig 69944 bp, 58 predicted proteins | sample eDN5th37CBELigMG_FD_128880 | JGI IMG/M metagenome (GOLD analysis project Ga0182742, IMG submission 128880) | Enriched Miracle-Growth compost microbial communities from Emeryville, California, USA - eDNA 5th pass 37_C BE-Lig MG (version 2)... ...
AGCGGCGTCGACGCTGCCAATCCTCTCGGCATCGCCTTCAAGACGGTCACCAACGTTTCGCTGTACGGCAAGCCCACGGGCATGCTCATCGCCGGGCGCTGCAATCGCAACGATCCGGCATTTCAGAGCGCCCGGCAGAAGGGCGCCGAGGTGCTTGCTTACATCAACCCCGTCGCGCGTCCGGATCATTTCGTGTGTGCGCTGGACACCGGGTTCTATATGAATGACATCGGCCAGGTGCCGCTGTGGCCGTATCCGACCTATGGCCAGCGCAGCCCGTGGCCCAACACTCGGATGACGGATATTCGAGCGGGCTCGGACTGGGCCGATTGGGTCGTGAAGTATGTCGAACGCCTGATGCGCGAGGGCAAGGTCGATGGCGTCTTCCTGGATACCGTGGGAATCCGGCCCTGGTCCAGCCTCGCCGAATGGAATTCGTGGCCGCAGTCGGAAAAGAACGCGTTTGCGGCCGGCAACGTGGACCTGGTGCGTCGCCTGGATGCGCGTCGTCGTGCGATCGATCCGGATTTCATCATCGTCAGCAACAACGTCTGGGAGGCGGGCACGATGAAGGCGGTCGAGGCCGAGCGTTATCTCGACGGTGTCGTGATCGAACATCCCAAGCCGCTGAATCCCTGGCATGTGAACTACGTGGCTCGGCCGTTCGGCAATCTCGGCCATCGGCGCGTGCTGGTGATTGCCAACAGCAGATCGGAAGCGCAGGCGTGGGCGAAGGTGAAGGGAGTCACGCACGTGTCCGATCAGACCTCCGCGCAATACAAGAATCCCAATCCACCGCCCGTCGCGTTTCAGAAGTTGAGCGATCGATAGTCGGATCGCCCGGCGAGGAACTCGCCCTTTCGGTCAAACATTACAAAGGCTACGGCCATGAGCGCCAGCCAATGTATCGACCATGGGGAGGCGCGAATATCATGCGCACGAGAATTACGGGGATCTCGCTAACGAGCTTTGTGGCGCTGACGATGACGATCGCGGGGACAGCTGCCGCGTCCCCGCCGAGCCGACCGATACCGCATGCGAAGCAGTCCGCGCAGCCGCATGCAATGGCTCGACCAGCGTGGAATCCAACGCCGGGCATCATGACGTCCGAGTACGAGTATCACGAGCCGACGAACCAATCAAAGAATCAGCAGTACGGCGGACAGGTTGCGTTGAGCGGCGACGGTGGGACGCTCGCCGTCGCCGATGTCTGGTATTTCGGCGGCAGCGAGTGGCCTTGGTATGGCGCCGGCGCAGTGTATGTCTATCGGCGCGTCAACAACGGCTGGCAGCTGGAGGCGAAACTCGAACCGCCCGCGGCGCGCGGCTATGACTTCTTCGGTTCGGATGTCGCGCTCAGCATGGCAGGCAACGTCCTGGTGGTAGGCACGCAGTACGAAGGCTACGACGCGCCGAGCCAGGATGCCGGGTCGGGCTCGGCATTCGTTTACAAACGTCGCAATGGAGTCTGGACGCAAGAGAGCACGTTGCGCGCCAGTCATGCGCAGGATGCGGCATCGTTCGGACGCACTGTCGAGATCAGCTCGGCCGGCGATGTGATCGCGGTGGGTGCGCCCTATGAAGCTGTCGATTCGAAAGGCGCGGCGCAGCCGGCCGCCGGCGCCGTGTATGTATTCAAGAAACAAGCGGGCGCCTGGGCCGAGCAGCAGGCGCTGACGGCGCCCGCCCCACAGGGCAATGACTGGTTCGGCTGGGGTGTTCGCCTGAGCGAGAACGGCACGACGTTGGCTGTGCTCGCGGCCGAGCAGAATCCCGATACCGAAGATTACGATCTCGGCGGTTGGCCGGATCGGGTCAACACCGTCTACGTGTTTCGAGCGCACCAGAACGGCTGGAATCTTGCCGCCCAGTTCGAAGGCTCGGCGAGCGAGCCGCACTTCGGCGGTACGGCTTATGACTCCGAAGGGCAGAGCGAAGGTTTCGATCTGAGTGCAGACGGGCGCACGCTCGCCATTGGGTCACCATACGCAGCGGCTGCGGATGGCACGACGGGCGACATCAAGATGTATAGCTTTGCGGCGAATCAGTGGCAGCCCACCGGTATCGCGCTGACGCCGGCACTGCCGGATCGACGCTCGTTCGGCACGCGCGTCACGCTGAGTGCCGATGGCAGATCGCTGGTTGCCTTTGCCGATCGTGACGATGGCGCTTATGGGCATCCGTATGTGGTGGCGTTCGACCTGCGCCGGAATTCCTGGCAGCAAAGCAGCGTGTTCGAATCGCCCGCCGCCGTTCCGGTCGCCGCCGGCTTTGCGAATTCGCTATCGCTATCCTGGAGTGGCCGCTACTTCGCGCTCGGCGCGCGGACGTATGCCACCGAGACGACGACCTGGGGCGCGGTGTTCAACTATCAGCGCCAGACGGGCGCGCCGCTCAGTCCCTCACGGTGAACCGCATTCGCCTGAGCAGTTGTCCTTGCGGCGTCTTTACGTCGACGGTCCAGCGGCCGCGCGCATTGGCTGGGAATATTTCTTTGCGAGAATAGGTGCGCCAGCCACTGTCATTGCCGCCCCTGATTTCGGAGGCGATGCGTTCGACCTCGCCGGCGTGCCGCCATTCGAAGACGATGGATTGAGCAACCCCGCTCGGCGCGCGGATGGCAGCAAAGGCGACGACGCCGGCGTCGAGCTCGGCGGTCGTCAGCGTGCGAACGGATGGACCAGGCGTGCGATCGACGATGGATTGAGTGATCACGGCTTGAGTTACCGCCAGACCCGCAGGCGGCACATGAGCTCGCAGTACCCACACCAGCAGCGGGGCGAGCACGGAGCAGGCAATCCAGATCAGCTTGTGCCGAGTCGATCGCAGGGAGCGTAACGACATCGGCGCGGTCAGCAGCAACCAGATGCCAACTGCGCCGAGCGCCAGCGGCAACGCTTCTTCAAGGGACAGGTGCACGACCATCGGCACCACGACCACTGCCGCAATCAAGCTGCAATAGGCGTGAAACAACAAACGCGTCGCTGCCCGAGCGGCGATCCATCGCTCGTACAGTGGATCCAGCGCTGTGAGCAGCGCTGCGCCCGCAGCGATCGAGATGAACACGATCTGGCCCGCGTCCTGCTGTAGCGAGCCGAACAGAAATGGCAGCGAGAAGAACAGGACTTCCTGCTGCAACGACTGTGTCAGGAAGTTCGATACAAATTTGCCGATGCCCGAGCGGCGGCGTTCCAGAAATCGGCGAACCAGCGGCTCGATCAGCAGCCATACCCAACCTGCCAGGGCGGCGATGGCGACGATGCGGGCGAGGTCGGCGCCGCGCTTGACCATCACGAAACCGACCACGCCGCCAAGGAAGCTGATCGTGGGAATGAGCCAGGGAACGCGCTCGAGGAAGTGCGCGAGGCGCGTCAGTTTGCCTGCGCGCTCGGCTTCGCCGGGCTGAGTCTCTGCAACCGTCGGTGTCTCCATGAGCGGCGGTGGGCGGGTCGCCTGCGAGCGACATTCGAAGAAGGAAATGACGCCGTCACGATAACGAATGCGCCGTGCAGGGGGAAGGGCAACGGCGCTGCTGTTTTACATTGACGCGATCATGCGACACGTCGAGCTCGTGGCTCCTCGATGAAGTGCAACTCGCGGCGGCTCGCGGTTCGAGCCGGGGCAGAGGCATGAGCTTGCATCGAGAAGGCGGAGATCGCCGACAACATCTGATTCGATTGTTCCCGCAGCGTCTGCGCCGTCTCGATGAGCTGCTCCGCCATTTGCGCATCCTGTTGCGTGATGCTGTCCATCTGCGTAACGGCTTTGTTGATCTGCTCGATGCCGGCGGCCTGTTCGCGTGTGGCGGCTTCGATCTCTTTGATGACGCTGGTGACGTGCTGCACGGAGCCGACGACCTCGGACATGGCGCGTTCGGCCTGATTGGCGAGATCGGTGCCGCGACTGACTGTCTGTACCGATGCCTGGATCAGATCTTTCACTTCCTTGGCAGCAGAGGCAGAACGCTGCGCGAGGCTGCGCACTTCCTGGGCGACGACTGCGAAGCCGCGACCCTGATCGCCGGCACGCGCCGCTTCGACTGCGGCGTTGAGCGCGAGCAGATTGGTCTGGAAGGCGATGCCATCGATGATGCCGACGATTTCACCGATCCGGGCGGAGGAGCCGGAGATCTCGTTCATGGTCGCGAGCAACTGACCGACGACATCGCGACCGAGCGTCGTCACGTTCGAGGACTGCGACGCCAGCGAAACGGCTTCATGTGCGCTGTCGCGATTGCGGGTGACGGTCGCGGTCAGCTCTTCGAGCGACGCGGCGGTCTCTTCCAGGCTCGAAGCATGCTCGGTGGTGCGATTGGAGAGCTCGGTGTTGGACTCCACGACTTCCACGACGCCCGACTGCACTCGCGAGGCGGCAACCATGTTGTCTTTCAGAACGCCATCGAGCTTGACTCGCACTTGTTCGAGCGTTCTTGCGACTGCGACGATGCACGACACGCCAGCAGCGGGAATGCGCGTTTGAGTATCGCCCCGAAGCAGATCGAAGGTGGCACGCTGCAATCTCAGCAGCGGCTGAACCACGCGCGATTGGATATAGAGCACATTGGCGAGCGCGATCGCGGCGCCGAGAAAACTCAAGCTGGTCATCCATCCGAAGCCGATGGTGGCTGCACCGAACGCGCCCATCGCGAAAAGCATTGCGCTCAGGGAGCCGACGATCACCCACGTGCCGACGCGCAATGATGGATTCAACGCGCGCTTGAGGGCGCCAAGCCAGGAGCTGTCGAAGACGCTGCCTTCGCGGATGCGGAGATTGCCCGCACGACCTTCGCACATCGCGGCGTAGACCCGTTCGGCTTCGAGAATTTCAGTGCGCGTCGCTTTGACGCGGACCGACATGTAGCCGGCGATCTCGCCGCGAGCGTCGACCATGGGGGTGACGTTGGCGCGCACCCAATAGAACCCGCCGTTCTTGCGCCGGTTCTTGACCACGCCGGTCCACGATTTGCCGGAGCGAATGGTGCGCCAGAGATCCGCGAACGCTTCCTTCGGCATGTCGGGGTGCCGCACGATGTTCTGCGGCTTGCCCAGGCATTCTTCCAGCGTGAATTCGCTGCTCGTCAGGAAGGCCGGATTCGCATACGTGATGTAGCTCGACGGGTCGGTGTGCGTGATGATGACTTCGCCATCGGGTAGCACATATTCCGCGCCGGTGATTCGACCACTCGTTCTCATGAAGTGCGTCCGTAACTGCTGAATGGGTGATCGCTGTTTCGACCACCCGCGGCGCACACCTGAGTAACGCGCGCTTTTTTCAGGGCGCGCCTGATGGGGGAAACCGCTAGGGGTTCGGGGAACCCCGTAGCGGTGGCCGCGCCATTATTCGTGCAGGAAAGGATCGATGGTCTTGATCGTGCCGTCGGGGTTGTAGAACAACTCGGTGACTTTCACATTGCGCAGCCGGGTTTCCCCGGAGAGCTGCGAGTCGGCGTAGAACAGCCACCAGCGTCCATCCCACTCGACGATGGAATGGTGCGTGGTCCAGCCTTCGACCGGTTCGAGAATGCGGCCGGCATATTTGAACGGACCGTACGGCGAGTCGCCGATGGCGTAGACGATGTAGTGCGTGTCGCCCGTCGAGTAGCTGAAGTAGTACTTGCCGTTGTACTTGTGCATCCACGACGCTTCGAAGAAGCGGCGATCGTGGTCGCCACCGAGCAGCGGCTTGTCGTTCTCATCGACAATGACGACATCGCGCGGCTTCTCTGCGAACTCGAGCATGTCGTCGGTCAGCCTCGCGACCTTCGCTGTCAGCGCCGGTTGATCGTCGGCTTGAAGATCGGTCTTGGAGCCGTTCGGGTCGTAGGTTCCGGTGGTGTTCCGTTGCAGCTGACCGCCCCAGATGCCGCCGAAGTACATATAAGTGCGGCCGTCGCCATCGGTGAACACGGCCGGATCGATCGAGTAGCTGCCCTTGATCGGCTCGGGCCGCGGCTCGAACGGACCGGTCGGCGACTTGGAGGTCGCGACGCCGATACGGAACGCGCCCTCCTTGTCCTTGGCGGGGAAGTAGAGGAAGTAGGTGTCGTTCTTGCGCGCGGCGTCCGGCGCCCACATCTGCTTTTCGGCCCAAGGAACCTGGTCCACGTCCAGGGCGACCGGATGAACCGTGACCGGTCCGCCGATCGTGTCCATGCTCAGCACGCGATAGTCGCGCATCTCGAAGTGCGCGCCCAGGTCGTCCTGTGGCGTCGAGCCTTCGATGTCGTGGCTGGGATAAACATAGATCTTGCCGTCCCAGACATGTGCTGAAGGATCGGCGGTGTAGATCTCGGAGACCAGCGGCTGCGACAGATAGCTGCGCGCTTCTTTCGCCGCCGGCTGCTGTTCCGCGCCGGCATTCTCGGCAACGGGCTGTTCTTTGGATGAGCATGCGGCGAGCAGGACCAGCGCGGTGCATGCAGCAAGGCGCAGCGACGGACGATTCATGAGTTCCCCCTGATGTCGATATCCGATCCGGCCGAAAGGTAGCACCATTTTCCCGCAACTGGTAGCGGTATCAAAAATCGCCCGGAGTGCCGCCGCCAACGCCGCACGGACACTGCGATTCTCCAGCAATACCCCGTTGACACCGGTGGCCAATGAGGTTCAGGGTTGCGCGTCCAGGGAACGAGCAACGTCGGCTCATGCGCCTCACATAACGGCGCACGTGTTCATAAAAGCCAGCTTCTTACAGGAAGAGAACGATCGCATGATTCCATCGAAGCGCGTGGCGATGGCCACGCTGGTGTTGATGTGCTCGGGTGGCGTGGCTGCGGCGCCTTTGGGTCTGCTCGACCGCAATGGCAGTTATGTCGCGATCGAACCCTACGCGCCGAATATCGTGCGCGTGACGTTGAGCCTGGAGAAGGAGCGCTCGATGGCGCCACCCGGGTACGGATTCATCGCAAATGCCGACGCCAACGGGTGGAAACATGATGTTGCAGCCACGGGCGATGTTTATTCCTCAGCGTCGATCGCGGTCGAAGTGAAAGCTCAGCCCCATCCTGGACCGCCGAGTCAGTCGCAACGCTACTTTGCTTCGTCGCTGCCGCCCGTGTCGCTTACGGTGCGAAAGCCCGACGGTCAGACCCTCCTCGAGATGAGCGGCTGGGAGATGGCGCCGCATACGGTGAACGGCGAAAAGACCTTCCGCGTCGGGGCGAGCTTTCCCGCGCCACCGGACGAGCACTATTACGGATTGGGTCAGAATCAGGAAGGCATTCTCGATCATCGCGGCCGCACGATCGATTGCACGCACAACTATGACGCGCCGGCGGGTGAGACGGTGTGCGTGCCATTCCTGGTGACGAACAAAGGCTACGGAATTCTCTGGGACAATCCTTCGAGCACCGTGATCTCCGCTGGATTGCAAGGTCGCACGCGCTGGCAGTCCAAAGTGGGGGAGCGCGTTTCGTACTTCGTCATCGCCGGTGAGACAGTCGACGATATCTACGCAGGCTATCGCAAGCTCACAGGCGTCACGCCGCTGCCGCCCAAAGCTGCGTTCGGCTATATCCAGAGCAAGGCGCGTTACGAGAATCAGCAACAGGTGCTCGACATCGCCGCCGGTTATCGCCAGCGCGGCTACCCGCTCGATATCATGGTCGTCGACTGGTTCCATTGGACCCGCATGGGTCAGCTCGACATCAATCCGCTCGACTTTCCCTCGCCGGCGGCGATGAACCGGACACTCAACGAGCAGGGCGTGCGCTCGATGATCAGTGTCTGGCCGCGCTTCGAGCTCGAATCGCGCTACTTCGATCTGCTGGCGTCGAAGGGCTGGTTCCTGAAACATGCGGACGGTCGGCCGGTCGATGGTCTGCCGGTGCGCAACGATCGCGCGGGCGCCTTGCTCGACAGCACCAATCCCGAGGCGCGCGAGTGGTTCTGGGGCAAGATCCGAGACAACATCGCCTCGCAGGGCTTCGATTGGTTCTGGCTCGATGAAACCGAGCCGGACCTGGTGCCCGACGGCTACTTCTACAGCATCGGATCGGGCGACCGCTATCGCAACCTGTATCCGCTCGTACATACCCAAGGCATCGCCGAAGGCTCCAGGCGAGATCGCCCGAACAAACGCAACTTCATCCTGGCGCGTGCGGCGTATATCGGCGCGCAGCGCCATGGGAATCTGTTCTGGTCCTCGGATATCCATCCGACGTGGGAAGCGTTGCGACAGCAGGTGACGACGGGGTTGAACTTCACCGCGACCGGGCTCGCATACTGGGGCAACGATATCGGCGGCTGGCAGTGGTTCACGCCTCGGCACCGCTCGGAGCGCAAGCCGCTGGTCGATCCTTCCGATGCGCGCAACGTGGTTGGCAACTACGACGATTATCCGGAGCTCGCTGTCCGTTGGTATCAGTATGGAACGTTCACGCCCACCATGCGCGCGCACGGTCTGCGCAAGGAAACTGAAGTTTGGTCGTATGGCAAGGAAGCCGAGGCCGTCATCAGTCAGTATTTGAAGTTGCGCTATACATTGATGCCGTATCTGTACTCGCTGGGCAAGCACACCTACGACACGGGCGCACCTTTCATGCGCGCGCTGTTCATGGACTTCCCGAACGATCCGAAGGTTTTCAACATCGGCGATCAATACATGTTCGGTCCGGCCTTCCTGGTGGCGCCAGTGACCGAGCAGGGCAGGCAGAGTCGCGAGGTCTACTTGCCCGCCGGCAGCGACTGGTACAACTACTGGACCAACGAGAAGCTCTCGGGCGGGCAGACCGTTACGGTCGCTGCGCCGATCGATGTGATTCCACTGTTCGTACGCGCCGGCTCCATCGTGCCGATGGGCGTCGATATCCCGAGTACCGCAACCGCTCAGGCGCTCAAGGAGATTCGAGTGTATCCCGGCAGAAGCGTCGAGTTCTCGCTCTATGACGACGATGGCGTGTCGTACGATTATGAGAAAGGCATCGGGCGCACCACACGCCTGAAGTGGGACGACCAGGCTGCGCGGCTTTCTGCTGAAGGCGATCGAAGCGTGAGTCGTTCGATCGGCGCGCTGACAAGGATCGTTCGGTAGAGGCAGGCAGGCGCCAGCCCTCAGCGCAGCCGGCCACACTCGCAGCGCAGTTTAGCGGGCGACCAGTTCGTCGCCCGCATGAGCTCGCGGGTCATATGGCTCTGATCGGAAAAACCGTTCTCTTGAGCGATTGCAGCCAGCGGCTCGTGGCTCTCGAGCAATCCACGGGCTGCGCTCTGGAGCCGCAGCTCTCGTAGATACTCGGAAACCGACATGCCCTTGTGTTGTTTGAATGCTCGCGATACGTGCACCGGGTGCAAATCCAGTTCGGCCGCGATCGCGCGCAGCGATTGGTGCGCCGGGGCGCCATGAAGCATCTCGATGGCTCGCTCCAGCCACGCAGGCGCGGATCTTCGCCCGACGTGGTGTGATTCTGCGACGTACTCGGCCACCAGTTCGTTGATCAACGACTCGGCAACACCATGCCAACCCGCGCGCTTCTCACAAAGTTCTTTGAGCAGGCGCAAAGCGACCAGAGACATGGGGCGATCCTCCAAAGCGCGCCGCTGCAAACGCTCTCCGGAATCCGCCAGTGCATCCCAATAAGAGGGTGCGATATCCACGCAAAGAAACACGGCTCCATCCGGGCCGATCTCATCGTGATGTTCGGCCTGCGCCGGTCGCAGCACCATGGAGAGGGGGCGAGCGTCCCAATGCCCCTCGGCGAACCATTCCCGATAGTGACCACTGATCAACATCGAGAAGAAGGCGTGCGCATGGGCGTGCTTCGGCACGGAGCGGGCTATCGCATGAGAGACGGCGCTCACGGTGAAATCGCCCGAGCGAAGTTGCAGCCGGGTCGCGCCGAAGAACATGCCGGCCGCCATCAGCTCTTCGGGCCGGCCGATGTTGTGTTTCTTCAATACGCGTTCCGCGTTCCGTTGCAGCATGGGCGCCAGCTCCGTTTCCTGGAATTCAAAGGATAGTCCGATGCGTAGAGCGATGCATGCGTTGCTTGCGATTTTAGCCATTGGCGCCGCGAGCTCGTCGATGCTCGCATTGCGGGCCGCGACCGCGGCGAATCCGCCGGTAAAGCAGACGAAGCTCGCTGGGGCGAAGTTTTCCGACGACGGCCGATTGCAGCGACCGGTGGATTATCGGAACTGGCGGTTTGTGAGCGCCGGGCTGGGAATGAGTTACGGCCCGGCTGCCGAGGCGGCCGCCCTGACCGGCCATGTCATGTTCGACAATGTGTTCGTTCAGCCCGAGGCGTACGACGCATTCCTGCGCGAGGGTGTCTGGCCCGAGGGAACGATGTTCGTCCTGGAGCTGCGTGGCAGCGAGACGCAGCGGGCGCCCAACAATCGCGGTTATCTCCAGACGCAGATCCATGGCATCGAGGTGTCGGTGAAAGACTCGGCCCGCTTCGAGAATCGCTGGGCCTACTTCGATTTCGGCACGCAGGCTCAGAGCGCTGCACCGATGCCGGAATCCGCATGCTTCGCGTGTCACAAGCAGCACGCAGCCGTGGACATGACGTTCGTTCAGTTCTATCCGACGTTACAGAAGTCCACTGGAGCGCATTGACCGCGCTCCAGGCCGCGTCTCAGTTCTTTTCTTCCGCCCATGCGGGCGGCGGCGCCGTGAACGTCACGAGTTGATGGCTGACGGGGTGGCGGAACGTGAGCTGGAACGCGTGCAGACACAGCGGCGGAGCATCGATGCTGAGCGTCTGTGTTTCACCCAATTCGCTGCCGGCGAGATAGGCGGGGTCGCCACACACCGGCCAACCGAGATGAGCACTATGGATTCGAATCTGATTGGTGCGCCCGGTGCGAGGCCGTGCCTCGAGCAGGGCAGTGCCATCGTCGAAACGGCGCAGGACACGGAAATCCGTATGCGCTGGCAGACCCGCCTCATCGACGCTGCGTGAACCGAGCTTGCCCGGCTCCCTGCTGATCGGCATCTCACATGCGAACTCGTTCGCTTCGGGATGGCCGACGACGCGGACCAGATAGACCTTCTCGACCTGCAGTTGCGCGAACTGGTCCTGTACGCGACCGGCGAAATGGCGAGTGCGAGTGAACACCTGGATGCCGGTGGTATTGGCATCGAGCCGATGGGCAGGGCGTAGCTTCTGCGGCGCGTAGACGTCGAAGAGCAGCCATTGCAGCGTATTGCGATAGAAGCGGCCACCGGAGTGCACCGGCAGCGGCGCGGGCTTGTTCACCACCACGATCGCTTCGTCCTCGTGCAGGATGCGCACATCCATGTTCACTGCAGGCTCGATGACTGCAGGAATCCGGTGCAGATAGCGTTCGCCGGACTTCACACGATGCGTGGCCGCAACCGGCTCGCGATCTGCGGTCAGCACCAGGCCGTCCGCGCACTTTTGTTCCCAGACTTCGATGGGAAGATGTCTGACGACGCGATGCAAGGCCTCGACGACGGTTTGCCCATCGCAATCCACCGGCACGTTCACCGGTTTGAAATGATCGTAGGGCTGACTGCCCGGCAGCGGATGGGTGAGCTGCCGGATGACTTCGTGACGCCGCTCGATGGTGGTCGCCATCTGCTCGGCCGGTGTCTTGAAGCAGTACTGACACGACTGGCCCGGCACATAGTGAGGATGCGCCTGCTCGTCCGGCGTCAGTGGCGACTGGCATTGGAAACATTGCGTCGAATGGGTCTCGCCCAGCTTCGGGTCGAGCCCGACACGCTGGTCGAACACGAAACATTCGCCGTCGTAGTGCTCGCCGCCGACCTCTTCGAAGTATTTCAGGATGCCGCCATCGAGCTGCAGGATGTGCTTGAAGCCGGCTTGTTCCATGTACGGTCCCGCTTTCTCGCAGCGGATGCCGCCGGTGCAGAACATCACCACGGTCTGCTCTTTCAGTTCTTCGGGCAGCTTGGCGACGGCGGCTGGAAAATCACGGAAGTGATCGATGCCGATAGGCAGCGCGTTCTTGAACGTGCCCAGCTTGACCTCGTAGTCGTTGCGAGTGTCGAGCAGCGTCAGCGGACGGCCTTCGTCCAGCCATTGCTTCAACTGCGCCGCGGCGAGTTTCGGAGACGTGCGTCGGGCCGGATCGATGCCCGGCACGCCGAAAGCGATGATCTCCTGCTTCAGCCGCACCAGCATGCGACGGAACGGTTGATGATCGGTGTAGCTGAACTTCGGCTGCAGATCCGCCAGGCCGGGCCAGCTGCGCAGTTCGGCCAGCAGCCGCTCGATACCAGGCTCGAGACCTGCCACGAACAGATTGATGCCTTCGGGGCTCAGCAGGATGCTGCCCTTGAGATCCGCCTCTTTGCAGAGCGTCTGCAGACGGGTGCGTAGAGCCTTCAAGCCCTCCAGCGGCAGGAACTTGTAGGCGGCGATATTGACGACGGGTTCCATGGAGGCCGCGCATCTTATAGAGGGGCCCTGCATGCCGCAAATCCCGGCCGGCGCCGAGGTGCAAACCCAGCTGATTTGCAGGGAATAGCCCATTTTCCGACCTCGTGGATCCTGGCCCGGCGGCCGTGGGTTCAATGACAGAGGCGGTGGATGGAGGCGGTAGATGAGGCGATTCTGGCGGGACAACGGGCTGTCGCTGGTGCTGTTTGCGCTGTTTCTGCTTTTCTGGGCCGGGCAGGCTTGGACGGGCTGGCGGGAGGAAGTAGAGCAGCGGCGCGATCACGGCGCGACGCCACCGACACTTGCGGAGTATCTGACCAGCGGCAGCTTCGTGGAGGCGACTGCCGAGAACTGGGAAAGTGAATTCCTGCAGATGTTCGGTTACGTACTGTTCACCGTCTTTCTCTATCAGCGCGGCTCGGCCGAGTCGAAATCTCCCGATCGAGCTGAAGAAGTGGATCGCGATCCGCGGCTCAGTCGCGAGCCCGATGCTCCGGGGCCGGTGAAGGCGGGCGGCTGGCGGCTTCGACTTTATGAGAATTCGCTGAGTCTGGCGTTTCTTGCGCTGTTCCTGATCTCGTTCGTATTGCACGCCATCGGCGGGGTCGCGGCGTACAACGAAGAGCAGCGGCTGCACGGCGCTGCCGAAGTTTCCATCTGGGAGTTTCTCACTCACGCTCGCTTCTGGTTCCAGTCCTTCCAGAACTGGCAGAGCGAGTTCCTCGCCATCGGCTCCATGGTGGTTCTTTCCATCTTCCTGCGGCAGCGAGGCTCGCCGGAATCCAAGCCTGTCGACAGCCCACACCGCTCGACCGGTGATTGAACTGTAACTTTCTTTGTCTCCCTCGTGTTCTTGCCAGGACCGAACATCACCACGGCAGGCAGGGAGCGATCGATGGATATCCGCACATTCGGACTGTGGATAGTGCTTTGCGTGACTGCGATCGGCGCGGCTCGCGCCGACGAGATCGATGACTATGTCACCGAGCAGATGAGCAGGCAGCGCATCCCCGGGTTGTCGCTGGCTGTCGTGAAAGGCGGCAAGGCGGTGAAGGTGAAGGGATACGGGCTCGCCAATCTGGAGCTCGGCACACGTGCCACGCCCAAGTCGGTTTATCAGATCGGCTCGATCAGTAAGCAGTTCATTGCGACCGGCATCGTGCTGCTGAGCTCGGAGGGCAAGCTGGGGCTCGACGATTCATTGAGAAAGTATTTTGACGACGCCCCGGAAACCTGGCGGGCGATGACCGTTCGTCACGTGCTCTCTCACACCTCAGGGCTGGTCAGGGAAACACCCGGCTTGCAGGTGAAGGAACAAAGCGAGATGGATGTGATCCGCGCCGCTTACGGCGTGCCACTTGCGTTTGAGCCCGGCGAGAAATGGTCGTACAGCAATCTGGGTTATTTCGTGCTCGCCGAGATCATAAGTCGCACGGCGCACATGCCGTGGCCCCGATATCTGCAGGAGCGCATCTTCTCGCCGCTGCAAATGAATGCAACACGCACCACCACGGTCGAAGAGCGGGTGGCCCATCGCGCCAGCGGCTACCAATGGATGGATACGAACGAATATCGGAACGCGCCGGATCTGCCGGGCGTGCGACCCAGTGGCGCGTTCCTGTCGAGCGTTCTGGATCTGATCAAGTGGGACGCCGCTCTATATTCGGACAAAGTGCTCTCCTCGCAGCAGCGCGAGCTCATGTGGACACCCGTGAAGCTCAACGACGGCTCTGAAAAGCCTTATGGCTTGGGCTGGGAAGTCGGGCGGCTCGGCCAGCATCGGCAGGTGAAACATGCCGGCACCATGCTCGGCTTCCGTGCACAGATGCTCAGGTTGATCGACGATCGGTTGACCGTCATCGTCCTGGCGAACGCCACTCAGGCGCTGCCGGAGAAGATTGCGTCGGGGGTTGCGGCGTTCTATCTCCCGGACCTGCAGAACGCACAGCCGAAGCGAGTTGCCGAAAAACTTTCTGCGGAGGTATTGGAGGGCTATGCGGGCAAGTATCAACTGTCAGCGGAACGTTCGCTGACGGTGGCGCGGAGCGAGGGCCGGTTGACCGTTGCGATGCCCCTGGTGTCGCCGGGGTTGGACGAAGAGATGAGAGCGCTCGTCCGAGGCGTCAGCATGCAGATTGCGTTGCTGACGCCGGAGAGCGAGACGCGCTTCTTCGATGAGGAGGACCCGCGCTCAACTTATGTCTTCTCGCGTGATGCGCAGGGCAGGGTGCAACTCGAGCTCGAGAATGCCGAAGGCAAAGTCGTGCAGAAAGCGTCGAGAATCGACTCGCCGAACTGACGAGCTATCCGGGTGGCGGGACGGGATGTGCCGCCAATTCGCCCACGACGGTGGACCATTCGCGGACGTACCAGCGAGTGACCAACCCGTTCTGGACGTACGGGTCCGACTTCGCGAAGTTTTCAGCGACGGCTGGGGATTCGCCGCGAAACAGAATGACGGCGCCATCGATTGGATCGGCGAGGGCGCCGCCGAGGATCATCTCGTTCCGCGCATTCGACTCCCACGCCTTTCTCAGATGAGCTTCACGGAACTCGGCGCGCTTTTCCACATAGTCCGCACTCACCTCGTAGAACAACAGGAAGTGTTTCATCGAGTGTCTCCGAACAATGATGCGAACCTGTGGCCTAACGAGTGAACACCGCCGCAATCACGCTGCTGCCGCGGCCGACCGGGTCCTTGCGAATGGCCTTCTCTTCCTCACCGACCTGGGTGAACAGCGCATTCAGGCTCTGGGTGAGCACGTGCTGCTCCAGATCCAGGTCGGGCTTGTTCGCCAGCGGCAACTGTTGGTAGGCGCTGAGCAGTTGCTGGTATTGGTTGTAGAAGCCAATCTGGCGCAGATTGTTCTGGATGATGGGCAGGTACTTCTGCCGCAACTCCACTTCGGTGCGCTGACGGAAGTATTCAGTCGCAGCGGTGTCGCTGCCACGCACGATGCCCAATGCATCGCCAATGCTCATGCTTCGAACCGCGGCGATGAAAACTTCTTTCGCTTCGACCGCCGCATGCTCGGCGCCCTGATTCATGAGCTTCTCGATCTGGTCGACCTGCCCGCCCAGGCCGAACTGCCGCAGCCGCGAGGCGATCGGCTGAACCGGCTCGGGCAGGCGGATGCGATACAGCGAGCTGTTCTGATAGCCGCCCGTCTTGGACAGCAGATCGGAGGCGCGAGTACTGCTCAGCTCGAGCGACTCTTTCACCGCACGCGAGAATGCAGATTCATTGGTACCGCCGGCGCCCGCGCCCGACAGCAGAACCTGCGACATTTCCGCACAGGCGCCCAGGCACAGGCTCATTGCAAGGGCCAGGCCCGCCATCATTAGTCTCGTCATCTCGAATCCTGAATAACTCACCGGAGGCGGAGTGTATCCGGTATCCGGGCGACGATCATTCGTGGCGCAACGCTGCGACTGGCCGCCACCGGACGACGAACAGCAGGTGGGCGGCCACGGTCAACGTGCCTATCAGCACTGCCGCAGCACCGGCAGCGAGCAACAGCCATGCGTCGAGCGAGGCGCGCTGTGCGAATCCATTCAACCAACGCTGCATGAGCCAGGCCCCCAGTGGCAGCGCCAGCACGGTGGCTGCCAGCACCGGCCGGGTGAATTGCCAGAGCAGCAGGCCCATGATCTGCGCGGCCCCCGCACCCATGGCCTTGCGTATGCCGACCTCCTTGGTGCGTTGCTGAGCCGAGAACACGGACAGACCGAACAATCCGAGCAGGGCAATGACCAGCGCGATGACCGTGAAGCAATTGAACAGCCGCGCCTGTTGTCTCACATCGGTGTACAGGGACTCGTAGTACTCATCCAAAAACTGTCTCTCGATGGGGCGCGGCTCGCCGCTGCTTCGCCAGAGCTGATCGATCCGGGCGAGCGTTTCGGGGATGCGTTGCTCGCTCAGCCGCGCGCTGATCAGCGTGAGCCGGCTCTGATCCACGAAGTACACCGTCGGCTGGATCGCAACTCGAATGGAATCCACCGGAAAATCGGCAATGACGCCGACGATCGAATATCGAAGGTGCGGCGACCATTCCTTGATCTTCAAGGTTTGGCCCAGAGCGTGTTCGGGCGTCGCAAATCCGAGTGCGCGCGTTGCCGCCTCATTGACGATCAGGGAGAGCTGCGTGGCTTCGGCGCCGGTGGCCACGGCATCGACGCCACGCTCGCGTGAGAAAGATCGACCGGCGAGCGGACGCAGGCCGTAGAACTCATGGAAGTCGAAGTCGACAGGCGTGAATTGCAACGCCGCCTGGCTGCCGCCGGAGCGCTCGACGCTGAGCTGAAGGGTGCCCCGATTGGTGGGCGCCGTGTGCGAGCTGGTCACCGCTTCGACTCCCGGCATGACGCGCAGGGCTTCCTGAAAGCCTTGCCGGATCTTGGGATCTCTGAACGACACCAGCAGCACCTGGTCGCGATCGATACGCAGAGCTTCATGCAGAGCAAACTGCGTCTGACGATGGATGACGGCGGTCGCCAGGATCAGCAGCACCAGGACACCGAACTGCAACATCACCAGCGACTGTCTCACCTTGAGCGATCCGGTATTTCTCACGACCCCTGTCTTGAGGGTTTGGATGGGGCGGAAGGCGGAGACCACCATCGCCGGATAAAAGCCGGCCGCGATGCCGATGAAGAGCAGGGTAGCGATGAGAGTGAGCGCGAGCATGGGATCTCGCCAGTACTCGAAGCTGATCGTCGGCGCAGTGTGATCTCCCAGGCCGCGATCCAGCACCGCATTGAAGTGCGGCATCAGCAGTTCGACTGCCGCGACCGCAATCAGCATCGCGATGGTCACGTAGATCAGCGACTCCCCCATGAACTGCAGCACCAGATCGCGCCTGCTCGCGCCGGCGGTTTTGCGCACACCCACTTCGACCGCACGTTGTGAGGCGCGCGAGGTCATCAGGTTCACGAAGTTGATGCCGGCGATCACGATGATCAGGATGCCCAGGGTCATGACCGCATGTACCGCCCTCGAATCGCCGGGCGGTTTGAGTGGAAACTGAGCCCGGGATTTCAGATGAATGTCGGCAATGGGCATCACGTCCAGCTGGAGCTGGATGCCGGGCGGAAACTTCTGATGGCGATCGATCAACGTCGCCATGCGCTCATCCAACGCATTCATCGATGTGTCCGAAGCCAGGCGGAAATACGTGTGCGCTTCGAACTTGCGAACGTTGAATTCAGGCAGCTGCGAAAGGTCCTGCAGCAGACCGGCAGCGGATGCAATGACAGTGAAGCTCAGGTGGGTGTTGGAAGGCAGGTCTTCTATCACGGCGGTGACTCGCATCACGGCGCCGCGGTCCAGCTCCAATGTCTTGCCTATTGGCGCGTCCTCGCCGAAATACTTGCGAGCCGCCTGGCGGGTCAGCACGACCGCATCGGGCGTACTCAGCGCGGTCGCCAGGTCGCCTGCGATCGTCGGCAACTCGAAGACGCGAAAGAAGTCGCGATCCGCAAAACCCACAGGCTGCTGCGCTTCGATCTCCGCGCGACGCACGGCTTTACGAACGACCCACAGCCGACTGATCGCCTGTATCTCGGGGAAATCGCTCTCGAGCCATTCCGAGACTCGATGATAGGCCGTGCTGAAAGGCGCGGCGGCCGTGCCCGGCGTCTGGCGAGTCATCGAGACGCGATAGATATTCTGCGCCTCAGGAATGAAGCGTTCGTAGCTCAACTCTTCGCGGGCGTACAGGCCGGCAAAGATGCCGGCAGCGAGCCCGATCGCCAGGCCGACGATGTTGATCGCGGCGTAAAGCCGGTTGCGCGACAGATTGCGGAGCGCCGCGCTCAGATAGTTTCGCCACATCGACAGTGCTTCTTAAGTCGTTGACGTGGCTAGTCTAAGGTGCCGGCTGCTCAGATGAAAACGCCGCCGGATCAGTGTGTTAGTCTCGGGCAGCGAACCCGGTGGCAGGCCGGGTGTTCGGAATCGAACAGCGCGTGAGCGGTCGCCGCGTGGATTGATCAACTCCGACTGATCTCCGCCAGACGGCGTCTCAGAAATTCCCGTTCGGCACTGTTCTCACATCGTTCCATGGCATTTGTGTATGACGTTGCTGCCTGCTCGCGGCGGCCGAGTCGCCGTAGCAGGTCTGCGCGTATCGCGTGAAAAAGATAGAACCGGTCGAGGTTCGCGGCGAGGGCATCGACCAGTTGCAGCGCCGTCTGCGGGCCGTCGACTTCCGCCACCGCAACGGCTCGATTCAATGCCACGACCGGTGTCGGCTGGATCGCCAGCAGTTGATCGTAGAGTCGAACGATCTGAGGCCAGTCGGTTTCGTCGGTGCTCGCGGCGATGGCGTGTACGGCATTGATCGCTGCCTGGATCTGGTAGGGCCCGGGTCGATTGCGATGCAGGCATCGCTGTACCAGCCTGAGACCTTCGGCCGTCGCGGCAGGGTCCCATCGACTGCGATCCTGATCTCGCAACAACACCATCTGACCGTCGCTACTCACGCGCGCCGAGCGGCGAGCGTCGGTCAGCAGCATCAAGGCCAGCAGGCCTTGAACTTCCAACTCATCGGGCAGCTCACTCAACAGCACGCGAGTGAGTCGGATCGCTTCGGCGCACAGTTCGCGACGGGTGAGCTCGGATCCGGAGGTCGCCGCGTAGCCTTCGTTGAAGATGAGATAGAGCACCGCGAGCACGGGCGCGAGGCGGGCGGGAAGCTCGCTCGCTTCCGGGATTCGATACGGAATCCCGGCGTCGCGAATCTTTCCCTTCGCGCGCACCAAGCGTTGCGCCAGCGTGACTTCGGGAATGAGAAATGCCTTGGCGATCTCCGCGGTGGTCAGGCCGCCGAGTAGCCGCAATGTGAGCGCCACCTGTGCGCTGGTTGCAAGCGATGGATGGCAGCAGGTAAAGATCAGGCGCAAACGGTCGTCGTGCACGGTTTCATCCTCGGCGGGCGGCTCGTCCGCCTGCAGCAGTACCGCCTGCTCATAACGATCGCGTCGCGAACTCTCACGGCGCAGGCGGTCGATGGCGCGATTGCGTGCGGTAGTGATGATCCATCCGGCCGGACTCGGCGGTGGCCCGTCCTTGGGCCAGCGCTCGATAGCGGTGGTGAACGCGTCCTGCACAGCTTCCTCGGCGATGTCGATATCGCCGAACGAGCGCGTCAGTACCGCAACCGCGCGCCCGTACTCCGCTCGAAAGATCCGAGCGATGTCCGCTTGTGACAACTGCATCGCTGGACGTCAGCCGCCGTACTGAAACGGCCTCACTTCGATCGGCAAGGTAGTGGCGCGCGCAAGTTTGCGGCCCCATTCGAGCGCCGCGTCCAGATCGGGCGCCTGGATGATGTCGAACCCGCCCAGATGTTCCTTGCCCTCGATGTAGGGCCCGTCGGTCGTCAGCATCTTGCAGTCCTTGAAGTGCAATACCGTGGCCGTGGAGGCCGCGTGCAGACCGCCGCCGAAAACGAGTGCGCCGGCAGCCTTCATTTCCTGAACCACCGCAGTGACCTCGCGCATGATGGGCTCGAGGATCTCGGGCGGGGGAGGCGGGCCGTCGGGCTGATAGATGCTCAACAAGTAGTGCTTCACGGTCTAACCCTCTGTTTCGATGCCCAGGCGATCCGATATCGGCTGGTACCACTATACGAACGGCGCCGGCCCGAATCGACAGCGGGCGCGAAGCTGGTTGGAGAAGTGGAAGCGGGCCTTGCGCCGGATCGGCGGATTGTCATACAAGCACGCCGGTACTGGTGTTGAATCGAGGAATCCGATGCGCAATCTCGCTCAAGGCTTCGAGCCCTCTGCGGCCGAAGCCGGCGAACCTGCCTGCCTTGAAGTAAAGCAAACGCCGCCGTCGCTCGATGGCAGATCGAGAATCAAAGTCGTCGCGATGGCGTCCGCAGGCGCCGCGGTCGAATGGTACGACTTCTTCATCTACGGCACGGCCGCGGCGCTGGTCTTTCCGAAATTGTTCTTCCCGCCCGAGATGCCCCAGTTCGTTGCGCAGATCGCGGCGTTCAGCACCTTCGCCGTCGGCTTCATCGCGCGGCCCATCGGGGGGATGCTCTTCGGTCATTTCGGCGACCTGTATGGCCGCAAGCGTGCGCTGGTGTTCGCGATGTTGATGATGGGCGTGTCGACGACGCTCATCGGACTGCTGCCAGGCTATGCCACCGCCGGCGTGCTGGCGCCGCTCATGCTGGTGGTCCTGCGATTCGTGCAGGGACTCTCGGTGGGTGGGCAATGGGGCGGGGCGACGCTGCTGGCGATCGAAAGCGCTCCGCCGAATCGGCGTGGGTTCTACAGCAGTTTCGTGCAGGGTGGCGTGCCGCTGGGCGTGGTGTTGGCCAACGCCGTCTTTCTAATGGCGAGCGCATTGATCGATCCGGACAGCTTTCTCGTGTGGGGATGGCGAGTCGGCTTTCTGGTCAGCATTGGCCTGGTCTTCATCGGCATGTACATGCATTGGAATGTCACCGAACCGGACGCGGAGACGCCCGTGCAGCCGAGTGAGCCGGTCAGAAAACCGTCTCCTCTGTTGACGGTGCTGCGTGAGCATTGGCGCGAAGTGCTGCTTGCGGGCGGCGCGTTCGTCGCAAACAACGTTTGTTTCTATGTCGCGATCACCTATGCGGTCGCATACGGCACCGCCACGGTCGGGATCGCACGCGAGGTGATGCTCTTCGCGGTCATGGTCGGAAGCGTGTCGATGATTCCCACCATCATCGCGTGCGGCGCACTGTCGGATCGCTTCGGTCGACGCGGCATCTTCATGCTCGGGGCGGTCCTGTGCGGGATCTGGGCCTTCGTGATCTTTCCGCTGATCGATTTGCAATCGACGCTGGCAGTGACCGTGGCGATCACGGTTTCGCTCATCTTCGTCAGTCTGATGTATGGCCCACAGGCGGCGCTGTTTGCCGAGCTGTTCCCAAAACATGTGCGCTACTCCGGCGCCTCTCTCGGATATCAGGTCGGTGCGGTCGTCGGCGGCGGTTTCGCACCGATCATCGCGACGGCGCTGTTCGCACGCTACGAGTCGAGCACGGCGATTTCGGTCTATCTCTGCGCGATGTGTGCGGTCTCGTTCTTCAGCATCATCATGCTGGGAAGAAGCTACCGCGCCACGCACTAGCAAGCGGATGGCGAGCCGCAGGACCCGACTGACAGCTCACACCGAGCTTGCTTGGAAAACATCACAGCGCGCGGATGAAGCCGCTCGTGTGTGCCCGCTCTACAGATTCGCGTGCCCGCGCAGCATCTCTAGCCTGTGGGAAGGCAGCCCACAGAGATGGCCATGCGAGCTCAGAAGTTCACCAGAGCTGTCACGACGCTGTTGGTCGTCGGCCTCTTATCTCTCGCGCGCTCCGCGGCTGCGGAGCAAAGCGAGGAGCGGATTCCCGATCATCCTCTAATGACCGATGCCTGGTTAATGAGCGGCGGAGTGCTCTGGGCCGAGTCGAATGTCACGGCCAATCTGAACAGCGGCGCGTTGGGCGTCGGCGCACTCATCGATTTCGAGGACGACATGGGACTGGATGAGAGCAGTCTCATCGGGCTGTTCGACGCGCGCTGGCATTTCACCAAACGCTGGCAGCTCGAAGTCGAGTACTTCAAGCTGGACCGGGACAATGAGAAACAGGTCCAGCGTACCGTCGACTGGGGCGATGTGAGCATTCCGGTGGACGCGCTCGCCAAGGGAACCTTCAACATCGAGGATTTCCGAGTCAGCGTCGGCTATTCGTTCTTCCGCACCAAGGACAAGGAAGTCGGTATCGGGCTCGGTGCGCACGTGGCCAAGCTGGAAGCGGGGCTGTCGACCAGGAATTTCGGCTCGGAGTTCGCCGACCAGACGGCGCCGCTGCCGTTCGTCACGATCTACGCACGCATGGCGCTGACCGATCGATGGTTGCTGAGCATGCGGGTGGATCGGCTCTCGCTCGACACCGGCGACATCGACGGCAAGGTGTTCAGCAGCGGCCTGGATGTCATCTATCAGCCCTGGCGGCATTTCAACATCGGTCTGGGCTACCGCGACGTCAATTTCCAGATATCGTCCGTCAGCGACGACTGGCGCGGCAAAGCCCAGATCCAGCAGAGCGGCCCGATGCTGTTCGTGGGCGCATCGTTCTGAAGATTCCGAGCGGCGATCCCCGGCTCGATGCCGCGGTGACACGTAGAGCTTACGGCCTTCCCCGAATGTTTGTTGCTGGCGTGCCGATGAACACTGTTCAGCAGCGATGCCGCGCCTGAGGCAGTAACCATTCGGGAGGGGGCCATGAAGATCGGTGACGTTTGTCGACGGGGTGCCATTTCGATCGCCAACACGGAAGGCGTCGCGGATGCGGCTCGGGTAATGCGGGAGCATCACGTGGGGTTCCTGATCGTGTACCAGTCCGGCGATGAACTGCGCCGGCCTATCGGAGTGGTGACCGATCGCGACCTGGTCGTCGGTGTCATGGCGAAGCAGGTCGATCCGGAGACCCTCAAAGTCGACGATGTGATGACACGGCAGCCACTGGTTGCCAACGAAGCCGAAGACCTGAGCGACCTGTTACAGGCCATGCGGATGGCTGGCGTGCGCCGCGTGCCCGTGGTCGATGTTCGCGGCGCATTGAGCGGCATCATCGCGATCGACGACGTGTTCGACGTCATCACGAGCTTCATGTGCGACATCACCGGTTCGATCAAGCATCAGCAGCGGATGGAACGGCGCGCCCGAGTCGGGTGAGCGCCTCCAGTATTACGTGAGTTGGCGCTGCAGGCGGCCGATTACTTGCGCCACGGGATCATCTTCCCGCGTGTCGACGTAGACGACGGGCTGCTGAGAGCTCGCTTCGAGGGGCACGAAATCACGCAATTGTGAGCGCACCACGGACTGGTCGGCCTCGGAGGGATCGTCGGCACGTTCGGCTCGCGTTGCTACCCGATCCAGCAGAGTCGCTGGATCGGCGTGACAGGAAATGAACGTGCAACTCACGTCCATTCGCCGGGCCAGCGATGTGAACAGCTCTCGGTCGGCGGGATCGAGAAAGGCGGCGTCGACGATGACGTTGAAGCCGGCCTGCAGACAGCTCCCGGCGCACTCCATGAGCCTCGCATAGACGCGATGGCTCATCTCCGGCGCATAGTTGCCTTGTTTGAAATCCGTTCCCGCCGGTGAGGCGCCGAGCAAGCGCTGTCTTTCCAGATCCGACCGGATGCGAAGCGCGTGCAACGGTGCTACCAGCTGTTCGCTCAGCCACGACTTGCCCGAGCCGGACAGACCGTGCATCAGCAGTAGTGTGGGCTTCGGCCGTCGGGTCAATTCGACCGCGGTGCGCACGCGACGGAGCATCCGCCGAGTATGTTGATTCAGCAGCTGAGGTGAATTTTCCGCAGCTATCGCGTCGACCTTCGCTCGCACCAGCGCGCGGTACACGCCATAGAACGGCAGCAGGCGGACGCCGTCGTAGTCGCCGGTGATTTCCAGATAGCGGCTGAGCAGGGCGGCCGACAGATCTTCACGACGGTGACTGTGCAGATCCATGATCAGAAAGGCGATATCGTTCATGACGTCGATACGCCGCAGCTGTGGAGCGAAGTCGATGCAGTCGAACGGCACCAGCCGCCGCTCGAGACGAACGATATTCGCGGCATGCAGATCGCCATGACAGTCGCGGATCCTGCCATTGCGAACCCGCGCTTCGAAGTGGGCCTCGTGTGTGCCGATCTCGGCTCGGGTCCAATCCCATAACTGTCGCAGCTCGGGAATGTCGTGATGACGCTCGGTGTATTCCAGCAGCTGTTCCAGATTGCCCAGTACCGCGTCGTGCAGGTGTTCAGTGGTGTCCGGCTCCGAGTACGCGGGGACTTTTTGGTGAAAATCGGCAAGCGTTTCACCGAGTGTCCGCATTTCCGACAACGAAACGTCGCCACGTTCGAGCAGCGCCGGCAATTCTTCACCCGAGGCGAACTGTTTCAGGCGCACGGCATACTCGATCGCCGGGCCGTCGCCGTCGATGCGCGCGCCACTGGCCGAACGCGCGATCGGCACGACACCGAGATAGAGCTCCGGCGCCAGGCGGCGATTCAATCGCAGCTCTTCGTTGCAGTAGTGACGCCTGCGCTCCAGGGTCGAAGTGTCGATGAAGTCGAGCTTGACCGGTTTCTTGATCTTGTACGCGAACGAGCCGGTAAGAATGACCCAGGAGATGTGCGTTTCGACCAGGCGCAGTTCGTCGACCGGATGCGGAAACGCCGCGGCGACCAGCAGTTCCTCGATCTGGAACGGCGAGCGAGGATTCTCGGCGGCCTCATCGATGTTACGGCGTTGAGTCATGGGACGAGTGTGTCATTGCTCGCAGCTGCTCTCATGCGGGAATTCACGCAGCCGCGCTGGTCGAATCGATTACGCCGCCACTCTCGCAGAGATCCCCTAGAACCTACGGCGTTCCCCGAATGGTGAGTGCGGCCGCGCACGTCAGAATTTCGCATTGGCCACTGGAGAAAAGCATGAACAAAGCGAAGAGCGCTCATCCCATCCTGGTTGCTGTCAGAAAAGTAGATCGCTCGGCGCGCGCCACTCTCCGCAAAGCTGCGTTGCTGGCAAAGCTGTACGACGCACCGCTGAGGATCGTTCATGTGCTGGCCATACCGCAGGGATCGCTGGCGCGAGCGGGAGGGGCCGTTCGGCAGGCAGCGCAAGCGGATCTGGACGAGCGAGCGGCCGGGTTGGAAAAGCTCGCTGGCCTCGCGGAGCTGCGCGGCCTGCAGATCAGCACTACGGTTCGATGCGACTATCCAGTCCAGGATGCACTCGTCAGAGAAGCGTTCGACTGCCATGCGCGGATGCTGGTGGTTCAGTCCCGTGAGCCCGGTCGCCTGGCACGGCTGTTCCTGAGCAATATCGATTGGGAGTTGATCCGCAACTGTCCCTGTCCGCTGTGGTTGAGCAAGTCGGATAAGTTCGATCGGCGCGCGCCGGTCCTGGCGGCGGTGGATCCGCTGCATGCCAATGCCAAGCCGGCGATGCTGGACGAGCGAATCATCCAGCAGGCCGTTGCGGCGGCCGGTGAGCGTCCCGACAAAGTCCTGCTGTGCCACGCCTATAACCTGGCCGAGCCGGTGCTCATCGATACTCCGGAGATCTACTGGTTCGCGATGTCGGAGCAGAGCCGTCAGGCCTATGAACAGAACATCGACAGCGCGATGGGCAAACTGCGCAAGAAGCGGGAGATTCCCGAGGAGAACGCCATCGTCGTACGCGGCGATCCGGCTGTGCAATTGCCGCGGCTCGCCAAGAAACACGCGGCATCTCTGGTGGTGATGGGCGCCGTGTCACGACGCGGTTTGAAGAGGGTGTTCATCGGCAACACTGCCGAGCGTGTACTCGATAAGCTCGGTTGCGACGTTCTCGTCGTCAAGCCGCGCGGGTTCAAGAGCCCCGTCGAGCGCCACTCCTATCGTCAGCGTGTGCAGCGGCCGCGGCGTAAAACGGCGGCCGCCCGGGCTTCACGGCGAGCAACGGAGGGTGCCGGCTCTGAGGGTGCGAGGCCCGTCGTCTGAACATTCGCAACTGAGGCGGGCTGTTCGACCGAAACAGCTCCGCCCCAGGGTCGATGCTATCGGGCTGCGGCGAGCGCCTGATCCAGATCTTCGAGGATGTCCTCGATGTCTTCGATGCCGACCGAGAGTCGGATCGCTTCGGGCGTAACGCCGACCTTGCGCTGCTCGTCTTCGCTGAGCTGACGATGCGTGGTCGAAGCGGGATGGCAGGCCAGGGATTTGGCATCGCCGATGTTGACCAGCCGGCGGAACAGCTTGAGTGCGTCGTAGAATCTCACGCCGGCTTCGAAGCCGCCTTTGACGCCGAACGTGAGGATGCCCGCGGCGCGGCCCTTCATGTACTTCTGCGCCAGCGCGTGATGCGGGTGATCTTTCAAGCCGGCATAGCGCACCCACTCGATGGCCTTGTGAGACTGCAGGTGCTCGGCGACGCGCTGTGCGTTCTCGCAATGGCGTTGCATGCGCAACGGCAGCGTCTCCATTCCTTGCAGCAGCTGGAACGCGTTGAACGGCGACAACGCCGAACCGGTATTGCGCAGCGGCACCGTGCGAGCGCGGCCGATGTAGGCGGCGGGCCCGAGCGCATCGACGTACACGACGCCGTGGTAGGACGCTTCGGGCTCGTTGAACATCGGATAGCGCTCTTTGAAGGTCGCCCACGGAAACTGACCGGAGTCGACGATCAAGCCTCCCAAGGTCGTGCCATGGCCGCCGATATATTTGGTGGCCGAATGCACCACGATATCGGCGCCATGTTCGAAAGGTTTGAGCAGGACCGGTGTTGCGACCGTGTTGTCGACGATGGTGGCGACTCCATGGCTGCGCGCCATCGCGGCCACGGCCGCGATATCGATGATGTTACCGGCGGGGTTGCCGATCGACTCGCAGAACACTGCCCGTGTTTTCTTGTCGATCAGCTTCTCCAGATCGCTGGCGGAGTCGCTTTCGGAGAAGCGAACCTCGATGCCGAGCTTGGGCAGCATGTGAGCGAACAGCGTGTACGTGCCGCCGTAGAGCTGAGGCGTCGTGACGATGTTGTCGCCTGCTTCGGCCAGATTGACGATCGCGTAATGAATCGCAGCGCTGCCCGCCGAAACTGCCAGCGCGCCGACGCCGCCTTCGAGCATCGAAATACGTTTTTCCAGAACGTCGCACGTCGGATTCATGATCCGCGTGTAGATGTTTCCCGGCACCGCGAGGTTGAAGAGGTCGGCGCCATGCTGAGCATTGTCGAATTCGAAAGCGACGTTCTGATAGATCGGCACGGCGACGGCGTGGGTGGTCGGTTCGGTTTCGTAGCCGCCGTGGATGGCGATCGTCTGGTCTTTCATGGCTTTGCCCGGGTGCAAAGGGCGTATCGTCCTCCATGCGCTGCCCTGTCGCAACCCGGCCTGGCGGGCGAATGAGTCGAGCATCGCCTCGTCATTGCAGACCCCGGTCTGCGCGGCGGTGCTATCAAGACATCCGTCGTTCTGCTCCTGGCGAGGATGCTGGCAGCGCTGAGCCGGAACACACCGCTCAACGCAGGCCATCGCTCTGCCGCCACGACCACGCAATCGGGCGGCTCGCGAAGCAACGAGTCAGTCTCCTCGCGCAGGTTCGCAGGCACTCGCCGGGAAGAGTGCAGGATCGGCAGATGCAGCGAAATCCGCTCCAGCGCCGCCGCCTGACAGCAGGATTTTGCAACGATGGCTGCGTGTCGGTAGGCCTCGGGCTTGCTGTCGTTGGCGACCAGTACGGCGCAGCGTGCTTCGGCGGCAACGCGTTCGGCCGTCGTTGGAACCAGTCTGTCCATGAGACGCGGCCGGGTCGATCCCATGACGACCAGGTCGGCATGCCATTGTCGCGCGACGCGACTGATCGTGCGGTGAGGGTCGCCGATGCGAACGCTGACGGCAGGGCGAGGCTTGAATTCTGGCCAACGTCTCACACGCCATTGCAGCGCTCCGCGCGCATGCTCGGCTCTTCGGCCGGTGATGCGCAGCGGAGTCTCGTCATCCACGACATGAAGCAGCAGCAACTCGGCATCCGTTGTCTCGGCAAGCCACAGCGACTTCTGCAAAGCGTGGTCGGATTCGCCCCACAGATCCGTGGCACACAGAATTCTGGAGGGCGGTGTGCTGGGGATGACGTGAGTCTTGACGGCGACCGGTCGGGTCTTGGAGATCAGGCTCAGTTTCGTCATGCCGCGTACAACCACGTCCTTTCCGCCGGGGGCGGAGCTATGGCCAGAACGTCACAGTGCACTCCGCGAAAGACCTGGTGAGCGACGCTGCCGACCAGGACTCGCTTGAGCGCCAGCCACCGGCTCACGCCGATCACCAGAAGCTCGGGCCGGGCTTCGTCCACAACGCGTCGAATCGCCGTCAGCGGACGGGCGAGTTCGGTGGAGATGTGCACGCGACTCGGATCGATGCCTGCCTCCTGCAGGCTGCGCATCACGTTGCGACGAGCCGCCGAATGCCAGATCGCCTTTGCCGAGACGCTGTCGGTGGGATCGAAGTTATCGGCGGTCGCGATATCGTGATACGGAAGACCGAAAGCGTGCACCACCCACGTCTGTGCATTTTTCAGCATTCCCATGTTCACCGCCGTGCGCGTGACGTGTGCCGACGTTGAGGAAAGATCGGTGGCGAGCACCGCGCGTTCGTACGGTTTCTCAACAGCATTGCCGACGAGCAACACCGAACAACCCGTGGCGCGAATGATCCGTTCGGCGGTCGTACCGAGCATCGCATCCAATCTGCGCCGCTTCGGTCGTGCGATGACGATGAGGTCGGGGTTGTACTCGCGGGCGGCAGCGATCACGATCTCCACAGGAGGGCCGAGCTGCACTTCCGCCGTGACGCTCTCTGGAGCGTGCTGCATGAGGTGCCGGCTGTGCGAAGCGAGGCGGGTGCTGGCGCGATTCACTTTCGAACGCAGCACGCGTCCCGCCAGCTTGTCGTTGAGGGCGTGAACGAAGTGCACTTCTGCATTCATCTGCCGGGCGAGCAGGGCAGCGCGCTGCATGGCTCCATCGGAGCGCGGGGTCAGATCCGTTGCACAAAGGATTCGTGGTTTCGGCATCCCGGCTGCGACCGCCATTTTCTGCCAGTTCTCATGGACCGGGGTGCCGAGCTGCACATCTTCAACGGTTCGCAATTCGATCTTGCTTCTCATGGTCCACCTCCTGAGGTTGGCGTGATGAGCCCGGCGCCTCTCACTAGCGCTTCCTTTGTAGCGTTTCGTGGCGGTTAGATCCATTAGCATTACTTGTCCGCATAGTTAGAGATTCTCAAAGTCAGGATCGTTTCAGCCGCCGTTCTCGCAAGCTCTCGTCAGCCCCGGGCGCGGTTAGAGAAAACAAAACGAATCCAGAGAATATTTCCAATTGTTCGCACTCCGCCGCCGCTGTAGAAAAGGAGCTCTCGTCAGCAAGGAGTGTTCAGTGCAATCACCGAATGCCGCACGGCTCGAAGTCGATTCGTCGCCGGCAGTCGTAGCGCTCGATGGCCGCGCATCGCAGGCGCAGTCCGAGCGTCGGACCGAGGTTGAGTTGACCGCGGATCGCAACTTCACGGCCGCCGCTCAGCGCCTCGGGCTGACGGCCGAGCAGCAGCTGTTGTTGCGCACGCCGTTTCGCGAAGTGAAAGTGTCGGTGCCGGTGCAGATGGACGACGGCACGCTGCGTGTATTCGCCGGCTATCGTGTCCAGCACAGCGGCGCCCGTGGTCCCGCGAAGGGCGGAATTCGTTTCCATGCCAACGTCGACAGCGGTGAGATGCATGCGCTCGCCGAGATCATGACGTGGAAAACAGCTCTCGTGGATGTGCCGTTCGGCGGCGCCAAAGGCGGTATTGCATGCGATCCCTCCAAGCTGTCGCTGGGTGAGCTGGAGCGTTTGACGCGGCGATATATATCGCGCATCCATCGATTCATCGGCCCGTTCCGAGACATTCCTGCGCCGGACGTGAACACGAACGAGCAGGTGATGGCGTGGATACTGGACGAGTTCAGTTCCCGTCACGGATACACGCCTGCCTGCGTCACCTCGAAGCCGGTCGAGCTCGGCGGAATTCGCGGCCGGTCGACTGCCACAGGCACAGGGATCGGCATGGTGCTCGCCGAACATCTCAAGGCGCGCGGCCGTTCGATTCGAGGGGCGCGTGTTGCGATTCAAGGCTTCGGTAACGTCGGTTCGAATGCGGCTGCATTCATCGAGCGGCACGGAGGCGAGATCATCGCGGTCTCGGACGTGTATGGAGGCATTCTCAGCGCCGGGTCGCGGCCGCTGCGCGTGCACGACTTGATCGAGCACGTCCGGCTGACCGGAACCGTGGTGGGATTTCCCGGCGCGCTGCCGATCGAGAACGACGAGCTGATCGCTCTGCCATGCGACGTGCTCATTCCCGCAGCGCTCGAGAATGCCATCAGCGAGAGCAATGCTGGCGAGGTGCGAGCCTCTGTCGTCGTCGAGGGTGCGAATCTGCCGACCACCGCGGGTGCGGATCGGATCCTGCTCGATAAGGGCATCGATGTCGTTCCAGACCTGCTGGCGAACGCCGGTGGCGTGGTGGCGAGCTATTTCGAATGGACTCAAAATCTGCAGCAGGCGCAGTGGCCCGCACAGAGAGTGAATCGAAAGCTGCGCTCCTATCTGGTTCGTGCCTACCGAGCCGTGCACGAGATCGCGTCGACGCGCGACATGTCGCTGCGTGAAGCTGCATGGCTCATCGCGATCGAGCGGGTTGCCCGCGCCGAATCTCTGCGTGGCTCGATGCTGACGCGCAAGGACCGCAAGCGCTAGGCCCGGACGTGCTATCAGATTTCCCGATCGAAACCTGCTGCTCGCATCGAGGCGAGCGGGCTCAGCTGGACTTTGCACGGCATGTCATGCAGCTGCTGCCGAGAACTTCAGGTGCTTCATACGTGCCGGATGCGCGCGGCCTGGTGATAGTTGCCGAGACCGAAATGGCATTGGAACGCCCGGTGCGCCGGCTCACCGATATCTACGGCGACATGCTGCGTGTCGGTCCGCTCACCGTCCGCTATCGCCATGGAGAAACGATCGAGCAGCCGATCATGGGGCTGCGTGTGCTGTGCCCTCCGGGATCCTACGAGAACATCCGCGAGGATCTCAGGTTGCGGCAGGCGAGAATCATGGATGCGGAAGTGAATCGCAGGTTCGGCATCGTGCGCGCGTGCGCGCCGCTGGCCAAGCTGCTCGGCTATCCCGATCGCTTTGCGAACATCACCGGCGAGAAAGGACAGCTGGTGATGTGGTTGAGCCATTACGAACAGCTCGATGAGCCTCCACCGGCGGGTATCGCCGCATGATCGTACCGTAGTGGAACCAGACTGCTCATTTCTGAGAGAACAACTGGCGGGCGCTGTCCGTCATCGCCACGACAGCCGGGTGTCTGATCTTCCGCTCCGCGGAGATCGCGTAGAACTCGGCCTTTACACCGCGCGCCATTCCGATTCTCACAAAGCCGTTCTCGCGACGGAACTGCGATTCGAGAACCGAGGGCACGGGAGCGAAACCGTGGCCGGCACGCGCAAACTCGCGGAGCATTGCGTAATCCTCGAACTCCCCGAGCAGCAGTGGACGCACGTTCTGCCGATCGAGCCACTGATCCAGTGCGCGACGTATCGCGGTGTCGTCCGTGGGCAGCAGCGCCGGCACGCCGTCCAGCGATTGCGGAAAGCCTCGGCGCAAGGTTTTCGCCAGGGTCGGCGTCGCCATCCAGTAAACATTGCAGCTGCCGAGCGAATGACTGTAGACGCGGACATTCAGCGTCGGGGTGACTGGCGCATCGGAGAGCACGACATCGACATCGTGCATGGCGAGGTCTGCGATCAGGCGCTCCAGCGTGCTCTCACGGCATATGACCCGCACGGATTGTTCCAGATGCATGCCGGGTTCGACGATCTTGTATGCGATCTCCTTCGGCACCACGTCGTCGATGCCCACGACCAGGCGCAGCGGCCGGCCGGACGGACGTTGTTCCAGCGCTTCGAGCAGTTCCTGCCCGAGCGTGAAGATCTCGTTGGCGTAGCTGTAGACCATCTTGCCGACATCGGTGGGGACCAGATTGCGGCCGGACTTCAACAACAGCTTCTCACCCAGGCGCTCCTCCAGAATGCGCAGCTGCGAGCTCACCGTTGGCGCCGACAACGCCAGCTCCTCGCACGCGCGGGTGAGGCTGCCGGTACGGACGACCGACCAGAAGTACATCAGGTGTTGATAGTTGATGCGCGGGATCGAGGCCATCTTGAATCCTCTGCAGCAAGGTTCGATTCGGACGAATCAAAGCACTGAATAATTCTAATTGATGAAACCTGCCACCGACCACACGATAACCCAACGGGCTGCCAGATGCGGAGCGCTGCTGTGACGAGATTGCTGTGTGCGACAGATCTACTGCCGAAAAGCGAGCGAGCGATCGATCGCGCCGGCAGGCTCGCCGAGGAGCTGAGTGCGGATCTGACTCTGCTTCACGTAGTGTCTCCGACGGCATCGGAACGAGTGCTGGAAGAGTCGTTGCAGATCGCGATGAGTCGCATGAAGTCGCGGGCCCGGCCACCGCAGTGGCGTCATGGCAAGGAGCCGCGGGTCATTGTCCGCACCGGCAATCCTGTTCGACTGATCTGCGACACGGTGGCACAGGAGCAAAGCGATCTGCTGGTGGTCGGGCCGCCCGAAAGGCGAAATGTGCTCGAAGGGCTGTCGGGAACGATTGCGGAGAAAGCACTGGCGGCGCGCAAGTCTCCTTTGCTGTTCGTTCAGACCGACTCGGAGGCGAGCTATCGGAATGTGCTGTTCGCGCTCGATTTCTCGCCCGAAGCCGAGCTGGCGGTGCGCGCCGCAGAGACACTGATTCTCGGCGAAGATGCGCAAGCCACTGCCATCCATGTATGCCCGCCGCCGTTGCGAGGCATGGTTCCATCTTCGACTACGGCGCTCAGCTCACGGGTGGCCCACAGCGAGGTGACTGTGTCGATGCAGAATCTGCTGTCTCGAGCGAGTTCCGACGGCAGCCGTTATGACATCGTCATCGAAGAAGGCCATCCCATCCCTGCATTGCTACGTGCCGTCGAGATACATCGACCGCAATTGCTGGTGATGGGCACCAGAGCAGTGGGCAGGATGCGTCGGGCGCTGCTCGGCAGCGTTGCCAACGAGCTCCTGAAAGAAATCGTCGCGTGCGACGTTCTGGTCGTGCCGCGTGATTCATTGGTGGCAGCGAATGCCGCCTCCGAGCGACGCAGGGCCTGATCGGGAGAGCGGAGGAAATGACGATGCAAGACGTTGCGGCTTGCACGCACGAGGAACCTGCGCCGGACGAGCCCCTCAATTCATCCGTGGCAGCTCGTCGAATACTGTGCGTCACCGATCTGACGGATCGGTCTTCAGCCGCGGAGCATCGAGCATCGTTGCTTGCACAGCAGATCGACGCAGAGGTGATGTTCGTTCACGCAACGCCGGTAGCCCTGTCGCAACGGGCGAGGCGACTCAACTTTGCCCGCGCACATGTACAGCTGTTATCACGTGCGGACCGTGCGATGTCGCAAGCACAACGAAGCGCGAAAGTTTCAGTACGCAATGGAGCGGTGATCCGGGCGATCACAGAAGCAGCGTCGCAATGGCAAGCGGATCTGATCGTGATGGCGCGCCCCCGGCAGCGAACGCTCGATGTGGTTCTTGGCACGACCGCCGAAAGAGTCATTCGAGCGACCCGTCGCCCGGTGCTGATCGTGAGCGAATCGCCGCAGGGGCAGTATCGACACGTGCTGCTCGCCACCGATATGTCGGCAGTCTCGGTGCACGTAGCTCGTACAGTGATCCCCATGGGCATGCTCGGAGAGGGCTATACATGGATCGTCCACGCGCTCGACGCGGCGGCAGCTTATCGCCAGCAGTGGCGGCGCGGGCTGGGTGCCGAGCTATTGCAACAGCTGTCGGCGGAAGGCGTGGACCTGTCGCGCGTCGACGTCGTGATCGAGCCTGGTCGTACGCTGGAGGCGATCCAGAGATCTTTGCAGAAGTCTCCGCCGGAGCTGCTCGTGATCGGCACCAGCCGCTGGCCGCGTCTCCAGCGCATTCTGTTCGACAGCGTTGCAGACCAGGTGCAGCGGCGCGTGGAGTGCGACGTTCTGGCGATTGCGCCACCGATGCGGGCCGGGTCGCGTCGCTCGGCACGCGCCATCGGAATCTTTCAGGAGGGCAAGACTGCAAATGAGATGGTGGGGTTCTGATCGCACGTCGTCCGGGCGTGCGGGCGCCGTGCTGGAGTTCAATCTGGTCCGCAAGGAAACCGGTATGACATCGGCCCAGCAAGGATCTCGGGAGGCGGCGGACGAGCGCGCCTGGATCACCGAGCGCGGCGGGGTGCGTTGCATGGGTATCAATATGATCGTCGACCTGCATGGCGCGCAGCGCCTGGACGAACTGGCGCTGATGGAGCAGACGCTGCGTCGGTGCGCCGACGCCGGTGGCGCAACGCTACTGAACGTTCATCTGCATCGCTTCGAGCCCAATGGCGGCATCGCCGGAACGGCCGTGCTCGCCGAAAGTCACATTGCCGTGCACTCGTGGCCGGAGCGGAATTACGCCGCGTTCGATATCTTCATGTGCGGCAAGGCGCGCCCGGAGCGATGTATCGAAGTGTTGCTGGAGGCCTTCAATCCGCGGCGAGCGGAGATTCAGGAGCTGCTGCGAGGGCCGCTGAGTGACTGACTGGGTGTCGCGGTCGGGCTCGATGCCCGACCGCGATTTACCGATCCCGAGGCGCTATTGCGCTTCGGAGGACTCGACTTGAGGCGTGCTCGCCTCGGAGTGATCCTGGAAGGGCGTGTCGTTGCCATGGTGGACGATGCGCGTCGGCAGCCCCAGCCGTTCCAATAGCCCGAGGAAGGGCTGCGGCGGGAGCTCCTCGACGTTGGCCATCTTGCGCACATCCCACTCACCGGAGGCGATCAGCATGGCTGCGGCTGCAGCCGGAACGCCGGCGGTGTACGAGATGCCCTGGCTGCCCACTTCTTCGAACGCCTCCTTGTGATCGGCGACGTTGTAGATGAACACTTCCTGTTCCTTCTCGCCCTTGCGTCCTTTCGCCAGCACGCCGATACACGTCTTGCCCTCGTAATCCGGCGCAAGCGAGGAAGGATCGGGGAGGACGGCCTTGACGACTTTGAGCGGCACGACTTCCTGGCCCTCCGCCGTGAGCACCGGCTGCTCGGAGAGCAGGCCGAGGTTCTTCAGCACGGTGAAGACGTTGATGTAGTGATCGCCGAAGCCCATCCAGAAGCGCACGTTGGGCACGCCCAGGATCTGCGAGAGCGAATGCACTTCGTCGTGACCGGTCAGGTACGCCTTCTTCAGACCGACGACCGGCAGATCCCACTCGCGGCTCACTTCGAACATCTTGTTCGAGGTCCAGCGGCTGTTCTGCCACGACCACACCTGCCCGGTGAACTCGCGGAAATTGATCTCGGGATCGAAGTTCGTGGCGAAGTATCGGCCGTGGCTGCCGGCATTGATGTCGACGATGTCGATGGACTCGACGCGATCCAGATATCTGTCGCAGGCGAGCTTGGCGTAGGAGTTGACGACGCCGGGGTCGAAGCCTGCGCCAAGGATCGCCGTTACACCGGCGCGCTCGCATTCCGCGCGACGCTTCCATTCGTAGTTCGCATACCAGGGCGGCGTTTCGCAGATCTTTCTTGGATCTTCATGGATGGCGGTGTCGATGTAGGCAGCGCCCGTCTCGATGCAGGCCGAGAGCACCGACATGTTGAGAAAGGCCGAACCGACGTTGATGACGATCTGTGCTCCGGTTTCCCGGATCAGTTTCACCGTCGCCGCCACGTCCAGAGCGTCGAGCGCGTGTGCCGCCAGAATGCCTTCGGTCTCGAGCGAATTCTTCTCGCGCACCGATTCGATGATGCGATGGCATTTGTCGATCGTGCGCGAAGCTATATGGATATCGCCGAGCAGCTTATTGTTCTGTGCGCACTTGTGAACGACCACCTGGCCGACGCCGCCGGCCCCGATGATGAGCACGTTCTTTCTCATTCCAGGAAGTCTCCTCCAGTCAGCGAGCTTTCAGGACAAGCTCGATTGAAAATCCGCAAACGTGAATTCCCGAACCCGCCGGATCGAACCGTCGAGCTCGCGAATGACGATGGCCGGCATCTGCACGCCGTTGAACCAGTTCTTCTTGACCATGGTGTAGCCGCCGGCGTCCTGGAACGACAGGCGATCGCCCACCTCCAGCCGGTTGGGGAACTCGAACGTGCCGAACACGTCGCCGGCCAGGCACGACTTGCCGCACACCATGTACTCGTGCGGGCCCCGATTCGGAGCGATCCTGGCGCTCTGCCGGTAGATCAGCAGATCGAGCATGTGCGCCTCGGTCGAGGAGTCCACGATCGCCAGATTCTTGCCGTTGAACAGCGTATCGAGCACGGTGACTTCCAGTGTCGTGCTGCGTGTGATCGCCGCCTCGCCGGGCTCCAGATACACCTGCACGCCATAGCGTTCGGAGAAGCGCTTCAATCGGTTGCAGAACGCTTCGAGCGGATAGTCGTCCGCCGTGAAATGGATGCCGCCGCCGAGGCTGACCCAGCGAACCTTCTCGAACAGCGCGCCGAAGCGTTCTTCCACGATGTCCAGAACCCGCTCGAAGCGCGCGAAATCGCTGTTCTCGCAATGGTTGTGGATCATGAAGCCGTCGAGGCGGTCGAGCACGGCGGCGACCGCCTGCGCGTCATGCTCGCCGAGCCGGCTGTACGGCCGTGCCGGATCGGCGATGTCGAAACCTGAAGAGCTGACTTTCGGATTGAGCCGCAGGCCTCGAGCGATGCCCGAGGCCTTCTCGGCAAAACGGTTGAGCTGTCCGATGCTGTTGAAGATGATCTTGTCGGCGAGCGCTACGGCCTGGTCGATCTCGGTATCGGCCCAGGCGACGCTGTACGCCTGCGTCTCGCCGCCGAATTTCTCGCGACCGAGCCGCACTTCGAACAGCGAAGAGGAGGTCGTGCCGTCCATGTATTCGCGCATGAGGTCGAACACCGACCAGGTCGCGAAACATTTCAGCGCGAGCAGCACCTTGGCTCCGGAGAGCGCACGCACCTGCGCGATCTTCTCCAAGTTGCGCCGGAGCGCGGACTTGTCGATCAGATAATAAGGTGTCGGGATCATCGGCGTTTGCATCGGAAATCAGCTACCTCAAGCCGCCGGATCCGGCGCGTCGACGCCGTGGACCGTCTCGACGGTCAGCATGCGAGGCTCGCCCGCCGGCTGAGGCCAGCTGATCGACTGCCCGGCGCTCATGCCCAGCAGCGCTGCGCCCACCGGGGAGAGCACGGAGATCCGATCTTTGGTCACATCCGCTTCCATTGGCCAGACCAGGCGCACCGTGCGGGAGCGCCCGTTCTCGCCATCGCGATAGGAAACGAGCGAGCCGATCCGGACGACGTGTGGCGAACATTCTGCGTCGTCGACGACATCGGCACGGCTGAGCTCCTCAGAGAGATAGTCGAGCACCTGGGTGGGTGCGCGCCCGGCGTCGACCAGCGCGGTCAGGCGGCGGTGGTCGGCGGCGGGAATGGAAATAGGGGGCAATTCGACCGTTTTCATGGGGTCACCGTGATGAATTTCAACTCCGGAGATCTCGACGCAGTCCTCGAGGACGCAGCGACGGCAAGTCGCGGGAGCGAACGGGAAGCGGCGATGAAAAAAACTACGCTGGTTCGAATCGAGTCAGTGTAGATGTGTGTGCCTGAAGCAGGACGCCCCGGGCACAGCGCCCAAGAATGCGCTACACCCGGGGTAAGGAGCCCTGGATGAGTTGCTCGCCAAGGTTCGCGTGGCCGAGTAATAGGTACGAAAAAGCAAGCATGGGCGGAGGATAGATTTTTATGGCCAGGAGTCAAGTGGCACGGCCATTGCGTGGCGCATTCTACCGTGCCGTGTCACAGAATTTCCGAGCGTCCGGCGGGCGCATTCCGAGCGGCTGGCGCTGGATCGATGTGGAATTCACGCGTCTGATCTCCGGTGAATTCGCAGCGCTCGCCCTTGATCTCCAGAACGATGGACGGCGCCTTCTTCTTGCGTCCGCGCACCGTCAGCGTGTGCCGTGTGAGGCGCAGATCGAGCGCGTTGCTGCGATAGACGAGTCTCATGTCGATCCGATCGATGCCTTCGGGCAAGCGCGGATTCAGACGGAGCGCGTCGGAAGTTACTTCGATTCCCGTGACCGCACGCTGGATCAGATCGACTGTGCCGGCCATGGCGCCGAGATGGATGCCCTCGGCGGTCGTGCCTTGCTGGATGTCGTTCACATCGCTCTGCAGCGCCTCGGCAAAGTACTGGGCCGCCTGTTTTCGATCCGAGCGCGCCAGCACCCAGGCATGCACGACGCGCGATAGCGTCGAACCATGCGAGGAGCGAGCGTCGTAATAAGCGACGTTGCGGGGAATGCTTTCAGGGTCGAACTCATAGCCGAGCCTTGCAAACAACTCACCGAGCGCTTCGGCCGAGAACAGATAGAAGAGCATGAGCACATCGGCTTGTTTGGAGAGCTTGTAACGATTCGCAGAATCGTGCTCAGCCTCCAGGATGAGCTCCAGGCGCTGGATGTTGCCATAACGCACCCGATAACTTTCCCAGTCCAGCTCCTTGAGCGCTTCGTAACCTTCGAACTGACTGATGATGCCGTCGTGAAAAGGCACGAACATGCGCCGGCTCACGTCGTCCCAATGCGCGATCTCCTCCGGCGACAACCGCAGTTGATCTCGCAATTCGGCGCGGCCGAGTTCCGACAGGAGCTCGAGGATCTCCAGGGCGCGCGAGAGCACCCACACGGCCATGAGATTCGTATAGGCATTGTTGTTGAGGCCCGGCGTCGGCGAATCGGGATAGCCTTCGTGATACTCGTCCGGCCCCATCACGCCACAGATCTCATAGCGCTGCTTGCGCTCGTTGAAGGTCGCGATGCTGCCCCAGAAGCGTGCAATCTCCAGGATCATCTCCGCGCCGTAGGCCTCCATGAATTCGGTGTCGTTGGTCACCTGGAAGTATTGCCACACGTTCCACGCGACCGCGCTGCCCACGTGCCGTTGCTGCCAGGAATTGTCGGGGACCCAGCGTTGCGAGCGTGGATTGAGATTCAGCTCCTGGGTTTCCTCCTGACCGTCGCTGGCGCTCTGCCAGGGATACATCGCGCCTTTGAAGCCGGCTGCGGTGGCCGCCGCGCGTGCTTCATCCAGGCGGCGATATCGATACATGAGCAGGGAGCGGGTGATTTCCGGGCTGCGGAAGTTCAGTGTCGGGAAGATGAACAGCTCATCCCAGAAGATGTGTCCCTGATAGGCCTCTCCCGTCCAGCCGCGGGCGGGTACGCCGATATCCAGGCCGATGGAGTTGAGCGAGGCTGCCTGCAGCAGATGGAACATGTTCAAACGCAACAGCATCGGCATGTTCAGATGCGGACGCACGTTGTCTGCGAATCGGATGTGAACATCGAACTGGCGCCACAGATGTTTCCACGCGAAGACGTGACGCTCCATGATCACGTCGAAGCGAGGCGCGCGCGCCAGGGTCTTGTGAGCGGCGAGGCCGCTTTCGGCGATCGCGGCATCGCGCGAGCTGTGCAGGGACAGGATCTTCTCCAGGCGGATCGATTCGCCTGCGGCCATCTGCACGGTGAACTCCTGGCCGATATATCCGTCTGCGTCGATCGTCTGCCGTTTCAGCTCGATCGGTTCGTTGTCGCGGAACACGCGCGTTTGCGCCGCCTGCGCGATTTCCAATCTGGACTGCGAGGTCCGCACCTGCAGAAACACCCCGTCCCGATGTTCCAGCTCTTCGGCACGGACGATCTGCAGATGCCGGTTGTTGAAGGGCCGATACAACTGTGCGCCGTCGTTCACGACCCGGCCTTCGATGCCGGAGCGGAAAGTGACATCGCCGGACCAGTTCTCCGCAATGAGTGTCCACTCCAAAGCGCCCAGATGCATCTCGGCCATGGAGATGAGACGGCGTTCGAGAAGGGTGGTGCGCCGGCCGCGAGCATCCTCGAATGACACGGCCTTCAGCAGCACGCCACGCCGGAGATGAAGTTCCCGGCGGTAGCTTATGATTGCGACGGTGCCTTCGCCGAACCATGCATCCTCGCCAAGGCGGAACTTCAGCGACAGCCAGTTGGGAAGGTTGACCAGATCTTCGGTCTCGACCTCACGTTCGCCGATCCTGGTTCGCAGACGGTTATAACCGCCTGCCAGATAGACGCCCGGATAGTGAATATCGTCGGCGTCCGCCCAGGCTGCGGCGCCACGGGTCGCGAAATAACCATTGCCCAGAGCGCACAGCGCTTCTCGCATGCCCTCGCGTGCGGGATCGAAATCGTCGTAGGTGAGCGCCCAGGCGGACGGCGCCTCGGACGCCACGTGGACCTGCCGCAGACTGGTGACGACGGCATCTGCACCTGCTTCGCGCAGCGCGCGCGATTGTCCCACTCGATCGACACCGATCACGAAACCGAACTGGCCGGCACGGCCAGCCTGCACGCCGGCGATGGCATCCTCGATGACGACGGCTCTCGCAGGATCGACGCCGAGCCGCCGCGCGCCTTCCAAAAAAGCATCGGGCGCGGGTTTGCCGGGCAGGCCGAGCCTGGATATATCCAGGCCGTCGACGCGCGTATCGAACAGATGTGAGATGCCTACTGCTTCGAGAACAGCTGCACAGTTGTTGCTCGAAGAGACGACGGCGGTTTTCACATCCTGAGCGCGCAGGTTGCGGACCAGTTCGATCGATGCTTCGTACGGCGCAACCCCGTGCTGTTGCAGGTTCTGACTGAAGTATCGATCCTTCAGGTTGCCCAGCCCGTAGATGCTCTGCACCTCCGGCCCGTCGTCGGGGGAGCCCTGCGGCAGATCGATGCCACGCGATCGCAGAAAGGTCGCGACCCCTTCGTAGCGAGGCCGGCCATCGACGTAGCGCAGATAATCGCCGATCTTGTCGAACGGAACGAAGGGCTCGCCCGTAGCCGCGCTGCGCTGCTGGAGGAAGTCATCGAAGAGTTTCTGCCAGGCCGCGGCATGTACTGCAGCCGTGCGGGTGAGCACACCATCCAGGTCGAACAGCACCGCATCGAAGTCGCGTGGCGATAGCGTAACTAGCGGTCCTGTGCTCACGTTGGCTAACTCTCGTCGGATGTTTCTAACATGGAGGCTTCAGGCTCATAACAGCCACTCGATCGGCAGCAGGGCGAGCAGCGACACGAGCGTTCTGCGCCACCACGGGGTGCGCGGTTCGCGGGTATGGACGATCTCTTCTTCGTCGCGCAACTCGACCCATTCGAGCTTGCCGTCGTCTCGCAATCGCACTCGATAGGAGCGCTCCGGAAAGCGATTGGCCAATCGGCCGGCGATGTCGTCGGCCAGTTCCGGACATTCCATGACGAAGCCGATCTCCGTGTTCAGTTCGGCCGAGCGAGGATCGAGATTGAACGAACCGACGAAGACCCGAGTTCGATCGACCGAGAAGGTTTTCGCGTGCAGGCTGGAACCGGAGCTGCCGGTGAACTTGCGGTCGCCTCGAGTTCGATGCTCGCTGCCCCGCATGAGTTCATAGATGGTGACGCCGCTCGAGAGCAATTGCCGGCGTCGCTTGGCGTAGCCTGCATGCACGACCGCCACGTCGGTGGCCTCCAGCGAGTTCGTCAGGATCGTGATCTGGATACCTCGCTTCGCCAGATCCGCCAGCATTTCGGCTCCTTCGCGCGTGGGCACGAAGTAGGGCGAGATGAGCTCCAGCTCGCGTTGCGGAGTGCCCAGAACCTGTTCGAGGCGCTCCAGCAGTGTGCCGCGCGGCCCGCGTTTGCCGAGCCCCTTGGCAGGATCGTCGCTCACCATATGAGTGAGCGCCCATCGGTAGCCCAGCGTGCCGGCGAGCAAGTCGTGCACGAAGCGGAAGTTGGCGAGCGCGCTCAGGTATTCCTTCGATGCTGGATTCTGGACGACAGCTTGCGCGGCTCGCTCGACGGTGCGAATCGACTCGCGATCGGCCTCGGGCAGGATCGACTCGGCCGGATACGACGAGGCGCTCTGCCAGTAGCGTTCGAAATCCGCCGAAACATCGGCCACGACCGGGCCGATGGCGAGCACGTCCAGATCGACGAAGGAGAATTCCTGGTGAGCGTCGAAATACTCGTCGCCGACATTGCGTCCGCCGACGATCGTGACCTGATTGTCGGCCGTGAACGTCTTGTTGTGCATGCGGCGGTTGAGCCGGGCGAAATCGGTGAAATAGTTCAACACGCGCCACCGGCGCAGCGTGAAGGGATTGAACAGGCGGACCTCGATCTGAGGATGCGCGTCGATAGCCGCGATCAATGTGTCGAGGCCGGCAGTATTGTTGTCATCGAGCAGCAGGCGTACACGCACGCCGCGATCGGCGGCGCGGCGCAACGCGTCGAGCAGCAACGTGCCCGACATGTCGTTGCGCCAGATGTAGTACTGAATATCGAGCGTTCGCTCCGCAGCGTCCGCCAACAACGCTCTTGCCGCGAAGGCCTCCCGGCCGTCGGGAAGTTCCACGATGCCTGACTTTCCTGGGTGCAGTCGCACTCGAGGTACGACGGAGCTGAGCAGGCGGGTTTCGGGCAGTTCCGGCGCGCTTGGTGAACTCGCGCGTCCTTCGAGCTTCGGCAGCCGCCACAGCAGGCGAGAGCTTCTGGAATGTTGTATCTGCGTGACCACGGCAGCTCGTGCCTACCTCCAATGTCCGGTAGGCTCCGACACTAAGTCCCGTGTCACGATAAGGCAAGAATCGATCCGCATCCGCAGCTGGAGCGCATGCGCGCTCCAGCTGTTGGAGGAGTGTTACATCGGTCGACGGGTCGAGCTTGGAGTCGTCCGATCGGTGGTGGGCGACGTGCGTGTGGTTTCGACCTCGTCAGTGGTTCTGACGCCCGTGTCGCTCGGCCCGCGAGTCACTTCGCCTTTGAAGTCCGCCTTGGAGATTCTTTCAGAGGTGCGTGATTCTTTCGGGACACTCGCTTCGCCCGTGGAACTCACATCCGTAGCGCCGCCTTCTTCGAGGATTTGCTTGGCGCGCGATTTTTCATCGCCATTCTCCGTGTGCACGGAGATCAGAATGTTGCCTGCTCGAACCTTTCCTTCGTACTGCTTGGCCTCGAGCTCCGGAATGCCCAACCCGACCAGCGCGCCGATCAGACCGCCCGTTGCGCCTCCGACCGCGGCGCCGCTCAACGCGCCCATGATGGGGCCAGCAGCGATCAGCGGTCCGACGCCGGGGATCGCCAGCGCGCCGATGCCCGCGAGAAGACCCACCGCTCCGCCGACGCCCATACCGGCGAGTCCGCCGGTCGTCGCGCCTTCGGGAGCCTTGGTGTTCTTCTCATGAGCGAAATCTCGTGTGCCGCCCTTGTCGGGGAACAGCACCGAAATATCGGAAGTCATGATTCCCGAAGACTGGAGCCGATTGACGATGGTTTCGGCCTGCTCGGGCGTGTTGGCGATGCCGTAGACTGCGTTCTTCATAGGTGTTTCCTCGATAACAAAAAATCTGTGGGTGACGAGCTCAGCGAGCAACGGACATTTCGTTGCGCACCTGCTTGCCGGTCGCGACTTTGGTCGCCAGCGCTTCGACACGCTTCTTCTCGTCGGCGCTCTGAACCGCGCCGCGCAGTGTCACGACATCTCCTTCCGTAACGATCTTCACGTTGTGCGCGGAAGTGGACAGCGACTTGTCGTCCATCACAGCTCTGCGAATGCCGGCGGTAACCTCACGCGCGTTCTGATCGTTGGATTGATCGGTCGGCGTCTTCGCATGCCTGTCCCGATCTGCCGCGTTCGCCTTGGTGTTATCGGCGGCGGGCGGCTGGTCTGCGTGCGCATTCACTGCGCCGAGGGTGAAGACTGCGGCAAGCAAGGCAGTCGATAGTGAAAGTGATGTGGGCATGAACATGTCCTCGCGATGACTGGTTCGGCAGACGTAAAGCCTCCGTGTGTGGACCAACGGCCCGCGGGAAATGAAGTTCCTGCCTCGTTGTTGTAGTAATCGGCTGTCGGAAGAGGAACGCGCTGTGATGTCGCTGCACGAGCGCTTCGTCGATCGCAGCCGACTGCCGTCTCACTCCATCGAGGAGCTCTGCGATTCGCTGTAATTCTCTGTGCGTGGCGCCGTTACACGCCAGACCGTGTTTGACAAGTCATCGGCCACGATGAGTGCGCCGCGTGGATCTATTGTCACTCCTACAGGTCGGCCGCGTGTCTTGCCATCGCTGCCGCGGAAGCCGGAAACGAAATCCACCGGCGCACCGGCGGGGCGACCGTCGCGGAACGGAACGAAGATCACTTTGTAGCCGACGGGATCGGCACGATTCCAGCTGCCGTGCTCGCCAACGAAGACGCCTTCGGCGAAATCCTCTCCCATCGCGGCTGTTGAGAAAGCAAGACCGAGCGCGGCGACGTGCGCACCCAGGCTGTAATCGGGGACGATGGCCGCGGCCACTTTTTCCGGATCCTGCGGCTGCGCGCGTGTGTCCACGTTCTGGCCCCAATAGCTGTACGGCCAGCCATAGAAGCCGCCTTCGCGGACCGATGTGAGATAGTCGGGCACCAGGTTGGGACCGATCTCGTCACGTTCGTTGACAACTGCCCAGAGCTCTCCGGTACCTGGCTGAATGGCGAGCGCGGTAGGGTTGCGAAGGCCGGTGGCGTAGGGTTTATGTGCGCCGGTGCGTGCGTCCACCTGCCAAATCATCGCCCGATCGACTTCCGCGGTCATGCCGCGTTCGGTGATGTTGCTGTTGGAGCCAATACCGACATACAGGAACTGGCCATCTGCACTGGCTGCAAGCGCCTTGGTCCAATGATGATTGATCATCGAAGGCAGATCGGTGACTTTCACCGGCGGCGCGCTGGCCTGCGTCTGTCCTTCCGCATAATCGAATCGCACGAGCTCACCCTGGTTGGCGACGTACAGTGTGTTCCCGACCAGCGCCAAGCCGTACGGTGCGTCCAGATCGCTGGCGAACACCGTCTGCAGTTCGTAGACACCGTCGCCATCCGCATCTCGCAACAGCGTCAGTCGGTTCCCACCCTGAACCGGACTGGTGCCCTTGGCCTTGATGTAGCCTGCGATCACATCCTTCGGCTTCAACGCGGGCGCATGGCCGCCACGGCCCTCTGCCACGAGAATGTCACCGTTGGGCAGCACCAGGCTCTGGCGCGGAATTTTCAGATCGGTGGCGATGGCGCTGATCTCGAATCCTTGCGGTACGACGGGCCGTTGATCGCCCCATTCGGCGGGTTCGGCGATCGTCATGTTGGGCAGCACGCCGCGATGGGGCGGGGGCAGCTGCGGGTTCGGCCCGTACTGCAATGGTTCGGGATCGCTGTTGCACGCACTCACGATCAGAGCGAGCGAGGTGGCCAGCAGGGCGCGTGAAGATTTCATTGCGTTCCCCAGCGACGCGGGGAGTTGAAGCCCAGCCAGGTTGCGACACACGCGAGCGCCGTGACGATGATCGATAGCGTCAGCCCGGTCGGCATGCTTGCCCAAGCGTCACGAGCGTGCATGAAAGCGTTGCAAAGACCGATCAGCCACAGCGCGAGCAAGAGCGCCGTGTATGCCGCTACACCTGGAGTGCGACGCGCAGGGCGGCTGAGGTCTGCGATTGCGAACGCCAGTGCGAGGCCGGAGAGCAGCAGGCCGCCGACAATGAGCCAGGAGGCAAAGTTGAGCCACTGGATTTCGTAGGTCGCGGCGTAAGCGGCGTCGCTCAGCGCCGCGCCGAGGAACAGCGGAACGGTTCCTGCCAGCAACACCGCATGGAGCGGGTGGATCGTCTGGGAATACCTGGTTTCGACAGCGACGGACACGATCCATTCCTTACCGGCAAGCTATGAGCAGGCTCTTTGCTATACGTTCGCCTGCTGCAATCGTTCCTCGCGATGGATATCCAATCGAACGTCCTCTTTCCGACTTACATCGCTGCCGAATGCACGGTGTATGATCGCTGCGTCTTTGCTCCTCGGCGAAGCGCGAAATCGGGACGACTTGCGGATTTTCTGTACTGAGGCACGAGTATGAATCCCACGATCAAAATAACCGGCCGTTTGATAGCCGCCGCGCGCGCCCTGACTGGAGTCAACCGGAAGGATTTCGCGGCAGCGGTCGGTGTCACGCCTGAAACCCTGACCGCCATGGAGTCGAACGGCAGCGCGTGGCTGCATTCAGCGAGCGAGGCGGAAGGGGTGTGCCGCGCCTTCGATAAATTCGGCGTCATCGTGCTGGATGAAGAAGAGGGGATGGGCGCGGGGGTCCGGCTGAAGTTCACCCGTCAGGATGTGCGTCAGATCGCCCGGCTGGAGAGCGAGGGCGGTGTCGTGGGCTCCGACGACGCGCCCTGAGCGCACCATCTTCAGGAGGCGTGGCCACCGTCAGCGCTCGACAACGCTGGCGATCGTGACGTGTTACTCACACACGTGAGAGTGAATATTGACATTGAGCCGGCTTGATGGCTCACTCGCGACATGAGCGGGGTAAAACACTCACTCACGCGTGAATGAAGACGAAGATCAAACAGCACGACAGGGGGATCAGCATGAAACTCGCGTTATACCGGACCTCGGGCGCTGCCCTGCTATTGGGCCTGGCCGGTGTGGGGCCGGCGTGGGGCCAGCAGGCGACGCAATCGGTGCCCGCAGCCGATCAAGAAAACGCACTGACCGAGATCATCGTGACCGGTTCGTTCATCCGCGGCACCGCCGTGGATACCGCGCTGCCGGTCGAAGTGTATTCGCAGGAAGACCTGGAGCTGCGCGGCTCGCCCACTGCGCTGGAGTTCGCCAAGAGCCTGACCATCGCCGGTCCGACCACCGGTGAGTCCTATTATTTCGGTGGTCCGACGCTGATCGGCTCGGTCAATTACAACCTGCGCGGCCTGGGTGCCGATAAGACGCTGATCCTGCTCAACGGACGGCGCATGGATATCAACACGGCGAACATTCCTTCCCTGGCGCTCGCCCGCACCGAGATTCTGAAGGACGGCGCGGCCACGATCTACGGCGCTGACGCCATCGGCGGCGTCGTGAACTTCATCACGCGCGATCGCTTCGTCGGTCTCGACATGAATGCCCAGTACAAGTACATCGACGGATCGGACGGCGACTATTCCGCCGGCCTCATGGCCGGCTTCGGAGAAGGGCGCGTGAACCTGATCGCGTCGGCCGAGTACGAGCATCGTTCACGATTGCATGCTCTGGAACGGGACTTCACCCGCGATTCGCTCGATCCCACCCGGGCCGGCTACAACGCCGCGCCCTGGTCGACTCTGACCAACCTGGCCGGCTGGGTGCCGCGTGGCGCGCTGCCTGCGGTTCCGACTGCAACCATCGATGGTGAGTTCGGTGCGCCGGTGGGGGGCATCGTGTCCGACTTCACTCGCCAGTCGTGTGAAGCGGTGGGCGGTCGATACGACAACAATTTCACCTGCGCCTACAACTACATTCCTTATTACAACCTGGTCGAAGACAACGACATCTACCGCGGCTACCTGCAGCTGAATGCGGACGTATCGGACAACATGAAGTTTCATGCCGATGCTTCCTACGCCCGCGTGACCTCACCGCAGGTCTTCGCTTCGCCTGCACAGCCGATGGTGCGCGGTCCGGCGATGGCGACCGGTTCGACATTTCAGATCTACGTGCCGATCGAGAATCCATACGCTGCGGATTTCGCGGCTCGCAACGGCATCGCCGGCGCATCGGGATTCACGCCAGTGACCTATCGTCTGCTCGGTCACGGCGGCAACTTCGCGTTCGGCAACGGCAAGGGCTTCGGCGTGCCGGATCGGATCGACAACGAGATCTGGCGTCTGTCGACCGGCATCAACGGAACGTTGGGCGAGTGGGCGGGCGGCGCGAGCGACGTGGGTTACGACTTTGCAGTGACTTACAATCATTCGGACGCCTTCAACACTCACCCGGATACGATCGGCTATCGTCTGCAGCAGGCGCTCAATGGTTTCGGCGGCCCCAACTGTCAGGCGGCTGACCTCGATCCCGCGCGCTTCGGCACACAGAATCCCGCCGCGGCCGGGCAGAACGGCTGCATGTGGTGGAATCCGTTCTCCACTTCGTTCGCAGGTCAGCCCATCCTCGGTCTGTCCAATCCCAACTATCAGGCGGGTTCGGAAAACTCGCTGGAGCTGACACGCTGGTTGTTCAATCCGCGCGGCACCCGCACGATCAACGAGAACACCACCGTGGACCTGGTGTTCGACGGCATGATGGGCGTGCATCTGCCGGGCGGTGAAATCGGTTGGGCCGTGGGCGGACAGTATCGCGACGTGAAGAGTCGCGAGGACATTCCCGATCCGATCTACAACGGCAGTCTCGCCTGCGAATGGCCGAGCGAGTTCACCAGCGGCAACGGCCCTGGGTCGCCGAACCTGCCGGCATCGCCGGTGGACACCAACGACCCGAACTTCCGCGGCTGTACGCCGGATGCCCCTGGGCCGTTCGTGCTGTTCGCGCCCAAACTGCCGGTCTCGCTGGGACGCACTCAATACTCCGGGTTCGCCGAGTTGCGCCTGCCGGTGCTCTCGAACCTGGACTTCCAGGCCGCTGCCCGCCACGAAGAGTTCGAAGGTGGCCTCGGCGCCACGGTGTACAAGCTCGCGGGCAAATGGAATGTCTGGGGGCCGCTGTCGTTGCGTGGCTCTTATGGCACGAACTATCAAGCGCCGCCGCTGATCGCCGTGCCCGGCGCCGTTACGGTCGCAGCTCGCACTTACACGGCGGCCGCCGGCAACTGGCTGGGTGCGCAGTTCATCACCGATGCGAATCTGAAACCTGAAACCGCGACCGCCAAGAACTTCGGCGTCATCTGGCAGAGCGATGGACTCGGAGCCGGTCATCGCTTCCAGGCGCTCATCGATTACTTCGACATCCGCACCAAGGACAAGATCGATCAGGTCGCCGATCCGAACCAGATCGCCAGCCTGGTGTTCAACGGGCCCGGGAACACGATCACGACCTGCGATCCGAGCGTGCAGCCGCTGCTCAATCGCGTCACATTCAATGCCGGATGTACGGTCGGCATGAGTGGCGTCGGCACGTTCTCATCGATCTCCACCCGCTACGGCAATGGTCCCGGCCAGACCACCAACGGCTTCGATTTCCAGAGCCGGTACGACATGCCGGTCGGTCCTGGCGATCTGTCGCTCGGCCTGAACGCCACGAAGATCACCGAGCTGAAGACCGGCCGCACGTTGCTGGATGGCGTGGTCGTCTCGACGGGTGACGACCGGTTGGGCAATCTGAACTTCGCCACCTTCGCGCAGGCTGCGCCCGAATGGCGGGCGAACTTCGATGCGAACTACCGGTTCGATCGTCACAACATGCGGGTGGGCGTGAACTTCGTGTCGGCCGTGAAGGACGAGCGGCCCGGCGTACAGTATGGCGAGAATGGCGAAGACTTCATCACGGTCGATCTCACCTATCGTTTCGAGTTCAACGAGGGTCTTGCGCTCTCGGCGACCGTGGCGAATGCCTTCGACCGCGATCCGCCGCCGGCGCAGGAAGAGTTCGGCTACGACCCATGGACGGCCAATCCGCTGGGACGCACGGCCGAGATCGGTCTTCGGATGACGTTCTAATGTTCTCGGACCGTGGCGCCTTGCTGGCTGTCTCGGTGCTGCTGGCATCGTGTACGCAGCCACCGCAGACAGCTCCGGTCGAGGCGCATCGCCCGGAGGCGGCTGATAAAACAGCCGCCTCCGCGGCGCCCGAGGCCAATCCGCTGCGCAATGTGTACTTCGGCGATCTGCATCTACACACGCGCAACTCGTTCGATGCGTATGTTTTCAATGTGCGCGCAAACCCCGATGATGCGTATGCCTATGCGAAGGGGCAGACGATCAAGCACGCGATGGGTTTCGACCTGCGCCTCACGCACGGACCGCTGGACTTTCTGGCGGTGACCGACCACGCCGAGTACCTCGGGGTGGTGCAAGCAATCGATACGCCAGGGACGACGTATTCCAAACTTCCCTACGCGCGCGATCTGTTCTCGAGCGAGCGCTCCGGCATCCTGGCCGCATTCGCGCGCTTTGCCGACAGTTTGAGCAGCGGCAAACGCTTGCCCGAACTCTCCGATCTGTCGGCTACGCAATCGGCATGGCAGGAGACGATGCGCAGCGCCGAACGTTTCAACGAGCCCGGCAAGTTCACGACGTTCATCGGCTACGAGTTCACCTCGATGCCGGAATCGCGCAACCTGCATCGCAATGTCATCTACTCCGGCGAGCGTGCGCCGGCCATGCCTTATTCGGCCCTCGATTCGCAGAATCCCGAGGATCTCTGGCACTGGATGGAACAGCGGCGCGCCGAGGGCATGGAAGCGTTGTCCATTCCTCACAACGGGAACGGTTCGGACGGCAGCATGTTCGAACGGACCCAGTGGAATGGCCAGCCCATCGATCGTGCCTACGCCGAGCTGCGTGCGCGCAACGAGCCGCTCGTCGAGATCACCCAGTCCAAAGGCCAGTCCGAGACCATGCCGCTGCTCTCGCCCAACGACGAGTTCGCGGGCTTCGAGCTCATGACTTCGTACATCGGCGTGAACAAGCCGGTGACCAGGTTCGAAGGCGGCTATGTGCGCGATGCGCTGAAGCGGGGCATGGAGATCGAAAGCGAGCTCGGCGAGAATCCGTACAAGATGGGCTTCGTCGCCGGCAGCGACAGTCACAACTCCGCAGGATCCTACGAAGAAGAGCACTATTTCTCGAAGGTGGGCGTGCTGGATGGAGCGCCCGATCGTCGTGGCGCGGTACCGCCGGCAGACTACAAGAGCTGGGACGATTTCTACGCGGCAGGCAAATCGGCGCCGGTCACTTCGACCTGGGGATCTGCGGGGCTCACTGGGATCTGGGCGGAGCAGAACACGCGGGAGTCGCTCTTCGCAGCGCTCCGACGCAAAGAAACATTCGCCACGACGGGTCCGCGCATCCGCGTGCGTTTGTTTGCCGGATATGAGTTGGAAGGAGTGAACCTTGCGACCGAGGCCGGAGTACGAACCGCCTATGCGAACGCGGTTCCGATGGGAGGCGATCTGGTCGAGAAGCCGGGGCACGAGCCGCAGTTCGTGGTGATCGCGATGCGCGATCTGCATTCGGCGCCACTGCAGCGCATCCAGATGATCAAGGGTTGGGTGGACGCGGGCGGCGCCTCCCACGAGAAGGTGTTCGACGTGGTCTGTTCCGATGGCGGCAAAGTCGATGCACTCACCCAGCGCTGTCCCGACAATGGCGCGAAGGTCGACCTGAACACATGCGAGATTTCGCGCGACAAAGGCGCCGGTCAGCTGCAGAGCGCATGGAGCGATCCGGAGTTCGATCCGCGTCAGCATGCGTTCTACTACGCACGTGTGATCGAGAATCCGACTTGTCGTTGGTCCACTTGGGATGCGATCCGTGCGCAGGTCGCACCCAATCCCAAACTGCCCCGCACGATCCAGGAGCGTGCGTACACGTCGCCGATCTGGTTCGTGCCGACCAAGAATGTCAACTGACAAAGGCAGCGCGGCGGCCGCGAGGGGCCCCAGCATGTTCTCGCGGGCTGTGCGCGAGCCGCTGCTGCAATTCCTGGCTGTCGCATTCGTTTTGTTCATCGCGAATCAGCTCATTCACGGCAGCAGCGTTCAGGTCTCGAGCGAGACCATCACCATCCCACAGGGGCGCGTGCAACAGATCGCGGAGAGTTACCGGTTGCTTACCGGGCGAATGCCGAGCCGAGCCGAACTGCAGGCGCTGGTGAACGACTTCGCGGACGAAGAGATCGCGTATCGCGAGGCGATCTCCATGGGGCTCGACGCGGACGACACGATCGTGCGCCGTCGCATGCGTCAGAAGCTGGAGTTCCTTGCCGAGGATGCCGAAGCGAGCGAGGAGCCGACGGATGAGCAACTCGCACTCTGGCTTGCCGAGCACGCCGCGGACTATCGAATCCCCGAACGTGTTTCGTTCCGGCAAGTCCTGGCGAGCGCGGATGAGCACGGCGAGCGGGCAAAGGTGGAGGCGACAGCGCTGCTGAACCGACTGCGCTCGGGCGCAGATGCGGCCAGGCTGGGCGATCCATCGATGTTGCCATCGGCGTTGCCGCCAACGACCCAGCAGGGCGTGGCTGCATTGTTCGGCGAACCGTTTGCAGACGCAGTGTTTGCGCATGCCGGCGAAGGCTGGTTTGGTCCGCTCAACACGCCGCTCGGTGCGCACCTGGTACTGATATTGTCGCGAGAGCCGGCGCGCGATCCGGTGTTTTCCGTCATTCGCGGCAAGCTGCGCTCCGACTGGATCGAAGCGCGTCGTATGGACCAGCGCGAGCAGTTCCTTGCTCGACTGCGACAACGCTACTCGGTGGCGATTGAATGGCCCGAGATCTATGCAGCCCAGCCGGCCCCCGGCAACGTAGCGAAGCTTCGCCGTCCGCTGGACACCATCGACACGAGCGGAGAGTAGCGCATGCTGCCGCGAACGCTCGTTCTGCTCGCGCTCGCCGTGCTCATGATCGCAAGTGATACGGCGTCGGCACACGAAGTGCGACCTGCATTTCTGCAGATTCGCGAAGTCGAGCCCTCCAGTTACGACGTGCTCTGGAAAACGCCGGCTCAAGGCGACATGCGTCTTGCGCTGAATGTCATGCTGCCTCGGCAATGTCGCAGCCTTGGCGTGCCGCGTACGACGCTCGTGAACGCCGCAGTCGTGGAGCACTGGCGCACCGTCTGTGAAGGCGGAATCGCCGGTGCGCAGATCGGCTTTGAGAATCTCGCGACCACACTCACCGACGTGATCGTGCACTTCGAGCCGATCGCAGGCTCTCCCAAGACACTGCGTGTGAATGGGGCGACTCCTCACGTAGTGATCCCTGCACAGCAAGCCATGAGTAGCGTGGCGGGTGAATATTTCCGCTTCGGTGTCGAGCATATCCTGCTCGGATTCGATCATTTGCTGTTCGTGCTGTGCCTGCTGCTGCTCATCGACGATCACAAGCGTCTGCTTGCGGCTATCACCGCATTCACGGTGGCGCATTCGATCACGCTCGCCGGCACAACGTTCGGCTGGGTGCGTCTGGCGAGCGCGCCGGTGGAGGCGTGCATCGCCTTGTCCATCGCTTTTCTTGCTGCCGAGATCGTCAAGACGCGCGCGGGCCGAACCAGTTCCACCCAACTTCGCCCATGGATCGCGGCGTTTGGCTTCGGCTTGTTGCACGGCTTCGGCTTTGCCTCCGCGCTGAGCGACATCGGCCTGCCTGACGACGCGCTACCGCTGGCGCTCGTGTCTTTCAACCTTGGCGTGGAAGCGGGACAGATCGTTTTCGTCGCGGTCGTGCTGGGGCTCACGTGGCTCTGGCGCCGAAGCCGGTATGCGCCGCAGCTGCCGGCGTACGCATACCGAGTGTCACCTTTCATTGCGGGGGTGACGGCGAGCTTCTGGTTCATCGAACGCAGCGTTCGCATCGTGCTCTGATTCAATGAGCCCCGCACGCACGCAGATCTCCTAGCACCTGGCGTGTCGTCTTCTGCCTTCCAAACATCGTAGCGCACCGATCGTTACTTCGCTGCGGTGAGCACAGGTCGCGGAGTTCCTGAATGCGGCATGGCGTTGGCTATACTGCAGGGGCTAAAGTAGCGGCAGGTTGGCTCGGTGGGCTTTCCAAATAGATCGCTGCGCTACACGTTGGATTGGAAACCCGGTAATGAAAACCTTGACTCGCTGCTTCTTTGCTCAAAGTCTCCTTCTATACGGCATCCTGGCGCACTCCGCCGCAGATCCCGGCGCGGCGATCGCCGAATGTCGTGCGAGGTATGCCGAACAGCCAGCCGAGCATATCGCCTGCCTGGAACGAGAACTTCGCGCTCACGGAGCGCCGCTTGCGAAGAGCGCACCGTCTCTGGGTTCAGAGCAGCTTCGGACAAAGCGTCCGCCGGAGACCGTTGATCAGGCGAGCGTGGCGATCGAGAATGTGAGTTACGGATTCGATGGAAAGGGATTGTTCAGCATGACCGATGGCCAGGTCTGGAAGGCAGTGGAGAGCACACCTCCCGAACAACGCCTGGAGCCCGGCAAACGTTACGCGGGTCGCATCGAACGCGGAAAACTTGGCGGCTATCGACTGTATGTGGAAGGTACGCCGCGAATGGTCAGAGTGACGCGGACGAAGTAGGGCGCTCGATGTCGCCATGCTTCGCTTGCGAAGATGAGGTAAGCGACGATGAGACAGCGACAGGCGCTCGCCACGCGAGCCGTGGCGGCGGCAATGTTCTTCTTGGGCTTGACCTTGACGGCCTGTTCGCATGCAGAGGACGCGACGAGCGCCGCGCTCGTGCCCTGGAGCGCGCCAGCTTCCGTGAGCGTGATCGAAGAAGAAAAGAGCTTTGAGAACGGTGGCGTCAAACTCAGCGGCACGCTCTATCTGGCCAGCGGTCGCAAGGCGCAGTCCGCCATCGTAGTCACGCACGCGGCCGCCTTCCCATCGCGGGACCTGCCGCTCTATCGACATTTGAAACAAATGTTGCCGGCGCTGGGCGTAGCCGTCTTCGTTTATGACCGTCGCGGCAGCGGCGGGTCGGGCGGCGATCTTCAGGCCAGCGATTACGCGCTGCTCGCCGACGATGCGATTGCAGCCGTGCGAATGCTCAAGGCCGATGCTCGCATCGATTCGCAACGGGTCGGAATCTGGGGGTTGAGCCAGGGAGGGTGGCTCGCGCTTCTGGCCGCTTCGCGCAGCTCCGAACCTGCTTTCATCGTGTCGGTCTCGGCTCCGCTGGTGAGCCCGGACGTACAGATGATGTTCCGTTCCACCAACGTCCTGCGCATCAACGGCTACTCGCAGGCCGACATCGACCAGATGCGCGCAGCGCGCCAGGCAGTAGACGACTACATGCGCGGTTCGGGCGATCGAGCGACTGCTCAGCGACTGGTCGACGCGGTGAAGACGAAGCCCTGGTTCAAAGATATGTACATGGGCGAAACGGTCTCGGATCGCGCGACCTCACGCTGGCGCAAGGAGATCGAATTCGATCCCCTGCAAACCATCGAAGGCGTCAAGGTTCCGGCGCTGGTGATCTACGGGGCCGCGGATCCGGTCGTACCCGTTGCTATTTCGGTGGACCGGTTGCGAACTGCGCATCCGAAGTTCGACCTCGCAGTGATCGCGGGCGCGGATCACTCGATGCAGCTATCGGTACCGCCGAAAGTTCAGATGGATCCTGCACGCATGCTCGAGCAGGCGCCGGACTCGGCCGAATACTTCGCGATCCTGGCGAGCTGGCTCACACGGCAGGGGATGGCAGGTTACTGACATCGACAGAAATCGGCCGGGCAGGCCTAGTCGCAAAGGCTGAGCACCAGCGATGGCGCGAATGTGAGCAGCGTCGCCGCCAGCGCCGATATCGTGGCGCCGAAGCCCACGTACTCGAGGAATGCCGGGCGACCATGCGATTGCCGCAGTTGCCAGCAGCGCCACGCGAGGTAGCCCAATGCCGCGAGATGCAACGCCAGCAGAGTGAGAAGGACTCCGCGTTGGAGCGCAGACGGCCATGCGAAAGCGCAGCCGACGGCATTGACGCCGTAGAGCGCGAGAAACGCACCGGCCCACAGCGTGAATCCGGCGGTGAGCCATAGCAGACGTCGCGGGGGAACCTGGCTCATGAGGGCGGCAACATGCCGATGAGCTCAGGCATGAGCATGACGAGTGCTACGGCAATCACGCCCGTCACGGCTGCGTAGTCGAACCAGAGCTTGAGCACGGACAAGTCAACTCGCCGCTGTGGCGAGATTGCGCCGCTACGCGCCTTGAGCAGCGTGTTGAGAGTCAGGGTCAAACAGATGAATGCATGGATCGCCGCGTACAGCAGCAACGCGAACGACGTGGCGAGGTGAGCGTGCGATGGTGCATCGGGAATGCGAGCCAGCAAGATCCAGAGCACGGCCAGTTGTGCGACAGAGGCAGCAGCCAGCATCAGCAGTGCGGCCGAAGGCTTGCCGATCGCGTTCGCAGCGATGGCCCTTCGCACCAGGAGAAAGTGACCGAGATATCCGATCAGGGCGACCAACGCCCACAGACCAAGATCGACGACGATGGCGGGCGGCCATTTGGGAGCGACCAACCACAAATAGAGCGTGCCGAAAACCAGCGAAGCAAACAGCGTTGCATTTGCGAGCAACGAGAAGACTGCCGCCCACCACGGCGCCGAGCCTTCGACTTCGGTGTGCGGAGGAACGCGGGCGCCACGGCCTACCTCCATGGGGCCGAGATCGCGCGTGATCGCATTGACCTGCGACCATGCAACGAAGCTCGCGATGACGGCAAGCGCACACAGCGCCGCGAACCAGTAGATCTTGAACAGCATCCCCAGCACACATGCGGCAGTGAGCACGCCGGAGATGAGGGGCAGGTAGCTGCGTCTCGGCAACAACATCACGTGCTCGAGGCGACCTGTCACCATGTCGACGCCGAGGGTTTCCATGCGTTCGTCGCGCACGAAGCCCAGATAGCCCTGTCCAGCCGCCAGCGTTGGCGAGAGTTTTGGCACGTCGATGCTATCCGCACGCTCTTCTATATGCGGCAGCGATGCAAACGCGTACGAGGCCGGCGGCGTCGGCTGCGCCCATTCGAGCGTGCTCGCCTGCCAGGGATTGCGAACGCTGCGTCGGCCAAAGCGCAGTTGCATGATGAAATCCGCACCGACCAGTGCAAAGCCCATCGCCATCGCGAAGCCGCCGACGCTGGAGAGCAGATTCAATCCCTCCCATCCGAGGTTGGGCGCATACGTGTAGACGCGCCGTGGCATGCCCAGCAGACCGGTCAGATGCATCATGAAGAATGTGAGATTGAAGCCGACGATGATCAGCCAGAAGGCGGGCACGGACAGCCGATGTACGCTGCTGCGCCCGGTGAAGTGCGGCAGCCAGTAATAAGCGCCCGCCAGCATGGGAAAGACAAACCCGCCGACCAGCACATAGTGCAGATGCGCGACGACGAAGTGCGTATCGTGAACCTGCCAGTTGAACGGCACGACGGCCAGCATCACGCCCGTCAGGCCGCCGATCACGAACACGATGAAGAAGCCGAACACATACAACATCGGAATGTCGTAACGCGGTCGTCCCTGCGCGAGCGTTGCGAGCCAGGAGAAAATCTGCACCGCCGTCGGGATCGCCACCAGCATGCTGGCCGCCGAGAAGAACGCCAGCGCCAGATGGGGAATGCCCACCGTGAACATGTGATGCACCCACAAGCCGAACGAGAGAAATCCCAGCGCGACGATCGCGATCACGATCGCGCGGTAGCCCACGATGGGCCGCTGTGCGAACACCGGAATGATGGTGGAGAGCACGGCCGCCGCGGGCAGGAAGATGATGTAGACCTCGGGGTGGCCGAACAGCCAGAACAAGTGCTGCCACAGCACCGGATCGCCGCCGCGGGTGGGATCGAAGAACGGCAGTCCGAAGGCCCGCTCCATCTCCAGCAGGATCGAGCCCAGGATCAGCGGCGGAAAGCCCACCAGCATCATGAATGCCGTGATGAGCATGTACCAGCCGAACAGCGGCATCCGATCCAGCGACATGCCCGGCGCCCGCAGCTTGAGAATGGAGACGACGATCTCCACCGCGGCGGTCATCGCCGAGATCTCGACGAAGGTGATGCCCAGCAACCAGATATCCGCATTGATGCCCGGCGTATAGGTCGCTGAAGACAACGGCGTGTACATGAACCAGCCGCCGTCCGGCGCCACGCCGAACAGCATGGAAGCCACGATGATGGCGCCGCCAAACAGGTAGCACCAGTATCCGTAGGCGGACAGTCGCGGGAAGGCGAGGTCGCGTGCACCGAGCATCTTCGGCAGCAGATACATGCCCAATCCTTCGAGCAGCGGAATGGCGAACAGGAACATCATCACCGTGCCGTGCATGGTGAAGAGTTGGTTGTAGATGTCCGGGCCGACGAACGCCGAGCGCGTCGTCGCCAGCTGCGCTCTGATCAACATGGCGAGCACGCCGCCGATGGCGAAGAAGAGCAGCGCGGTGACGATGAAGCGTCTGCCGATGACGGTGTGATTGACGGCGCTCAAGCGCTGCCAGCCGTGGCCGCTCCCCCAGACTCGTTCAAGCGCCTTGTGTAGTGCGATGGGTGAGACGCGTTCGTTCACGGCGCCGCATTCCTCGGCACGACCGCCCGATACTCGTCGGCGGCATGAGCGATGACTTTGAACTGCATGTGGGTGTGGCCGATGCCACAGAACTCTGCGCACTGTCCTTCGTACTCGCCGGGCTCGTCGGCCTGCAGGCGGATTCTGGTTTCATGCCCGGGGATGGCGTCGATTTTCCCGGCCAGTCGCGGGATCCAGAACGCGTGAATCACGTCGTTGCTGGTAACGAGCATGTCCACGGGCTGGCCCGCCGGAATGTGCAGCACCGGAGTGCTCGCGGCGTCATTCATCTGCGGATAACGAAACTGCCAGTTCCACATCGAGGCGATGGCCTGCACCTGCACGACCTGCTCATCCGAACGCGCGATCAAGCGTTCGCCCAGATAGAACGCATACGTAGCGAGGACAGTGAGCACCGCTATGGGCATGAGCACCCCGCCACCCAGCACCCAGGTGCGCACCGAGATCCGGCCGGCATATCCCGGCTTGCGATAAGCCAGCCACAACAGTCCGACGACCAGGACGAACAATGCCGTCGCCGCCGCGAACATGGCCCACCAGAGTGAGACGATCGGACCCGCTGCAGGGCCCGCCGCGTCGAGTGTAGAGAGCGGTCGGTGATCGCACCCGCCGAGTGCGCAAAGCGAAGCCAGGATGAGGAACGACGGGCGGCGATGCGGAGTTGCGTTGAAGCCGCCTTCTGCTAGCGTGGCGCGTGGAGTAAATGTATGAGCGAGACCGAAGAATCCCTGTCTCGACGGCCCGATCCGCGGGGTCCGCCGGTGGAAGCCGTGGCCAAACAGGACGTGAGCTCGGCGATCGCCGTCGCGGGTCATCCGCTGCATGCCATGAGTGTTCATTTTCCGATCGCCCTAGTGTTCGCCACGCTGGGCATCGACGTGTTCTATTGGTTTCAGGGCGATGCGTTCTTTCTGCGTGCCGGCCTGTGGAGCTCCGGGTTCGCCTTCGGCCTGGGCGTGCTGGCTGCGCTCGTCGGCACTGCGGAGTTGCTGGCAGTGCAGGGCATCCGCAGCCGGGTGAGCAGCTGGTCGCATGGGGTCGCAGCGATGATGTTGCTCTCCATCGCCGGCGCAAACTGGGGACTGCGCCTGACAGCGCCCGAGCAGGTGCTGCCGCACGGGTTGGCCCTCTCGATTCTGGCGGCGATCTTCACCAGCCTCGCGGGCTGGCACGGCGGCAAGCTGGTCTTCGACCACGGTGTCGGATTGATGATCGACGACAGAAAATGACGCCTGCTCGTAGGCATCGCGCAGCCCACCGGGTTTGAATAAACCGTTCTCCGAGGCGCGCCATTCGAGATGCGGTTTGGCGAGCACCACGACGACGATGGCGCTGACGATAGCGATCGTCGCTGCGGTCATCGCGGGATAGTGCCAGGGCGTCACCCTGGCTGTTTTTTCAAATGAGTGCAGCAAGATGCGGCCGGTCAGAAGGTGCATCACTGCGAGCAATCCCACCAGCAGCAGCTTGATCGAGAACCACTCGGTGAAGGTCTGCCGCTGGAAGATCAGCACGGTGCCGCTGCCGATGGCGATGAAGGCGGCAGGCGAGAGAATGACGACGTAGAAGAATCGAGCCATCGAGTGCAGGCGGTGCAGATCGGTGTTCGTGCCTGCATCGTTGCGCTGGCGATTCAGGAACGGGAAACAGATCAGACCCGCGGCCCACACGGAGATGGCGGCGATGTGAAGAAACTTGAGCAGCGTCGCGGTCATCTTGCGGCGGACGCCTCGCGCTTACTCAGCAAACTCGAGCACAACACCAGAGCGACGACGAAATACGGCAGCATCGCCGGCACCCACATCAGCAGCCCCGCCAGTTGCTGATCCTGCAGTTCCGTCAGACCGAAGGATGCGGTCGTGCCGAAGTGCGGCGTGAACACCGGACGCGGAGCGAATACCAGCAGCGCGCCGAGCAGTCCCATCTGGATCATGGTCGCAAGCATTGACAGAACCGCCGCGCCCGGCGAGGTCCTTGGCGAAAGCACACGTTTCCATAGCAGATAGGCCGAGAGCAGCAGCGACAACTGCATCAACCAGTACGCGCCGTCGCTCGACAGGGCCATGAGATAAGGCGCGGGACTGTGCCAGACCCACACGACGATGGCATGAGCGAGCGTGAGTGTCGTCAGCGACAGCAGCGGCTCCGCCGCTGGACGTTCGTCCGCTGAGCGTTCCGCAAACGCAAGGGCCAGCAGCGGCGCAGCTGCCACGATGAGCAGCAGGTGATGAGCAACTCGCGCAGAGAACAAGGCCGAGGCTAGCGCGCACAGGGGAGAGATGAACGCGATACCCATCAATGCGAGCGCTGCGCCAAATGCCCGGCGACTGCGAACATCGCGTGGCCCATGCGTGTAGCCGAAGTACGCAACGGCCAACAGCGTCGCAACAACCCAGGGGTCGAAGTTCCAGCGACTCCACAGGTCGGCCGCCAGGGGCGCGGTCCCGCAGTAAGGAACAGCACCGAAACTCACGACTGCCAACTACGTGTGCGAGCCCATCGGCACCGTCACCAAATCCTCATGTCTTTCACGAGGCAGGCGAGGGTGGGGAAGGGCGGCGAACAGCTGCGTGTCTTCGCGGCAATCATTCATCGCGGCTTCCTCCTGAGGGTTTTGTGCATGGATTACGCAGCCGCCCGGAAAGGAGCGTAACCGGCCCAGAGGTAACGTCGCGGAGCAACGACGGTTCCATGAGAAGGAGCGCTGGAATGCTTGATTTCGTGGGACATTCCGCGCTCTACGCGCGATCGCTGCCGGCACGGATAGAATGCGATTGTAAGAAAGTCGATGCAGCAGGCACTACCTTCGACATGGAAGCTTCAACCACTATCAGGGACGGCCGGCCGGAGGTTGCCGAAATCGCCGCCGCTCGATCGCAGGACGACAGGTACGCCGAAGCGATTGGGAAGTACGGGCGATCCCTCGCTCGTCTCGCTCGCGGATATGAAGCGCAGCCGGATCGCCGGCAGGACTTGTTGCAAGCGATCCATATTGCCTTGTGGCAGAGCTTCGCGGTCTTCGACGGGCGCTGCTCGCTGCGCACGTGGGTATACCGCGTCGCTCACATCACGGCGACCAAACATATGGTCTCGGATCGCAGGATGCGGTGGCGGGAGATGTACACCCTGGATGAGTTGCCCGAGCCGGAAGACCCCGCGGATGCGGTAGGCTCACTCGCCGACCGCGACACCCTGCATCGGTTGCTATTGCTGATCGAGCAGCTCAAGCCCATCGACCGGCAGATCATCCTGCTCTACCTCGAGGACTGCAGCGCCGAGACCATCGGTGAGGTGGTGGGGCTGTCCGCCGAAAACATCGCGACCAAGATACATCGCATAAAGAAACTGTTGGCCCGCATGAATCAGCACGGAGGTGCGCGATGACCGAGAGAAACGAAGGCGACATGAGCAAGCAGGCATGGCAGTCGCAACCCATCGACGCGCCCGCCATCAGCCTGGGGTTCGTCCAGCATCAGGCAGCCAGGCTGAATACGCAGTTTCGGCGGGAGATTCGTCTGCTCTATTCGGTGGTTGCTCTTGGCATCGTCGTGGCCCTGGTCGCCCTTTACTCGGCAGCCAGAGCAGCCCCGACAGCGATGACTCTCGTGAGCGTTTTAGGTGTCATCCTGGCCGTCGGCGGCTTCATCTACCTCGCACTTCAGGCGCGGCGGCGAGGCAGCCTGGTGGCGCTCCGACCGGAGCAGAGCGTCGCTGACAGTCTCAACGCCTATCGTACCGAGCTGCAGCGGCGGCGGGACTACTACCTGCGCTCATGGCGATGGTCTGTCGGGCCGCTACTGCCCGCGGCGGCGGTCCTGCTCCTCGGTGGCGTTTTGTTCGACGCCAGGCCGCAGTTTGGATTGCGCATCGGATTGTTCATCGCGCTTGCGGTGGTTTTCTCGCTGCTCGGCTTGTTCGTACACCGTCGCAAGGCGAGGGCGTTCCAGGAGGAATTGGATGCACTCGATTCCATGTATCGGCATTGATCGCGATGATGCGAACGGCCGGCGACGAGTCCCGGGTCGTTTATAAGTAACAATCTGGAGCGAAGCGGTCTGTTTTGGAGACCGGTCGCCTTCGATGACGACACTGGCGGAAGAACAAGTAACAGAAGAGTCACCCGGCTCGGTAACAAGCATGTCGTGATCGCATACTGCTATTTCAAGCGAAGTTCCGCCGTCGATAGAGTGCCCACAAAGCAAACATATATGGGCATGGGTATTCATGGACGGGTCATTGGTTCGCGGCAGATCGTACGTTGCTCTGGCAGTGGCAGCGGCGCTGATAGGATCACACTCCGTGTCGGCTGCGGAGGAGGGTGACGGATATCGTGCGTCGGGATTGGAGCAGGTCATCGTCACGGGAACGCGCCGTGCCGAGCGCACAGTGCTCGAGTCGAATGTACCGATCGATGTGGTGAGCAACGAAGACCTGCGCCGTACCGCGACGCCCGATCTCAATGGCAAATTGCAGGCCGCGATCCCTTCGTACAACGTGCGGCGCCTGCCTACTTCCGACGGTTCGATCTTCGTGCGGCCGGCATCGCTGCGCAATCTGTCGCCCGATCACACGCTCGTGATGGTGAGTGGCAAGCGCTTCCATCGATCGGCATTCGTCGATGTCACGGCGCGTGGCGCTCAGGCGGTGAACCTTGCGTTGCTTCCCGCGAACGCATTCAAGCGCACCGAGGTGCTGCGAGATGGAGCGGCCGCGCAGTATGGCTCCGATGCGATCGCCGGCGTCATCAACTTCATCCCCAACGACCAACCGGGCACCGACACGTATGTACAGTTCGGCGAGTACAACGGCGGCGACGGGCAGAGTCTGCAGGTTGGCGCATCGAGTGGCTTCCAGTTTGGCAGCAGCGGTCACTTGAACTTCGCGGTGGAGTACGTCGATGCCGACGCCTCGAACAACGGAATCCAGCGCCCTCAGGCCGCGCTCATCGCAGCCCAGGGCGAGCCGTACGCCAGCGCCGTACGAAACATCGGTGAGGTGGTGCAGCGCTATGGCTTGCCGGAGCAGGAAACCAAGAAGGTCTTCGTCAACGCCGGTTTCGATCTGAGCGAGAACCTCCAGCTGTACACCTTCGGCAGCTTTGCCGACGACACCGGTGTTGCCGATTTCAACTACCGGCCCTCACTCACCGTCACGGGCCCGAACGCCGACGGCAATATCGTGACGTTTGCGCGCAATGGCGGCTACAACATCAAGTCCAACGGCAGGCACTCGATCTATCAGACCGACGGCACCGACGGCGTGAATACCTGGACCGCCGTCGATCCAGACTTCAATCTGCTGGACATCTATCCGGGCGGTTTCACGCCGCGCTTCGGTTCGGACACGCGCGACTACAGTGTCGTGGCGGGATTGAAGGGGCGGGTGGGCGTGAATCTCGACTGGGACCTTTCCGCCTCCGCGGGCAGCAACAAGATCGAGTACTGGTTGCAGGAATCCATCAACCTTTCGCTGGGCTCGCTCTCGCCGACGCAGTTCGACAATGGTGCACGCGAGCAGCGCGAACAGGACGTGAACCTGGATTTCGTCTATCAGTGGCAGACGGCGCTCGCCAATCCAGTCAACGTCGGCTTCGGGCTCGAATATCGGCGAGAGGAATTCCTCATTACCGCCGGTGAATATGCTTCCTGGGCGGTGGGGCCGCTGCGCGACCTGTCACCGGCGGCGAACGGCTTTCCAGGAGCGCATCCCGCGACGGCGGGCGCCTGGGACAGTCACAACACTGCCGCCTACCTCGACTTCGACGTGAACCTGACCGACCGGCTCAACGTGGGCATTGCCGGACGTTTCGAGGATTACTCGCTGTTCGGCACCACGACCAACGGCAAGCTCGCAACGCGCTTCGAACTGACACAGTCGGTGAGTCTGCGCGCTGCGGTCAGCACCGGCTTCCGTGCGCCGACTCCCGGCCAGCAGTATCTGCAGAACATCGGCCAGAACCCCAACGTCAATCCTCTGGTGGCTCGCTCGGTCGATGTGCGCGCCCAATTGCCGTCGAACTCACGAGCGGCGGCTTTGTTCGGCGGCACTGCGCTGACGCCCGAGGAATCCGTCAATCTGAGCTTCGGCGTGGTGTTGCGGCCTTTCCCGGGCGCATCGGTGACCCTCGATGCGTATCGGATCGACGTCGACGATCGCATCGGACTGTCGACGGCTTTCGAGCTGACTGCGGCCCAACGACAACAGCTGGTCGCCGCCGAGGTGCCTCTGGCAAACGAGTTGACGCACGTCAGCTTCTACACCAACAGCTTCGACACGCGCACGACGGGGCTCGACCTGGTGGCGAACTGGCAAGGTTCCGTCGGGCCGGGTGCGATCGGGATCACGTGGGCCAGCAACTACAACTACACCGAATATCGAGGCTTCGATCCGGTGCTGATCGACGAGCAAGCGCGCGTGACGTTCCTCAAGACGATTCCACGCTTCACCAGCCACCTCTCTGCGGACTACTCGGTGGGTAGGTGGCAGTTGACTGCGCGCGGCCGTCATTTCGGCGACTGGACGTACGTCGCCAGCACAACGCTCCCTTATATATATGAGCAGATCGGCGCAGAAACGTTCGTCGACCTGATCGGCAGCTATCAATTCAGCGACAGCGTCGAGATCTCGCTGGGTGTCGAGAACGTGCTGGACAACTACATCCAGGAAGTGGGGCTGGTCACGGTGCGCAACAACGGCCGTCGATATCCAGGCGGCGCGCCGTATGAAAACGAGGGTCGTCAGTTGTACGCGCGCGTCGGCTTCCGATTCTAAGTCCGCTTCATCATTGGACCGTACAGGAGTGAGATCATGATCAAACCCGTGTTGAGATTCGGCCAGACGGTCGTGCTGCTGGTGGCGTGCGCCTCGGCCGCGACGGCGTTGGCCGGCGCCAGGAAATTCCCCAATGAAGGCGTGTGGCGGGGCGAGTTCACCGTCGACGGCGAAGCGATTCCGTTCAATTTCGAAGTCAAGGGCAAGGATGCCGCAGGAGCCAAGTTCTCATTGATCAACGGCACGCGTCGCGATCACTTCGTCGTCGAGCGTGTGTCGGACGACGAGCTGTCGGTGCCGATGAATACTTACGACGCGGCGCTGGTGTTCAAGATCGTCGACGGCAAGCACATCCAAGGCGAGTACCGCGACCTGGTTCCCAAGCGCAAAGGCGCACGCAACCTGCCTTTCACGGCCGAGCACGGTAAGAGCTGGCGCTTCGTCGAGCCCGCCAAACAAGTGGCCGCGGAGGTCGATCTGAACGGCAAGTGGGCCCTGTACCAGGCGGAGGACACTCAACTGCGGGATAACAATACGAACGAGCGTGACAACCGTCGCAATCAGGTCGGACTGTTCAAGCAGAACGGCACGCATCTGAGCGGGGTGATCATGACCTCGGTGGGCGACAGTCGCGAGCTGGAAGGCACGGTCCAGGGCAATCGTTTCTTTCTCTCGCACTTCAGCGGCCCGAGCCCGCGCCTGATCAAGGGTACGGTGGATGAGGAAGGCAACCTGCAGGGCTCCTCCGGCAGCGGCATCTACAACGTGGCGCGTTTCGAAGGGCAGCGCAACGACAACGTCGAGCTGGCCGATCCCTACAAACTGACCCGTCTGAAAGACGACCAGTCGCGTATCGACTTCACGTTCCCGGATCTGAACGGTCGGCCGCTGTCGCTCAGCGATCAGAAGTATCGCGGCAAGGTGGTGATCGTCGAGGTCATCGGCACCTGGTGCCCGAACTGCACGGATCAAACGTATTTCCTCGCGCCGTGGTTCAGGCAGAACAAGCATCGTGGCGTGGAAGCGATCGCGGTGGCGTTCGAGCAGGAAGACAGCTTCGAGTACTTCCAGAAGACGCTGGGCAAGTTCAAGAGCTACTTCGACATCGAATATGACATCGTGTTCGGCGGCATCGCCGACAAGAAGGTCGCGACCGAGAAGTTGCAGGGCCTGAACTACATGGCGGCGTTCCCGACCACGCTGCTCATCGATCGCAAGGGCGAGGTGCGCGAAATCTACACCGGCTACACCGGCGAGGTGACGGGCGAGTATTTCAAAGACTACGTCACCAAGTTCAATCGCGTGCTCGATGATTTGATCGCCGAACCCGATCCGTACGCGAACGTGAGCGAGCTCAAAGGCCCCTGAGTCCATGCGGCGACGATGGGTCTATGCATCGATACTGCTTGGCGCCGTCTTGTGGGCGGCGCCAACCTTATCGGCGGATGTGTCAGTGAAAGATCGCGACGGCACACGGATCGAGTTGGGTCGCAAACTCTTCTTCGATCCGCTGCTCTCCAGCGATCGCACCGTCAGCTGCGCCTCTTGTCACAAACCCGAGCACGCATTCGCCGACGATGTGGCTTTCAGTCTCGGCGTCGGCGGGGCCAGAGGCGAGCGCAACACCCCAACGCTGTTGAACGTCGGCGGCCGAACCTCGATGTTCTGGGACGGGCGTGCCGAGACGCTGGAGGATCAGGCGGTCTTTCCGATCGAGAATCCGGTCGAGATGAACCTGCCCGTCGGCGAGGCCATCGCACGCCTGCAAGCCAGCGCCGAGTACCAGGAACTGTTCGCGGTTGCCTATGACGGCAAGATCACCGCCCGCACCATCGGCCGTGCGTTGGCGGCGTTTCAGAAAACGCTGGCCAGCTTCGATACGCCGTATGACAGCTACAACCTCGGCGACGATGCGGCCATTTCCGAATCGGCCAAGCGCGGCCGCCTGCTGTTCATCGGCAAGGCGAAGTGCGCCGACTGTCATTCGGGCAACGACTTCACGTCGGAACGATTTCGCAACATCGGTTTGTTCGATGGCGAGCAACTCGCCGATCGCGGCCGGGGCAAGGTGACCGGCAACGCCGCCGACGACGGTCAGTTCAAAGTGCCCACGCTGCGCAACGTCGCAGTGACGGCGCCTTACATGCACAACGGCATGTTCACCACGCTGCGTGAGGTGATCGCTTATTACAACGAGCCCGACAAAGTCGTGCCCGCTCAGAAGGGCCGCGATGCCTCGATGGGGGAGCCGTTGCGCCTGTCGGCGAGCGAGATCGAGGATCTCGAGAACTTTCTGCGAACTCTGACGGATCGAAGATTCACGACCGCTTACGACCGCCCGGCGCTGAGCTCGCCGGCGGATCGGCAGCGTCGTTTGCCCGAACGTGCGGGCACAGGCTGGTGAATCAATTCAAGCGAACCGAGAACGGCGTTTTGAACAGTTCGCAGAAGCCGTCCTTCTCCTGGCAGGTCTGACCGACGACCTGACCGGTGACGTTTGCGCCATCCTTGAGCACGCGGATTTTCTGCCGGAACTCCGCGCGGCCGGCGAAATAGGTGTAGTCGGTGCCGAAGACCTTGTCCTTGCGACGTTGCGACTGAACCGCGGCGACCGGGCCGCGCAGTTCGACTGCATCGTTCGCGTCGAACACGAACTTTGCAGGCCGCGGTCCGAGCTCTGCCGAGAAATCGGACGAATAGAGAATCAAGCCCTCTGGAATGACGGCGGAGAACACGATCACCGCCTCATCGCCGTTCTCCAGCTTCCCCGGCTCGACGCGCCAGTCCCATTGCAAATTCGAATCGTCCGCCTGCGCCGGCGAGAATGACGTGAAGACGAGCGATGCGGCCAGGAACACGGTGCGGAGGTTCATGTTGCTTGGTCAGGTGCGGGAAGCTTGGATCAGCCGAAGATATTGGCGGTGAGGTCACCCTGTCAGTCGCTTCGAGGGGAAATTCGGGTCACAGGACAGAACGTCGTGCGCCGAAGGCGCTTCAATTCGAAATGAGCTGCGCCTCGGCGAGATCGACTTCACGCACCAGTTTACGCACCAGGTCATCGGAGAGAGTTCGGGTCCGACCCAATCGATACAGTTCATCGCGTTCCGCGCGCAATCCCGCCAGGCGCAGCTGACGTTCGATTTCGTTCGCCAGCCGCATTTGCAGGACGTCCTCTTCGCTACGCAGCGGGTTGGTGATGCGTGCGCGGTACAGTTCCATGATCTTCGCCCCGGTTTGGGCATACACATCGGTGTTGGCGTGGTTCTTACTCAGTTCGTGTTGAGTGCGTTCGATGGCTTTGATGGCTGCTTGAGCGGCTGCGTTTCGAGCGAGGTCCTCTTGCGTGTCCTGGGCAGGTTCGGAGGGAATTTGCAGGCCCCGGAGTAGAGGAGGCAGTCCGATGGTGGCTGCGATCATCGAGGTGAGGATCGCGCCGGCGGCCAGGAAGATCGCAAGATCCCGCGCCGGGAAGTCCGTGCCATCGGGAAGAGCCAACGGCAACGTCAGAACGCCGGCCAGCGTGATGGCGCCGCGAACGCCAGCCAGAGAGGTGACAGCAACCAATCGCCAGCCCAGCCGTCCGACCGACACATCTTTGGCCTCCGCACGGAACATCGTCAGCCGCAGCGATACCCACACCCAGATGAATCGGAGCGCCGCGAGCGCGACGTGGATCGCGATGACATAGCCGATGAGCCACAGCGGATCTTCATGACCGGCCTCCTGCACGGTACGAGCCGCGCCTTCGATCAGTTGCGGCAACTGTTCGCCGAGCAGAATGAAAACGATGCCGTTGATCGTGAACTGAATCGTTTCCCAGACGCCGGTGCGACGTACACGCGTAGTCGCCATCGCCAGGCCCCGCAGTTCGGCATAAGTCATCGTGATGCCAGCGGCGACGGCTGCCAGGATGCCTGAGCAATGCATGTGTTCCGCGAGCAGATACGCGCCATAGGGAATGAGCAGGCTCACCAGGATCTGGGTGCTGCTGTCTTCGCCCAGACGTCGAGCGATCCATTCCAGCGTCCGCGTCGCGACCCAGGTGACGAGTACGCCCAGAGTGATGCCTCCGAGCGCCAGTCTGGAGAAGGTGCCCAGTGCGTCGAGCGGAGAGAAGACGCCGGTTACGGTTGCCGCGACCGCAAAGCGCATGCATACCAGGCCCGAGGCATCGTTGAGCAGCGACTCTCCTTCGAGGATCAAGCGCAGTCGCTTGGGAATCGGCGCACGTGCGGAGACGGCGGAAAGTGCGATCGGGTCCGTTGGAGACACGATCGCGGCCAGAGCGAATGCCACCGGCAGCGGCATGGCGGGGATCATCCAGTTGATCAGAAAGCCCAGCCCCACCACGGTGAAGACCACCAACCCCACGGCGAGCTCGAGAATGGTGTCGCGGTCGCGGAACAGGCCGTGTTTGGGGATTCGCCAACCGTCCAGGAACAGCAAAGGCGGCAGGAACAACAGGAAGAAAATGTCCGGGTGGAGCTGCAGCGGCGCCGGGCTGGGTATCGCAATCAGCGCGCCGAACGCGATCTGCACGATCGGCAGAGGCACCGACCACGGCAGCGATCGCTGCACCCAGCCGCTGACGACCACGGCGAGCAGCAGGAACAGTGCGATGCCGATCTCTTCCACGAGCTAACGGCTCCGAAGCATGGGCTCGATCCGACGCCACGGTTGCTTCATTCGATTCGTGTTCGGGTGCGTTCGGCAGCCTTGTGGAGATCGACAGCCGTACTGGATCCAACCGGCAGACGAACCGTCGCGTGCGGAGCCTGCGGCGATCCGGTGCCGGCGAGAGCGCTGCGAGCACGTTCCTGATAGCGCAGCGCCGATGTTCGCAAACTGTTGTCTTCGACGATGAGTGGATTCTGAGCGACGTAGGCAAGTACGCGTGGCAGACCGAAGTCCGCGATCAGAGGGCGCAGCAGAGGGAAGCCGCCGAGCTTTACCACATCTGCATAGGCAGAGTGGTGCACGTCGTAGTTGCGTCGCTGAAAGCTGGCCATGTCG
>Ga0182742_1000407_pt1 | contig 69801 bp, 64 predicted proteins | sample eDN5th37CBELigMG_FD_128880 | JGI IMG/M metagenome (GOLD analysis project Ga0182742, IMG submission 128880) | Enriched Miracle-Growth compost microbial communities from Emeryville, California, USA - eDNA 5th pass 37_C BE-Lig MG (version 2)... ...
ATCCGCTGTCGGTCGCGAGCGACAGTGCGGCGGCGAGCTGGAACGTGACGGCGCGGTCCCTGGACGAGAGCCCGTCACTGCCCGTTATCTGAAGGAGTCGATGAATGAGCGCCCGAAGATCCTCCACCCTCGCGCTGGCGGCCGCCGCCGCGATGCTGTTCGCTTCCGTCTCCATGAGCGCCGCCGCCGCCGAGGAAGGCAAGGTGAAGTGCGAAGGCGTCAACGCGTGCAAGGGGCAGTCTGCCTGCAAGACCGCCAAGAATGCCTGCAAGGGCCAGAACGCCTGCAAGGCTGCCGGCTTCCTTGAGCTGACGAAGGCCGAGTGCGACGCCGCTCACGCGAAGGCCAGGAGCGAAGAGAAGCCCGCGAAGACCTGATCTGCCGAACGCCTGCGGGCCCGGAAACCCTGATACGTGGCCCGCAGGCTCTTTTAGCGAAGGGATCGCATTCCCATGCTCACTCACACGAATCTCGGCTTCGGGCTCGGGCTGCGGGCCGAACACTACGCGAGCATTCTTGCGGGCCGTCCCGAGGTGGACTGGTTCGAGGCGATCACGGAGAACTATCTCGTTCCCGGCGGTCGGCCGCTGCACAACCTCATGCGCGTGCGCGAGCGCTTTCCCGTTGCGCTGCACGGCGTGTCGTTATCGATTGGCAGCATCTCGCCGCTCGATCTCTCGTATCTCGCGCAGGTGAAGGCGCTGGCCGCGCGCGTCGAGCCGGTGTGGATTTCGGATCATCTGTGCTGGACGGGCCTGAACGGCCGCAACATTCACGACCTGCTGCCGCTGCCCTTCACCGAAGAGGCGCTCGGGCACGTCGTGTCGCGCGTGCGCGCGGTCCAGGAAATCCTCGGTCGTCGCATCCTGCTGGAGAACGTCTCCAGCTATCTGGCTTTCAACGATTCACGCATGACGGAGTGGGAGTTTCTTTCGGCCGTCGCCGAGCAGAGCGATTGCCTGATCCTGCTGGACGTGAACAACGTGTACGTGAGCAGCGTGAACCACGAATTCGATCCGCTCGCGTATCTCAATTCGCTGCCGGTGAATCGCGTGCAACAGATTCATCTCGCCGGGCACGAAAGCCACGGCGATTACCTCATCGACACACATGACCGGCCGGTGCCGGAGCCCGTGTGGGCGTTGTATTCGCACGCCGTGAAGCGATTCGGCGTCGTGCCCACGATGATCGAGCGCGATGCGAGCATCCCGCCGCTCGCCGAGCTCGAAGCGGAGCTGCGCATCGCGAGGAGACTCGCCGAAAAAAAGCCCATCCTGGCTGCTGAGGAGGCGGCCTGATCATGAGCGGACTCGGACGAATCCAGCACGATTTCCAGGAATTCCTGCTTCGATCCACCGCAGGCATCGTCGACCATGTCGCCGGCACTGATCGCGTGCCCCTCGCGACGCGCTTGCGCATCTACAGCGATGCCTACTACTCGCGCCTGACCGAAGCGCTCGCGTCGAACTTCCCTGCGCTCGCCGCGCTGATCGGCGAGAAGGATTTCGATCGGCTCGCGGCCCAGTACATCGCCACGCACGACTCCCGTTTCGCATCCCTTCGGTACTACGGAGATGAGCTTGCGCAGTTTCTCGCCACCGAGCCGCGCTATCGCCCCGTGCCGCTGCTCGCCGATCTCGCGCGTTGGGAATGGACGATGGCGGCGGTGTTCGACGCAAGCGACGCGGACCCGATCGATGCTCGTGCCCTGTCAGGCAAGGCGCCGGCGGATTGGGCGACGATGAGGCTGACCTTCCACCCGTCCGTGCACGTGCTGGAGTTCGCCTGGAACGCGCCGCAGATCTGGAAGGCGGTGATCGAAGGCTCGGCCCGGCCGGCGGCGGCAGTGTCGCGGGAGCCCGTGTCCTGGCTCCTCTGGCGATACGACATGAAGGAACGCTATCGCTCGCTGAGCTCGCCCGAAGAAGATGCGCTCGCAACTGCGCTGGCCGGCGAAACCTTCGGTGACGTGTGCGCCACGCTGTGCTCGCACTTCAAGGAGGAAGAGGCGCCGGCCGAAGCCGCCGCGTTCCTGCGAAACTGGATCGAGAGCGGAATGGTTACAGCCGTAAGCTGAGGCGTTCGTTCCGCCGGCCCGCCGCCGACGGCGGGTCCGGCACCTGTCGTACAATTCGCACGCCTCCACAGCCGGAAGGTGTGCCGCATGCGCCCTCAGGTCTTTTCCAATGCGCTCGAGATGATCGGGCGCACACCGCTACTGGCCGCCCGGAAGCTCGACACCGGTCCGTGCGAGCTCTTCCTGAAGCTGGAGAACCAGAATCCCGGCGGCTCCATCAAGGACCGCGTCGGGTTGTATCTCATCGAAGCCGCCGAGCGGGAAGGGCGCCTCAAGCCCGGCGGCACGCTGATCGAAGCCACGGCCGGCAACACGGGCCTGGGGCTTGCGCTCGTGGCGGGTCAGAAGGGCTATCGCCTGCTGCTCGTCATCCCCGACAAGATGAGTCAGGAGAAGATTTTTCACCTTCGCGCGATGGGCGCGGAGGTGGTGATGACGCGTTCGGACGTCCACAAGGGCCATCCCGAGTACTACCAGGATTACGCCCAGCGCCTCGCCACCGAAATTCCCAACTCGCTGTACGTGAATCAGTTCGGGAACGACGCGAACCCGAAGGCGCACGAGGAGACCACCGCGCCCGAAATCTGGGAGCAGATGGATCAGAAGCTCGATGCCGTGATCGCCGGCGTCGGCACCGGCGGCACGATGACCGGCCTTTCGCGCTACTTCGCGCGAGTGGCCCCGCACGTCGAGCTCGTGCTCGCGGACCCGGTGGGCTCCGTGCTCGCCGAGTTCGTCCGCACGGGAAAACCCGGGCACGGCGAGCGATCCTGGCTAGTGGAAGGAATCGGTGGCGATTCGGTTCCCTCAGTGGCGGACCTTTCGCATGTGAAGAGGGCGTACACGATTCCCGATGCCGAAGCCTTTCGCACGTGCCGCGAGCTCTTGAAGAAGGAAGGCATCATTGCCGGCACTTCCACCGGCACGCTCCTGGCCGCCGCACTTCGGTATTGCCGGGAGCAAACGAGCCCGAAGCGCGTCGTCACCTTCGTCTGCGACAGCGGCAACAAGTACCTCTCGAAGGTCTACAACGATTACTGGATGCTGGACCAGGGCTTCCTGGAGCGGGAGAAGTTCGGCGATTTGCGCGACCTCATCGCGCGCCGGCACTGGGAGCATGCGGCCGTCACCGTGAATGTCACGGAAACCGTGCTCGCGGCCTACCGGCGCATGAAGCTGTACGATGTATCGCAGGTTCCGGTGATGGAAGACGGGCGCATCGTCGGCATCGTGGACGAAGAGGACATCCTCATGGAGGTGTTCTCGAATCCGCAGCACTTCAACGAGCCCGTGAGCGCGGCGATGGAGAAGCACCTCGTGACCGTGCCCGTCGACGCGCCGCTCTCGCAGCTCATGGTGATATTCCGCGGCGGCATGGTCGCGATCGTCATGGACGGCGAGAAGTTTCTTGGCATCATCACGCGTATCGATCTGTTGAACTGGCTGCGGCGGCGGCTGGTGGAGTAACGAAAGAATGAGCGACGACAATCGGGCCCATCGCTTCGGCACGCGGGTCATCCACGGCGGGCAGAAGCCGGACCCCCTGACTGGCGCGGTGATGCCGCCGATCTACGCTACTTCGACTTACGTGCAGTCGAGCCCGGGCGTTCACAAAGGCTACGAATACTCGCGCACGGCGAACCCAACGCGCGATGCGCTCCAGAACAGCATCGCGAACCTTGAATGCGGCGCGGCGGGCTTCGCGTTCGCGTCAGGGCTCGCGGCTTCCGCGACGATCGTGGACCTGCTGGACAGCGGGTCGCACATCATCGCCATGCATGACCTTTACGGCGGCAGCTACCGCCTGTTCGAGAACGTGCGCAAGCGCTCGGCCGGACACGAGGTGTCGTTCGTGGATCTCACGGATCCGGCCGCGCTCGAAGCGGCTCTGCGGCCGAACACCCGCATGATCTGGGTGGAGACGCCCACGAATCCGTTGCTGAAGATCGTGGACCTCGCGGCCGTGTCGGCCATCGCACGCAAGCGCGGCATCCTGAGCGTTTGCGACAACACGTTCGCGACGCCGTATCTGCAGAACCCGCTCGATTTCGGCTTCGATCTCGTCGTGCACTCCACGACGAAGTACCTGAACGGGCACTCGGATGCGATCGGTGGCGCGGCGGTGATTCGCCACGGCGCCGATGAGCTGCGCGAGAAGCTCACGTACCTCCAGAACGCCGTCGGCGGCGTGCCGGGGCCGTTCGACTCGTTCCTCACGCTTCGCGGCATCAAGACGCTCGCGCTCCGGATGGAGCGGCATTGCTCGAATGCGCTCGCGATTGCTCAGTTCCTGGAGCGGCAACCGAAGGTGGAGCGCGTGATCTATCCGGGCCTCCCCAGTCATCCGCATCACGAGCTCGCGAAGCGTCAGATGCATGGTGGTTTCGGCGGGATCATCAGCGTCGTCCTGCGCGGCGGGCTGGAGGACGCGCGGCAGTTCCTGGAGAAGTGCCATCTGTTCGCGCTCGCGGAGAGCCTCGGCGGCGTGGAAAGCCTGATCGAACATCCAGCCCTGATGACGCACGCCTCGTTGCCCGCTCCCATGCGGGCCAAGCTGGGCATTGGCGACAGCCTCGTTCGCCTTTCGGTCGGCGTGGAGTCCGTGGAGGACCTCATCGCGGAGCTGAAGGAAGCCCTCGGCTGAACGGGCCGCGCAAAATCGTGAAAGACCTCACACTCGCGGCAACCCGGCTCGAGATTACGTGATGGACGGCCGAAAAAGATCCAGCGACGGAATAAAGTCGCCAGCGGTAGTAGTGCCCATCCACGGCCATGCGATTCACGGGGTCAGAACGTCTGATGCGCGGTTACCCACGGACCCGACGCGGGGTTCCGGCATGAGCGCGCCCGCAAACGTCATGACGGAGCGTCGCCTGATGCTCCACATCCGCACGAGCCTGCTCTGCGAGTTCAGGAGCCCGGCCGGGCTCCTGCAGGCGATCGAGGTGTGTCCCGGGCAGACGAGCTTCGGCGTGCTCTGCAACGCCCTTACGCAGATGCCTGGAGTGGAGTTCCCCAACCACACCGCGCAAGCCTGGTTCAGCAGGCCCGCGCGGTTCACGTACAAGGGACGGCTCTACGAAGTGAGCATTCCCTTCGACAACATTCGCATCGCGCCCGTCGAGGTGTGCGACGAAGGCGTCTTCGAGCTCGAAGAAGTGCTGGAGTACGTGCGGCACAACGTGCTGCGCGCCCGCGTATCCCGCTACACCGTTCGCTGATCAGCGGCGCAGCGGCACCCACAGCTCGATATCCCCGAGCCCCGTCTGTCCGTTGAAGCTCTCTCCATAGAGCTCGAAGTACGGCGCGTCCGCCGGTTCGTGCCCGGAAGAGGCGAACCACGAGTTCCATACCGTGTTCCAGGTGCGGCGGATGGTCGAGATGTGATCCGTGTGCGCGAACACGACGTATCGCTGCTCGGGGATGCGCAGGTTCGTGAACCCGCGCGGCGTGCGTGAGAAATCGGGCACCTCGACGCCGCACAGGTAATCGAAGTTCTCTTCGTCGTCGAAGTTGTACATCGCGCCGTAAGCCTTGCGGTTGAGCTGGCCCGGGATGCTGCCGAAGTGCGGCAGGAAGCGCTGCCATTGAGCCGGGATTCCGGCACTCGACTCGCAGTTGTAACGCTCGCTGAGGCCAGCTAGCAGCAACGGCTTGCTGTTCACGAAGCGCGGCGGAGCAAGCGACTCCATGATGGTCTGGTTCATGACGAGGGGCTCCACGAGAGACAGGTTTCCGGGATGGCCCTGTGCGCGAACCGCTTCGGGCGTCGTCCCGAACTGTTCGCGAAAGGCCCGCGTGAATGCCTCGTGAGAGCTGTAGCCCGCCTCGAGCGCGACGGTCAGGATGTCCGGCGCGCCCTTCGCGAGCCTGCGTGCCGCCTCGCTGAGGCGACGTCCGCGCACATAACTCATGAGCGATCGGCCAGTCGAAGTCGCGAACGCGCGCGACAGATGAAATCGCGACACGCCCGATCGCTCGGCGATGCTCTCCAGTGAAAGATCACCGCCGAGGTGGCTTTCGATAAACCAGATGGCTTTGTTCGCAGCGTTCATGACAGCTCTCGTTCCGGCACGGAGCCAGTATCCGGAACGCCGCCACGGCGCATTTGATCGCCGTTGCGGTCAGCGCCAGGAATTCAGGACTTCCTGCGCGGCGCGTTCCCCGGACTGAAGCGCGCCCGTCACCGTTGCCGCCTCGCCTTCGTCGTCCGTTGCTTCACCCGCGAAAAACAGCGTATCGGCGACCGGGCTCGCAAGATCACGCCTCGCTGTGCCGCCGCCGACGGCGACGTAGCTGTATGCGCCGCGCGCGAACGGGTCCCGCTGCCAGTCGTGGCAGTACGCGGCTTCGAGCTCGTCCGCGATGTGCTGGTGTTTGCCGAGCATCGATTCGAGGCTCTGCAAGGCGAGCTTTGCGAGCGCGCCGGCCGTGCCCGCCGTGTTCATCTCCTCGACGCGAGGGCCGCCCGCCCAGGCAACGAGAAGCGGCGCGTGCTCGGGCAACGGCGTCCAGAACGGCGTGAACGGCTGCTCGTAACCATGAAGGAACATCGCCTCGCGGTAACGGCCGCCATCGATCTGCTCCCAGAATGCAGACCGGAATCGCAGGCAGACCTTGAGCGCAGGGCCGGAAACGAGCCCGCGTAACGCGCTCTCCTTCGCGGAGAGCACCGGATCGAAAACGATGTGTCCGACTTCGCCCGGCTGGGCTTGCAGCACTCCAAGCGGCACGGCAACGATCACGCGCGGAGCGGTGACGACGAAAGGCGTGCCGTCATCGAAGCGATGCCCCTCGATCTCGACCGATCCCTGTTGCCACGTGACCTTCCGCACGACCGACTGCAGCTGCACTTTGCACAGGCCAGCCGGCAACTCGCGCATCAGCCCTCCGAGCAGCGAGCTGTAGCCGCCCTCGAACCGTCCCTGCGGCTGGTCGAGGAGGGACTCATTGGTCCACTCCTCGACGATGGCGCGCGCGCTCGCGCGGTTCGGGTCGGCGGCATCGAAGCCTTCCACCATTATGCGAGCTGAGCGGCGAGCATCGGGCGGGATCTCGTCTTTCACGACGGTGTCCAGGAAGTCCGCGAACGAAAGGGCGTCGGTCGCGAGGTGGCTGTTGCGGCGGAAGGCGCGCTGCACGTGCTCGAAGAATCCCTCGTGCGGCTGCATCTGTCCGTTCACGATCCGGAAGTGAGTGTCCGGCACGTCGCGCACCGCCTTGCCGGTCTTCTCGCTCCAGCGGCGTGTCGCCGGAGCGAGACCATGCACGAACTCGGCCCCCAGCTCGACGGGCATGTCCAGGCCCGGTTCGTGCCGGGTCCAGATGCGGCCGCCAACGCGGTCCCTCGCTTCGAGCACCAGCACCGAACGCCCGGCCTCGGCGAGGCGCGCGGCCGCGGCGAGCCCGGCCGCGCCGGCTCCGATCACCACCACGTCGTATGCGGATTTCATCTGCGACTGCTCACGTTTTCGAGGGATTGTACGTGGAGCCGAGCGGCGGGACGCTAGAATGCCGCGCGTGTCGACCGTGGCCGCAACCCTCACTCCTTTCGCTGCTCGAGCGGGCGGTCCCGTGCGAGCGCTCGAAGCGCAAGTGGAGCGGTCGGGCGCGGTCCTTCGTTTCCAGTACACACTGGATGCGGACCTGAGGCGCATCCGTATTCCTGAGCGTCGACAACCCGCGGCAACGAACGGGCTGTGGCAGCACACGTGCTTCGAAGCGTTCGTGATGCGCGCGCCCGCGTCGGACGATTACCGCGAGCTGAACTTCTCGCCGTCGACTCAATGGGCCGCGTACTCCTTCGATCGTTACCGCGAAGGCATGGCGGCGCTCGCCATGGCGGAAGCGGCCGATGTCCGGGTGGAAATCGCGTCGTCGAAACTGCACGTCGATGCGCGCGTGAGCGCGACGGCGCTGTTCCCCGGCGCGACGCTTCGAGTCGCACTCGCCGCCGTCATCGAAGACGACAGCGGCACCCTGTCCTACTGGGCGCTGAAGCACGCGCCGTCCCGGCCGGATTTCCATCATCCCGCCGGATTCATTCTCGAGGTATGAGCATGAAGACCGGAATCGATCGTCTGCTGGCGGACCCGGCGCTCCGCAGGCCCCTCGCGGGCAGGCGCGTCGCGTTGCTCGCGCATCCGGCATCGGTCACGCGCGACCTGACGCATTCTCTCGACGCGCTCTCCGCGACGGGAGACGTGAAGCTCACCGCCGCATTCGGCCCGCAGCACGGCCTGCGGGGGGACAAGCAGGACAACATGATCGAGTCGCCGGATTTCAACGATCCCGCGCTCGGCATTCCCGTCTTCAGCCTCTACGGCCAGGTGCGCCGGCCGACCGCGGCGATGATGGACAGCTTCGATGTGCTGCTCGTGGATCTTCAGGACCTCGGCTGCCGCATCTACACGTTCATCACCACCCTGCTATACGTGCTCGAGGAAGGCGCGAAGACGGGCAAGTCCGTATGGATTCTGGATCGCCCGAATCCCGCCGGTCGTCCGATCGAAGGGCTGAAGCTGCGCGCGGGATGGGAGAGCTTCGTCGGCGCGGGTCCGCTGCCGATGCGACACGGACTCACGCCCGGCGAGCTTGCGCACTGGTTCGTGAAGACGCTGAAGCTCGACGTCGATTATCAGGTCATCCCGATGGAAGGCTACGACCCTGAGAGCGCGCCGGGCCATGGCTGGCCGCTCGGGCAACGCACGTGGGTGAATCCGAGCCCGAACGCCGCGAATCTCTGGATGGCACGCGCGTACGCGGGCACGGTGATGATCGAGGGAACGACGCTGTCCGAAGGTCGCGGGACCACGCGTCCGCTGGAGCTTTTCGGCGCGCCGGACATCGATGCCGTCGCGCTGCTGAAAGAAATGCAAGCTCTGGCACCGCAGTGGCTGGCCGGTTGCCGGTTGCGGCCGTGCTGGTTCGAGCCCACCTTCCACAAGCACGTCGGCAAGCTCTGCTCGGGCCTGCAGATCCACGTCGAGGATCCGAGCTACGATCATTCGGCGTTCAGGCCGTGGCGTCTCGTCGCGCTCGCGCTGAAAGCGTTGCGACGGATGCAGCCCGGCTACGGCATCTGGCGCCACTTCGACTACGAATACGAGCGCGGGAAGCTCGCGTTCGACGTGATCAACGGCAGCCCGCTCCTGCGCGAGTGGGTGGACGATCCGGCGGCAACCCCGGCGGACCTCGACGCCCTCACGGTGCCGGACGAAAAGGCGTGGGCGGACGAGCGCAAGGCGCATCTCATCTACTGAGTACCGAGCGCTGCTGCCAGCGGCGCAGGAACCCTGTAACGTATCCACCCGTTGCACCTGCTTCAGCCTTCGTCAGAGTTGAGCAGCTTCACGTGAACGCGATACGCATCGGACGGCGCGCCTTCCTGGCGCTTGCCATTGCCGGAGTATTTTCAATGACGATGAACCAGGATGCGGCCTCGCAGGCCGCGGCCGCCGACAAGCTCATTCCGCGAGCGGCGCTGTTCGGAAACCCCGTGAAGGCCCAGGCGCGGCTTAGCCCGGACGGCAAGTACGTGTCTTTCCTAGCACCCCGCGATGGCGTGCTCAACGTGTGGCTCGCGCCGTTCGGGAAGCTCGGCGATGCGAAGCCGATCACTGCGGACAAGAAGCGCGGCATTCGCCAGCATCTGTGGGCGTTCGACAATCGGCACATCCTTTTCCTGCAGGACGAAGGCGGCGACGAGAACTGGCGCGTCCACAGCGTCGACATCCAGACCGGCAAGCAGGTCGATCTCACGCCGTACAAGGACGTGCAGGCACAGCTCATCGACGTGTCTCACAAGCGCCCGGGCATCGCGCTCATCGGCCTGAACGATCGCGTGCCCGAGTGGCACGACGTGTACGAGATCGATGTCGCGAGCGGAGCGCGCAAGCTCGTCGAGAAAAACGAGCAGGAATTCGGCGGATACCTCGCGGATGAGGCGCTGACGCCGCGCATCGCCGTCAAGCAGCTCGCGAGCGGCGGCGAGATCTATCGTCGCGGCGAGAAGGGCTGGGAGAAGCTGCTCGAGTACGGGCAGGAGGACAGTCTCACGACATCGCCGATCGCTGTCGAAGCGGATGGCCGCACGGCATTGCTACTGAGCGCAGTGGGTCGCGACAAGGCGGCGCTCGTGCGCGCCGACATCGAGACCGGGAAGCTGAGCGTTATCGGCCAGAGCGACAAGGCGGACGTGCAAGGCATCTGGCTGGATCCGCAGACGCAAGAACCGCAGGCGTTCGTAGTCGATTACCTGACGCCCGAGATCACTCCGCTCACGCCGGATGCGAGGAAGGACATCGAGATCCTGCGCTCGACGCTCGGCCCTTCGTATGTCGTGGCGAGCCGCACGTACGACGATCGCAAGTGGGTGGTCGTCGTGGACGATCCGGTCCGCGTTCTTTCGACGTACCTCTATGACCGCGACAGCGGCCAGGTCACGAAGCTCTTCGATCAGCGGCCCGAGCTCACCGGCGCTCCGCTTCAGCCGATGCATCCGCGCGAGATCAAGGCGCGCGACGGCAAGGTGCTCGTTTCGTATCTCACGCTGCCGCGCGGTTCCGATGACTCTCGCAGCGGCAAGCCGAAGGAGCCGGTGCCGCTCGTGCTCAACGTGCACGGCGGGCCGTGGGCGCGGGATTCATATCACTTCAGCAGCGAGCATCAGTGGCTTGCGAACCGCGGCTACGCGGTGCTGTCGGTGAACTTCCGCGGCTCCACAGGGTTCGGCAAGGACTTCATCAATGCCGGCGATCGGGAGTGGGGCCGGAAAATGCACGACGACCTGATCGACGCGGTCGACTGGGCCATTCGCGAGAAGATCGCGATTCCCGACAAGATCGCGATCTATGGCGGGTCGTACGGCGGCTACGCAACGCTTGTGGGGCTCACGTTCACGCCGGACAAGTTCGCGTGCGGGCTCGACGTCGTGGGACCTTCGAATCTCAACACGCTGCTCGGCTCGATTCCGCCGTACTGGAAGGCGTTCTTCGAGGATCTGGCGCGGCGTGTCGGGGATCCACGCACGGAAGAGGGCCGCGCCCTGCTGAAGGAACGGTCGCCGCTCACGTACGTGGATCGCATCCAGCGCCCGCTTCTCATCGCACAGGGGGCGAACGATCCCCGCGTGAAGCAGGCTGAAGCGGACCAGATCGTGAACGCCATGAAGGCCAAGAACCTCCCGGTCACGTACCTGCTGTACCCCGACGAGGGCCACGGGTTCGCCCGTCCGCAGAACGCGCTCTCGTTCTACGCCGTGGCGGAGGGGTTCCTGCACCAGTGCCTGGGCGGTGCTTACGAGCCCATTGGAGACGATTTCCACGGCTCCAGCATTACCGCCCCCGAAGGCGCCAGCATCGTTCCGGGGCTCGCCCAGGCCCTGCGGGAGCGCGAGACGATGGACGCGCGGAAGTAGGCGGACGAAGAAGCGATCAGTCGCCGGGCGGCAAGGAACAACGCCGCCCCGGCCACGCTGGCTGCCCCGCCGGGCTGGTTATTCCTCATTCGGGCCCCAGCTCGAGGCGCGGTACACTCCGCCCCCCTCATGGATACCGCACGCGACATAAGCACCTACCGCCGCTACTGGGCTGCCCGCTTCGGCACGGCCCCGTACCTGCCCATGTCGCGCGCCGAAATGGATGCGCTGGGGTGGGACAGCTGCGACGTCATCATCGTCACCGGCGACGCTTACGTGGACCATCCGAGCTTCGGCATGGCCATTGTCGGTCGCGTGCTGGAGGCGCAGGGTTTTCGCGTCGGAATCATCGCGCAGCCGGACTGGCATAGCGCGGAGCCCTTCAAGGCGCTGGGCCGCCCGAACCTGTTCTTCGGCATCACCGCCGGGAACATGGATTCGATGGTGAACCGCTACACGTCGGATCGCCGCATGCGCAGCGACGACGCGTACACGCCGAACGGCGAAGGCGGCAAGCGTCCGGATCGCTCGGTCATCGTCTACGCGCAGCGGGCGCGGGAGGCGTTCGGCGACGTGCCCATCGTGATCGGGGGGATCGAAGCGTCCCTTCGACGTATCGCGCATTTCGATTACTGGTCCGAGAAGGTGCGCCGGTCCGTCCTGCTCGACGCGAAAGCGGACATGCTCCTGTACGGCAATGCCGAGCGGCAGATCTGCGAGCTCGCGCATCGTCTCGCCGCGGGGGAGAAGATCGAGGACATCACGGACCTTCGCGGCACCGTGTTCACGCGCAAGGCTGTGCCGGAGGGATGGGTCGAAATCGATTCAACCCATCTGGATGCGCCGGGTCCGCTGAATCCGCCGGTGGATCCGTACGCGATGGGGCCGGGAGAAACCTCGGTGGCAGTTGCGAATCCCGCGGCTGCCGCCGGTTCTCAAGGGATCGGCACGGCAGGCGGTGCGGTCGAAGCCAGCCCTCGGCCCTGTGCGGCGTCCGGCGATGCGAACGCAGCTGCGGCTTCAGTCGCGAGTGGGACCGCGGTTCCAGCCGAAAAGGTCGTGCGCTTCGTCCGCCGCGTGAAAACTAGCGATCGCGGGCACAGCGTCATCCGCATGCCTTCTTTCGAGCAGGTGAGCGCAGACCCGGTGTTGTACGCACACGCGTCGCGCATCCTGCATCTCGAGTCGAATCCCGGAAACGCCCGGGCGCTGGTGCAGCGTCACGGCAATGTGGATGTGTGGCTCAACCCGCCGCCGATCCCGCTCACCACGAAGGAAATGGACTGGGTGTACGAGCTTCCGTACCAGCGGCAGCCGCATCCGGCCTACGGCAACGCGAACATTCCCGCGTACAAGATGATCCGCTTCTCCGTCGCCATCCAGCGCGGATGCTTTGGCGGCTGCACGTTCTGCTCGATCACGGAGCACGAAGGCCGGATCATCCAGAGCCGTTCGGAAGACTCCGTCGTGCGCGAAGTGGAGAAGGTGCGCGACAACGTGCCGGGATTCACTGGCGTCATCTCCGATCTCGGCGGCCCCACTGCGAACATGTATCGTCTCGCGTGCAAGAGCCGCGAGATCGAAAGTGCGTGCCGCCGCCCGTCGTGCGTGTATCCGGGCATCTGCCCGAACCTGAACACGGATCATTCCGAGCTTATCAGGCTGTACCGGCGGGCGCGCTCGTTGCCGGGGATCAAGAAGGTGCTCGTCGCCTCGGGCGTGCGCTACGACCTTGCCATCGAGTCTCCGGAGTACGTGAAGGAGCTCGCTCAGCATCACGTGGGCGGCTATCTCAAGATCGCGCCCGAAGCGCTCGCCGAAGGCCCGCTCTCGAAGATGATGAAGCCGGGCGTGGGCACGTACTACCGCTTCAAGGAACTGTTCGATCGCTACTCGAAGGAAGCGGGCAAGGAGCAGTACCTCATTCCGTACTTCATCGCCGCGCATCCCGGCACGAGCGACGAGGACATGCTCGAGCTCGCCCTGTGGCTCAAGAAGAACGGCTTTCGCGCGGACCAGGTGCAGGCGTTCCTGCCTTCGCCGATGGCCACTGCCACGGCGATGTATCACAGCGGCAAGAATCCGCTGCGGCGGATCACGCGGGACAGCGAGGAAGTGCTCATCCCGAAGGGCCTGAAAGTGCGCCGCCTGCACAAGGCCTTCCTCCGGTATCACGATGCGAACAACTGGCCGGTGCTGCGCGAAGCGCTTCGTCGCATGGGTCGCGCGGATCTCATCGGTAACGGCAAGCATCAGCTTGTGCCGGCGTATCAGCCGCCGGGCACGGGTGGCTCGGCGGAAGGACAGCGCGGCGGCAGCGTGCACCGTCCTTTCCGGACGCAGCACACCGGGTTGCCGCGCGTGCCGAAGAAACTGCCCGGCCGAGCGCCGGGCCGGGAAAAGTCCCGCCGCGGCTGAGACGAGCCCGTCGCAAGCCCTTGGACCGTGCGGGCATTCCCGTGTAGGGTCTGCCCGGCGCCGGTTGGCGGCGCGGTGACCGGGAGAGTCCGGCCATGAACGAATCCACTGCGCTGCTGGGCTTTCTGCTCCTGATCGCGGGGATTGCGCTGATCGTCGCGGAGATCGTGCTGCCCACCGTCGGTGTGCTGGGCGTGCTGGGCATTCTCGCCGTCATCGCTTCCGCATTCGTCATGCATTCGGCTTCGGTGCCGGGCATGGAGATCATCTTTCCGATCGTGGCCGGCGTCGCCCTCGTTGGCGGCCTCTTCGTCGTGGGCACGGGCTGGCTGGCGCGCAAGTCGTTCCGGCAGCCGGTGATGACGGGCGCGCAGGGCATGATCGGCGCGACCGCCGAAGCGGTCTACGCATTTTCGGACAAGGGTACGGTGCGGTTCGGCGGCGAGCTGTGGAAGGCACGCACGCGCTCGCCCGTCACCGCCGGTCAGGCGGTGCGCATCGTGAACGTCGAGGGTCTCGTGCTGTGGGTGGAGCCGATATGAACTTTCTCATCGTCCTCATCGTTCTGCTGGCGATCGTTCTCTTCGCGTCCGTTCGCGTGCTCAACGAGTACGAACGCGGCGTCGTCTTCACGCTCGGCCGGTTCTCGGGCATCAAGGGGCCGGGTCTCGTCATCGTGTGGCCGATCGTGCAGCAGATGCGCAAGGTGGACCTGCGCGTCATCGTGCTGGACGTGCCGAAGCAGGACGTCATCTCGCGAGACAACGTGTCCGTGAAGGTGAACGCGGTCGTCTACTTCCGCATCATCGATCCGGGCAAGGCCATCATCCAGGTCGAGAACGTGTTCGAGGCGACGAGCCAGATCGCACAGACGACGCTGCGTTCGGTGCTGGGCCAGCACGACATGGACGACCTCCTCTCGCAGCGGGACAAGCTGAACGCCGACATCCAGCGCATCCTCGACCAGAGCACCGAGCAGTGGGGCATCAAGGTGGCGAACGTCGAGATCAAGCACGTGGATCTCGACGAAAGCATGATCCGCGCGATGGCGAAGCAGGCCGAGGCCGAACGTACGCGGCGCGCGAAGATCATTCACGCCGAAGGCGAGCATCAGGCGGCACAGATGCTGGTGGACGCCGCGGCGGCGCTCTCGCGCGAGCCCCGCGCGCTGCAGCTTCGATACCTCCAGACGCTCACGGACATCACGAACGACAGGACGTCGACCATCGTGTTTCCGTTGCCGCTCGACCTCATCAAGCCGCTGCTCGACGCGCGCAAGGACTCGTGAGCTTGTCCAATCCCTGGCCCCTGGAGCCTTTGCCCGGTTCGCCTCGAAAGACTTCGATGAATGCCGTTGCCCGAAACGTCCTCGTGATCGCCGGATTCCTGCTGGCGCTCGGTGTCGCGCTCGGCGCGGTCGGCACGCATGCGCTGCGCGCGCGGCTCACGCCGGACCAGCTCGGGGTGTTCGAAACAGCGGTGCGATATCACTTCTACAACGCGCTCGGGCTGCTCGGCGTCGGCGTGCTGGCGATGACGGTGAACCCGCCGCTGCTGCGGTGGGCGGCGGGGCTCGTCGTTGCCGGCATCGTGCTGTTCTCCGGAACGCTGTACGCGGTGTCGTTAGGAGCCTCGCGCTTTCTGCATGTGCTGCCGCCTTTCGGCGGCCTTTCCCTGATCGCAGGTTGGATTCTGTTCGCGGTCGCGATCTGGCGGACTCCGCGCTGACGGCTCGCTGTCGCGCGGGTTCCGCAGCTGCGGGAGGGCGCACCGTCTCAAACTCACTTGCCGCGTTCGCGCGCGGACGGCCAGAATGCTCATAACCGCCAGCGGAAGGAACTACATCCATGTCGCATTCCCGCTCCCCCAAGCCAGGCGTCACGCCCGTCGTCGCCCGGGCCGGCGCCGTCCTCTGCGCCGCCGCTCTGACCGTCACCGCGAGCGCGCAATCCTCGGCGCCCGTCGCCGCCGCAAAGATCGGCGCCTGGGGCGTGAACCTGCAGGATCGGGACGCGAAGGTGAAACCCGGCGACGACTTCTATCGCTACGCGATCGGGGGCTGGCTGGACAGCAACCAGATCCCGGCGGATCGCACGTCCTGGAGCACTTTCGTCGTGCTGGCGGACGAGGCGGAGCGCCAGCTGAAGCAGATTGTCGAAGGCCTCCCCGCGAATGCGCCGCCGGGCTCGAACGAGCAGAAGGTCGGCGACATGTATCGCGCCTATCTCGATACGGATGCGATCGAGAAGGCAGGGCTCGCGCCGGTGAAGGAGCCGCTCGCCGCAATCGCGAGCGCCCGCACGCACAAGGACATCGCGCGCCTCATCGGCCGGCCGGATATCCCGGTGCGCACGCCCATCCGCGCAGGCGTCACCGTCGACCAGAAGAATCCGGATCGCTACATCGTCGCGGTCACTCAGAGCGGCCTCGGGCTGCCCGAGCGCGACTATTACCTCAAGGACGACCCGAAGCTCGCCGAGATCCGCACGAAGTACCAGGCCCACATCGAGCGGATGCTCACGCTCGGGGGTGAGAAGAACGCCGCGGAACAGGCGAAGGCGATCTTCGACCTCGAAATGAAGATCGCGGAGATCCACTGGCCTATCGCGAAGCGCCGCGAGCGCAATCTCACTTACAACCTGCGCACGCGCGACGAGCTTGAGAAGCTCGCTCCCGGCTTTCCGTGGCAGGAGCAGCTTGCCGCTTCGGGCCTGGACAAGCAGAAGGAATTCGTCGTCCGCGAGCTCGACGCGGTCGAGGGTCTCGGAAAGCTCTTCACTGAGATTCCCGTGGCCACGTGGCGCAGCTATCTCACGTATCACCTCCTTGCGAACGTGGCGGAGTACCTGCCCAAGGCGTTCGACGACGAGCGGTTCGAGTTCTACGGGCGCACGCTGAACGGCCAGCCGCAGCAGCGTGACCGCTGGAAGCGCGCCATTGGCATGCTGGATTCGAACCTCGGCGAGGCGCTCGGGCAGATCTACGTCGCCCGCTACTTCCCGCCGGAGTCGAAGGAGAAGATGCTCACGCTGGTCGAGAACCTCCGCGCGGCGTATGCGGAACGCGTGAAGCAGCTTCCGTGGATGAGCGAGGCGACCAAGAAAGTCGCGCTGGAGAAGCTTGCCACGTTCCGCCCGAAGATCGGGTATCCCGACAAGTGGCGCGACTACTCGGCGCTTGAGATCAAGCCGGGCGATGCGTACGGCAACGCCATCCGCTCATCCGTGTTCGACTGGAACCACGACGTGAGCCGTCTCGGCCAGAAGACGGACCGGGACGAGTGGGGCATGACGCCGCAGACCGTGAACGCGTACTACAACCCGACGTTCAACGAGATCGTGTTTCCCGCGGCGATTCTGCAGCCGCCGTATTTCGATCCGAATGCCGATCCGGCGGTGAATTACGGCGCGATCGGCGGCGTCATCGGGCACGAGATGGGGCATGGCTTCGACGATCAGGGTTCGAAGTCGGACGCGCGCGGAATCCTGCGTACATGGTGGGCGCCTGAAGATGAGCAGGCGTTCAAGAAGCTCGTGGACAGCCTCGCCACGCAGTACGACGGGTTCACCGCGCTGCCGGGCCTGAACGTGAACGGCCGGCTGACGCTCGGCGAGAACATCGGCGATCTTGGAGGACTGAGTGTCGCGCTCGAGGCTTACCGCATTTCACTCGGCGGCAAGCCCGCGCCGGTGCTGGATGGGACGACGGGCGAGCAGCGCTTCTTCCTCGCGTGGGCGCAGGCGTGGCGCAACCTCATGCGCGACGAGCGGCTCCGCAACCAGGTGATGAGCGACCCGCACAGCCCCCCGCGGTTCCGCGTCAATGGCGTCGTGCGGAACATGGATGCGTGGTACACGGCGTTCGGCGTGAAGCCCGGCGACAAGCTCTATCTCCCTCCGGAGGAGCGCGTCCGCATCTGGTAACCGCTTCGTCTCGGAAGCGCTCCGCTCTTGCGAGTGCTTCCGCTGGCGTCTTTCTGAGTCGCGCGGCGATTCAGGGCTTCTTCGTCCGAAGCCCTCATCGTCCCGCGAACGTGTCGCACGCCCCGACCGACCCGGTATCCAGCCCCCGCTTGAACCAGGTCATGCGCTGCTCGGCAGAGCCGTGGGTGAACGAGTCCGGCACCACGTGTCCCTGCGTGCGACGCTGGATCGTGTCGTCACCCACGGCCGATGCGGCGGCGAGCGCTTCTTCGACGTCGCCCTGCTCGATGACTTGTCGTGCTCTGTCGGCATGGTGGGCCCACACGCCGGCGTAGCAGTCTGCCTGCAGTTCCATCCTCACCTGAAGTTGGTTGCCTTCCGTTTGTGATGCGCGCTGCTGGGCGCTTCGCACCTTGTCGGAGATGCCGGTGATGGTCTGGACGTGGTGGCCTACTTCATGCGCTACGACGTACGCCTGTGCGAAGTCGCCGGGAGCCTGGAAGCGATCGCTGAGCTCGTTGAAGAACGTGAGGTCGATGTAGACCTTTCGGTCGAGGGGACAATAGAACGGACCGACTGCGGAGCTGGCGGATCCGCAGGCGGAGCGGACCTGGTCGGTGAAGAGCGCGAGTCTTGGTGGCTCGTATTGGGCGCCGCTCGCTTCGAAGATTTCGGTCCAGACGTCTTCGGTTTCGCCCAACACTGCTGCCATGAACTGGCCGGCTTCGTCGGTGGGGGTGCCGGTTTGGGGCTCCGGCTGCGGTGCCGAGACCTGGGAGGCGGTGTCGGCCAGGCCGAGGATCAGGCGTGGGTCTATGCCGAAGAGCCAGGCGGCTGCGAGGGCGAGCAGCGTGCCGCCGATTCCGAGTTTCAGGCCGCCGCCGCCGAAGCGGGTGCCGCGGTAGTCCTCGACGTTGGTGCTTCGGCGGCTGTTTCGCCAGCGCATGGTGGGGGTGCTCCGGGGGTGGCTGCGGGAGTGTTGAGGCGCCTTGTTCGTCTCGAATCGAAGCTCGTCTCTAAATCGAAGAGAGGGCGCGTCGCATGCTGGGCGGGTGGTGCGCGCAAAATGCTCTCGTCGGGCAACGGCCGTAAGACCGATCCATCGGGGCCTCGGGCGAACGCATCCCTGCGTTCGCACGTGCCCGACGTGAGCATTTTGCGCGCACCACCCGCCCAGCCGGTAGGTAACGGGAGCGTGGGGGGTGTGTTCCCGGGGCGAAGGGCCTCGCAGATTGACCGCAGGAACGGGAGGGTAAACCTTGCACCGACGGTAGTGGGTCCTCATGCTCCGCGCGCGATGCGTCCCAGCGGATTACCGATTGATGAAGTTTTGCCCCGGGTCCGGGAGGTGTTGAGCCGTGCTGGTGGGGTGGTGTTGCAGGCGGCGCCGGGGGCAGGGAAGAGCACTGTGGTGCCGCTGGCGTTGCTGGAGGAGGAGTGGGCCAGCGGTAAGCGGCTGATCATGTTGGAGCCGCGGCGGCTGGCGGCGCGGGCGGTGGCGCAGAGGATGGCGGCTACGCTTAGGGAGCGCGTGGGGCAGACCGTTGGGTATCGCATGCGGCTCGATACGCAGGTGTCCAGGAGCACGCGGATCGAGGTGGTTACCGAAGGGGTACTCACGCGCATGCTTCAGGGCGATCCGTCCCTGGAAGGCGTCGCTGCGGTCATTTTCGATGAGTTTCATGAGCGGAGCTTGCAGGCGGACCTGGGGCTGGCGCTGTCGCTGGATGCGCGGGAGAACCTCGCGCCGGAGCTGAAGCTTGTGGTGATGTCGGCGACGCTCGATGGGGAGCGCGTCGCGGCGTTGCTGGGGGATGTGCCGGTCGTTAGTGCGCCGGGGCGGACGTTTCCGGTCGAGACGAGGTTTGTGGGGAAGAGTGCGCCTGTGCTGGCAGACCCGACTGCGGCGTGGGGGACGCAGGAGTCGCCTGAGAAGGTCGTCGCGCAGATTGTGCTGAGTGCGCTCGCTGAGGAGCACGGTGATGTGCTCGTTTTCTTGCCGGGAGCGCGGGAGATACGGCGTGTGCAGGCGCTTTTGCAGGAGCGCGTGCAAGGGTCGGCAGTGCTCATTCTTCCGCTGTTCGGGGATCTTGCGGCGGGGGAGCAGGATGCGGCGCTGGCGCCCTCTGCGGGTGGGCAGAGGAAGGTGGTGCTCGCTACGAATATCGCGGAGACGAGTCTCACGATTCCGGGAGTGCGCGTCGTTGTGGACTCGGGGCTCGTGCGCCGGTCGATGTTCGATCCGGCTACGGGGATGAGCAGGCTGGAGACTCAGCGGATCTCGCGTGCTTCTGCGGACCAGCGACAGGGACGTGCGGGGCGAGTGGAACCCGGCGTGTGTTATCGGGCGTGGAGCGAGTCGGCACAGAGGAGTCTCGCGCCGTTTTCTCAGCCTGAGATCGTTGAGGCGGACCTCGCGCCGCTCGCGCTCGATCTGGCGAACTGGGGTGTTCGCGACGCTGGCGAGCTACGCTGGCTGGATCCGCCGCCCGCAGCGATGCTTGCAAGTGCTCGCGACCTGCTGGCGCATCTTGGTGCGCTGGACGATGCGGGTCGCATCACCGCGCACGGTCGGGAGATGGCGCAGCTCGGCGTTCATCCTCGACTGGCGCACATGCTTCTTCGTGCTCGTGAGCTCGATGCGATTTCCACGGCTGCAGATCTCGCGGCATTGCTGTCTGAGCGAGACTTGCTTCGAGGCGTGTCCGGCTCGCGTGACTCGGACGTGAGGAGTCGCCTCGACGTATTTCGGCGTGACAGTGCTCCTGGAGGTGTCGACTGGGGCGCCTTCCAACGGGCGAAGAAGATGTCGCGCGACTTGTCGCGGCGGTTGTCGGGAGATCCGCAGGGCTCGGCGCGCGATCATGCGGACGCGGGCGTGCTGCTGGCGCTCGCCTATCCGGATCGCATCGGGCGACGCCGCGCCGGAAGTGACGCGCGTTACACGCTCGCGAACGGCAGGGGCGCACACTTTGCGGACACGCAGAGTCTCGGCCGTCAGGAGTTCATCGTGGCGGTCGATCTGGACGACCGCGAGCGCGATGCGCGCATCCTCCTTGCTGCACCACTTTCCAGGGCTGACATCGAAGAGCACTTCGCGGACCAGATCGTGCGAGGGGAGTCTGTCGAGTGGAGCTCTCGGGAGCAGGCAGTCATTGCTCGCCGCGTGGCGCGCCTGGACGCAGTGGTGCTTGAGGATCACCCGTTGCCTGAAGTTCCGACAGACGCGGCGCGCAGCGCGATGCTCGCAGGCATCCGTGAGCTCGGCATCTCCGCGCTCAACTGGACTCGCGAGGCGCGCGAGCTTCAGGCGCGCATGGAGTTCGCGAGGCGATGGGCGTCGGACGCCGAATCATGGCCCGCCGTGGACGACGACTCTCTGTCCGCGAGCTACGAGCACTGGCTGGCGCCCTGGCTTGATGGCGTCACTCGCAAAGAGCACCTGTCCCGGATCCCGATCGTCGAAGCGCTACGTGCACTCCTGAGCTGGGATCAGCAGCGGAAGCTTGATGAGCTAGCGCCCTCTCACCTGAAGATGCCCACGGGATTCCGCGTCCGCATCGACTATCTAGACGAAAGCGCACCGGTGGTCGCCGTGCGACTCCAGGAGGCCTTCGGCCTGGAGAAGACGCCGATGATCGGCGCCGGCCGCGTCCCGGTGACCTTCAAGCTGCTGTCCCCCGCACAGCGCCCCGTGCAGGTCACCCGCGACCTCGCGGGCTTCTGGCGCGGAAGCTACGCGGACGTACGCAAGGACATGCGCGGCCGTTACCCGAAGCATCACTGGCCGAGCCCTGAAGAGCTCAGCACCGGCCGGAAGACCGAGGAGTAGGCAAGCGAGGCCTCGACAGCCCCATCTCGTTTGGGCGAGGCGTTTGCAAATCCCGCTGGGTTATCCTCCCGCCTCGCTGTCACCCGCTCCAGGTCCGTCAAGGTCTCCCAGTTGTCGAATACAGAAGTCTCCGCTACGCCCGCGCGGCCCGCGAGCGCACTGAGTCATCGTGGCTTCCGTGTCTTCTTCGTTCTCGTCGCTGCGGTGATGACTGCGGATTTCGGCGAGCACGTCATCAGCTACTGGGTGATCTTCAAGCAGTTCGAGTCGACGTGGCTGGGCGGCTTCGCAGTGATCTCGCACTGGCTTCCGTTCCTGGTGCTGGCGATCCCCTCCGGCGCACTGAGCGACCGCTTCGACACGCGTCGGGTCATTCAGGTAGCGATGCTGGTGTTCGCGGGTGTCTCTCTCGCGTGGGGCGTACTGTTCTTCACAGGGAAGCTGGAGATGTGGCACGCGTGCGTGCTGCTCGTGATCCACGGACTGGCGGGCGTCCTCTGGAATCCGGCCACTCAGCTTCTGCTGTACGACATGGTCGGACCGGCGCAATTGCCGAGTGCGGTGAGACTCGTAGCCACCGCACGCAATCTCGGAATGCTTGCAGGTCCTGCGGTGGGCACCGCGCTGCTCGCACTGGGTCCGGCGCCCGGCATCATCATCAACGCCTTCATCTACGTGCCGATGATCGTGTGGCTGTGGAAAGCACCTTACGGCCCGCGTTTCCGCAAGGAAGCAGCGCAGCCGGTGCGCCCTGTGCGCGGCCTGGCGGATATCCTGGACACGCTCCGGGTAGTGGCCTCGAATCGCACTCTCACCTCGATGATGCTCCTCGCGGGAGGCGCCTCGCTCTTCATCGGCAACGCGTATCAGGCGCAGATGCCTGAGCTGGCGCACGACCTCGGCCACGCAGACGCGGACATCACCTACAGCATGCTGATCGGAGCCGATGCGCTTGGCGCCATCCTTGCGGCCGTCGTCCTCGAGTCGAAGGGCTTTCTGCCGCTGACACCGCGTACGGCGCTCGTCCTCGCAATCATCTGGTGCATCGCTCTTGCGGGCTTCGCGATGTCTTCGATTTACGCAGTGGCAGTTGCGTTGCTGGTGGTCGCCGGATTCGTGGAGCTGTCGTTCAACTCCATGGCGCAGGCGCTCGTGCAGTTGAACGCGCCTACGCACATGCGCGGCCGAATCGTTGGCGTCTTCGTGATGTCGGCGTTGGGAATGCGCACCTTCAGCGGAGTTACCGTCGGCGTGATAGGCGCTATCATCGGCGTGCACTACTCCCTCGCACTTGCGGCAGCGATCCTTCTGGTTGTGCTGTTCGCGCTCTTGTTCTCCCTGCGCAGGGCCGCTGCTAACGTATGAGCGGCCTTTTGGTTCCCTCCTTCTGAAAATTTAAGTTTCCCCTCGCTTCACAAAACAGGCACGTCCGTTGCTCTAGCCATAGCTAAATGTGGCTATGGAGATTTTCACGTGTCAACGCGTTTGAAGAGGCAGGCGGGAAAAGTCGGCTGGATTTTGCTGTGGCTGCTGGGTGTGCCGATTCCCATCCTGGTGATCCTGTTTCTCGTGCGTGGATGCACCTGAGCGGATTTTTCGAGGTTTTCAGGAACTGGAATGTACGGAGGTACTGAGGCATGAAGAGCAGAGTGTTGATGATGATGGTTGCGGTGCTGGCGATGGGAACGATGGCGGCGTGTACGCCGACGCGCACTACCAAGAGCGCGGGCGAGCAGATCGACGACTCCACCCTGACCGCGAAGGTGAAGACGGCTCTCGCGCGCGATTCCGCGACGAGCGTGTATCGCATCGACGTCGAGACCTTCCGAGGTGACGTGCAGCTGAACGGATTCGTGAACTCCGCGGAGGCGAAGACCGAAGCGGGGCGTATCGCCAAGGCCGTCGACGGCGTGAAGAGCGTCTCGAACAACCTGAAGGTGGGTGAAGGCGAGCGAAGCGCCGGCACCGCCGTTGACGACAGCGTCATCACTGCGAAAGTGAAGACTGCGCTGACCACGGATCCGACCGTTGCTGCGCATCAGGTGAATGTCGAAACGCGCGGCGGCGTTGTGCAGCTTGCCGGCTTCGTCGACACCAGCGATCAGAAGCAGAAGGCGTCGGAGCTGACCCGTCGCGTCGCTGGCGTGAAGCAGGTGGACAACCAGCTCGAAGTGAAGCAGCGGTAAGCGCTGGATCTTCCCTGGTGCCGTAAAAAGAAGCCCGGCTTTCGCCGGGCTTCTTGCTATTTGAGGCCTTCTTCGCGAAGCGCCCTGTCTACGGCCGGGCGATCGGACACACGTTGATGGAAAGCCTGGAGCGCTGGCCACTTCGACAAATCCAGGTTCAGCCGCGGGAACCAGTTGAGGACGACGAAGAGGTACGCATCCGCGACTGTGAAATCCGTGCCCGTCAGGTACGGGCGTGATCCTAGCTGCGAGTTGAGCCAGTCCAGCCGGCGCGCAAGGTTCGTCTTCATGAAGGTCTTCGTGTCTTCGCTTGCCGCGGGATTGAAGAGCGGCGAGACGGACTTGTGCACTTCCGAGTTGATGAATGCGAGCCACTCGACCAGCCGGTATCGCTCAAGCGTGCCGGCGGGCGGCGCGAGCTTCGATTCGGGCTTGCGGTCCGCGATGTACTGGAGCACGGCGACGTTCTCCGTGAGCACCTCGCCGTCATCCAGCCGGAGCGCGGGGACGTAGCCCTTCGGGTTGACGGCATTGTAGTCCTCGCCGTCGGGCGTCTTCTTCGTGGCGCGATCCACGCTCACGGCTTCGAAGTTGAGACCCGTCTCGCACAGCGAGATGTAGGAGGCGAGCGAGCAGGCGCCCTTCAGGTAATAGAGTTTCATGTGGCTCTCCGCGGAGGGTTCGGAATCGCTGGGGGCCGCAATGCTAGCGACCTCACGTTCATTCGCAAGCTCGTACGCAAGCGCAGTCTGCGCTCCGGTTCGGAACGCGCTGCGATCAAATCTGCACGAATGCAGCAGATATGTGAGGCGCGCCGGCGGCGCCGAGCCCCTACGATTTGTGGCGCTGGAAGTTCGCCCATAGACTCGCGCAATCCAGGGGATTTATGAGTTACGCCGTGGAAGACTGGTCGCGACTGCACCGGATCACCGTCGACGAGTATTACCGGATGGCGGAAGTCGGTCTGCTGTCCCCCAAAGCGCGTGTCGAGCTGATCGAAGGAGTGATCGTCGACATGGCACCCATCGGAGAGTTGCACGCCGTCGTCGTGGACCGGCTTGCGCGCGTGTTCTTCAAAATCCCGGAGGACAAGGTAATCGTGCGTGTCCAGGGGCCGGTACGGCTCAACAGCTACAACGAGCCTGAGCCGGACTTCGCGATACTCAAGCCGCATGCACAGGAGTACCGGCGCGGCCATCCATCTGGTACAGACACGTTGCTTGCCGTTGAAGTGAGCGACACCACACTTCGCTTCGACCTGCGCACGAAGATGCCACTCTACGCCCGGCACGGGGTTGCCGAGGTATGGGTGGCGGACGTGAATCGAGGCGGGATTCACGTCTGCCGACGCCGCACGGACATCGGCTATTCCGACATCGAATTCGTCGAGGAACCAGGCCGGCTGCCGATCGCTGCGCTCGAAGGCGTATCCGTCGACCTCACCGGCCTCTTCAGATTCGACTGAGCGCTAGGACGCGATCCGGATGACGATCTTCCCGAGGAACTCGCCCGACTCCATCAGCTTGTACGCCGAGGCGCCGTCCTTGAACTCGACGACCTTGTCGATCACCGGCTTGATCCGGTGCTTCTCGATGAAGGCGTTCATCGCTTCGAAGTTCTCGCGGGAGCCGACATAGATGCCGCTCACGGTGATGTTCGCACCCATGAGCGCTGGCGCGGGGATCTGGCCGCCGAAGCCGCCCAGCCCGCCGATGAGCGCGATGTGTCCGCCCGGGCCAAGCGTGGCGAGCGCCTTCTGCAGAGTGTCCTTCCCGCCGACTTCGAGTACGTGCTGAACCCCGGCGCCGCCGGTGACGGGCCGTACCGCCTTCTCCCAATCCGGATTCGTCCGGTAGTTCACTCCGCCAATTGCCCCGAGCGTCTTCGCACGAGCGAGCTTCTCATCGCTTGAGCTCGTGATGATCGGCTTGGCGCCCGCGGCAGCGGCGAACTGCAGCCCGAAAATCGAGACGCCGCCCGTGCCTTCGAGCAGCACGTAGTCGCCGGCCTGCAGTCGGCCCCGCGTGAACAACCCATTGAATGCAGTGACAGCGGCGCACGGCAGCGTCGCGGCCTCTTCGAAAGACAGGCTGGCGGGCATCGCCACGACGCTCTCTTCGCTGATCGTGACATATTCGGACAGCACGCCGTCGACTGCGCCGCCCAGCGACACCTCCGTCGCGTTGCCGGTGGGACGACCCTTTATCCAGTTCGGGAAGAAGATCGGCGTGACCTTGTCGCCCACCTTGAAGCGGGACGTGCCCGATCCCACCGCAGCCACCACGCCCGCGCCGTCCGAGAGGGGCACTACAGCGGCTCGCGGCGGCATCGGATACTGCCCGGCCATCACGAAGACGTCGCGTCGGTTCAGCGACGCTGCGTGCATGCGGATCAGCACCTCGTTCGCGCCCGGCGTGCGCACTGGCGCTTCCCCCAGCTGCAGCTTGTATGCGTTGCCGTCCCGGATGAGCTGCCACTGCTTCTGCGTCGTTGGAATCTGCACGATCTCTCCCGAATTCGGGCGCCCCTGCGCTGAGGCATACCCTGCTACTACCGTCGCTGCGACAAGCGACCCCATCTCGCGGCGCGTCAGCCGCCTGGTTCTCGTTCTCATGGTGACTTTCGAGACCGCCCCGGAGGGCGCGATCTTACCGCCGGCCGCGTGATGTTGCGCCGCCCTGCGCTGCTACAATCCGCGCCCCCAAGCGAAGCGGCGGGCCTGTAGCACAGCGGTTAGTGCAGGGGACTCATAATCCCTTGGTCCTGGGTTCGAATCCCAGCGGGCCCACCATTCCACCCGCCTACCTCCGACCTTCCTCCGATCCCCACTCGAGCACTTCGAGCGCGCGCTGGCTGGAAAACCAGTCACCGAAGTCATGGCTCGCCCCTTACCGAAGTGAGTCTCCGCTGGAGTGTGGGCAAGGGTGTGGATTGCGAACAACACCGTCCCCGCGGAGTGCCGGTCATTGGCTTGTATTTCCTGCTCGTAAAGCGTCTTCGGCATCTTGTCCCCGCCCGCTGAGCTTGTATCCTCGAAGCCAACGCTGATTTCGGTCACAAGGAATCGCGCAGGGAGATGCCTCTCACGAGTCACAAGCGTGAAGGCATACGAGAACGAAAAAGCCAACGCAAAGTTGCAGGAGACCCTATGTCAGTATCCAACGCCGTCCGGCGTGCTCTTGCTTTCACGCCGATCAGAATCGCAGCCGTGGCAATCGGGTGCCCGATGCTGCTCGTGTCCCCAGGCGCTTACTCACAGTCATCCTCCGAAGATCCGACCGCGGATCTGAAAGAGGTCGTCGTCGTCGGATCGCGTATTCGTCGCGACACGTTCAATTCTCCATCGCCGATCCAGATCACCACTCGCGAAGAGACGACACTGGCGGGCTTCCAGTCGATGACGGACGCCCTGCAAAGCACCGCGATCACCAACGGCGCGGCGCAGATCAACAACGCGTTCGGTGGTTTCGTCACCGATGGTGGTCCAGGCGCGAACACGCTTTCGCTGCGTAACCTCGGTGCAGGGCGAACGCTCGTGCTGATCAACGGCAGGCGCATCGCGCCCGCGGGCACGCGCGGCGCCGTGGGTTCTGCCGACCTCAACGTGCTGCCGAACTCGATCATCGACCGCGTCGAAATCCTGCGCGACGGCGCGTCCTCCATCTACGGTTCCGACGCCATCGGTGGTGTCGTGAACGTCGTTACGCTGGAGAACATCAGAGGCCTCACTCTCGAGGCGAGCCTCAACCAGCCGACGCGGGAAGGTGCGCGGCAGTCGCGCGCTTCCGCTGTGTACGGCATGGCAGGCGAGCGTTGGGAGTTCGCAGGATCGCTCGACTTCTACGATCGAACCGAATCCACGCTGCGCGATCGCGCGTGGACCCGTTGCAACGTCGACGGCCTTGTCGATCCGGTCACCGGCGCATCCAGGGATTTCATCGACCCGATGACCGGCCAGCCGAAGTGCTATCCCATCACCGGCACGGGTTCGAACGGAGTCACGATCAACACGATCGGAACGCAGAACATCACGCAGGCCAACCTCGCGAGCCTCGGCCTGAGTGGCACCCTCGCAGTTGCGCCCGGCTCGGCGGGCACGACGTTCAACCGCTTCCGGCCGAATGCTTCGGTCACCTCCGGCGTCGTCGGTTTCGAAGGCGTCGGTGGCGGCACGAACAACCTGAACGTCCGCGACACATTCGAAGATCGCATACTGAACCGGTCGCTGATCTCGCCTGCGCGCATCTACACCGCGTTCGGCCAGGGCACGTTCGATCTGGAGGCGATGGGTGACGGCCAGATCTACTTCGAGCTGCTCGCGAATCGCCGCGAATCGCAGCAGACGGGCTATCGCCAGCTCAGCATGGATTACCGGCAGGGCAGCCCGGTCATTCCACAGAATCTGCAATTCAGCCTGTTCGCTCCGGACCAGGGTACGAGCGGAGGAGAGAACGTCGGCGTTCGGGCCTTCATCGGCTTCGGCAACGACCACAGCGAGCAGATCGTCAACTTCTACAAGCCGATGGTCGGCGTTCGCGGCAACCTGTCGTTCCTGTCGGACTGGAGATACGACGCGGGTCTCAGCTATTCGAAGAGCGATGCGAAGTATCGGCAGCAGTCGTTCCTGACTGACAAGGTCACCTTCGCGAGCGACGTGGTGGCCGCGCCTGCCGGCACGGACGCGTCCCTCGTGCGTAACGGCCTCACCTGCCGCGTGAACGTCACGAATCCCGGCGAACGCTGCGTTCCGTTCCCGATGCTCGACGCAGAGGTGATCGGCGGCAACCTGCCGCAGGATTTCAAGGACTACATCTTCCGTGGGGTCGAAGGAAACACGGAATTCGAGGAGTCGCTGGTCACGGCGTACTTCGACGGTCCGCTCTTCGAGCTGCCCGCAGGCAAGGTGAGCGGCGTGCTGGGCATGGAGTATCGTCGTCAGGAGATCGACGACACGCCGGACATCAACAGCATCAACGGCAACCTGTACAACCTCACGAGTGCGACACCGACGCGGGGCAAGGACAACGTCAAGGAGGCGTTTACGGAAATCGACATTCCGCTCCTCCGCGACAAGCCGGGCGCTTACCGCTTCTCGGTGACAGGCTCGTATCGCTACACGGACTACGACTCGTACGGGGACGACACGACGTACAAGTACGGCTTCGTGTTCGGCCCGACGGACTGGTTCACGATCCGCGGCTCGCGCGGCACGTCGTATCGCGCTCCGGCGCTGTACGAGCAGTACCAGGGCGCGACCAGCGGCTTCCTGAGCCAGGCGAACGACCCCTGCAACAACTACGGCGCGGCGAACGTGAATCCCACTCGCAAGGCGAACTGCGCCGCGGAGCTGCCGGGCAATCCCAACTTCGTGCAGACGAGCAGCATCCGTTCCCTCAGCGAGGGCGGTGCCGCGGCCGGTCTCTTCGCGGAGACGTCGGAAAACAAGACCATCGGTTTCGTCTTCCGGCCGCCGGTGGAGAACCTTGGCCTGCAGGTTGCGTTGGACTATTTCAGCATCGAGATCGAGAACGGTGTCGATCAGCCGGGCTCGCTGAACGTCCTCGCGCGCTGCTACGACGATCCGGATTTCCGCGCAGGAGGCGGCTTCTGCCGGCTTACGTCGCGTAATCCGGTGACCAATGCGATCACGGTGTCCAACGCGTACACGAACATCGCGACGCAGATCGCACGGGGCTTCGACTACACGGTGCGCTGGGAAAAGCCGCTCGGTCCGGGCCGGATCCGTTTCAACACAGCGTTGACCCGCTACACGTCGCAGGCGAATAAGCTGTTCGCGGACGATCCGCTGGATGAGCTCAACGGCACCATCGGTGCGCCGAAGTGGGCTGGTACCGGCGACGTCACGTACCGCTGGCGTGAGTGGCAGGTGCAGTGGGGCGTGGACTGGCTCGGCAGCATGAACAGCTACGGGTACCTCGAGGTGAACCACGAAACGTCGGCGTTCGACTTCGACGTTCCGGATTACGTGGAACATCGCATGGCGGTTCGCTACGTCAAAGGGCCACTGGAGATCACCGGCGGTGTCCGGAATCTCTTCGACAAGGAGCCCGAGACCATCTCGCAGGGCTTCTACAACCGCGTAGGCAACGGGCCGCTGTACAGCGGCTACGACTACATCGGTCGCAGGGCGTACCTGTCGGCTGCCTGGCAGTTCTAGGACGAGAGCGTGAGGGCCGGGCCGCAAGCGATGCGGCCCGGCCCAGTCTCCCGCACGGAGGCGCCCGGCCCGTTTTTCTTTTATCGTGGGCGTCTCCTGGCCTGAGGCCCCGGTCTTGATTCTCTCTTCGACAGCACTGAGTGACGGCGAGCTCACGCTGCGTCCCCTCGAACACGCGGATCGGGACGCGATGTACGAGGCGGTGCTCGAATCCATCGCGCAGGTGAGCCCGTGGCTCCCCTGGTGCCACGAGGGCTACGTGCCCTCGGAGTCGGAAGCCTTCATCGAGTCGAGCATCACCGCGTGGGCGCAGCAGGCGCACTTTCCGTTCGGCGTCTTCGAAACGCAGAGCGGCCGCTATCTCGGCGGCATCGGCGTAAGGCCCATCGACCGCACGAACCGGATGTGCGCGATCGGCTACTGGATCCGCACGAGCGCGACGGGGCGGGGCATCGCCTCGAGGGGAGTGCGCATCGCCGCGCGGTTCGCTTTCGACTCGTTGCAGTTCACACGCATCGAGATCGTCGCGCGGCCCGAGAACGGGCCGAGCCGGCGAGTGGCGGAGAAGGTTGGAGCGCGGTTCGAGACGATCGCGCGCAATCGCATCGTCCAGCACGGACGCGCATACGATGCCGCGCTGTACTCGCTGATCCCGTCAGATCTGGTCGGCTGAACGTCAGACGAGCGCGGCGGACACCCGCGTGAAGATGTTCCGCACGAGGGCCGTGGCGCCGGCCACCGAGCCTTCACGAATCCGCTGCAACAACGACTCATGCAGCTGGATGATCGGCGTGAAGTCCTCGCCCTTGCGCGCAATGCGTTCCACGGCGATGCGCCCGCGCACGTCCCAGTGCAGCGAATCCCACACCGAAACGAAGGCGCGGTTGCGGCTCGCAACTATCAGGTGCCGATGGAACCGGAGTGCCTCGGTGATGTAGCCCTCGGAATCGCTGCGCGCGTTCGCTTCCGTCATCTCGCGCAGGCACTTGTCGAGCTCCGCGAGCACCTCGGCGGAACAGGGCAGGGCGAGCTCCACCGCGCGCACTTCGAGGGTGGCGCGCAACTCGTAGGATTCGCGCATCTCCTCGAAATCCGCGCCGCGCACGCGCGTGCCGCGATACCGCTCGCTCGTGACGAGTCCGGAGCCTTCGAGCTCGCGTAACGCTTCGCGGATGGGAGCCTGGCTCACGTTGAATTCGCGCGCGAGGCTCAGCTCCTTGAGCTGCGTTCCCGCCGCGTAAGTACCGTCGAGAATGCGCGCGACGAGAACGTCGCGGATGTGGTCGCGCATGCACGTGCGCTTCATTGTGGGCTCCGCCGCGGCAAGCTTTGCGCCGTGAGCTTTCATCGCGAGATCCACTGCCTCCGACCACTTCTTCTGCCGGGCGCCCGGGTGTTCCCGGGTCTGCCCGCCCCCAGAAGGCGGGAATGATACGCGTATCGCCATACGGACGGTTACTGCGGGCTGTCGGCGCCGCTCATGTGCTTGATCAGCGGGGCCACTTCGTCGGCGTCCGCCGTGTCCTTCGAGGATTTCGGGACCGTGAAGTTGAGCTGCTGGAGGTCGCGCTCGGGCTCCCGGATCATCTTGGCCCGCACGATCTGGGCGAAGTAGATGCGGCCCTCCTCGGCCGTGCGCTCGCCCTTCACGATGTCGTCCGCGACGTTGATCGCGAGGAAGTTCAGCTCCTCGCTGTCGGAAAACGACGCGAGCTCCCCGCGCGCGAGGTTGGGTACGAGGCTGCGGTTGAAGGCCGCAAGCTCCGCCAGCTTTTCCACCGGCACTTTGTACAGCACCGCCTGCTCAAGGATGTTCCGATGGGGCGAGGCGAAGTTGTGCTGGACGCCTTCCTTGTACAGCGTCGTCCGCGCCCACTGGCCGTTGTTCAGCCACGTCACCTGGCGCGGTGTCGTTTCCGCGGGCTGTCCGTATTTCGTGAAGAGCTGCGCTCCCAGACGCCGAGTGGTATCCGGCCAGCCGGCCAGCGCCTTCTGCGACCACGCAAGTGCCTCAGAGCTTGGTACGAGCTGCGCCGTCTGTGTGACCGGAGGCGGAAGAGGCACGCTCCTCACTTCGGCCTGCGCGTGCACCTGAAGCGACACACCGGCGGCCAGGGCGGCGGCGGTCGCGAGGATCGGCGAAGTTCGCTTCGGCATCGTCATCGGCATCAGATCTCCTGGCCGTAGTCCCCGTCCGGGTGATCTACGGAACCCAGTTTCCAGTATCCGCGGGTGGTCAGGTGCTCACGACTGAAGGTTCTGTCCGTCAGCAGGTGCGTGCGGATGCGCCTCATGGCGCCGGCTTCGCACGCGACGTAGACCCGGCCGCTTCCCGGCGGCATCTGGAAGCTGCGAACGCTTGCCTCGAGGGGGACGCCGGCTTGCTTCGCGTCTTCCCCCCGGTGGAGCCAGTGGATCGTCGTGTTGGGACGCGCCGGCATCGAGACTTCGTCCTCGGGGCCCACGACTTCGATGAACGCCGCGGCGCTGGCCGAAGGAGGCAGTGCTTCGAGGATCGTCGCGATCGCCGGGATCGCGGTGTCGTCCCCCACGAGCAGGAACCAGTCGGCGGTGGGATCCACGACGTAGTTGCGGCCGGGGCCGGCGATCGTGATCGTCTGGCCGGCGGCGGCCTGCGAAGCCCAGGTGGACGCGGGGCCTTCGCCGTGGAGGATGAAATCGACGTCCAGCTCGCCGGTGGCGCGATCGAACCGGCGAGGGGTGTAGGTGCGCATCGGCGGCCTTTCGGCCGGCGCCGCCGCCGGGGCGGTCCCGTCGGTGGGGGCGGGTGCGCCGAAGATCAGCTTGATGTGCGCGGCCGGTCCGTTCCACGCGAAATCCGCAAGCTCCGGGCCGGTGAAGGTCACTCGCACCATACGGGGGGTGAGGTGTTCCACCCGCTTTACGGTGGCGGGATAGCGGGGCTTACGGGGTTTGGCAGGGGGTGCGGCAGCCGTCATCCGGGTCTCCGGGGCGATAGGGCCGGCGAGCATGCAGCACGGCCGTATCCGGTTCCAGCAAGACTGCTGCCGGATCGCGGGCCCGGTTCACATCGCGGAAGGGGTGGGCTATGCCGAAGGGGTCGGCTACTTCGCCTGCGGAACGGGGAGGAAGATGCGCCACGCCTGCGTGGGATGCCGGATGGCCCAGGGCAGCGACGCAATGCCGCCCGGCACATACACCTCCGGCCGTGCGGCCTCGACGCGGACCTGCTGCTCTTGCTCGCGCTCGCGGATCGCCCACTCGTCCTCCACCCGCTCGCGAAGCTCGGCTTCGGACACGAGAGTGCGGATGTCCGGCGCACGCAGGTCGAGCGTCTTCGGGGCGCTGGACGACGCTCCCGGCGTGGCCGAGGCGGCTCTGAAGCACTGCAGGCTGACGCTCAGGCAGACGACCTTGTAGGAGGTGCTGGTGGAGCCGGCCACCTGCGACAGCTCCGCACCTGGGGCTGCCGCGGCGGTGCTGTTCTGGGCGAGGAGTGGCGAAGAGGGCGGAGCTTGCGCGGCGGGTTCTGCCCCGGCCACATCTGCAGCGGCGGTCGTGGCGAGCGCGCCTAGAGCGAAAACAGCAGCAGGGAAGCCGGCAATCACACGCTTCATGTGGCAACTCGTCTCGACCCTTCGCCCCGAGGCTACGCGCAAGGTAGAAGTCCGGCAACCGGGCAGGGTTCCTGATGGAATCACTGTGCATCCGAAGAGGAGCGAGCTTCGCCACCGGCCTTCGGCGTGATCCGGGCGGTGGGCCCGTGTGCTTCAATTCCCATCCATGAGCACATTCCTGCTGATTCACGGCGCGTGGCACGGCGCGTGGTGTTGGCACAAGGTCGTGCCGCGACTCGAAAAGCGTGGCCACACCGTCCTCGCGCCGGACCTTCCGGCGATGGGAATCGACCGGACAGCTGCGAACCGAGTGTCGCTCGCCAGCTGGCGGGACTTCGTCTGCGGCATCGTCGACAGCGCGCCCGAGCCCGTCGTGCTGGTGGGACACAGCCGCGGCGGCATCGTCATCAGCGAAGTGGCGGAGCATCGGCCTGAGCGAGTTCGCGCGCTCGTCTACGTCACTGCGTTTTTGCTGAAGGACGGCCAGTGCCTTTTCGACCTTGCTGCCAGCGACCCGCAGTCACTCGCTCCTGCCAGCATGGTGATGTCCGCCGACAAAAGCACATCGACCTTGCGTGCTGAATCGTTGCGTGATCTCTTCTACGGCGAGTGCTCCGACGAGGACTTCGCGCTTGCGCGCCTGTGTCTGAAGCCGGAGCCCACACTGCCTCTGGCCACACCCATTCACGTCACCGCCGAGCGATACGGGTCCGTGCCGCGCGTGTATATCGAATGTCATCGCGATCGGGCGGTGACGCCTCGCATGCAGCGGGACATGCAGGCGGCGTCCCCGTGCGATCAGGTGCTCTCGCTCGACACGGATCATTCGCCGTTCTTCTCGCGGCCGGACGAGCTCGCGCGCATGCTCGACGGGCTCGCCATTCCAGCTCGATCTCCGCGTTAAAGCACCGGCAAAGAAAAACCCCCGCGAGGCTCGCGCCGCGCGGGGGTTCTTGCTGGCCTTCAGGCCGGAGCCGGAAGTCTCGCGGCTCAGTCGTCCATCAGGAAGCTGCGGAGCTGCTCGCTGCGGCTCGGATGACGCAGCTTGCGCAGGGCCTTGGCTTCGATCTGGCGGATGCGCTCGCGCGTGACGTCGAACTGCTTGCCGACTTCCTCGAGCGTGTGGTCCGTGTTCATGTCGATGCCGAAGCGCATGCGCAGGACCTTGGCTTCCCGCGGCGTCAGTTGCGCAAGGACCGCATGAGTGGTCTCGCGCAGCGACTCCATGGTGGCCTGGTCGATCGGGGACGCGACGGACGTGTCCTCGATGAAGTCCCCAAGGTGCGAGTCCTCGTCGTCGCCGATCGGAGTCTCCATCGAGATGGGCTCCTTCGCGATCTTGAGAACCTTGCGCACCTTGTCTTCGGGCATCTCCATGCGCACGGCCAGCTCTTCCGGCGTCGGCTCGCGACCCATCTCCTGCAGCATCTGCCGCGAGATGCGGTTCAGCTTGTTGATGGTCTCGATCATGTGCACCGGAATGCGGATGGTGCGCGCCTGGTCCGCGATGGAACGCGTGATGGCCTGGCGAATCCACCACGTCGCGTACGTGGAGAATTTGTAGCCGCGGCGATACTCGAACTTGTCCACGGCCTTCATGAGGCCGATGTTGCCTTCCTGGATGAGGTCCAGGAACTGAAGTCCGCGGTTCGTGTACTTCTTCGCGATGGAGATCACGAGGCGCAGGTTCGCCTCCACCATCTCCTTCTTCGCGCGACGCGCCTTCGCCTCGCCGATCGACACCTCGCGGTTCACTTCCTTGATGTCGTTGATCGACAGGTGATACTGCTGCTCGATCTGCTCGAGCTTCTTCTGGCGACGCTCGATCTCGTCCTTGAACTTCACCAGCAGCGGCGAGTACTTCTTGCCCGCCTTCTGGTGCTTCTGCAGCCACTTCGGGCTCGTCTCGTTCTTCGGGAACGTGGCGATGAAGTCCTTGCGCGGCATGCCGGCGTCGCGCACGGCGATGATCATGATCTCCTTCTCGAGCTGGCGGATTTCCGCCACGTGCGTGCGAAGGTTCAGGATCAGCGCGTCGAACATGCGCGGCGAGAGCTTGAGCTCCATCATCTCCGCCGAAAGCTTCTTGCGTGCTTTCAGCGTCTTCGGGTCCTTCGCCCCGAACTTCTCGATGTGCTGGAGGACGCTCTGGTAGCCCTTCTGGATCGACGCGAAGCGGCGCGCGGCCTCTTCCGGATCCGGGCCGGTGTCGATGGCCTCCTCGCCCTCTTCACTCTCTTCGCCTTCCTCGCTCTCGTCCTCGTTCGACTCGGCCGCGTCCGCGAGATCCATCTTCGTGGGGTTCTGCGGCTGGGCGATGACGTCGGGGGCGTTCGGATCGATGAAGCCGACGATGATGTCCACGAGGCGCGCCTGCCCGGCCTTCGCCGGCTCGTACGCCTTCAGCAGGAAATCGTAAGTGGGCGGGTACATCGAGAGCGCGGTGCGCACGGCATCGAGGCCTTCCTCGATGCGCTTCGCGATGCGGATTTCGCCTTCGCGCGTGAGCAGCTCCACCGTGCCCATCTCGCGCATGTACATGCGCACGGGGTCCGTGGTGCGACCCAACTCCGCGTCCAGCGCGGCAAGGGCGGCAGCGGCTTCCTCGATGGCTTCCTCATCCGCCGGCGCTGAGGGCTCGGCGGCCAGCAACGACTCGCTGTCCGGTGCCTTTTCGTACACCGGAATGCCCATGTCGTTGATGGTGTTGACGATGTCCTCGATCTGCTCCGGATCGACGATCTCGCTCGGCAGGTGATCGTTCACCTGCGCGTAAGTCAGGTACCCCTGCTCCTTGCCGCGCGCGATCAGCAGCTTCAGCTGCGACTGACGGTCCTCCGTCATGGGCGGGCGGGATACTGCAGCGACGGGCTTCTTGTCCTTGTCCGCCGCCGCGCCCTTTGCAGGAGCAGCGTTGTTTGCAGCGGAATGAGCCTTGTCCGCCGCAGCCGGAGCTGCGTGCGCGGCATGGCTCTTCGCATCCGCATGCGTCTCGGCGTGCTTGGCCGAGCTCTGTGCAGCCGCGTGAGCGCCGGCTACGGGTTTCTTGGCCGCGGCTACTGCAGCGGGCTTCGCATCTTTCTCGCGCGCAGGAGCGGCTGCCTTCTTCGGCGCGCTGGCCGCCTTGGCAGGTTTCTTTGCGGGAGTCGGGTGTTTCTTGGTCGAGGTCGAGGGCTTTGTTGGCTTACGTGCTGTCATGGCGAAGCGGGCGAAGGCTGCATTCGAATCCCCCTATTTGAACCCGGCAGGAACCAACTCAAGGGGCGCCGAAGAAAAGCGCGCAATTCTATGGGACGCGCGCGAAAGTACCAAGCCCGCCGTTCAGGCTGGCGGGCCACCTCCAGGGCGGCCGCCGGGAGATCGGGTGGCGAGCCGTTTAAATTCAAGGAGTTCCGAGGGCTCCAAGGCATCCATCCCGTAGGTCGAAGCCTTGGTCTTCAGGGCTTCGAACAGTTTCTCGTCGGCCAGTTCCCCGAGTTTGCGGATGGCGCCCTTGAGCTCGACCGCGGCAGCCGCGGCATCGCCGATGACGTCGTCCGGCTTCTGAAGAAGACGTACGAGAGACTCCTGTTCCGGGCGTCCTTCCCATCTCTGGACGATCTGGCCGGCCGACTGCGCCGGTTCCGCCCGCAGGTTGTCGAGCAGCGCCCGGAGAAGCTCCACCCCGGCCTCGGACACTCGATCCAGGCTTGAGCGCTCCGCGTCACTCACCGACTGCGCGATGGATGGAAATCGAAGCAGGGCGTTCACGGCCTGCCGCATGAGCGTGCCGCGGCCGCCACTCGTGCGAGCGCGATTCGGCGCCAGCGGCCTTGCAGGCTCTCCGGTGGAGCCTTGCGCGCTTTGTGACGCTCGTTCGGGGTTCAGTGCGCCGGCCGCGCCAGGCTTGCCGCCGCCGGTCCAAAGCGCTTCGAGACGCTCGGGAGAGAGCTTGATGGCTTCCGCCACGCGCCCCAGCAGCAGCTCGCGGTACACGCCGGGCTGCAGCTTCGCGACGAGCGGGCGCGCAGCCTCGGCGAAACGCGCTCGTCCGTCCGCATGGGAAAGATCCACTTCGTCCGAAAGCGCGCGCACGAAGTACTCAGAGAGCGGCTCGGCGCGCGCGAGGCGTGCCTCGAACTTCTCCCGGCCTTCTTCGCCGACGAGCGAGTCCGGATCGTGACCTTCGGGCAGGAAGAGGAAGCGCATCTCGCGGCCCTCCCGCGCCTCTGGCAGGGCGTGCTGGAGGGCGCGCCAAGCGGCTCCACGTCCTGCGCGATCGCCATCGAACGCAAATACGACTTCGCTCACGAGGCGAAACACTCGCTTGAGGTGCTCCGGCGTCGTGGCCGTGCCGAGCGTGGCGACGGCGTAGGTGATGCCGGCCTGATGGAGGCGCACCGTGTCCATGTAGCCTTCAACGATGACGAGCCGCTTGAGGGGTGCTCGCGATTGCCGCGTTTCCCACAGGCCGTAAAGCTCGCGCCCCTTGTGGAAGAGCGTGGTTTCGGGCGAGTTGAGGTACTTCGGCTCGCCCTGGTCGATGATGCGGCCACCGAAAGCGATGACACGGCCGCGCGCGTCGCGGATCGGGAACATGAGCCGGTCGCGGAACCGGTCGTAGTGCCGCTCGCCGTCGCGGACCTGTCCGCGCTCGCGCTCGATGATGAGACCCAGCTCGGAGAGTTGCTGGCGCGCGGCGTCGTTTCCGCCGAACCGTCGCAGCAGGTCGTTCCAGGAGTTGGGGGCGTATCCAATGCCGAACTTCTCGATGGTCTCCCGGGTGAGACCGCGCTTCACGGTCGCGTATTGCCTCACGCGCTCGTCGCGCGCGAGGTTGTCGGCGTAGTAGCGGGCGACCTTCGCCATGAGGTCGTAGGCGCCGTCGTCCACGCGCTTCGCCGCGTTGTCCACGCCGCCTTCGCGCGGGACCTCCAGGCCGAGCCGTCCTGCGAGATCTTCGATCGCCTCGGGGAACGACATCCTGTCGTATTCCATGAGGAAGCCAATCACCGTGCCGTGCTTTCCGCACCCGAAGCAGTGGAAGAACTGCTTCTCCGGGCTCACCCAGAACGAAGGCGTCTTTTCCCCATGGAACGGGCAGCAGGCCTTGTATTCCCGCCCCGACTTCTTGAGCGGCACGCGCGTGCCGATGATCTCCGCGATATCGGCTCGCGCGATCAGCTCGTCGATGAAGGCTTGGGGAATGCGGCCCATCAGGTTCGCAAGTCTAGTCCCACGGATACGCTTGTGAGCCGCCCGGCGATCGAGGAGCTCTCTTCTTCAGCTCAGCGCAGTACGGCCATGACGATCGCTGCGCCGAGCCCCAGCGCGATCAGCGCACCGCCGATCGCGAACCGCACCCTCTTGGCCCTGTAGGCCCTGAGCCCTTCGGGGTCGATGTACCCGCGATTGCGGTCCATCCGGAGCACGCCGGCGCTGCGCAGGCGCTCCAGGGTGTCCCGCTCGACTTCACTTAACCCAGCGAGCGAGACGATGCTCGCCGCATCGGCCGACCGAAGCTGCCGCAGCTTGCGGATCATCCTCCGCTCGCTCTCCAGCCTCTTGGCGATTGCGATACAGGTAAGCGCTACGAGAACGAGCAGCGCCGCGGTGGCGAACCCGCGCCCGGCCAGCACGGATCAGGCGCCGCCGAGCTTCTGCTTGATGCGGGCGCCGACGGCGGCCATGTCCGCACGGCCCGCGGCCTTGCCCTTCACCACGCCCATGACCTTGCCCATGTCCTTGATGGTCGTGGCGCCGGTCGAGGCGATGGCTTCGGCGATGAGGGCGTCGAGCTCTGCTTCGGACAGCTGCTCCGGCAGATAAGACTGGATGACGGCGAGCTCCGCGGCCTCCTTGGCCACGAGATCGGAGCGACCGCCGCTCTCGAACTGCGCGATCGACTCCTTGCGCTGCTTCGCGAGCTTTTCGAGCACGGCGAGCATGCGCGCGTCGTCGAGCGTGATCCGCTCGTCGACTTCGATCTGCTTCACGGCGGCGAGCACGAGGCGGATCGTCGCGAGCCGGTCTTTCTCACCGGCGCGCATCGCGGCCTTCATGTCTTCGGTAATGCGTTCCTTGAGCGTCATATGCGTGGATTCGCCTGGAAAATGGGACTTTGCGCAGGGGGCGCCGCCCGGAACGTCGGCAGCTCGCGCGGTCCGTGCAGTGCCCCGGCCGCGCGGCTCACGAAAGAAGGGAATCAGCGCGGGGCGCGCATTCCGTCGCGGGAGACGCGCTTCATGTGGCGCTTGATCGCGGCGGCCTTCTTGCGCTTCCGCTCCTGAGTGGGCTTTTCGTAGAATTCGCGCCGACGCAGCTCGGTGAGAATGCCCGCCTTTTCACAGGCGCGCTTGAAACGCCGCAGGGCGGCATCGAAATATTCGTTCTCGCGAACACGAACGCTCGGCATCCGAAACCTCAAACTTTCGTCTGGCTACGAAAGGGTCTGAATTTAAAGGGACCTGACGGGCCACCCGAGGGGGCGAACCGAGAGGGCTGCTTCCGACACAGGAACTTGGCGCTCTCACGCGCGGCTCCCCAATGCAGGAGCGCCGCGGTTTTGCGGGCCGGCGATTCTAAATGAGCCCCGACGCAAAAGGCAAAGGCCGTGCGCCGTGGGTTTCCGCAGACCCTTATGATGGGGCTGATGAGTAAACACCCTGGTGACAGCTCTGGGGCCTTCCAGCAAACCCTCTTGACACCCTGGTCCTAACCCTCTGGCCTTCCAGCAAGTTCATCCTCTGGCCTTCCAGCAAGTTCATCTTCCTCATGCGTGTCCTCGCAATCGAATCCTCCTGCGACGAAAGTGCCGTTGCCGTCCTGGACCGCCAGCGGGGGCTGCTCGCGCACGAGCTTTTCAGCCAGATCGACCTGCATCGCGTGTTTGGCGGCGTGGTGCCGGAGCTCGCTTCGCGGGATCACGTGCGGCGGTTGCTGCCGCTGGTCCGGACCGCCCTGGAGAAGGCCGGGACCCGGCCGGGCGAGCTGGACGGGGTCGCATACACGGCAGGCCCAGGTCTCATCGGCGCGTTGCTCACCGGCGCGGCGCTGGCGCGCAGCCTCGCTTACGCCTGGCGGAAGCCCGCCATCGGTGTCCATCACCTTGAGGGACATCTGCTCGCGCCGCTTCTGGAGCCGGAGCCGCCACCGTTCCCGCACGTGGCGCTGCTCGTGTCCGGAGGCCATACCCAGCTCATCGAAGTGCAGGGGATCGGCCGGTATCAGCCTCTGGGCGAAACGCGCGATGACGCGGCGGGCGAAGCGTTCGACAAGGCCGCGAAGCTTCTCGGCCTGCCGTACCCCGGAGGCCCGGAGCTCGCGCGGCTCGCGGCTGCCGGAAGGCCGGGCGTCGTGCGGCTGCCGCGGCCGATGCTCGATCGTCCCGGCCTCGAATTCAGCTTCTCCGGGCTCAAGACGGCGGTGCTTCAGGCCGTGCGGGATCAGGAGCTTACGGACCAGCGCAAGGCGGATATCGCCCGCGCCGCGCAGGAGGCCATCGTCGAGACGCTGGTCGCGAAGTCCCTCCGGGCGCTCGACCGGACGGGGCTCGACGCGCTCGTGGTGTCGGGCGGGGTGAGCGCCAACCGCTACCTGCGCGAGCGCATGGCTCAAGAGGCGGCGAAACAGGGCGCGCGGGTGTTCTACCCGCGGATCGAGTTCTGCACCGACAACGCGGCGATGATCGCCGTGGCGGGCCTCGCGCGGCTGGAAGCGGGGCAGGTGGAGGGGCTTGGGATCCAGGCCCATGCCCGCTGGCCGCTTTCCTCTCTGACCGCCGTAGGAGCGTAGCGGCGCGCTCGGGACGGGAGCGCCGCGAAAACCCACAGCTTCTGCCAGCAGGAACGCACCCGGGTGCCATCCGGAAAAAGCGCTGCAGGCCACTTTTCCCAATCCTCTAGAATGCACGCCCCTTCAGACAGCGCCGGCGGTCCGCCGGCCCAGGCATCGACAGTTTCATGACGAATTCAATCGCCGGCGACCGCATCTTCCTCCGGGGGCTGCAGGTCGAGTGCATCATCGGCTTCATCGAATGGGAAAGGCGCATCAAGCAGACGGTCGTCATCGACATCGAGCTGCCGGTGGATTGCGCGCGGGCGGCGGAGACCGACGAGGTGGCGAACACCGTCGACTACAAGAAAGTCGCCAAGCGCATCATCGCGTTCGTGGAGGGCTCCGAGTTCAAGCTCGTCGAAACCCTTGCGCACCGGATCGCGATGACCGTGCTCGAGGAGTTCGATCTCGCGTGGGTGAGGCTCTCGGTGAACAAGCCCGGCGCGATCCGCGGCTCGCGTGACGTGGGCGTTTCGATCCAGCGCACTCGCGCCGATCTGCCCGGATACCTCGCGAGCTGATCCGATGCCGCGTGTTTTCGTCGCTGTCGGCAGCAACGTCGAGCCGGAGCGGAATCTTGCGAAGGCGGCAGCGGAGCTCGCGCGGGAGTTTCCCGACGTCGAGTTCTCGCCGTGGTACCGGAACAAGGCGGTCGGTTTCGAGGGTGACGACTTCATCAACCTCGTCGTCGCCTTCAACACGGACCTGCCGGTTCACGATGTCGTTGCGAAGCTGCGCGAGATCGAAACGGCTTGCGGGCGGCCGCGCGAGGCGCCCAAGTGGGCGCCGCGATCGATGGATCTCGACATCCTGCTCTACGGAGACCTCGTGCACGAGGAGCCAGGACTGAAGCTGCCGCGCCCGGATTTGCTCAAGCGCCCGTTCATGCTCGGCCCGACAGCCGATCTGGCTCCGGACCTGCGCCATCCCACCGCCGGCGCCACCATTGGCGAGCTGTGGCAGCGCTTCGATCGCGCGTCACACACGATGACACGCGTGACGCCGAGCTTTACCAGCCCACGCTCCGACCCCCGTCCACCGCGAGAATCTGGCCAGTGACGTACGGCGCAGCCGTGCAGAAGAACACCACCGCGCGCGCCACATCTTCCGGCGAACCAGGCCGCTTGAGTTGTGTGCGCTCGATGATCTTCTTCTGCAGCGCCTGGTCCGCGCGCTGCTCCGGCCACATCACGGGCCCGGGCGCGACGGCGTTCACGCGCACGTGCGGCCCAAGCTCGCGCGCGAGCGACTTCGTGAGCATGATGAGCCCCGCTTTCGCCACGCTGTACGTGGTGTAGCGGCGGAGAGGGCGCATCCCGTGGATATCCGCGATGTTCAGGATGAGGCCGTGCGACAGGCGCAAGGCGGGCGCCGCCGCCTGGGAAAGGAACAGCGGGGCTTTGAGGTTCGTGCCGAGAAGGTCGGCCCAGTGGTCCTCCGTGATCTCTCCCACCTCGGTGGAATAGAACGTCGACGCGTTGTTGATGAGCACGTCGAGCTGGCCGAAGGTTTTCACCGTCGCCTCGACGAGATCGCCAAGGTGATCCGTGTCGAGAAGATCTCCTTGAACGACGGCGGCGGATCCTCCGCGCAGCGAGTTGAGCTCGCTCGCGAGCGCGCGCGCTTCGGCTTCGGACTTGCGGTAGTGGATCATCACGTTCGCGCCGGCAGCTTGCAGGGCACGCGCAATGCTCGCGCCGACGCGCCGTGCGGCACCTGTGATGAGCACCGCCTTGCCCTCAAGCGGAAGCTTGCCGCCACTTCCCGCGCTCACATGCCAGCCGCGCTCGCCCGAAACGCCGCTGCTGCCTGCGCTCATCGCGACGGAAGTGCTGCGCGAAGGCTTGCGAGCCGGTTTCTTCTGCGTCCGGCGCTTCGCTTTTCCGCGTGCTCGTTTGTCTTTGGCCGCCATGGGTCTCCTCGTCGAGGCGGGGGATTATGAACGCATCCGTCGCGCGCTCAATGCTTCCTGCGTTGTCGCCTGAAGAGGAGGCGCATTCGCGTGCCGTCGCCGATGCGATCCGCGCGCGCATCGAGGCCGCGGGCGGGTGGATTCCGTTCGACGAATTCATGGAGAGGGCGCTGTACGCGCCCGGGCTCGGGTACTACACGGCGGGTGGCAGGAAGATCGGGCAGGGCGGCGATTTCACGACCGCGCCCGAAGTGTCCGATCTCTTCAGCCGATGCGTGGCACGGCAGTGCGCGGAAGTGCTGGCGTCCGGCGGAGGCTCGATCCTTGAGCTCGGCGCAGGCACCGGGCGCATGGCAGCCGAGATTCTCACGACACTCGCTTCGCTCGGGGCCGCGCCCGAGCGCTACCTGATTCTCGAAGTGAGCGCGGATCTTCGCGAGCGGCAGGAGGCGCGCATCGCCGCGCTGCCGGCGGAGTTGCGGACGCGAGTCCAGTGGCTCGATGCGTTGCCGGCGCAACCGATCAGCGGCGTGATCCTGGCCAACGAAGTGCTGGACGCGTTGCCGTGCCAGCGCATCGTCATACGTGGCGGGGAGGTTCGTGCACTCGGTGTGGGGCTCGCTTCAGCCGCTGCTCCGGAAACGCATGGCGGGCTCGGCATCGCCGCTGACGGCGTTCGGCGCGACTTCCGGTTCGTCGAGCGAGAAGGCGCGGCCAGTGGCGCTGTTGTGTCAGCCTGGAAAGGCATCGCGCAGTCGTTGAGCTTCCCGCTTGAAGACGGCTACCGCACCGAGCTCTGCACTCGCATCGAGCCGTGGATCGCAAGCCTTGGCGACTGTCTCGAACGAGGCCTTGTGCTGTTATTCGATTACGGCCTGCCTCGCGCGCACTACTACCACCCCCAGCGAACGGACGGCACGCTCCGGTGCCACTTCAAGCAGCGCGCGCACGACGATCCGTTCATCAACGCGGGGGTTCAGGACATCACGGCGTGGGTGGACTTCACGCGAGTGGCCGAGGCCGCTGATGCTGCTCGACTCGAAGTGCGTGGGTTCGCGACGCAGGCGGCCTTCCTGCTCGGGCTCGGCATCGAAGGCATGGTGACGGACGTGCGCCTCGCTAGCGAAGCGCGTCAGCTCCTGATGCCGGGCGAGATGGGCGAAGCCTTCAAGGCGATGGCGCTAACGCGCAACCTCGACGCGAACCTCTCGGGCTTCTCCGTTCAGGACCTGCGGCACTCGCTGTAGCGTCGAGGCGCGGCCCGACTCACCGGGAAACGTGCTCCCAGTTCACCCAGCCGAAGAACGTGGCCAGCAGGATGATCCCGCCGAACACGATCCGGTACCACGCGAACACGGCGAACGAGTGGCGGCTCACGAAGCGGATGAGGAACCGGATGCTGAGCAGCGCGCTGATGAACGCGACGACGGAGCTGATGGCGAGCGGAGTGGCTTCCGCCGTGCTCATCTGATCCCGCACCTGCCACAGCTCGTAGACGGTGGCCGCGAGCAGCGCCGGAATGGCGATGAAGAACGAAAACTCCGTCGCCACGCGCCGGCTCATTCCGATGAAGAGCCCGCCGAGAATCGTCGCCGCCGAGCGGCTGGTGCCCGGGAAAAGCGCGAGCACCTGGAAGAGCCCGACCTTCAGCGCATCGAGCGGCTTGATTTCGTCGGTCGTTGCGATTCGCTCGACGTGCTTGCGTTTCTCGGCCCAGAGGATGAACACACCGCCCGCGACGAGCGCGCTGGCGACCGGCACGGGCGCGAAGAGCAACTCCTTGATCCGATCGCCGAACCGCCACGCCAGGAGGGCGAGCGGAACGAACGCGATGAGCAGGTTCGCGGCGAACCGCCGCGCGTCGGGTTCCTTGACGATGGAGACCGCGACCTTCCAGAGCTTCACCCGGTACTCCCAGCACACCGCGAGGATGGCGGCGCCCTGGATGATGATGAGCGCACGGTCCGCCTCGGGGCCCGAAAGTCCGAGAAACGACTCCGTGAGGATCAGGTGACCGGTGCTGGAGATGGGAAGGAATTCGGTAATGCCCTCGACCAGGCCGAGGATCAGCGCATCGAACCAGCTCATGCGGTAAACACTTTCGTCACAAAGACTCCCGTCCTTCCGCCGCCTTGCTGGCGGCCTTCATTGCAACAATGGCGTCGAGGCGCTTGCGGCGCAGACGATCGCCGATCGCCTGCCCGTTGAGCCCCTGACGTTCCTCCTCGCCCAGCGAGACCGCCGCGGCGGCGTTCCTGGCCTCGCGCAGGTAATCCGGCTGGGGATAATCACGATCCTCCAGCCCCAGGCGCCCGCGGGCATCGCACTCGCAGGCGAGCAGGAGTTCTTCGAAGCGATCCGGCCGGCGAAAGGCGTCCGTCTTTTCGAAGAGCTCAAGTATGGTCGAAGGCCTCAGGTCGCGCGCGCGATGCACGTGCGTGTGGAAGTTCGAGACCATTACGGCCAGGTCGCGAAACTCCTTCGGCACCCGCAGCCGCGAGCACAACACCTCGATCGCGGGCACGCCGGCCTGCTCGTGCCCATGGTGACTCGGCCACTTCTCGCGCGGCGTGAGCGCCTTCCCAAGATCGTGTGTCAGTACGGCGAAACGCGTCGCTGTAGATGCATCCCGGCGCGCGGCGAGCCGCAGCGCCATGAGCACATGCACGCCGGTGTCGATTTCGGGATGCCACTGCGCCGGCTGCGGCACGCCGAAGAGCGCGTCGACCTCCGGGAAGATCGGCTTGAGCGCGCCGCATTCGCGCAGCGTCTCGAAGAAGAGGTCCGGCCGCTGCTCGTCGAGCGCGCGTTCCGTTTCCTTCCAGACTCGCTCGGGCACCAGCGCATCCATCTCGCCCGCGGCGACGATTCGCTTCACGAGCTCGCGAGTTTCATCCGCCACTGTGAAGCCCATGTTGCCGAAGCGCGCCGCGAATCGTGCGAGGCGCAGGACACGGACCGGATCTTCGACGAAGGCTTCGGACACGTGCCGGAGCACGCGCGCTTCGAGATCCCGCCGCCCATGGAACGGATCGATGATCCGTCCGCTCGAATCCTCGGCGATCGCGTTGATCGTGAGATCGCGACGCCTCAAGTCTTCTTCGAGCGTCACGTCAGGACTGAACTGCGTGGTGAATCCCCGATATCCTGGCCCGACTTTGCGTTCCGTACGGGCAAGTGCGTATTCCTCGCGCGTCTGCGGATGCAGAAATACCGGGAACTCCTTGCCGACCTGGAGGTAGCCCTGCTTTTCCAGCTCTTCCGGCCGCGCGCCCACGACGACCCAGTCCCGCTCGCCGACCGGCAAGCCGAGCAGGCGATCCCGAACCGCGCCACCGACCAAGTACACTTGCATTCGCCCATGGTACCCGAGACTCACCGCAGTCTTCGTGCCGCCGTTGCACGAATCGTGCTCGTCCTCGTCGTCACGGCGATGCTCCCGGCTTGCGGCACGATGTACGTTGCGCAGGCGGCGCGTGGGCAATGGCAGGTGCTGCGCGCTCGTGAGCCGATCGACAAGCTCATCGCGAGCCAGGGCACGCCCGAGGATCTGAAGGCCAGGCTCACCGAAGTGCGCGCCGCCCGGGAGTTCGCCTCCCGCGAGCTGGGCCTTCCGGACAACGGGAGCTATCGGTCCTACGCCGACATCAAGCGGCGCTTCGTCGTCTGGAACGTGGTGGCCGCGCCAGAGTTTTCCGTGCACCCGCAGCGGTGGTGTTTCCCGATCGCGGGATGCGTGTCGTATCGCGGGTATTTCAACGAAGCGAAAGCCCGGAAATTCGCGGATCGCCTCGCGTCCGAGGGCTTCGACACGTTCGTCGGCGGCGTGCCCGCGTACTCGACGCTCGGCAAGTTCCAGGACCCCGTGCTCAACACCATGTTGGGATATGGCGACGACGAGCTCGCCGCGATCATCTTTCACGAGCTCGCGCATCAGGTCGTTTACGTGCCGGGCGACTCGGAGTTCAACGAAGCCTTCGCGACCTCGGTGGAGCAGGCGGGGCTGGAGCGATGGCTTCGACTCCGGGGCCGCGAGTCCGATCTCGGGCGCTTCAAGATGCGCCGTGCGCGGCAGGCGCAGGCCGTCGGGCTCTTCGCACGTGCGCGAACGAAGCTTGCGGATCTTTATGAGGAGAAGATTCCGCCGCAGGCGATGCGTGCGCGGAAGGGCGAGATCCTCGCTTCGCTCGATGGCGACTTGGCGGCTCTGGAGAAGAAGCTGGGTATTCGCTCGGCATATCGGGACCTGGCGCCGAACGGTCTCAACAACGCGATTCTCGCGTCGGTGGCCACTTACTACGACTGCGTGCCGGGCTTCGAACGCCTGCTCGCGAGCAACGGCGGAGATCTGCCGAAGTTCTATGCGGCCGTCCGCGAGCTCACGCGCAAGACGCGCGCGGAACGGCACGAGCTGCTCTGTCGCGGCGAAACCGCGAATCCGCCGGAGGAAAACGGATCGGACGATCCGGAGTCGCCTGGCGACAAGGGCGTGGGTCCGCGGGATACGGCGGCGCCTTCAACTTCAACGCAGTGAGTGGCGGTACCTGTTGAGCTGCTGCTGCAGCGTGAGGCCCCCGAGATACGTCTGAACCATCGCCTCCATTCGCGCAGGCCGAATTCCGAGCGCTGCGCATCCATCCTGCTTGCAGACGCTGTCGATGGTGAGAGACCGATAGTTGTCCGTTGAGAACGGCTTGCCGGGCAGCAGGCCCATCACCATTCCCTGAAGTGCGGCGACGAAGTCCGGCAGGCGAAGGATGTGGCAGGGCAGGTCGGCTGCCGCCGCGGTGAGACGCACGATCTGCTCGAGCGTCATCACATCCGGACCGCACAGCTCGTAGCTTTGGCCGATGGTCCGGCGATCCGCCAGCGCCCGCATGAACGCTTCGACGACGTCGTCGACGTAGATCGGCGCGAAGCGCGCGCCGGGGCGTGCCAGTGGCAGGAATCCGTGGCTCATTTTCAGGAGCCGCGCGAACCGGTTCGTGAGCGAATCGCGCGGGCCGAAGATCACGGAAGGCCGGAAGATCGTCGCCTCGACTGTCGCCGCGGCGACGCGCACCTGCGCTTCGGCTTCAGCCTTGCTGCGCAGGTACTGGCTCGGTGCCTGGGCGCTCGCGGCGAGCGAGCTCATGTGAAGAAGGCGAGGCACGCGCTGGGCGCGCATGGCATCGATCACCTTCGCCGCAAGGTCCGTATGCACCGAGCGAAAGGTGGCCCGACCGCGTTCGTTCAGGATGCCGATGAGATTGACGACGACGTCCATGCCGCCGAAAAGCTGGGCGAGAACCGTCGGGTTGTGCACGTTGGCGACGACGATCTCCACGGTAGGCAGCACGCGCAGATCGTTGCCGTTCGCGAGCCGCCGCGTCGGGACGCGAACGTTGTGACCCTTGCCGGCGAGCCGAATGACCAGCTCCGTTCCTACGAAGCCGGTGCCACCGAGCACGCAGATGTTCAGTGGTCGTACCGTCAAGCGTGCCTCCCGCTACGGAGAGCGTAATGGCACAAGCAGGATGCGGTTTCCTCTCCGCACTTCGAGCACCAGCGTGGAAGCGTCCTTGGCACGCTCGCGCAGCTGGGAAAGCGTCGCCACCTTGCCGCGATTCGCACCGATGATGATGTCGCCGGCGCGCAGGCTGTTCTGCGACGCCGGGCTGCCCGGTTCGACGCTGCTGACCACGGCGCCTCCGTTATCCGGCGCGTCCGCGAGCGCCGCGCCGTCGAAGCCGGAGTGGATCGAATTCGACTCCTGCGGCGTCACTTCCCTGGCGGCGGGCGCGGAGTCCGCGACGTCCGGAATGCTCGCCATCAGCTGGCTTGGTTTGCCGTCGCGCACGACGCCTACCCGCACGCTCTGGCCCGCGCGCATCTGGCTGATGGCCATGCGAAGCTCGTTGCGCGATTTCACGTCCTTGTCGTTGACTGAAGTGACGATGTCGCCGATGCGCAGCCCGGCCTTCTCCGCGGCCGAGCCCTCGACCACCTGCGTGATGAGCGCGCCGCGCGCTTCCTTGAGGCCGTAGAGCCGCGCGATGTCGGGGCTCACCTCCTCGATGGAAATGCCCAGCACGCCGCGCTTCACCGCACCGAACGTCACGAGCTGGTCGATGATGCTGCGGGCCATGTTCACCGGAATGGCGAACCCGATGCCGATGTTGCCGCCGCTGCGGGACAGGATGGCCGTGTTGATGCCGATGAGCTCGCCCTTGAGATTCACGAGCGCGCCGCCGGAGTTGCCGGGATTGATCGACGCGTCGGTCTGGATGTAGTCCTCAAGCCCGTCCGGCGTGATGCCCGAGCGCGACAGTCCGCTGACGATGCCCGAGGTGACTGTGTGCGAGAGGCCGAACGGATTGCCGATCGCCACGACGAAATCGCCGACCTCGATCTGCGCGGAGTCTCCGAGCGCCACCTGCGAGAGCTTGTCGGATTTGACCTTCAGGACGGCGACGTCGGTGCGCGAATCCGTGCCCACCACCTCCGCCTTGAGGTCCTGCCCATCCTGGAGCGTCACGGTGATATCGCTCGCGCTCTCGATGACGTGCGCGTTCGTCACGATGTACCCGTTCTTCGCGTCGAAGATGACGCCGGAGCCGGCGCTCTGGAACCTGCGCGAGCCGAGCTCGGGCATGTCGAAGAAGGGCTGCCGCTGCTTGACGGTCCCCTGCGTGGAGATGTTCACCACCGCAGGCGACACACGCTTGATCATCGGCGAAAGCGAGGGGACGGGCGTCTCGCCGACTGAGGACGGAAGTGCGGCAAACGCCGGAATGGCGGGCGCCGCGAGCAGGGCCAGGGCGAGAGACAACGGGGCAGCGAGATGCGCGCGTGACATGGGAGCGCTTCCGATGGACGTTGAAACCGGCTTCATTCTACGGGCGCCGGCGCGCGTGCGTTGACTGGAAAGGTCTCATGGCCGGGCTTTTTGAAAGCGTGGCCGTTTACGGTGCAAAACCCGCGATCTGTGCGGTGCGTGCGCGCTTCACGAAGGGGCGGCGCGGCCCCGGTCCGGGGCCGCGCGCCTGGCAGCCATGCGCCACCCGCACGGCTGCCGTTCCGCGTGGCGCGACCGCGCTCGTTAAGCGGCGTGCACCTCGATGCGCTTCGGCAGCGCCTTAGCCTGCTTCGGGATGCTCACTTCGAGCACGCCGTTCGACTGTTTCGCGGTGATGGCGTCGGTCTGCGCATTCTCCGGAAGCGTGAAGCGGCGGAGGAACGTGCCGGCGACGCGCTCGACGCGCTCGTAGCCATTCTCGCTGTTCTTCCGCTCGGACTTGCGCTCACCCTTGATCGTGAGAACGCCTTTTTCCGCAGTGATATCGATGTCCTTGCTCTCGACGCCGGGCAGGTCCACCTGCACGACGAAGCGATTCTCTTCCTCGCGCACGTCTACCGACGGAAGCCACGCGACTTCGCGAGTCGCGACGACCGGCTTCTCGTCATCGAAGAAGCGGCTGAAGGTGCGGAAAGCATCGCGATGGAAACGGTTCACGAACCCGAACGGCTCGTAGCGAACGATGGTCATCTTTTCTCTCCTCGAGTTGTGCGCGCCACGCGCGGTTGACGGCGATTTGCGGACAGCGCGGGAGGTTTCAAGAGGAGGTGCCGCTCGCGTTTGCGGCTTCGTGCTCACGGGCGGAAGCGTCGCCGGCGACCCAGAGCCGAAGCCGGGCCTGTGGGTTAGCTGTGCACAACTTGTGGACGGGCTGGGCACAATATCTTGGGGTCGGACAGGGATGAATTTTTTCCTGGCGGAAGCGCTGCAGCACCTGCGCAGGGACTGCGGAGAATGTCATAAATCAATGTTATTACAGCAAAAATCGAGCTTGATTTTGGGCGTCCGTCATCCTTGACGCTTCTATGACACGTCATTAGGCTCTGTTCCCCGACACAACATCTTGTATCGCCAGCCGCCGGTGGGGATCCGCGGTACCGGCGATCGAAAGATGGGTCTCGGGGAGTTTCCAGGGGAAAAGTCGCTGTTCAGACAGCAGCGTTCGGAAGGGTCGAGCTGCCGTCGATCATGCGCTTTGCAGCCCGCTTCCGGGCCGCATTTTTTCCTTTGGATTTGTACTCAACGGCCGCATGAACACCGGAGCGCCGCTGGCCAATGAATACCGTCGTGAAAATAGAACCGAAGGATGTCGACTCGATCGCTTTCCAGGAAGCCTCGCTCGACATCTGGGACAAGAAATACCGTCTCACCGCCAAGGACGGAACGCCCGTCGACAAGACGATGGACGACACCTACAAGCGCGTCGCGCGCGCGCTTGCGGATGTGGAGCGCGAGGAGGTGCGTGAGCACTGGTACGACCGTTTTCTCTGGGCGCTGCGCCGGGGTGCGATTCCCGCGGGCCGTGTCACGTCGAACGCCGGCGCGCTGGAGCACAAGCCCGCCACGTCGACCATCAACTGCACGGTGTCCGGCACCATCCAGGATTCGATGGACGACATCCTGAAGAAGGTCCACGAGGCCGGGCTCACCCTGAAGGCCGGCTGCGGCATCGGTTACGAGCACTCCACGCTTCGTCCGCGCGGTGCGTATGTTTCCGGCGCGGGCGCGTACACGTCCGGCCCGCTGTCGTTCATGGATATTTTCGACAAGATGTGCTTCACCGTGTCGTCGGCCGGCGGCCGTCGCGGCGCGCAGATGGGCACGTTCGACGTCGGGCATCCGGACGTCATGGAGTTCATTCGCGCGAAGCGCGAGAACGGGCGCCTGCGCCAGTTCAATCTGTCGCTCCTCATCACGGACGAGTTCATGCAGGCCGTGCGTGAGGACAAGGAGTGGAAGCTCGCCTTCCCGCTCTCGCAGAAGGAATTCGACGCCGAGCAGCCGGACCTGACGGATTCGTCGAAGTACATCTGGCGCGAATGGCCCCTGCACGAAGGGTACGTCGTGAAGGACGACGGCATGGTGGCCTGCAAGGTGTACAAGACGCTGCCGGCCCGTCGCATGTGGGACGTGATCATGTCCTCCACGTACGACTTCGCGGAGCCCGGCTTCATCCTCATCGACCGCGTCAATGAGATGAACAACAACTGGTGGTGCGAGAACATCCGCGCCACCAATCCCTGCGGCGAGCAGCCGCTGCCGCCGTACGGCTCGTGCCTCCTCGGGTCCGTGAACCTCACGCGCTTCGTACGCAATCCGTTCACGGAGTTCGCCGAGTTCGACTGGAACGAGTATCGCGAGGTCGTGCGCGTGTTCACGCGCATGCTCGACAACGTAGTGGAGATCAACGGCCTGCCGCTGGAGAAGCAGCGGGAAGAGATCCTGCGCAAGCGCCGCCACGGCATGGGCTTCCTGGGCCTCGGCAGCACCTTCACGTGCCTCGGCATGAAGTACGGCTCGCCGGAGTCCGTGAAATTCACGGAGGACGTGTCGCGCGAGATGGCGGTCGCCGGCTGGGAAGCGGCGCTCGACCTGTCCCGCGAAAAGGGCCCTGCGCCGATCATGAACGAGGAGTTCACGGTCACGAAGGAGATGCTTCGCAAGCGGCCGGAGATGGCGAAGGACGGCTGGCGCGTCGGCGCGAAGATCCCGGGGCGCCTGCTTCATGCGCGATACAGCCGGTACATGCAGCGCGTGGCGGAGGTCGCTCCGCAGCTGGTGCATGAGCTGGCCGAAGTGGGTGCGCGCTTCACGCATCACACGTCCATCGCGCCCACGGGCACGATTTCGCTGTCGCTCGCGAACAATGCGTCGAACGGAATCGAGCCCTCGTTCGCGCACCACTACTTCCGCAACGTGATCCGCCCGGGCAAGAAGTCCAAGGAGAAGGTGGACGTCTTTTCGTTCGAGCTGCTGGCGTACCGCGAGCTCGTGAACCCACGCGCGATGCCGGGCTCCACGAATCCGGGCGAGAAGCTGCCGGATTACTTCACGGTCGCGGACGAAGTCACGCCGAAGCAGCACGTGGACATCCAGGCCGCCGCGCAGAAGTGGGTGGACAGCTCCATTTCGAAGACCGCGAACGTTCCCACGGATTACAAGTACGAAGACTTCAAGGACATCTACCTCTACGCGCACGAGTCCGGCCTCAAGGGCTGCACGACCTTCCGCTTCAACCCTGAAGCGTTCCAGGGCGTGCTCGTGAAGGAAGAAGACCTCAAGAACACCAGGTACGTGTTCACGCTCGAGGACGGCTCGGAGATCGAGGTCCGGGGAGACGAGGAAATCGAGTACGACGGCGAGAAGCACTCCGCCGCCAACCTCTTCGACGCATTGAAAGAGGGCTACTACGGGAAGTTCTGAGCGCAGCGAGCGCCGGCCCGTGACTCAACCACTTTCGTAAGGAGCGCATGTGAGCGCCATCAAGGTCGACAAGAAGATCGTGAAATATCGGGTGAAGAAGCCCGAGGAGAAACCGGCCGCGGAGCCGGCGAAGGAGTCCGCCAAGGTCATCCGGATGACCGAGGAGATCCAGCGCCCCGAGGTGCTGATCGGCTCCACGTACAAGATCAAGACGCCGGTCTCGGATCACGCGATGTACGTGACCATCAACGACATCGTGCTGAACGAAGGCACGGAGTCCGAGCAGAGGCGGCCCTTCGAGGTGTTCATCAACTCGAAGAATCTCGATCACTACCAGTGGATCGTGGCGCTGACGCGCGTCATCTCCGCCGTGTTCCGCAAGGGCGGCGACGTCACGTTCCTGGTGGACGAGCTGAAAGCCGTGTTCGACCCGCGCGGCGGCTACTGGCAGCCGGGCGGGAAGTTCATGCCTTCGATCATCGCCGAGCTCGGCTACGTGATCGAAAAGCACCTCCAGACCATCGGCCTTCTCCGCAAGCCCCAGCTCGACGAGCACCAGCAGAAGCTCGTCGACCAGAAGCGCGCCGAATTCGAAGCGCGCACGAAGCAGACGGACGCCTTCTCGAAGTCCGTTTTCCCTGAAGGCGCCCAGCTTTGCGCGAAGTGCAGCACCGCGGCCGTCGTGATGATGGACGGCTGCATGACTTGCCTGAATTGCGGCGATTCGAAGTGCGGATGAAGTAGAGCGTCTGAGAACACAACCGGGCCCGCGATGGCCGGCGCTGTGCACGGCGTCGTCCGTGCCAGTCTGGATGCCGACGCGGTGGTGTCTCTTACGGCGCAAGAAGCGCCTGCGCTCGCGAAAGACCTGGCAGACGCGGGCTTCGACGTGGAGCTCAAGAAGGGTGGCTACGATGATCCCATTGCGGCGGTCCTTGTCGTCAGGGACCACTACAGGAATCGCGTAGACGTGCTGTTCGGGCTGAAGGGATTCGATCGCGAGGCTTTCGATCGGGTGCGGCGGGTTGAGATGAGCGGGCAATCGCTGCACGTGGTCGGTAGTGAAGACTTCATCGCCATGAAGCTGTTTGCGGGCGGGCCGGTCCATTTGCGAGACGCCGGCCAGGCGTTCTACGTGAACAAGGACACTCTCGATATGGAGCTTCTCAAGAAGATCACGCAGAAGTACGGTCGGGACGCGTCGAAGGCCCTCAAGTCGATCATCTCTGAGCTCGGCGGACTCAGGACGTCTTCACCTGATAAATAGACGGCAGGGAGCTTGCGCTGCCGCCCACACTAGTTGTGCCCGTGCGCTCCCGGACGACGACGCACGCGAAAAGCCCAAAGGTCTTCGGCGACAAGAGCGAGACGGTGCAAGGACCTGGCGCCATGGGCGGTCCCGCTGTTACCCACCGCTCTTTAGCGCCCTCCATTCTCATGGCGTGACTCCACGCCCCAATCGTTACGTCGAACAAACGACACCGCCGGTGCCGAGGCGGAGGCGGGCGCGCGAGATGTACCTGGCGGGCACGTGCGAATGCAGGGATGCATTCGCCCGAGGCCCCGATGGATCGGTCTTACGGCCGGTGCCCGCCAGGTACATCTCGCGCGCCCGCCTCCGCGTGCGACAAGGCTGACCAGTGACCCAAGAAGCACCCCAAGAAGCACCCCATCAAGCGACCCACCAGGCGACACGCCGACATCCAGCCGTCGCGACCGACTGTCAGTGACACCACAAAGCGAACGGAACTACTAACGCCTCTCGCAGACGAAAAAAAACCCCTGTTGTGGGACAGGGGTCTGGTCGCTTGCTTGATTTGTGGAGGAGTGTCGTCGTCGTTGTTGTTATCGAGTTGCTGGAGTCCTGAGCCGGTGGAGTAAGGCCGTCTCGGGCATCCGCAATCTTCTTCGTATATCCGCTAGCTTTCTTCCTTCCGGGCTGCGATGCGCGCCCTTCTGTAGATAGATAAGCAACGCCCATGCCAGTCCGCCCTGCACCGGTTTCGATGTGACATCTTGTATCTGCGACGTACATCAACTGTGACGTAGTGCGCGCTATGCAACCCTTAAACCCTTGGCGGGCACCTCCGGAAGCGGTCCAGACGGGACCGCGCCGGCCGGCGAAAAAGCGCGATTGTCAAAGGCTCCGACGCCTTGCGACGCCACCGATGTGCGCTGCGTCGCGCTCGCTGAGCGCAACTCGTTGATGGCTTTATCGAATTGCTTTGAGGATGGGGTGTAAATGAACTCGACATGCGCTCGCCGACCGGCTCTTTTGCGCGGAGGGACGCTCGTCCACTGGCTTGCGGCCCTCGCGCTGGCCCTGTCGACGGCGCTGGCCGTTGCACCGGCCGAGGCGGCCAGCAGCGCGGTGCCCCGTCCCCCGGGTCTGGAGCGCGACGTCCAGTTCTGGATCCGCGTGTACACCGAGGTGACGACCAACGGGGGCTTCATCCACGACGACCGCAACCTCGCCGTCGTCTACGAGAAGATCCAGTTCCCCCCGAACCTCTCGCCGAAGGAACGGCAGAAGCTGGTCGAGGACGCGAAGGACAAGTACATCGCCGCGCTCCGCCGGGTCGCCTCCGCGAGCGGCGAGCTGTCGGCCGAGGATCAGCGCATCAAGGAGATGTGGGGCGCTGAAGGCACGCCCGCGCGGCTCCTGTCGGCCGTCGAGAGCGTCCGCTTCCAGCTCGGCCAGGCGGATCGCTTCCGCGAGGGGCTCGTGCGCTCCGGCGCATGGGCGAGCCACATCGCCGAGGTTTTCGCGAATCGTGGCCTGCCGGCGGAGCTCGCGGTGCTTCCGCATGTGGAGTCCTCGTTCAATCCATCCGCATATTCCAAGGTCGGAGCAGCCGGGCTGTGGCAGTTCATGCGCTCCACCGGCCGCCGCTACATGCGCATCGACAACGCGGTGGACGACCGGATGGACCCGTTCCGTTCGACCGAAGCCGCCGCCCAGCTCCTTGAATACAACTACCGCCTGCTCGGCACCTGGCCACTCGCGCTCACGGCTTACAACCACGGCGCCGCCGGCATGCGTCGCGCGAAGCTCGCGATGGGCACGGACGACATCGAGAAGATCGTTCGTAACTACAAGAGCAAGACGTTCGGCTTCGCCTCGCGCAACTTCTACGTCTCGTTCCTCGCTGCGCTCGAGATCGACAAGAACCCGGAGAAGTACTTCGGGAACATCGAGCCGATGGCGGAAGTGAAGTTTCTTGAAATCGAGACGCCGTCCTATGTGCCCATCACGTCGCTCGAGCGCATCCTGAAGATCGAGCGGGGCACGCTTCGCCAGTTGAATCCTGCGCTGCTGCCGACTGTGTGGAACGGGCAGCGGCACGTGCCCAAGGGCTATCGCCTGCGACTGCCGCATGATGGCGAGAAGTGGACCACCGAGCTCCTCGCGCAGAGGCTCGCGCCGACGGAGCAGTACGCGGGTCAGCCTGTCGATCGTCGCTACAAGGTGCGTTCCGGGGAGTCGCTCGCGTCCATCGCCTCGGCGCACGGGACCACGATCGGCGCGCTTGCGGATCTCAACGGGCTCAGCGACCGCGCGAAACTGCGCGTCGGTCAGCTCCTGATCGTGCCGTCGACTCCGGCCGCCACCGTTGCGGCCGCGGCTTCGAAGCCGCCGAAGCCCGCCGTCTCGTCGTCCGGCACGGCGGAAGTGGAGGCCTCGGACATCTACGTCGTCCGTCGCGGCGACTCCATTTACGAGATCGCGAAGAAGGTCGGGCTTTCCGAAGCGCAGATCCTGAAGCTCAACAACCTCAAGAACCCGAACTACATCTACGAAGGCCAGAAACTCGCGCTCGCCAAGCCGGCTCCAGCCGCGGCACCAACAGCGCCAGCGACAGTCGTCGCGTCAGCGGCACCGGCTTCCACGCCTTCGGGCGCGGCCGAAAGCGCGAAGACGCCTGCGCCGGCGACAACTCCGCCGAAGGCGACACGCCCGGCTCCGCGCTCCACGCCACCTGCCGCCACTCCGCCTGAGAGGCCGGTGGTGGTGGCGTCCGCGGGAGCGGGCGGTGTGCCGGCCGATCAGGCCCAGCGCGAGAGCGCGGAGGATGAGGACGCCGTCGCGCGCACCGCGCAGCCGGCTTCAAGCGCTGAGCCTGTGTCTGCCGCGCAGGCAGAGGATCTCGGCCCCGCGCTCGGGCCCGCTGTCGAGACACCGAACACCGCGGATCCGATCGACTACTCCGTCGCAAGCGACGACACGATCGTCGTTGTCGCCGAGGAAACGCTCGGTCACTACGCAGACTGGCTGGGCATCACCGCGCAGCGCCTGCGCACCGTGAACAAGATGAAGTTCGGCCAGCCGGTGATCATCGGCCGCAAGCTGAAGCTCGATTTCGCGAAGGTGAATCAGGAGGCGTTCGAGCGGAAACGCCGCGAGTTCCACCGCACGCTGCAGGCGACGTACTTCGCCGAGCATCGCATCCTCGGCACGGAGGTCTACATCGTTCGCCGTGGCGACTCGCTCTGGACGGTCACGCAGCGCTACGCGCGCCTGCCGATGTGGCTCATCCAGCAGTACAACCCTGACGTGGATTTCGGCGAGATGCGCGCGGGTACCGAGCTTGTCGTGCCGAAGGTCGAGGAGATGTCCGCCACGTCGGACTGATCAAATTGCCCGTCCTTACGTGCGCACCTTCTCCGTGAAGGTGCGCAGGGCGGAGAGCGCGGGCCCTTCGGCGATGAAGGTATCCCGCTGCCCCTCGGCTGCTTCCGTAACCACACGAATGTGGGCAGCATTCGCGAGGCAGTCGAGCACTTCCCCCGAGAGCCTGAAATACCACTGCACGCTCCACGGCGCCGGCTGCTTGTACGGCGGGCTCGACAACCCCATCTCGCGCGGCGTCCCCTCGAACTTTTCGAGCGCTGCCTCGGATTCTCCGCAGAACACCTGCGGAGTCCCCAACGGCCCTTCCACCTGCGGTGCCGAAACCCACAGGAACAGCTCGTGCGTCCCCATCCGGTTGGTTTCGAATGGAGCCAGGTATGCAAAGGGATCGTTTCTGTCCCCACGTGCCCGTTCCACCACGAGCTCGATGGGCTTCGGGAGCACGGTGAGCGTCGTGCCGGTGTTCGCATCGAGCCGTTCGCTTTCGGGCTCCGGGAGCGCGGAGGCGCAGCCGGCGAGATGCAGCGTGCAGGAACCCAGGAGGGCCGCCGCGAGGAACGCCGCGCCGCTCAGACGTGTGCTAAGAATCACTGATGCCTCCCCGCTGAAGCGCGGCCATTATCGATGTCCTGTCCCGTGCAGCCAAACGCCGACACAGCGCATTCCTTCCGCACGGATGCGAGGATCACGCACTCATGCAGCCGGAACACGCAGCGCGGGATTCTTGCGAAAACCCCAAGCAGCTCACGTCGCCCGCGACGCCGCAAGCCCCTATAATCGGCCCAGGACTCGCAAGTACTTGTTTGACCGGAAGATGAAGCCTTTCCTGCGCCCCATCGCGGCGCTCCTGACACTCCTCGCCGTCACCGGGATCGTCCGGGCCGATGCCATTGGCACGGCAAGCTCCGTCGTCCAGTCCCCGACCGCCACCATGCCGACGGCGGATCGCGTCGTCGTCTACAAGTCCGAGCGCAAGATGCTGCTCATGCGTGGGGACAGCATTCTGCGTACCTACAAGATTTCGCTCGGGCTGCAGCCGGTGGGCCACAAGGAGCGCGCCGGGGACTTCCGCACGCCCGAGGGCCGCTACCGGCTCACGCGTCGGAATCCCCGCAGCGACTTCTTTCTTTCCATCCAGGTTTCCTACCCGAACGAGGCGGACCTGAAGCACGCCCGCCGCAACGGCTGGGATTCGGGCGGATCGATCATGATCCACGGCCTGCCGAACCAGCTGAAACACTCACCCAACTACTACGCCAACAGCGACTGGACAGACGGCTGCATCGCGGTTTCCAACTCCGACATGCTGGAGATCTGGCTGCTGACCGCGGACAACGCGCCGATCGAGATCCTGCCGTAGAAGCTCTCGCTTCGTGCCGGCGCCCGTGGCAGGCACAATTCGGGGGCGCCGGGGCCGCGCAGGAACCAAGGGGATATCCAGGTGGATGACAGCATCGTCGTTCCCGAATTCGTCGACGCCGACGTAGGGCCGAAGGGCAGCCTCGAGCACCTTTCCCAGTCGGAAATCCGCAAGCTCCTCGACACGAGCCAGAGCGGTCTCTACCCGCTCTTCCGCAAGTGCGCGCTCGCGGTCCTCAACAGCGGCGCGGACACCGACAACTCGGCGGAGATTTTCGACCGCTACTCCAACTTCGACATCCAGGTGGTGCGGCACGCTTGGGGCATCCGCCTCGAGATCCATAATGCGCCGGCGCAGGCGTTCGTGGACGGCAAGATGATCCGCGGCATCAAGGAGCACCTCTTCGCCGTGCTGCGCGACGTGGTGTTCATCGCCACCGACATCGTGGAGAGCGGGCGCTTCGATCTCACGGACTCCGGCGACATCACGAACGCCGTCTTCCACATCCTTCGCAACGCGCGGCTGCTCGACGTGAAGTCGCGGCCGAATCTCATCGTGTGCTGGGGCGGCCACTCGATCGGAAATGCCGAGTACAAGTACACGAAGAAGGTCGGATACGAGATGGGCCTGCGCGGGCTGGATGTGTGCACAGGGTGCGGCCCGGGCGCGATGAAGGGGCCCATGAAAGGCGCCACCATCGGCCACGCCAAGCAGCGCATCCAGACGGGCCGGTACATCGGGCTCACGGAGCCGGGGATCATCGCGGCGGAGCCGCCGAATCCCATCGTGAACCAGCTCGTGATCATGCCGGACATCGAGAAGCGCCTCGAGGCCTTCGTGCGCATGGCGCACGGGATCGTCGTGTTTCCAGGCGGCGCCGGCACGGCCGAGGAGATTCTGTACCTGCTGGGAATCCTGCTGGATCCGGCGAACAAGGATCAGCCGCTTCCGGTCATTCTCACGGGGCCCGAGGACAGCGCCGGATACTTCGATCACCTGAGCCGCTTCATCGCGGGCACGCTCGGCGAGCAGGCGCTGAAGCGTCTCACGATCATGATCGAGGATCCCGCGGGCGTCGCGCGCGAGCTCGCCGCGGGCATGCAGGCGGTGCGCGAATATCGCAAGCAGCAGAGCGACTCGTACAACTTCAACTGGCTGCTCTCGGTGCCCGAGGATTTTCAGCATCCGTTCGAAGTGACGCACGAGTCGATGCGATCACTCGATCTCCATCGCGATCAGCCCACTCACAAGCTCGCTGCGAATCTGCGCCGCGCGTTCTCGGGCATCGTCACCGGCAACGTGAAGGAATACGGCATCAAGGCAGTCGAGCAGCTCGGCCCCTACGAGCTGCGCGGCGATGCGTCCATCATGAAATTGCTCGACGAGCTTCTCACCGCGTTCGTCGCGCAGCTGCGCATGAAGCTGCCCGGCTCGACCTACAAGCCCTGCTATCGGCTCGTTGCGTAACATAACGGGCAATAATCTTTCGAACGCATCGCGCGCGGCATAACGTGCGGCAACTGCTTGCCGCAGGCGACACTTTCCCGTGAACCAGTTCCTGCGCTGCCGGAGTCGAAGCCGTACCCTGTGGGAAATCTTTCAGGAGCTCCCATGAGTTCATCTGACAGGGGACGCGGCGATCCGGTACCTGCGCGCTCCGACGCGACGCCGGCAGCGAAGCCATCGGCGCCAGTTCCTTCCAAAGAAGGCGATGCGTACGCCACGTGGCTCGATCGCATGCAGCGCGCGCGGGCGCGCCATGCCGCGATCACGAAGAATCTCTACACCTGGTCCAACTACAAGAACTGGGCGGACCGGATGAAGGATTCGTTCGAAGACGAGCCGGCGCCGACACCCGCCCCGCAGGGCACGCGCAAGTAACGCGCGCTACGCGCTGACGACGGCGGGCGGCACCGGGCCCGACGTGGGCGCGGGCTCGTTCCTGCCCGGGCGGGACAGCCACTCGATGAGCGGATCCCACTGCTCCACATCTTCCCTTGCGACGTACGTTTTCATCTCGTGGACGCCGATGCCGAGCTCGGCGGCGCGTACGTAGTTCTGCGAATCCCGGATCGTCGTGATGATCGGAATACCGAGCGTCTGCAGGAACCGGATGAGCGACTGATACGTCAGCGTATTGCGACGGATTCTGTTGGCGATGACCCCGATGCGATCATCTTCCCGGCGGATCTTCGCCACGAGGAGCAGGTCCCGGATGATGCGGGAGCAGGCATGAATATCGATGTCCGAAGGCAGCACGGGAACGATGATCTTGTGCGCCTCGCGCGTGATCTCCGGCAGCCGCGGGGAGGCCAGGGCGGCGGGCGTGTCGACGATGACGTGCGTGGTGTTCGGCGGAACGCGGAGCTGGAAGGCGCGGGTCGTGCGGGCGTCGTTCTCGTACGCCGCGATGACGTGGATGGGCGGCTGCGCCGGCTGGCGTTTCTTCGCCCACCGCACCGAGGAGCCCTGGGGATCGAAATCCATCAGGACCGGCTTTTGCTGGCGGGAGGCGTAGTAGCTCGCCAGGTTGATCGCGAGGGTCGTCTTGCCCGAACCCCCCTTGGGATTCAGGACGACGATGCGCTTCATGGGGGTGAGACCTTGTCTTGCTCTATGTCGAGTCGCGAAGCCGGATGTCGAAACAAGCGTACGCACGCCCTGCGGACGCTGCAAGGCGACTTATCTCATTCTGGTATGCGGACACTTCCTTACGTTGGTATGCGCTATGCATCCTCTGTGAGCCCGCGCACACCAACCGTAACGATCGCTCCTTAGAGTCTTCGGCCCATGGAAGTCATGTTGTTGATCTGGGATGAGCTGGACGACTGGGCGCATGCCTGTCGCCATGTCGCCACCAGCGCAGCCTCGGAAGTCGCCGATGTGGCGGCACCGCTGGCGACCGCGCTGATCGGCTCCGTCGCAGCATTCTGGGGCACGTTCCGCGACATCTTTCCCTAGTCGGGGGCAAGGCCGCCCGGGCTGCCGCCCCGCCGGAGCCCTCAGGCGCCGCCTTCTCGCTTGAAATTTTCTCGCGCGTTCCCAAGATCGCGCGTTCATGAGCGCCCCCCAAAAAGAAACCCTCGGGTTCCAGACCGAAGTCCGTCAGCTCCTGAAGCTGATGATCCACTCCCTCTACAGCAACCGGGAGATCTTCCTCCGGGAGCTGGTGTCGAACGCGTCGGACGCCAACGACCGGCTGCGCTTCGAGTCCATCGCCCAGCCCGGGCTCATGGGGTCGGATTCGGACCTCCGGATCTGGATCGACGCGGATCGCGAGAAGGGCACGATCACGATCCGGGACAACGGCATCGGCATGACCCGCGAGGAGGCGATCGCCCACCTCGGCACGATTGCCAAGTCCGGCACGTCGGAGTTCTTCAAGAGCCTCTCGGGGGACCAGCAGAAGGACTCCCAGCTCATCGGCCAGTTCGGCGTGGGTTTTTATTCAGCCTTCATCGTCGCGGACCGCGTGGAAGTGCTCTCCCGCAAGGCGGGGGCGCCCGAGGATGCCGGCGTTCGCTGGGAGTCGAGCGCCGATGGCGAATTCACGGTGGAGACCGTCACGCGCGCCGAGCGTGGCACGGCAGTTACGCTGCATCTGAAGGAAGACGCGAAGGAATTCGCTGACGCGTGGCGCCTGCGCAGCCTGATCCGCCGGTATTCGGATCACATCAGTTTCCCTGTGCTCATGCGCAAGGAAGGCGAGGCGAGCATCGAGTACGAGGCGGTCAACCAGGCGAAGGCGCTCTGGACCCGGCCCCGGTCCGAAATCACGGACGACGAGTACAAGCAGTTCTACCAGCACGTTTCGCACGATCACACCGAGCCCCTCGCCTGGAGCCATAACCGCGTCGAGGGCAAGCGCGAGTACACGAGCCTCCTCTATATCCCGGGCCGTGCGCCCTTCGACCTGTGGCAGCGGGATGCGGCTCGGGGCCTGAAGCTGTACGTGAAACGCGTCTTCATCATGGATGACGCTGAGCAGTTCCTGCCGCTCTACCTGCGCTTCGTGAAGGGTGTGGTGGACTCCGGGGACCTTCCGCTGAACGTTTCGCGAGAGCTTCTGCAGCACGACCCGGAAGTCGAAGCCATCCGCAGCGGCCTCACCCGAAGGGTGTTGGACATGCTGGCGCGGCTGGCTAACGACGAGCCGGAGAAGTACCGCACTGTCTGGAAGGAATTCGGCGCCGTGCTCAAGGAAGGCCTCGCGGAAGATCGCGCGAATCGCGACAAGCTGATGCCGCTCCTTCGTTTCGCGAGCACGCGCGAGGAGGGCAACGAGCCCACCGTGAGCCTGAAGCAGTATGTCGAGCGCATGCAGCCGGGCCAGGAGCGCATCTATTACGTCATCGCGGATAGTGTGGACGCGGCTCGCGCGAGCCCGTACATCGAACAGCTGAAGGATCGCAACATCGAAGTGCTCCTGCTTGGCGACCGCATCGACGAATGGGTGATGGGCCAGCTCGACGAATTCGAAGGCAAGAAGTTCAAGGATGCGGTGCGAGGGGACCTCGAGCTGGGTCCGCTCGCAGGCGAGGCGGACAAGGCGAAGCAGGAAGAGGCCCAGAAGGAAAGCAAGGCCCTGCTGAAGCGAGTGAAGGACGTCGTCGGCGACCGCGTGAGCGAAGTGCGTACGAGCACCCGTCTCAAGGATTCGCCTTCCGTCCTGGTGCTTGGCGAAGACGAGCTCGGATCGAGCATGCGGCGCGTGCTGCTGGCTGCCGGGCAGAAACCCCCGGAGTCGAAGCCGGCGCTGGAGCTCAACGTCTCGCATCCGCTGGTGAAGTACCTGGACGGCGTCAGCGACCAGGAACAGTTTTCAGAGATCGCACAGCTTCTTTATGACCAGGCCGCCCTGGCGGAGGGCGGGCAACTCTCCAATCCCACGGCGTACGTACAGCGGCTGAATCGCGTGCTGGTCCGCCTGGCCGGCGCGCAGAGCGCGGCCTGATGCGGCCCCTCATGCGATCGATACAACGCCGGCGCCTCATCGCGGCTACTGCCGTGCTCCTTGGTGCGCTTCTTGCGGGATGCTCCCGACAGGAAACGCCCCCTCCATCCAACGCTGCGGGAGAGATCATCATGACCGACATCAAGACTGGAACCGGTCCAGCCATCACGACGGGCCAGACCGCCGTCGTGCATTACACCGGCTGGCTGTATTCCGAGGGCGCGCCGGAGAACAAGGGCAAGAAGTTCGACAGCTCGCGCGATCGCGGGCAGCCGTTCTCGTTCCCGCTGGGCGCGGGGATGGTCATCAAGGGTTGGGATGAGGGTGTCGCCGGCATGCAGGTCGGCGGGCAACGCCGTCTCGTCATTCCGCCAGAGAAGGGTTACGGCGCGTCAGGCGCGGGCGGCGTGATCCCGCCGAATGCGACGCTCGTGTTCGACGTGGAGCTCATGGCCATCCAATGAGAACACTCCTGTGAGTGCGGCCGCACTGCCGGCCCAGGAACGAGTCACTTTGCAGGGGCCTGCGGGCGATATCGAAGCCCGCGTGGAAACGCCCGCGGCGGAGAACCAGCGAGAAGGTTCCGTCGCGGCGTTTGCCGTCGTCTGCCATCCGCATCCGCTTTACGGCGGCACGCTCGATAACAAAGTGGTCTATACGCTCACGCGTGCTTTCCACGACGTGGGCGTGCCGACGATCCGCTTCAACTTTCGGGGTGTCGGCAAGAGCGCTGGCACTTTCGCTGAAGGAACAGGCGAAACCGAGGATGCGCTCGCGGTTATCGAAGCGGGCAGGCAAAGGTGGCCGGGCGCGGCGCTATGGATCGCCGGATTCTCGTTCGGCGGCGCCGTCGCGATACGCGCTGCAGCTCAGGCAAACCCTGAAAAGCTGGTGACCGTCGCGCCGGCGATTCGTCGCGTATCGCTCGAAGGCATTCCGCCTCCGGTTTGTCCCTGGCTCATCGTTCAGGGCGATGCGGACGATGTCGTGAGCCCTTCCGACGTAACCACATGGGCTGCGCAATTGCCCCATCCCCCGCAGGTTGCGCTGCTGCCCGGCGTCGAACACTTCTTTCACGGCAAGCTGAATGAGCTGCGGGACGCCGTGACCCGTTTCGCGCGCCAGGCCTGATCCAGTCCAACTGAAAGCCCGCTAGAAGCCCCCAAAAGCGAAGAACCCGGACGCGCTCCTCGCGCACTTTCCGGGTTCTTCGATCGAGGCCCGCGCCGGATCCGACGATCCGCGCGCGGCAAGCCTGAAAAAGCCTTAGCTGTTCACCATGGCCTTGAGGTTCTTGAGCGGAAGGATGCGGACCTTCTTGCTCGCGGGCTTGGCCTTGAACGTCATCTTTTCGCCAGTGAACGGGTTCACGCCTTCACGCGCCTTCGTGGCGGGCTTCTTGACGACCTTGAGCTTCATGAGGCCGGGAACCGTGAAGAGGCCGCCGCTGCGGAGGCTCTTTCTGATGACACCACTGAGCGAATCGAAGACGCCGCCAACCTGCTTGCGTGAGAGGCCCGTGTCCTTGGAAATCTGTGTGAGGACTTCCGACTTCGTCGGTGCGCCACCTTTTTTCGCCATTGTTCCGTACTCCTCGAGTGTGTTTGATGTGGGCGCAACGTTCAGCGCCGGTGAAGAATCGGCGCGAAAAATAGCACACCGCCACCGGTTGGCAAGCTCTTTTTGGACCTTCGCGATGCTGAAAAAGGCTTTTTTTCCAGTGTTTCGTGAACTGCGCGCACAGCGCGGACCGTGCGCATCCATGGTGGGGTGCGCGAAAATGCCTGAAAAACAAGGCTCGACGCGCACTGATGATTCGCGCCTAACAGAGTGTTTCTTAAACTCGCGTTTACTGACGCTCAAGACGCGCGACGATCTCTTCGCGTCGCGCGGCGCCTCCGCGCACGAGAATGTCCTTGTCGCGGTCGCTCAAGCCTCGGACGAGAACGAGCGTTGCAAGCGGTGTCGCCAGCTCGCGCGAAAGAAGTCGCATCAGCCGCTGGTTGGCGGCGCCATCCACCGGCGCTGCGGAGATGCGAACCAGTATCCGGCCGGCACGTACTCCGGCGAAGCCTTCAGGCGATGCGCGTGGGCGTACGCGGAGCCGAAGCACGAGATCCGTGCCCTGTACGGACCACCACGATGCGTCGTCTATCAAGGAGACTCACCAACGGAGCAGGATAAGAAGTGCCTGGATGGCGATGAGCGCCCAGAGCGGCGAGAAGTCGATGTTGGCGATAGGTGGAATGATTCTGCGAAACGGCCGCAGGACGGGCTCGCAGAGCGCGCCGAGCAGCGCCTGCATCGGCGAATAGCCGCCGGGCGCGATCATTGAGAGCAGGGCGTATACAAAAATAGCGATCATGTACAAGCGCAGGGTGGTGCGGATGACCTCCTGCACGACCCGCCCCGCCCAGTGCAGCATGGTCGGTTCGTAGTCGCTCGTGAGCGCCGCCAGGATCAGCACCTCGATCGTCGCCACGAGAAGGACTGCGACCAGCGATGCCGTGTCCGCCTTGCCGATCGGCGGAAACACCTTCCGGAACGGCATGACGAGGGGATTGGTGATCTTCACCACCGCCTGCGCGAGGGGATTGCGGAAGTCCGCGCGCGCCCATTGCAGCAGCACACGCAGCACGAAGACGAAAAGCAGCAGCGAAAGAAGCGTCTGGACGATGAAAATCAGTGCGACGCCGGCGGATCCCGTCATTTCTTCTCTCCAAACTGGGCCGCGAGCTCGCCGCCGCGTCGGGCCGCGGCGCTCATCGCGCGGCTGACGATGCCGCGCAGGTCGGCCTCCTGCATCACTTTCAAGGCGGCCTCGGTGGTGCCGCCCTTCGAGGTGACTTCCGCGCGCAGGCGCGCAAGGTCCCCATCTCCCGAATGGGCGAGCAATCCCGAGCCGTGCAACGTCGCCACTGCAAGGCGCCGCGCGGTGTCCGGCTCCAGGCCGAGTTCTACGCCGGCCTGCGCCATCAGCTCCGCAAGATGAAAGAAGTACGCGGGTCCGCTGCCGGACAGAGCGGTAACCGCATCGATATGAGCTTCATCGCGCACCCAAACCACTTCGCCGGCTGCGCGCATGATGGTCTCGGCTCTTGCCCGGTCCGAAGCTGTGACAGTGGGCGGCGCGAACATGCCGGTAGCGCCGGCACCGACGAAAGCAGGCCTGTTCGGCATGGTGCGTACGACAGGGATGCCCGGGCCGGCCCAGGATTCGAGCGCGGACACCTTGAGTCCCGCACAAACCGAGATCAGCAGGGGACGAGTGGCCTGCAGCACCGGAGCGAGCGGCGACAGCACTCCCGCCGCATCCTGCGGCTTGACCGCGAGCACGACGACGGTGGCACCCGTAACGGCAGCTGCGTTGTCCGCGGTGGCCGTGACTCCGAGCTCCTTACCCAGGATGTCGCGCGCCGCCTCCCAGGATTCGCCGACGCTGATGGCTTCGGGCCGAGTGCCCTGCTGAAGCAGCCCGCCGATGAGGGCGCGGCCCATGTTGCCGCCGCCTAGGAATGCAAGTCTTTCCAACTGAGTGCGTGCCGTGTTTGGTGCGAGTCGGGTGCGATTCTAACCATCCCGCTCGCCGAAAAGAGCGGTGCCGATGCGAACGATGGTGGCACCTTCTTCTATGGCGGCTTCGAGACTGTCACTCATTCCCATGGATAAGGTATCCAGGGTAGCTCCCTGCACCTTGAGCGAGCGAAGCAGCTGCGCCGTTTGCGAAAACCAGTGTCGCTGCCGCTCCGGATCGTCCTCCGGCGGCGGAATGCACATGAGTCCCCGCAGCTTGAGACGGGGCAGCGCAGCCACGGCGTTCGCCAGCTCCGGCAGCTCCTCGGGCGACACGCCGCCCTTGGTGCTTTCGCCGCCGACGTTGACCTGGAGGCAGATATTCAGCGGTGGAGCGTGAAAAGGCCGCTGATCCGACAGGCGTTTCGCGATTCGCAGCCGGTCCACGCCGTGCACCCAGTCGAAATGCTCGGCGACCGCCTTCGTCTTGTTGCCCTGGAGCTGGCCCACGAAATGCCACGTCAGCTCAAGGCCCCGGAGTGTCTCGATCTTGGGAAGGGCCTCCTGAACGTAGCTCTCGCCGAAGTGCTCGATGCCCTCCTGCGCGGCGGCACGTATCAGATCGGCGGGATGCGTCTTGCTGACTGCGAGCAGTGTGACGGAGTCGACACTCCTCCCGGCGGTTGCCGCCGAGCGCGCGATACGCTCGCGGACGGCGCGAATGTTTGCCGGCAAATTCTGCGGAACCCGTAACATATTGCCTACGGAAACCCTCGTTTATACTGGCCTGCGCTTTCCGCGACAGTCGCGCCGCGGTAGCCGCGCGTCCGGAACCGCTGCCGGACTACTGAACTAAGGTGTGAGTAATGGCCGTCGACATCGCGCAGCTCCTGGCGTTCGCCGTCAAGAACAACGCATCCGACCTGCATCTGTCTTCCGGTGTGCCGCCGATGATCCGCGTGGACGGCGACATGAAGCGTATCAACATGCCTGCACTGGCCCACAAGGAAGTGCACAGCATGGTGTACGACATCATGAACGACAAGCAGAGGAAGGCGTACGAAGAGTTCTTCGAGACGGACTTTTCGTTCGAGATCCCCAAGCTCGCGCGCTTCCGCGTCAACGCGTTCAACCAGAACCGCGGCGCGGGCGCCGTGTTCCGCAACATTCCCTCCACCATCCTGTCGCTGGACGACCTGGGCGCGCCCAAGATCTTCCGCGACCTGTGCATGCTACCGCGCGGGCTCGTGCTGGTAACCGGGCCGACCGGCTCCGGCAAGAGCACGACCCTGGCTGCGATGGTGAACCACTGTAACGACAACCGGCCGGATCACATCATCACGATCGAGGATCCGATCGAGTTCGTGCACGAATCCAAACGCTGTCTCGTGAACCAGCGCGAAGTCCATCGCGACACCCTCGGCTTCACCGAGGCGCTGCGCTCGGCGCTGCGCGAAGACCCGGACGTCGTGCTGGTCGGCGAAATGCGAGACCTGGAGACCATCCGGCTCGCGCTTACCGCCGCGGAAACCGGCCACCTCGTGTTCGGCACGCTGCATACGAGCTCTGCCGCCAAGACCATCGACCGCGTCGTCGACGTGTTCCCGGCTGCCGAGAAGGACATGGTGCGGTCGATGCTCTCCGAGTCGCTGCGCGCCGTGATCTCGCAGACGCTGCTGAAGAAGAATGGCGGCGGGCGCATCGCGGCCCACGAGATCATGA
>Ga0182742_1000408_pt1 | contig 69732 bp, 59 predicted proteins | sample eDN5th37CBELigMG_FD_128880 | JGI IMG/M metagenome (GOLD analysis project Ga0182742, IMG submission 128880) | Enriched Miracle-Growth compost microbial communities from Emeryville, California, USA - eDNA 5th pass 37_C BE-Lig MG (version 2)... ...
AGGGCCTCCCGTCGCAGGGCTCGCGTGAAGCGCCTGCACGGGACCGTTCCCCGCCCCGTCACTGGCGACGCCTCGCGAGCGCGCCCCTCGTCGGGCCGGGATGGATGCAACATAGTTCTAATCACCTCGGCTGTCAAGAACAAAGGCAGAACATTATCCACAGGCGCTGCGCCGCCCTGCCGCTCTCCGCCTCATCCCACCCTGCACCGTCATCCCCGGCCTTGAGCCGGGGATCCATGTCTTTGCACCGCTGCGGCTCCCAAGACGTGGATGGCCGGATCGAGTCCGGCCATGACGGGTGGGGATAGGGCCTGCCTCCGTCCTCATCCTGAGGAGCAGCGCAGCTGCGTCTCGAAGGAGGGTCCAGAAAACACGGGAGACGCCCTCTCTTTCGAGACGGCGCTCATGCGCCTCCTGAAGGTGCGGGCTTTGTTCCCGGAGGCGTGAATGGCGGGATCAAGGGCCGGGATCCACGTCCATGACGGCCAACAATGCGCTCCCCACGAGGGGGAGGGGAACACGCGCCCCATGGTTCGGAGGAGAGTTCAGCCGAGGGTGATCTTCTTGGCGAAGAAGGCTTCCGCATAGCGCCCCTGGGACCGACACTCCATCCCGCGCAGACGCGCGAGCCCCTGGAACGTTTCCGCGTCGAACCAATCCTTCGACCGCTGTGTTCCGAAATGGGCCAGGAGCAGGTCGATCTTGCGATTCAGGATCTCGCCCTGCAGGGGAACATAGACGTTCGGGCGTCCCAGATCGCCATCCCATTTCGGGATCTCGTATTCCAGCACCAGGTGATCACGGAAGGTGTTCCATGTCAGGCGGCTGATCTCCCGGTGGTCCTGGTGCGCGTCGTCTCCCCGGTGCGTCAGGACGACGTCCGGGTTCGTGCTGCGCCTGAGGTCCTCGACGAAGGCCTTGATGTCGCTGCCCTGGTACGGAAAGAACCCGTCCCTGAACTGGGCCAGGGTTATCCTCGTGCGGGATGCCCCCGCAAGAAAGGCGGCGGCGGAGCTTTCCGCCTCGTGGGCCCGCGCGCCGGGCGCGCTGAGGACGCACCAGTGAATGTCGAGCTCGACGCCCGATGCGATCCATTGGAGGATCGTCCCTCCCGCGCCGATCTCGATATCGTCGGAATGCGCGCCCAGGCACAGCACCGAGAGGCGCTGGCCCGGCTTCGCGAGGTCGAGGCCCTTCATCGCACGGCCTTCGTCCGGATGGAGGCGGGGGCCGTTCCATCCTCCACCCGCCAGGGCATGTATCCGTGCTCGACCATGTCCTCGAGAACCTGACGGTCCTTGAGCGTGTCCATGGAGCGCCAGAAGCCCTCATGCTTGAAGGCCAGGAGCTGGTCGGCCTCGATCAGCCTCTGGAACGGTTCGGCCACGAACTCCTCGCCCTCGCGCATGTAGTCGAAGATCCCTTTGCGAAGGAGGAAGTAGCCACCGTTGATCCAGATGTCCGAGCGGTCGGAGGTGCGGAACTCGCGCACGCGCCCATCCGGCGCGATGTCCGCCAGATGATAGGTCAAGGGCGGACGCGTCGCCAGGAAGCAGGCCATCTTCCCGCTCTTCTTGAAGATGTCGATCATCTCGTTGAGATTGGCGTCCGTCAGCCCGTCGCTGTAATTGGCGAGGAAGATCTCGTCATCCTCCACGTGGTCCCGGACCGCCCAGAGACGCTCTCCGATATTGCGCCAGATGCCGGTGTCGATCAGCGTGACGCGCCAATCCTCCGGAGGCTGCTCGCCGAGAATCTGGACATCCGCCCCGCCGCGGGAGACGACGCAATCCGCATAGACCTGCTGGCGGTGGTTCAGGAAGAAGTCCTTGATCGTGTTCGCCTTGTATCCGAGGCAGAGAATGAAGTCGCGATGCCCGTACTGGCTGTAGTACTGCATCACGTGCCATAGGATCGGCTGGTAGCCGATCGGAATCATCGGCTTCGGAATGTTCTCCGAATACTCGCGAATCCTGGTTCCGAGGCCGCCGCAAAAGAGAACGACTTTCATCAGCGTAGATCCCTTGGGTTGATGATCTCGACATCCGGTATCGGAATGATGAACTGGCCGCCCCATTCGCCGATGTGCCGCATCTGGTCGACGATCTCGTTCTTCAGATTCCACGGCAGAATGAAAACATAGTCGGGCTTGACGTCATCGATGGCCGATACGGGCAGAATGGGAATGTGCATGCCGGGCGTGTAGCGGCCATGCTTGTAAGGGTTGCGGTCGACGGTGAAATCGAGGAAGTCGACGCCGATGCCGCAGTAATTGAGCAGCGTGTTGCCCTTGCCGGGAGCCCCATAGCCGCAGATGGTCTTTCCTTCGGCCTTCGCGGCGATCAGGAACGACAGGATCCGGTGCTTCGTGCGTTTGACCTGGTCGGCGAAGGCATCATAGGTTGCAAGGTCACGGAACCCGAGCTGCTGTTCCCTCGTCAGGAGATCCTGGACGCGTTGCGAGGGGATGTACTGGGACTCGACATGGGCGAGATAGATCCGGATGGATCCGCCATGCGTGGACAGCTTGTCGACATCGATGAGCTTCAGCCCGTGCTTCTCGGCGAGGCGTTCGATCGTCACGAACGAGAAGTAGGAGAAATGCTCGTGATAGATCGTGTCGAACTGATTTTCCGCCATCAGCCTTTCGAGATGGGGAAACTCGAGCGTGATGACTCCGTCCGGCTTGAGCAGCTTGCGCATGCCGGCGACGAAATCGTTCAGGTCGGGAACGTGGGCCAGGACGTTGTTGCCGACGATCAGGTCCGCCTGCGTGCCCGAAGCGACCAGCTCCTGAGCCAAGTTCTGGCCGAAGAAATCCGTCCGCGTCGGAATCCCCTTGCCGATCGCAACCTGCGCGACATTGGCGGCAGGCTCGATCCCGAGGACCGGGATTCCCGCCTGGACGAAATGCTGAAGAAGATATCCGTCATTGCTGGCGAGCTCGACCACGAGGCTGTCCGGACCGAGACCGAGCCGGCGCGTGATCGACTCGCAATAGGCCTTCGCGTGGGCGACCCAGCTCGTCGAGTACGACGAGAAATAGGCGTATTCCCGGAAGATGTTCTCGGGAGCCACATATTCCTTGAGCTGAACCAGCAGGCATTCCTCGCAGATGAGGACGTGGAGCGGATAATAGGGCTCCATCGTGTCCAGCTGCTCGGGTGGGACGAAGCTCTCGCAGAGCGGGGACATGCCGAGGTCGACAAAGGTGCGCAAATGACTGCTGCCGCACAAGCGGCACGATCCGGCGACCGGAGCGACCGGTTTGTGAAACGCTGTCATGGCCCTGACATTCATATGAGATCTCCTGGTGCACTTCCCCGAAGGACGATGAAAAGGGGCCTGTCGCGATGAGCATTGCTGCCCTCGCGGGATCCACGATTCCCGCCGGCTTCTGCTTGAAAAAATTTAACCGGCTTTCCGACGCCCGAGAGCTTCTCATTGCGGTGAGAGAGGGATCGACAAACGATCCTTGCCGGGTATCGGGGCGGAGCGAAGGGGGAATTCCTGCTCCTTCCGCTCCTCATGGCCGCCATTCGGTGAAGAGGCGGCCCTTAGTCCGATGAGCCCGGCTTACGCCTTTCGGTCATCTTGCGGACGCGGCCGTGGCTTTCATCATGGGCCGTCGTGCTCGATCTGCTGCCAGGATGTTGACCGATGCTGTTTCAAGAGACCAGCCTCAAGGGCGCCTGGGTCATCGAACTCGAGCCGGTCAGCGACCGCCGGGGATTCTTCACGCGGACGTTCTGCACGAACGAATATGCCCAGCATGGCCTCGAGACGTCGTTCCCGCAGCACAGCTTGTCGGGATCGCTTGCCCGCGGAACCCTGAGAGGCATGCATTTCCAGCGGTCTCCTCATGAGGAGGTCAAGGTCGTCACCTGCCTCAGGGGCGAGATTTGGGACGTCATCCTGGATCTGCGGCCGGATTCGCCGACCTTTTGCCGGTGGGAGGGATTCAGGCTGACGGCGGAGAACCGGCGGCGCATCTACATCCCCAAGGGCTTCGCGCACGGCTTCCAGACCCTGTCCGACGATGCCGAGGTGAGCTACCTCATCTCGACGCCCTACAGGCCGGAGGCCGCGAGCGGAGTCCGTTACGACGATCCGGCTTTCGCCATCGAATGGCCTCTCCCGGTGGCCGCCATCTCGGACCGGGACCTCAGCTGGGGCGATTTCCCGCAATCGCCGTAAAGGAAAATGAGCGCCGCCCTCACGTCTCGCCGGGATAGGCGATCAGCTCCTTCTCGTGGAGCCGGGCTGCCGCATCCGCGATGATCCTGAACGGCATGCCGGACCGCTCGGCGATATCCAGAAGGGTATGCCCTCCGTCCGCCAGATTGAGGACCCACAGAAGAGCCATGCTCTTGGCAGGCCCCTCGGGATCTCCCCCGAAGGTCGAGAACAGGCCCCGCCGTCCGAGCTGGGGTTCGCATTTCGGCAGCAGGTTGAGGGGGCGCCGGTTGTTCTCGATGAGATCGATGACGCTCATGACGAGCGCAAAGGAGGATGCCAGATGCTCCGGTCTGATGAAGTCGAGATCATCGGCGGAGGTATGGTATTCGGGGAAGGTCCCGAACTGGCTCCGCTGAAAGAGGCCGACCGGAAGATCGAATCCGGGAGAGCAGAACTGGCGCTCGTCATAGCCGTAAGGCGAGAAGTCGAGGATCTTCGCCGCAGGCCACTCATGCTTGAGAAGATGGCACATGGCGCGGTCGATGAGGGCGCTGCCCTGCCGGCTGCGCTTGTAGGTCGGGCCGCCGCCGTCTCCGACGCAGGAGACGACGAGACCGTGCTTGATCCGCCCGGCATCGGCCTCATGGGCGGACAGCCATGCGATCGAGCCGATCGTGCCGGGCGCGAACAGGAAGCGGTAGCTGTGGCGCGTCTTGGCGGTGGAGAGCTGCTTGGCCACGTAGGTGAGCAAAGCGAGCCCCGAGCAATTGTCGTTGGCCAGCGACGGATGGCAGATATGGGCCGAGAGAAGAAACTCGTCCGACGATGCGCCCTGGTGCAGGTACTCACCGTAGTGAAGGTGGCCATCCTCGAGGCTGGAATCGATCACGACCTCGTAGATCCCATCCGGGAGCGCTTCGAGCTGCCGGTGGGCCATGCAGAAGCCCCAGCGCTCGTGATAATAGGAGGTCCGGTAGGGGATGAGGTCGGGCTGTTCGGGAAGCGTGAAGATGTGCTGCTTCAGTTCCGACAGGGGCAGGTGCGCGTGAACCGGCATGCTGTAGTTCAGGACATGGAGATTCGAAGCCCTGAAATCGACGACACGCTCGCCCGCCGCGTTCTTGATGAAGGCGTCGCGGATCGTCCATTCCTTCGGAATCTGCCAGTCGAAGACCTGAGTTCCGGTGGGGACGGATTGGACCGTCAGGCCGACATGCCGTGACATGGCCGCAAGGGTGGCTCTGACGCCCTCGCCCGTAATGCTCCGGCAGATCGGATAAATCTCGGACGCCAGAGCATGGATGGCCTCTCCGATCCCGGAAGGGTTTTTCATTTCGGCGAAAGTCGGGCGGTATCGCATGCGCTGCTCCACGGGACCGTCATGAATCGAGCCTTGTCGGCGTTTCATCGAGGCCGGGCTCGAATTTCACAAGTCGCAGGTGCGGGACCCTGACGGGGCTGCTCTCGGCCCTCGCCGCGCCGCTCTGCTGACCACCCGGGAACCCCGAGAGAAGGATGGCCTTCTGAATGTTGAGCCGGTTCTGATAGACCCTGTTCATCGTGGACAGGGAGGCCCGCAGGAATTCGTTCTTGGCTTCCAGGCTCAGGAACTGGCTCTTCAACGTCTCCACATCGAGCGCCTCGATCGATTGGCAGTATTCGCCCAATCCCACATCCTTCATCAGGTCGTCGTTCTTGCTGGAATAGCCGATCGATATGGCGGGCCGGCCCAGCTTGAGCGAGCAGACGATGTTGTGAAAGCGGCTTGCAACGACGAAATCCGTCATGGCGATTTCCCGCATGAGATCGTGCAGGCTCGAGATGGGCTCGGTCACGATCGAATCCGGAGAATGGTTCTCCCGCATGGAAGCTAGAGACGCCAGCATGTCTCGGACCGCCGTCTGATCGTGCAGGTCGCCCGTCAGAAGCCTCACGGAGTATCCCCGTTCGAGAATCCACGCCGTGAATGCCGCAATCTTATCGATATAGGTCCGGTAGATGCCGTCTCCCTTGATCGGGTCGTTGCGCCAGCCGCGATAGTTCATGATGCCTATTCCAACCACCATCTCCTTGAAGGGCTGATGTTTTGACGGAGGGGCCGGAAGATCGAAGACAAGGTCTGGAAAGATCGGATCGTCATCGGCTTTAAGGCCGATGCTCTTGATGAACTTCTTCGATGATACGTCCCTGTAGGAACGATAATCGGCGAGCCGCATGGCGCGCTTCATGAGAATGCGGCTGAGGGAATTGTGAATCGGTCCGGCCCCGACGCTCACGAAGCTGATCTTGGCCCCTGCCAGCCAGGCTGCGAGAGACCAGCCCAGCAGGGCCATGGGAACCCCGAAGGGCCTCTCGCCGAAATCGTCGAGGATGCCGGTCCCGGGGAAGATGAGGAAATTGAGCGTCCGGCAGATCAGGAACGCCCGTTTGAGGTTCCGCATCTCTCCGCAAATGCGGACGACGAGGCCCAGCCCGGCTCCCCGCCTGGGCGAACCAATCCGCTGAAGGCCGATCGGAACAGCCCTGACGCCAAAGCTCCGATGAACGTGGCTGGGGCGAGTGCAGATGCACACGAGTTCGTGCTCCGGCCGCGCACCGCGCAGAAACAGAAGCATCGCCTCCAAGGATCCGTCGTTGCCCGCATTGCCTGCGCCGAAAATTCCAAAAAGCCCTATCCTGGGCGTTCCGTGCGGACTTCGTTTCCTGAGTCTTCTCAGAAAACGCGGCACGAATCGGGAGCGGAGATGTTTCATGGAGAGGCTTTCACGATGAGAACCCAATCGGTCGTTCCAGAGCTGTTGCGGCCGGGTGGCTCAACGCTCGTGACTGCGCCGGAGAGGGACATGTCGAGGGGCTGAGAGAGAGTTCCGGCGGCCGGGTCGAACCAGCGCGCGACCAGGCCGGGACCCGAGAGACGGGAGAAGTCGATCGTGATTGCGCGCAGGTCGGGCACATACACGATGGCGAGCGCGCCATCCTCGGAAACGGCCGCCAAGGCGTCGTCTCCGTCGCCGAGCTTGTTTCCTTTCAGGAAAAGGCCCGTGCCGTCCGGCCTGAGCGTCCACCAGGGAATGTCGCGAAAGAGCGCAGCGATGTGCGACATACTTTGCGTGCCGCGCCCGTTCAAGGCCTCTTTCCATGTGACCGGCGCTGGATACAGGCCACCCGATCCGAAATGCCAGATCGGATTGTTGCCGAACACCTGCCCCGCGGCCCCCGACAGGAGGGCCTGATAGGCCTGCCTGCGCAGGGACTGCTCGCCGGACAGATGCTCGTTCTCGTAAATGGACTCGATAAGGAAGAACGGCATCTTCTCGGGACGCGCATATTCGCGCCGCGCGGCGCCGGAGACCGAGCCGTAGGTGTAAAGGGTATTGATGTTCAGCCAGGATTCGCCCTGCCAGAATTCGATCGGCGCGATATCGCCAGCGCAATGGGCGGTATGAAGCGCATCGGGGTCTTCTGCGCGGATCCCGTCCACGATGGCCCTCACGAGATCCTTTTGCGCGGGGCATTCGTCCCCCCCGTGAACCCAGATGATGTTGTTGAATCCGCCATATCGCCGGCCGACGAACCGGCCATACTCGCGCAGCTTGTCGGGACCGTTTCTGGCCATCGTCATGAACCAGCCTTGCCCGCCGCCTCCTGCCCCGACATAGGCAGGAGCGAGAAGAACGAGGAAGCCGTAATCCGCGGCCCTCCTCAAAACCCAGTCGGCATGGGCGAAGTAGCGTTCATTGGGGGCAGAGAACAGGCCAGGCTCCCGAAAGGGATGATCCTGATAGATGTTGGCGGGTGCGTTGGTGGCGAACTGATGCTCGATCAGGGATACCAGCAGCGTATTGAATCCCTTGGCTTTCCGGTCTGCGAGGTATTGATCCGCTTCTTCCCGGGTCAGCTGCGCAATCAGGGACCAGGCCGCATCCCCCTGGATGAGGAACGGCCGACCCGAAGCATCGGCGAGATAGCGGCTGCCTGCCTCGATCCTCAGCGGAAAGCGCACGTCGTCCGAGCTGCGCGCACTGACGCAGAGGAGAGGAAAAGCCAACAGGGCCAATATCAACACAGGCGTCCGAGAGAGGATCCCAATGAGCACGCGGTTGCGCATCATCAATGACCTGCCGTGGCCTATCGGGCAGACAGGGTCGGCGAAGCCTTGAACTCCTCACCTGCATCCGGACGGTTGTAGCGCCGGTAAACCACTTCCGACGGCCTTCCGACCAGGAAGCGCTCGACACCCGAATCGAGAGCCTGGGCGTAGACTTCCAACGCGGCGTCGATGGCCGCGAGCGTCATGTCGATGTCCGCGTCGGAATGCGAGTAGCTGACGACGAAGGAGGGCGCGAGCACATGCCTGCGCGCCATCTCCTGGAGGAAAAGGCTTCTGAACGCTTGCGACGATGCTCCGGTCGCGTCCAAGGTCGCATAGAGCAGGCAGGAGGGGCGGCCGAAAACCTTGAAGTGGTCGGCCACTCCTCGCCGTGATGCGATCTCCTCGATTCCGGACCTGAGACGGGTGCCGCAGCGGATGAGGTGCTCGATGACGGGCTCTCTCTCGTAGACACGCATCGTCGCTATGGCGGCGGCGAGGGCATGCGTCTCGGCGCCATGGGTCGTGGACAGGAGGAACACCCGAGGGCGGTCGGAATGCGTCAGCCCGCCCAGGCGCATGAACTCCCGCTTTCCGGCGAGAGCCGAGACTGAGAATCCGTTGGCGAGGGCCTTCCCGAAGCAGGAGAGATCCGGAGTGACACCATAAAGCTCCTGGGCGCCGCGGGCATGCCAGCGAAACCCCGTGATCATCTCATCGAAGATCAGCAGCGCCCCATTGGCATGGCATAGGTCGCGCAGCGCGGTGAGATAGCCGGGGAGGGGCTCGTCGACGCGAGCCGGCTCGAGGATGAGGGCGGCAATCTGATCGGGGTGCTGGGCAAAAAGCGCCTTAGCGCTTTCAAGATCGTTGTAGCGGAAGGTGAGCGTGAGATTGCGCACGGCCTGGGGGATCCCCGCATTCATGGCCGTCGTGCCGATAAACCAGTCATCCGTCGAGAAGAACGGGTGGTCGCCGCAACACGCGATGAGGTCGCGGCCCGTATAGGCCCGGGCCAGTCGCATGGCCCCGGATGTCGCATCCGAGCCGTCCTTGCAGAACTTCACCATTTCGGCGCGTTCGATCAGGCTCAGGAACTGGTCGGCGCACTGAACCTCCAAGGGAGAAGGGCGCGTGAAATTGCATCCGCGGGAAAGCTCGCGTTGGGCTGCTTCTACGACGGGTGGATAGGCGTGCCCAAGCCCGACCGCCCGGTTGCCCATGCCATACTCGATATATTCCTGATCATTCAGGTCCCAGACCCGGCAGCCTTCCCCGCGAACGATGAATCCAGGCGCCAGGATCGGATATTGGTCGTCGCCCTTGGCATAGGTGTGGCAGCCGCCCGGTATCAGGTGATGTGCGAGGGTTTTCATGTATCCGAAAGCCGATGATCGAAAGGTTTCTGCGCTCATGCGAAGCTCCGGCTGATCGTTCTGTGTGATGGCTCGCGACAAGACCGCAGCGAAGGAGTTCAGCGTGAATGCTTGTCAGGTGAGACCCTACCGCGAGGCAACCCGTTCGGCATTGCTGGAATTCGGATGATCACCCTTCGGGGGAGGGTATAGCCGGAGGGAGGGGGGAAGGGGGGATGAGACCAGGCTCAGGAAGGATCTGGCTGCTCTTAGCTAGCTTCTCTACCACCATTGCCAGCCTAGGCCCAAAGACAGTGCGTCTGGGACAATGGGGCATGTCGCAGCTTGCGAGCCACTCTTCATCTCGGACGAGGCAATGAAAGTAATTCTCGTAAACCGGTATTTCTATCCCGACGAGTCGGCGACCAGCCGGATGGTGACGAGCCTTGCCAAAGGGCTTGTGCGGCGGGGCCACGGGTCGGTTCATGTGATTGCCGGACGGGTCCGCCACGACGATACGAGCAGCATCCTGCCAAAGCGGGAACGCATCGCGGGCGTCATGGTCCACCGGATCTGGACAACGCGATTCGGAAGAGCCGGCCTGATCGGTCGGGCCCTCGATTATCTCACTTTCCACCTGGCGCTCGTCTGGGAACTGTTTCGTCTCTGCCGCCGCGGCGATACATGCATCGCCTGCACCGATCCGCCTCTCCTGTCCGTGAGCATCCTTCTGCCGACCCTGCTCATGGGCGCCAAGCGGGTGAACTGGGTCATGGATCTCTTCCCCGAGGTCGCGATCGATCTCGGGCTGCTGCGAAGGGACAGCATCAAGTCTCGCGTCGCCCTTTGGATTCGCGATGTTTCATTCGGCTGGGCGGACATGAACATCGCGCTGACCGGAAAGATGGCCGAGTATCTCGCCACAAGAGGCATTCCATCGCGCAGGCAGAGGATCATCCATCACTGGTCCGACGGAGAGGCGCTCAAGCCGATGCCGCCTCATGAGAGCCGGCTGCGGCAGGAATGGGGATTGCTGGGAAAGACGGTCATCGGCTATTCGGGCAATATGGGCCGAGCTCACGAGTTCGCCACGGTGCTCGATGCCGCGCGGCGCCTCTCCCACCGCTCGGACATCGTCTTTCTCTTGGTGGGAGGCGGATATCACAAGCAATGGATCGAGGACGAGGTCGCTCGTCTGGGGTTGCGCAACGTCCTGATGAAACCGCTTCAGCCGCGCGAGAACCTGGCAGACAGTCTTGCGGCATCGGATGTCCATCTCGTGTCGCTCCTGCCGGACATGGAGCCATATATCATCCCGAGCAAATTCTACGGAATCGCGGCGGCTGGGCGCCCGACGCTCTTCATCGGAGATCGGGATGGAGAGATCGCCCGCCTCGTGGCCCGGGCCGATTGCGGTGCGGCGGTTCCGATCGGAAATGGGGAGGCTCTCGAGCGGGCGATCCTGAAACTGGCCGCTTCAGAGTCCTTGAGGAAAGCGATGGGCGCACGGGCAAGAGCTTTGTTCGAGGCGGAGTTCAGTGAGGCCCGCGGGCTTGCGGATTGGGCCAGGGCACTCAATGACATGTCTGTTCGCCCGTCAGGGCAGCCGGTGCTGTCTTCCAGGCAGGAGATCTGACAATGAATTCCAAGGTCATTGTCAGCCAGCTCGGGGCGCGAATGCACTACGCCGTCCCGCGCATTCTTCACGCTCAAGGACGACTCGAGCGCCTCTACACGGATATCTGCGGCTCCAAGGGCTGGCCCAGGATGTTCGGCGCGATTCCCCCGAGCATCCGCCCGCAGGCTCTCAGGCGGCTCGTGGGGCGGGTTCCTCAAGGGGTGCCGCCGGAGCGTATCACGACCTTCCCGCGGTTCGGGATCGAATGCGCCATCAGGCGCGCGAGCGCAAAGACCCTGACCGAGCGCACCGCCGTGGAAATCTGGTCCGGTCAGGTCTTCTCCGAGCTGGTGGCACGAAGTGGGTTCGGAGGCGCGCGGGCGGTCTTCGGTTATAGCGGAGAATGCCTCGGCTTGTTGAAGGCCGCGCGTGCGGCCGGGTTGCGGACGGTTGTCGAGCAGACGAATGCGCCGCGCGGTATCGTGAGCGAGTTCTTCGACCAGGAGCAGGAGCGTTTCCCGGATTGGGAGAATCGTGTCGGCGTCGATGACAGCATTGCCGAGTACAATGCAATGGAGGCCGCTGAGTGGAATGCCGCCGACGTCGTTCTCTGCGGGTCGACTTTCGTGCGCCAGAGCATCGCCCGCCAGGGTGGTCCGGTCGATCGGTGCATCGTGGTTCCCTATGGCGTCGGGCCCCGGTTCAATCTGGCTCCCAAGAAGCGCCGGGAGGGACCTTTGCGGGTCCTGACGATCGGCGAAGTCGGACTGCGCAAGGGCTCTCCCTATGTGATGCAGGCAGCGCGTTTGACCAAAGGCATCGCGGAATTCCGCATGGTGGGCCTCTGCAGTATCAGTCCCAAGATACAGGCCGCGCTCTCGTCGGTCGTCGACCTGAGGGGGGCCGTGCCTCGCTCCGATATCCTCGAGCATTATCAATGGGCGGACGTCTTCCTCCTGCCCTCGATCTGTGAAGGATCCGCAACAGTCGTCTACGAGGCCCTGGCGGCCAGCCTGCCGGTGATCACGACGCCGAATACCGGAACGGTCGTGCGGCATGGCGTTGACGGCTATGTCGTTCCGATCCGCGATGCGGACGCGATCGCGCAGGCCATCCAGGTTCTTGCCCGCGACGAGGAACTGCGCCTCTCCATGGCGGTGAATGCGGCATCCCAGGCTCGAAATTACGACCTGGAGAATTACGGCCGCCGTCTCAGCGACGCCTTCAGCTTCGAGGCAAGCTATGCAGCTGTCTAGTTCAAGTGCCGGAATCGTCCCCGAATGGCGCCGGGCGCAGCAGAGGCCGAGCCAGGCGCCCATGAAGGTCGGAATGCTGATCGGCTCGCTCGCGGCCAGGAGCGGCGGCCCTGCCGTGGTGGTGCAATCCCTGAGCCGGAGCATGCGGCAGCAGGCGCAAACGCATCTTGAGGTTTTCAGCCTCGAGGAGACAGGCGATCCTTCCGTCCCGCCGGGCTGGCCCGATGACGTGCCGCTGAGCCTGACGCCAATTCGTGGGCCGAAAGCCTTCGGCTATTCGCCGGCTCTTCCGAGCCTTCTGGGACAGAAAGGCCTCGACCTGCTCCATGTGCACGGGCTTTGGATGTACCAATCCATTGCGGCTCTGAACTGGTCCAAGCGCTGTGGAGCGCCCTATGTCGTCAGTCCTCACGGCATGCTGGACCCATGGGCGCTGCAAAACAGCCGTTGGAAGAAGCGGATCGCGGAGCGCCTCTTCGAGGTCGCCCATCTGAAACACGCCTCCTGCCTGCATGCTCTCTGCCGTCAGGAACTCGATGCGATCCGCGCTTATGGATTGCGCAATCCGGTCTGCGTCATTCCCAACGGCGTGGAGGCGGCTCCGCTCTCGACATCACGCCCGCGCTGGCGCGATGCCGTGCCGGTAGACGCCAAGGTGCTCCTTTACTTCGGACGGCTGCATCCCAAGAAGGGATTGAGCAATCTGATCCCGGCCTGGAAGAAGGCCCTGAATTCCGACGCCGCCCATGCTCCTGCATGGCACCTGGTCATTGCGGGCATGGGATCGGAGACCTATGTGCGCGAACTGGCTGAGATGGTGAACAGCCATGGCCTTGGAGAGCGGGTGCATATGGTCGGGCCGCAATACGGCGAGGCCAAGAATGCGACCCTGCATGCGGCCGACGCCTTCATTCTGCCGTCCGTCAGCGAGGGACAGCCGATGGCTGTTCTCGAGGCCTGGGCGCATTCCCTCCCCGCCTTGATCACCCCGGCCTGCAATCTTCAGGAGGGATACGATAGGGGAGCAGCACTCCGCATCGCGACTGGCACGCAGGATATCGCCCGGGGCCTCGTGCGGCTCTTCGAGCTCCCGCAGGACGAACTCCGCCGCATGGGGGATGCGGGCGCCCGCCTCGCCGCAGACACGTTCAACTGGTCCCGCATCGCCGCGCAGTTCGAAGACGTCTACCGCTGGCTTCTCGGGCAAGCGGAGAGGCCGGACTGCGTCGATATCTGCCAGGACAGCGCCTGAGGGGCGCGGCGCCTCGACCACGTGCGGGCTCCGGCACCCGCGCGCCGCCTGGGCAAGCCGGCCAACACGGTCAATTTGTCAGATCACGATCACCGTCTCGGGCTCGATCGGCCTTACTCGGCGCGGTCGGAGCTTGCTCGGGCGTGAGGGATCTGCACTGCCACTGCTCAACGGCCGAGAATTGCCTCTCGTTTGGAATAGGTCCGCCCGCTTGCCGCGCGAGAGGCATCCATAGATTGACTTGGGATTCGAACGTGCGGTTGCAAAGTGGCGTCAAGTACCTGGCCCATCAGGTCGTACGTTCTTCCCAGGAGTGCCGAGCCGGCAGGAGTCAGATGTCCGGAATCCCGATAAATGCTGGTCCCGTCGATCGATGCGGAACATACATCACCACGACAGAGGAGGCGGTCCAACCAGATGACCGGGATATCATCCTCGAGAGCGGCCAAAAATCGATGAGCGTCCTGGTCGACCTTTGAGCGATCCGAGGTGGAGAAATCGCAGTGGGCGGTTTGGCGGCCCATGATCTTTGACTGCATATAGCAAAGACCTATGTCTTTGCCGGTCGCCGGAGGCGGCGACACAATGACCAGAGATTTCCCATGCTGCTTCAGCCGGGCGCTTGTCTCGATAAGGCTGCGACGCATTTCCTCCCGTATGATTGCGGCGTCATTGATCACCTTGCCTCCACGCAGACGAAGCGAAAATTCCGGCTGCCCAAAGGTGGAGCTGATAACGACGGTGCGCACTGTAGAATCGGCGATCAACCAATCCAAGACGGCATCGTTGAATTTGATGCAGCTGTCTTGGGGGCGGGGACGGTACACAATTTCCACGCCGATGAAAGGACCGCAGGAGCTTTGCGTGTGTTGCCTTAAGTCTGCTTTGGTCGCACTTGAAGTGAGCGCTTGCACCAGATGCATGGCATAGCTGTCACCCCATAGCACCACTGACGGATTGTCGCCCACACGGCATTTTGCGGAAAGTGTCATGGTGCGAGTGTCGCAGGACGCGTCCATGCCGGTGTTCGCCTCTCGGACCATTTCAAGATGGGCTAATCGTTGAAAGAATTCTCCTGACGGAGATCGCCGCCATGGCGCGCCCTCCATGGCGAGGATCATAGCACCCCCGGCTATTAGCGCAGAGAGCGATGCAAACGATAACTGAAAGATCCGTTTTTGGGTCAGGCCAACCGGTGGCGGATGCCGGAACGGCCTCTCGATGAAACGCCAGCTGAACCATGCGAGCACCAACGTGATGGCCAGCAAAAGACACACGAGACCCGTGCCAAGCTCGCCACCTTCCCGGAGGCGTGCAAACGCGAGCAATGGCTGGTGCCAAAGGTATGCGCTGTAGCTGATGAGTCCGATTCCGACGAAAGGCGGAAGCCCAAGCAGCCGCGAGGACGACGCCCCAGCACGGGCGAAAAGGATAATGAGCGCAGTCCCGCCAACCGGAACCAAAGTCCAGACGCCTGGCGTCGGGGTGTCCGCAGTGAACCAGATAAACGAGGAGAGAACGAGCCCGATGCCGGCCCATCCCCCAATCTCGCTTTCGGGCAGTCGGTAGTTCTTCAGAAGGATGGCGCAGACAGAGCCGGTCAGGATCTCCCAGAAGCGTGTCGGAGCGAGATAGAAAGCCGCGATCGGTGTATGTGCGGAGCCCCATTCTGCAAGAGCCAAGCTCGCTATGATCGATGCGGCGAGGGCTGGGAGCAGGAGCTTGCGATTGAAGCGCCAGATGGCCAGCAGGCCAAGCGGGAAGAAAATATAGTACTGCTCTTCGACGGCGAGACTCCAAGTGTGAAGCAGGGGCTTCAATTCGACGGCAGGCGCGAAGTATCCGGATTCCTGCCAAAAAAGGATATTCGACACAAAAAAGGCTACCGAGACGACACTGCGGCTGAACTCTTCTAGCTGCGATGGCAGCATCCAAGCCCAAGCGAACGGGATGCAGCAGAGGACGACGAACACCAGCGCCGGAAGGATGCGTCGGGCTCGTCGTTCGTAGAACTTCAGCAGCGAGAACCGATCCTCCTGTAGTTCGGCGAGCAGGATGGTCGTTATCAGATACCCGCTGATGACGAAGAAAATATCGACCCCAACGAATCCTCCGCTGAAGCCGGGAACACCAGCATGGAACAGCATGACTGGCACGACGGCAACGGCTCTCAGGCCATCAATCTCCCGACGATATTTCATGTTTACGGAGAATTCCCCAATAGCCTCGCCTATAGTCGTGCGATTATGAAGCAGTCCAGGTTCGGCAGCCACTACAACAGAGAGGTAGCGATTGAGGATGACAGGTGACACGTTGCGATCGATCGCGTGCTACTCGGCGCATCACGCGCACAGGTGACTACGACCGACATGACGCATCACCTGGGATCGCATGCAGTCGATCGTCGGCCGCGATGAAGCGCTGTGTGTGCCTTCGGCCGTCCGCTGGCTGAGGTGAAAATCGAGAGGGCAACCAGATGGCGCGCCCAGCGCGGCGACATTCCCCATGCATCATCTCTCCCTGATCAATTTGACGGTGCCCGCCGGCTACGCAGCCCTCAGGCCGCGTAGCTCTGCCGGGAGGAGGGTGCGACGGGCGCCTGTTTCGAATTTCGCACGCGCGCCAGGAGGAGGAGCGGAATCAGGAAGACGGCCATCTGAAGCCAAGCGGAGATAACCCATTGCGTGTAGTGAGTGATGGACGTCATCGCGGGCGTGATGCTCAGGATATAGATGATCTGCGGCAAGGCAAAACCTTCGAGAGCCGTATAATAAAGACGGCTCAGAAGGTACGAGATCAGAAAGAGCTTCAAAGCTCCCAGATAACCGAATGATGCGAAGGAATCCGCCATGGCGGTTTCCGTTGTTCCGAGGTCGGGCGTATAGAAGCGGTCGATCTGATCGGGGAGCGGGATATAGAGCTTGCTCTTGGCCGTCGCCCCGATGATTTGGGCTGGCACGTAGCTGTAGACCAGCGCATTCCAGTGAGTAAGACCGAAGTCGAAAGCCTGATTTCTCTGGATGAAATCGATCCGCAATGTGGCATTCCGCATTTCGGAGCCGCCCTTGTCAAGCAGGGTCTCGAAATTGCCCAGAACGTCGATCTGTGAGATCGACGCCCAATCGACGCCATTCGGCCCGCGCGAGTACTCGCGATAGGCTTCGGCGCTCGTCAGAGCGACGCCAGCGAGGAAGACTGCGGAAACGAAGAGCACACGTGGAACAACGATCCGACGCTGAAAGAAGGCCGCGATAAGAAACGCAAGGGCGAATTCCGTCAGCTCGCCGCGCTTGCCCGTCACGAGAATCCGATCGATCAGGAACACGGAATCGACGGCGATGATGAAAAGGGCAGACAGCGAGACCCTGTGCGCGCAGCAAAGCACCGCGATCGCGAAGCCATAGACCATCATACGGGCGAAGAACAGATAGATCGTCAGAATGCCGCTCGGCATGGTCGGGTTTCGCATCTCCTCCGGGAGGCGGCTGATCTTGAAGAAGAAGAAGACGCCGAGTGCCGACAGGCCAGCGGCGACCCAGATGAGATGCCTCTCGCTGAAAGTCCACTTGAGAGATCGTTCGAATGGCCGGCGGCCAGCCATCCAACCGAGTCCGCACATGGCCGCGCAGAGAATCGTCACGATGAGCATTCTCGTGACCGCCTCGTCGGGCAGAAAGCGATCCTGGAGAATACCGGGAAGCTGCGGTGCAACAAAGCCCAAGAACGTGGCTCCCGCGAGGAACGGATATTCGTAGATACCGCCCCGCCGGATGAGGCCGTGGGCGAGACATGCCAGGCAGACAAGAATGAAGATCGATAGAAGCAGCCAGTTCATGATTCATCCCAGCCATGATGCAGGGGCATCGTGGTCCTGCGCGGCCGCCTGCCTGCGAGGGATCGTCGGTAGCGGGTCGAGGCCGTACTTCACGACGTAACCGGCGATCTTGATGTATTCCAATACGACCGCCCATCCGTCGCGGCTTGCCGCTATGTCGATCAGATTTGGATTCTGTTTCGCCCCGACGGGAAGCCATGTGATGTACGGAGCCAGTGCCTGGAAGGTCGCCAGGGCTCGTCGTGTATGAAACCAGCTGGTGACGATGATCGCCGAGCCGATGCGGTCGCGGGCCAGGAGAGGCAAGGAGAAGAGCGCGTTCTCCCACGTGTTGCCCGACTTGCATTCGATCCCGATCGCCGATGCCGGCACTCCTGCGTTGATCATGGCGAGAGAGATGTGCAGGCAGTCCCCATTCCCTACGACGTAGACATGGGGAGCCATACCCTCCCGGTACAGCTGACTGGCTCGCGCGGCGCGGGGCGGACCATCGCCTCCAAGGACGACGATTGCATCCACGGGCCTTGGGATGGCCTCCACCCATAGAAGTGGCGGTGCCAGAAGAAGGAGCGCCCCATAGGCAAGCGCTCCGAACAGGACGAGGACAGGAGGGCAGGCGATAATCCATCTCCGGGAGAACCGCTTCCCGCGGGCCGAACCAAGCGCGTCGTCGGCTGAATATGCCATCACACGGAAAGCCCCTTCTCACGGCGGCGGATCTCGGCGATCTTGAATACGATCATGCTCTCGTAGGTCGTCAGCAGGCGGCAATAGACATAGCCCGGCCACCCATCGAGAAAACCGCGGCGGAAGAAGTACATGTAGAGGAAGCGGAGAGTCGGCCTGAAGGGGAGGCGGAACGAGAGCTCCTTCATGCCGCGCCGCCTGATTTCGGGCTTTAGACTTAACAGGTCTTTCCAGTCGAACCCGTCTCGCAAGCCCTTTAGGGATTCCCTGGCTTCGTGCCAGGAGTAGCGGTTGTGCTTCTCGTACCAGGCCGTGAGACCCTTGTTGAAGGTATAGTGAAGGAAATGGCTCTTGAGGCGCCCCTCGGGACCATCGACGATGCAGCGTGAGTTGATCTCCCGCGCGAAATGCGCCTTCTCGGGCCGGACGAGACGCACGACCCAGGTCGGGTAAAGGCTGCTGTTCCGGATCCATCGCCCCATGAACATGACCTTGAAGCGTACCCGGAACGCCGCCTCGGGCCGGTTCGGATCAGCCGCGATGGCAAGCATTTCGTCCCGCAGCTGCGGCGTCGTGATTTCGTCCGCGTCGGGGATGTAGAGCCACGGGTACTTGTATGGAATTTCCTTCAGTCCATAGGTATGCTGGCTGTCCTCGTTGTCGTAGACACGCTGGTAAACCCTCGCGCCGGCAGCCTTGGCGATTTCGACCGTGCGATCGGTGCTGAAGGAATCGAGAACGACGATGTCGTCGCTCCACGAAACCGATTTAAGACATTCCGGAAGAATGTTCTCTTCATTGTAAGTGAGAATGAGAACGGAAATGCTCATCAATATCCTCGCTATGGCTCGATCTGGTCGGAAACAAGGGTGCGCTTGCGAATGAGCTTCGCAGGGTTTCCGGCCATGACGCTCCAGGGCGGAGCATTCTTCGTGAGAGTGGAACGGGCTCCTATGACCGATCCCTGGCCGACAGTGACACCGGGACCCACGAACACATCGGCCGCGACCCAGGCGCGTTCCTCGATGGTGATGGCAGCCGTCGTCAGAGGCAGGTGCAGATAGCGGATGTCATGGCTTGCGGCGCAAAGGAAGCTGTATTGGCTGACGACCGCGAACCGCCCGATCCTGATCCTGTCGACCGAGTAGCAATCCACATGGCCGGAGAGGCAGCTTCCATGCTCCATCTCCAGATTCCAGGGAGCCCAGATCTTGGCGGACGAGTGGACGATCGCACTGGGATCGATGCGCGCTCCGAACAGACGCAGGAGGAACCGGCGCCAACCATGCATGAACTTGGGGCTGGGGCGGAACAGGATCGTCCAGACGATGCCCCAAGCCACGCGCGCGATGCGGTTCGCAAGAGTATGTGGGCTCGGGGGATAGCCTTCGATTCGCTCGGGGCCGACGGAGGACATGATCTCTGAGGAAGCCATGGGAACTCTCATGCGAGGAAGCGCTCCCTCGTCATTCGCAGAATGTTCTTGACGGGAACGGGAAGGTAGCTCCGCAGCGATGGTTGCAGGCCACCGGCCATGGACCAGTCCTGAATGGAGAGCGGCTTTGCAGCTCTGGGGGGCTCCTGCGACAGGCGCCGGAGCAGATTCAGGTAGGCTTCCGCCATGACCTCGGTCGTGAAACTCTCGCGCGCCTTCGTCTTCGCATGGCGGGACATGGCAGCGAGCCGCTCAGGATGCTCCTTCAACTCCTCGATCGCCCGCGCAGCCCGGCGCCGGTCGCCGATCGGAAAGAGCAATCCGTCCGTTCCATGAGTGACGATGGCACTCGTGACGCCCCTGATCTGTGAAGCGACCGGCACGCATCCGGCGGCCATGGCCTCCACGAGCGCGACTGGATAACCCTCATATCTCGAAGGCATGAGGAAAACACTGTGCTCGGCCAGCAGTCCCCCCACCTGCGCCGGCGGCACCGCGCCGAGAAACCTGATCCGCTCGCCCAGGTCCGTGGATCGCTTTCGAAGACGCGGCAAATCGGGGCCGTCGCCCGCAACGGTGAGACGAACATCGTCAGGAAGCTGACGAACGATATCCGGAAGCCACAGGGCACCTTTCGACGAATCGTCGATCCGCCCAAGGAATATGACCTTGAAAGCATGCCGCCGGTCATCCTCTCCGGGGGTGTCGACGGAATGCAGATCGACGCCATTGGGAATGGTGACCGTCCAGCGATCATCGAAAGCATGATGAGCCGTGAGATCCTCCCGGATCCTGGGCGAGACACAGACCGTCGCGTGGACATGGTCCCGGATGGACCGCGCGGCGGCATAGGTCGCAGGGGTAATGGTGTGAACGACCATGATCTTCCGGAGATGGTCCGGCAGGTAGCGCATCAGATTCGCTTCGACACGGCCGCCGAGGACATTCACGAATACGCCCGAGAATTTTCCTTCCTCCAGGGCATCGATGATCTCTTGGGCTGTCTCGCGGTCGGATACGCTGCCATGACCGACGACGGAGCCGAACTCGCGCTCGCTCGCCCATAGGGCGGATTCCGCCGCGTTTCGGGCCGCCTCGCCGACCCCGAGCCAATGCAGATCGATGCCGTATTTGAGCAGGCCGCTCCGGAGGTTGCGGAAAACCGAATAGGTGCCGCCAGTGTGCGGAAAGACGAAGTAGGCGAATTTCATGTTTGACGCCCGTTCGACGGTGCGGATGTGTCGAGCGATGGTACGCGCAGGAGCGGAGCTGCGATGCGGGCTGTCGACCTCCGGAAGACGAACAGCGTGTGCAGCGCGGCGGGCAACAGGAGACCCCATGCCATTACTTGGTCGGACACTCCGAGGAGGACGCCCGCAGTCCCGACGGCACCATGCAGTGCACACAGGATCACGACGATCGCACTGGCCTGTCCCGGAGTTGCTCCGTATTCGAGGAACAGATGATGAAGATGCTGACGGTCGGCGGAGAAGGGACTCCGGCCCGCCCAGAGCCTGCGAACGATCAAGCTGAGGGTATCGAGAACGGGAACCGCAAAGAGCCACAGCAGAGCGGGAAAGCCGGCCTCACCTGGGAGCTGGCGGGCTGTGGAGATCGCAAAAAAGGCGACAGCCGCGCCGAGCAACATGCTGCCCGCGTCCCCCATGAAAACCCGAGCCTGACGGGACCACGGGTGGCGCATGTTGAAAGTCAGAAATCCCAGGGTCGCCGAAAGCAGCAGCAGCAAAGAATTTACGGTGCCGTCGCGGCTGCCCGTCGATGCAATGACGGCAAGCCAGAAAAAAGCACATGCGGCCGCGCCTCCCGCAACCCCATCGAGGCCATCGAGCATATTGAAGGAGTTGATCAGCCCGACCATGAACAGGAGCGTGAAGGGAAGAGCCAGGACGCCAAGCTCCAGGTTGCCTTCTCCCAAGAGATTGCCAAGGCTTCCGACGATGGACCATCCAGGAATGACGATGATGGCGGCGGCGATGATCTGCACGATGAGCTTGATGGCCGCGGGGATGTCGAGCACGTCGTCGAGCGCGCCCAGTAGGACAAGGGCGCCGGTGCCAAGAAGAAAATTCCAGGGTGCTCTCAGTGACTCGTCGGCCAGCAGTGACGCCACAAGAAACGATGCAAACATCGCCAGGCCGCCCACAAGGGGAACATGGCGCCCATGATTCTTTCTCGCCGAGGGGCGATCGACGAGCCCGACGCGGAAAGCAGCCCGCTCGAGCATCAGAATCGCCACGACCGTGAGAAGGAATGCATTCAAGATGTGGGTCAGATGAGATTGCATCTTGCGGCCACCATATTGTCTTCTGAGATCCTGACGCCGTTCACGCCGCGGCTGAGAGCGCATTCCCGCCGGTGACACTGCCCCTGAACGAAAGCTCGAGCCTCATAGTACCGCTCGATCCTGAGATGTTGCCTCTTCGCTTTTCGGTTACCGTCGTCAGTCGAACGGTCCGGTGTATCCGCCTTTTGGGGAGAGGGGGTAAGCCTGGCCAGCCGTCCGGCCCGGGTGGGAGCTCAGCTCTGAAGCGTGACACGCGTCGCGGGGAGACGTCTCCACCGCAGGAGGTTGGTGGCGATGTGGCGAATTCTCGCCAACGTGTCGTCCCTTCGGAGAAGATAACCCAAGGGAGGAAAAAGGAGGCTGACTGGCCGGCGCTGAAGGGCGAAGCGCAAGAGAGCAAGGCTTCCCCGCACGTTTCCCCGTGCCAAATTGGAAACGGCCGACCAGTAGGCCCGATCGGACAGGCTGCGCCGCGCCATGCGAAGCAAGGCCGATGCATGGGGAAGTCCGGCTCCGTCATGAGCAAAGAAGCAATCGATCGCTTTCTCGGTGTGGACGAGATGCCAGACATGAACCTCCGCAAGGAACGTGGAACGATTCGTGCCGTGAATCCGCAGGGTCGCCTGGAACGCGTCGGTCTCGGCGACACGGCCCTGACATGCCAAACGAAGCCACACATCGTAGTCATCGGAATGGGGCAACTCGGGCCGGTAATGTCCGGCCTGCTTCTGAGCGGATGTCCTGACGACAAGAGCGGATCCCGGCACGTGGAACACCGCGGTGCGGCAGAATCGCTCGATGAAGGACAACCCGTCCATGATTCGCCAATCGGACTTCTGTGGCGGAATGTGGAGGGCGCTGGCATCCGCGTCGCCATAGAGGGCCGCGGCTCGCCCGTAGGTCATGCTGACGTCGGGATTCGCTTCCATGACCGAGATCGCGCGGGACAATGCTCCCGGCACCAAAAGATCGTCCGCGAAAAGCAGTAGGAAATAGTCCGCCGTTGCCCAATCGATGCCTTCGTTGAAGGAGGCATGGGGCCCACGGTTGGTACTGTGGGCGATTACGCTGACCCTTGCGTCCTCCGCCGCGAGCCGGCGTGCGATATCCGCACTGCCGTCGGTCGATGCGTTGTCGATGATGAGAACACGCAGATGTTCGACATCCTGGTCAAGGACGCTCTTCACGCATTCTCGCAGATAGCGCCCATACTGATAGCAGGGGATGACGACATCGATGCTGGCCATTGGAAATCTCGCTCCTTCGAACTCCTACAGGGCGGTCGCCTCTGCCGAACCGACACCTGTCAGAAGCCGCTGCGGTCATGATGATGGCAGAATAGTCCCCTGATGCCACAATCATGGACAAGGCTTGAAAGAGTTTAGGAATGTACCCCTTTTGGGTGAGACAATTAAGCAATTCGGCAATGATTTTAGGACGTACAGCCCAGGAAAAGGCGAGAGATGTGTTCGAGATGAGGCAAAAACCCGGCAAAATTATTCAAACTGGGTAGTCGGAATATACGTTGTAGACATGCCACGTCCCTGTTCAGACCGGGGTAAAGCTGCTTAAATTCTCATTAACACGACCGAAACTCTCTTTGAGGCGAACGACGGTCGTAAGCACATGCATTCTCCGCCAGGAGAGTTGCATTACCGCTTTCGTCAATTGAACTCGATCGTTCTGCTGAAGAACGAGAACGCAACACGTTTTGCGAGCCGCATCTTTTTTGCTGGAGGTTGGAATGTCGACAGGACAGTGGAGTTTATCGCCGGTGGCTGGTGCCTACGAGCAGGATGTGTTCGCACATTCCACCGGCGATGACAGCTACGAGTCTCAGAAGAGATGGCCGCTCGAGAGTCTTGGCCGCTTATCGGACCTTACGATCGCCATGATCGAACCGCGAGCCCTGATGAGGGACTGCCTCGCCCGTTCCTTGAAGGTGGCGGCGCCGGGTTCGAGCATCCTTGCCTTCTCAAGCATCCGCGAGTGGCTCGAATCTCCCCATCTTCATGGGCAGGCGTCACTGGTCCTACTGTGCCTGGGGAGCCGCAAGATGAAGGAAGACGAGATCGAGCGGGGAATCTCGTTGCTGACGAGCGCTCCCAATGCGGTTCCTGTCGTCATCCTTTCGGACATGGAGGATGTCGACCAGATGATGAGCGCCATCGGTAAGGGCGTCCGCGGCTTCATACCGTCCAGCCTGAACCTCGACATCGCAATTGAGGCGATGCACCTGGTCAAGGCGGGTGGAATCTATGTGCCGGCGAATAGCCTGATGTCGTGGAAGGGATCCGGCGATGGAGTGGAATCTTCCGAGAAAGGCAGCGCGGACGGAAAGTTCACGGCTCGGCAATACGCCGTTCTGAAAGCTCTCCGGCAGGGTAAAGCGAACAAGATCATCGCCTACGAGCTCAACATGCGAGAGAGCACGGTGAAGGTCCACGTCCGAAACATCATGAGAAAGCTCAAAGCCCGAAACAGAACCGAGGTCGCTTATCTCACGAGCCACGAAAATACAGTGTGAGAGAAAGATCAGCAGCTGCCCTCATTCATCGACCGGTCGGAGGCCCGAAGTGACCATCTCGAAGGAAACGCCCGCGCGTAGTCTTCTGATCAGACCTCAAGAGATCTTGGGGGTGATCCTGCGTCGCAAGTGGATCATTGCCGCAATACTGACCGTCAGCGTTGCGGCCGGCGTCGGATTCGCGGCTTCGCAACGCAAGCAGTACGTCGCAACGGCAGCCATTGCTCTCGACGCCCGCAAGATCCAGGCTGTGCCTCAGGATGTCGTCGTTTCTCGACTCTCTCAGGAAAGCCCGTTTCTCCGCACCGAGATTGACGTCATTTCCTCGAGAACAATGGCCGAGGAGGTCATGAGGCATATCGACGAGAATCGATATCCTCCGAGCGTCAGAGACTTGAATCAGTCCGCTTCATTGCTGACGCGGGTCACATCCATCTTCCACTCGGAAAAGGAACAACCTGCACTGAAAGCCGAAGATGCGGCGGAACTGCGGAAGCGGAGGATCATAGACTTCCTCCTCTCGGGCCTGCGTGTCGACAATGACGGGCGTTCCTACAGCGTCTTCATTTCGTTTGTCGCAGAGGATCCCAGGCTGGCTGCGGATGTCGCGAATGCATACGCAGATGCGTATCTTGCCTATCTGGCATCCATCCAGACATCCGCGACACGGGATGTCAGCCAATGGCTTGCGGCAAGGCTCGAGGAACTGCGTGCCGCTCTGGAAAAGTCGGAACGGGCCGTCCAGTCCTTTCGCCAGAGCGCAGAGCTGGTCGAATCAAACGGGATGACGCTTCAGAGCAACCGGCTGAACGCTCTCAACCTTCAGCTGATCCAGGTCCGCTCCGAGCGTGCCGCGGCCGAAGCGAGGATCGAGGTCGCACGGAAATACGAGGCCTCTGATGCGGGAGGCGAGGCTTTTGCCGATGTGATGAAATCCCCCGTCATTCAGAACCTGCGCCAGCAGAGTGCCCAGGTCGAACGTTCCATCCAGGAACTCAACAACAGCGGCGCGACGCAGAGCGCACAGCTCTCCTCGTTGAAGGTTCAGCAGGCAGCCCTGAAGCAGCAGATAGACAATGAGGTTTCGCGCATCATCGATAGCCTTGCAAGCGAGGTGGACGTGATCCTGCGCCGCGAGAAGGACATCGAGCAGGAGATCGCGGAGACATGGGGAAGGACCGCTCAGGAGAGCAAGGACCTGATCAAGCTCCAGCAACTCCAGCGCGAAGCAAACGCTAATCGCTCGATCTATGAAAGCTTCCTGAACCGGTACAAGCAGACGATCGAGCAAGAGGGCTTCGTGGCGCCCGAGGCACGCCTGATCTCCACGGCCGAGATTCCGGTCAATCCGTCAGGGAGAAACCTGGCCGCAATGCTCGTCTTCAGCCTAATCGGCGGCGGTATTTGCGCAGGCGCAGCGGCGTATGTGGCAGATCGCCTGGATCGCCGCGTACGGTCCGGCCTGCGCCTGGAGGAGCTGGTCGGTCTTCCGGTCATCGGGCGCCTCCCGAGCCTGCCTCAGGAGAGCCGGCTCACGCCGCAGGACCAGGTCGTGACGCTCCCGCGATCTGCCTATAGCGAGGCCATCAGGCGGTTGGCCATGACGCTCCAGGGCTCTCGCTTCATAAATCGGGCGAAGGTGATCGTGGTCACGTCGTCCGAGCGCGGAGAGGGAAAGTCGACCACGTGCGCCTCCCTGGCTCGGGTGCTGGCGGCAAATGGTAAGAAAGTCATTGTTGTCGATACGGATCTGCACCGTCCCAACGTCGCCGCCACATTCGGATGTGCGCCGAGCTCGGGGTTGAACGACCTCGTCTCCGGCGGGCGAGGGGTGCTCGAGATCGTGCATTTCGACGAAAGGTCGGGCGCTGACTTCATAACCGCGAATCCTGCCAAGGAGCATCCCCAGGAAATCCTGCAGAGCGGCGCTTTCAAGGCGCTCATCCAGACTCTGCGCGAGCGATATGACTTCGTGATCGTGGATTCTCCACCTGTCAGTGTTGCCGTGGACGCCGCTCTCGTTGCCGCGTACGCCGATGCGGTTCTCCTCACTGTTCGCTGGGGTGTCACGTCCGACACGGCAGTGCTCTCGGCCGTGGAAGAACTCAATGTTTTCTCGACGCCGGTCACCGGCATCGTGCTCAACGGCGTCAATCCCCGGGCGCGATCCTCGGAAGCCATGTACTCACTCGTTGATCGGCCGGCCTCCGTGCCCGTCCGGCGGCAGCCGAGCCGGCTTATCGAAGAAGCGGGAACGAATGCGAGAGCCTACCTGAGGGCTAGCAATGTCGCAAAGCTGAACAGGGCGGCGAACGACCGGCCCTCAATACCGCCGATCTAAAGAGAGAGAAATCATGCTTCGTAATGCTCACTTATGGTGCGGCTGCTTCCGGAAGCGCTGCTCAGCCTGGCTCCTCGGCGCTGCCTTCATCCTGCTTGGACTTGGTTTCGCCCAGGCCGCGGATCAGGGCTATGCGATCGGTGAAGGCGATGTCCTGTCCATCAAGGTCTATGGCGAAGACGGGCTGTCCGGGCAATACCGTGTCGGACCGGGAGGGATCATCAATTATCCACTGGTCGGCGAATTCAGCGTCCAGAACATGACGAGCGCGGAAGTCACGCGGCAGCTGGCCGAGCGGGTCTCCACCTTCAGTCCGAACGGGCGCAACCTGACGGTCGAAGTGGCCGAATATGCCCCTGTCTTCGTGACTGGCGACGTTGAGAAGCCAGGGTCGTTCCAATTCCGGCCGAGAATGATCGTCCTGGAACTGATGGCTCTCGCGGGCGGTCCCCGCCGGGCGGCTCCGGAAGCGGAATCCAATCTCGTGTCGGTCATCGGCTCCGAGTCTGAACTCAGCGATCTTCGTCTCATGCGGTTTTCCCAAGTCGCGCAGAAATCCCGCCTGGAAGCCGAAATCAGGGAGGAGGAGTTCGGTGCCGCGATGGTGCCGGAGGACAGCTTTGTGATGCCGCAGGTCAGACAGCGCATCATCGAGGATGAAGCCGCGCTTTTCCGGGCGCGCCGCACGGCCCGTTCGGATCAGGAAAAGGCATTGAACAACCAGCGTGAGGGCTACGAACAGGAAATCGGCTCTCTGCAGTCCAGCATCTCGCTGCATGACAACGAGGTGGCTCTCCTCGAGCAGGAACTCGCCACGGCAGAGAATCTTCTCCAGCGGGGGATTACGGTGCAGCCGCGAGTCCTTGGCCTCAAACGTGAGCTGTCGACGGTCAAGCGCAACGCGCTCGATCTCCGCTTGGCCTTGGCCCGGGCCAAGCAGCGGCAGCTGGAAATCGACCTGAAGCTCGTTGAACTTCGGAACACACGGATTGGCGAGAACACCCAGAACCTGAAGGAACTCAATCTCGCAATTGCCCGTACCGAGCAGAGGATCGCCTCTACGGTCTCCGTCATCGCCGAGCTGCGGGAAAAGCTCGGAGAACGCGTGGCTCCGCGCTCCTGGAAGACCGTGTTCACGCTGACACGCCGGGCGGCAGGCAAGTATGCGTCGATCGAGGTCGACGACCTCGCGACGATCCAGCCTGGGGACATCCTTCGGGTCGAGCGCCGGGAAGTAGCGCAGGCACGAGCCGCAAGCCCGTTCCTTCAGAGCGGCACGTCGACCCAAGCTGCCGCGGGTATCAACTGAGAAAAAAGCCAGGATTGGAGCGGACCAAATGAGAATCCTGATCGCGGGAAACATGGGCTATATCGGGCCCGTTCTTGTCCGGCACCTGCGAATGCAGCACCCGGAGGCATGGATCGCGGGTTATGATACAGGTTATTTCGGCCATTGCCTGACGGATGCCGGCCTCCTGCCGGAGTGCCGGGCGGATGTTCAGTTTTTCGGCGACATCCGCCGGATCACGCAGGACGCTTTATCCGGTATCGACGCGGTCGTTCAGCTGGCGGCGATCTCCAACGACCCCATGGGCAACACGTTCGAGGTCCCGACGAACGAGATCAATCACCTGGCGAGTGTCCGGCTCGCTGAACTCGCTCGGGACGCCGGCGTCAAGAGATATGTCTTCGCATCGAGCTGCAGCATGTATGGCGCCGCGGGAGACAGGCCGAGGCGGGAGGACGACCCTCTCAATCCGCTGACCGCCTATGCCCGCTCGAAGCTCGCCACAGAAGAGGGTCTTCGGGCCATGGATCGTGGCGGCATGGTGGTGACGGCCCTCCGGTTCGCGACGGCATGCGGAATGTCCCCGCGCCTGCGCCTCGATCTCGTGCTGAACGATTTCGTCGCCTGTGCTCTCGCCAACCGCGAGATTACGGTTCTGAGCGACGGAACGCCCTGGCGCCCCCTGATCCATGTCGAGGACATGGCCCGTGCCATCGATTGGGCCCTGGAGCGGACCTCCGGAGCGGGCGAGTTTCTGGCGGTGAATGCCGGCAGCGATGAATGGAATTACCAGGTCCGCGATCTTGCCCATGCGGTCGCGGACATGATTCCCGGTGTGCGCGTCAGCATCAATGCCGACGCTCCCCCCGATCGGCGATCATACCGTGTCGACTTCAGTCTGTTCAGGCAGTTCGCTCCCGGTCATCAGCCTCAGGTCTCCCTTTCCCGCGCGATCGACGGTCTGAGGAAGGGGCTCGAACAAATGAACTTCAGGGACGGTGCTTTCCGCAATTCGTCCTTCATGCGGCTGAAGGTGCTCGAGGAGCATATCTCCTCGGGGCGCTTGAACGAGGCCCTGTACTGGAAGCCGCTCGGGAACGAGCCGCGAATGCAGCTATCGGGGAAGAGCGGCGGTTCCACTTCCTTCGATCACGTCGGTCCGGCGAAGGAGGAGCTGGCTCTCTGAGCCTCCTCCGACGGGCGGCGACATCGCTATCTTGTGCGAAACACGGCTTCCGCCGAGCCGATCCGACAGCGCTCAGGTCGCTTGCGCCGATGAACCTGAGCGCTCGGCTCGGCCGGAGAGAATTCATCGTGCAGGCATGCCGCTTTCGATGATCTTCGCCCAGAGGGATACGCCATAGGGTGTGGCTGCATCGTTGAAGTCGTAGGCAGGATGATGCAGGCCCGCCGTGTCGCCGTTCCCGAGGAAAATATAGGCACCTGGGCGGTTCTCCAGCATGTAGGAGAAATCTTCCGCCCCCATCTCCGGCGGGCAATCCGTTTCTACGGCGCTTTCGCCCACAACAGCCTTTGCGATCGACGCGACGAAATCGGTCTTTTCGGCGTCGTTCGCCGTCACCGGGTAGCCGCGATTGTACCCGATGGCGACCTTCGCGCCGAAGGCCGCGCAGATGCTCTCGACGATGGCCCGGATTCTTGCTTCCGCCAGATCGCGGATGGCCGGCGAGAGAGTGCGCACCGTACCGAGCAGGGTCGCTGTTTGGGGAATGACGTTGAAGGTATCGCCCGCTTTGACGGTGCAGACGGAAACCACGACGGATTCCAAGGGGTCGACGCCGCGCGACGCCACGGATTGCAGGGCGGTGATCAAATGGGCCGCTGTGACGATGGGATCGATGCACTTGTGCGGGTAGGCGGCGTGGCCACCCTTGCCCTCGATGGTGACCGTGAAGCGATCCGCCGCCGCCATGATGGGGCCTTTGCGCATGGCGAATTGGCCGACCGGGACGCCTGGCCAATTGTGCATGCCATAGACCTCCTGGATGCCGAAGCGCTCCATGAGGCCGTCCTTCAGCATCGCGTCGCCGCCCGCACCACCTTCCTCGGCCGGCTGGAAGATCACAACCGCCGTTCCGTCGAAGTTGCGCGTCTCGGTAAGGTACTTCGCGGCGCCCAGGAGCATGGCCGTGTGCCCGTCATGGCCGCAGGCGTGCATCTTGCCGGGGGTCTTGGACTTGTAGGACAGGCTGGTGGCTTCCAGAATCGGCAGCGCGTCCATGTCTGCGCGAAGACCAATCACTTTGCCGGACGAATTCGCCTTTCCTTTGATGACACCGACCACGCCGGTGCGGCCGATCCCGGTCACGACCTCGTCGCATCCGAAGCTCCTCAGCTTCTCGGCCACGATACCGGCGGTGCGATGGACATCGTATTCGAGCTCGGGGTTCTCGTGGAAATCCCGGCGCCAGGCGGTGATCTCGTCGGCAAGATCGGCGATGCGGTTGATGACGGGCATGGGAGATCCTTCGCATGAATGTCGTTATCGCCAGCCAAGCAGAGGCGACGGGGATCGGTCAATACGAAGGGAGGAGCGGGAGGAACCGGGGGCGAGCCTCAGCGCAGACGGCGCAGAATGGCCTTCGGGCGTTTTGTCCGGAACTGCCCGCGTTCGACCGCCACGAAAACCAGCACCAAGACCATGAGCGCCGTGAACCACCACAGCTGGGCCGTGCCGACGCCGCAGGCACCGAAGGCGAAGGCCGAGGCAAAGGACGCCATGATACCCGGGCCGAGGATGGGGCGGCTTCCCCTTGCGCCCGCGGCCGCCTGAGAGAGGAGGATGGCTCCGGATGCAGCGCCCACGAGGCCCAGTTCGTACCAGATCTCGAACAGAAGGCTGAATGGGGCGGCGGGAGGCAGGATGCCGAACAGACGCCCGCGCCAGGCTGTCTCGAGGCCATGGCCGGTCAGAAAGCGCAGGGGCTCCTTGAGCACGAGCGCCTGCCAGATATCGAGGCTCGCCATGGTGGAGGAGCCTGCTCCGAGGAGGCTGGCGACGGGCTTCAGCCCGAAGGGCAGAGCAGGCGCGAGAATCAGCAGCAGCCCCATGAGCAGGCCGATGAGCCGCGACCCGGTCTGCGGGCTGGCCGCCGACAGGGCGAAGGCGAAGGCGCCGGCCGCAAGGCCGATGAAGGGCAGGCGATCCGCCGCGAGGAAGGCGCCCACGGCCACGGCCACGGCCAGCGCTACGGCTTCCAGGTTCCGGCCTCGGGAATGGAGCCAAGTGAGCGCAGGCCAGAGCATCAGGACGAGGACCACCATGCCACGCTCGATGCCCAGCCCATCGGGCTCGAGGCGGCCACCGTCCCGCAGGAGCATCGGAACCGCGATCACGGCCGCAAGGCCCACGCCGACCGGGAGCAGGTACAGGTTGGCCGAACGCATCCGCTCCGGCAGGGTCAGATAGCCTGCCAGCGCCATCAACCCCATGGCGATGATGTTGAGAAGCCGTTCCGAGGCCTGCGGCACGAAGGGGGTCCAGACCAAGGACAGCATGGCCCAGAGAAGCAGAACGAGTCCGGCGATCCCGGCCCGCGAGGTCACGAAGTCGATGATCCTCTGCCGCGGGTTCTTCGCGCTTCCGTCGAGAAACGCCGCCATGGCGATGAGCGCGATAGCCAGGGGCGCCATCACCACGAGGGCGCGTCGGGTGAAGAGCGCGGCCAGCGGAATGGCGAACAGGAGAATCGCAAACCCGAGGCGCCGCAGCAGGGCGGCGGCATCGGTGGAGGGATTGGCCGTGGGAAAGGCGGAGCGAACCATGCAGGCGGCAACCGTCGGTTGAGCGATCAGGGAAAGGTCACGCTAATGGACGGGGCGCATAAAAGCTGTAGGTGTCGTGCAACACATCGCAAACCTTTGCGCGCAGCGCCGGTGGCATCGCGCCCGAGGAGCCAGCCCGCTTCCCTTCGCCGGCACCGGCCGATGCCGGCGAAGGGCCAGGCTAAGGCTCTTCCCGGCCGGAAATGACGGGACAGGCTCGCTCCCGAAGGGCTTGGCCGCGACGAACAGGGGCACGATCACCCCCTTTGTCCTCGCAGGAAATTGATGATGCCCGAAAAATCGTCGCCCTCGTGACCCGCGCCGTTGAAGAGCGCATAGAGCTGGGCGGCTTCCGCGCCGAGCGGGGTCGAGGCGCCCGAGGCAAGGGCAGCTTCCTGCGCCAGCTTGAGATCCTTCAACATCAGGGCCGCCGCGAAGCCGGGCTTGTAGCCGTTGTTGGCCGGCGAGGTCGGCACGGGGCCCGGTACAGGGCAATAGGTGGTGAGGGACCAGCACTGCCCTGAGGACGTGGAGGCCACGTCGAAGAGGGCCTGGTGCGAGAGCCCAAGCTTCTCGGCCAGCACAAAGGCTTCAGCCACGCCGATCATCGAAATGCCGAGGATCATGTTGTTGCAGATCTTCGCCGCCTGGCCCGCGCCTGCTTCACCGCAATGGACGACCTTCTTGCCCATTCTGGCCAGAACGGGTTCGGCGCGGTCGAAGGCTTGCTTCGCGCCGCCCGCCATGAAGGTCAGGGTCGCCCCCTTCGCGCCGCCGACGCCCCCGGAGACCGGCGCGTCGAGGCTCAAGAGCCCGCGCTCCTGCTCCCGTGCCATGACATGCGCCTTGCGGGCGCTTTCCACATCGATGGTGGAGCAGTCGATCAGCAGGGAGCCTTCCTTCACGGAAGGCAGGATATCGGCCCAGACCGAGAGCACATGCTTGCCTGCGGGGAGCATTGTGATCACGATTTCCGCGTCGCGGACGGTATCGGCCGCGGAGCCGGCGACGCTCACACCATCGGAGCGCGCCTGATCGCACGAGGCGGGAGAGAGGTCGAAGCCGCTGACCGCGTGGCCCGCGCTCACGAGATTGGCTGCCATAGGGCCGCCCATGTTGCCGAGGCCGATGAAAGCGATGTTCGTCATGTGTTTCCTCCCGGTGTGTCGTGTGCCGATGGGCGCAGAAGCCATATGGAGCCGGCCGCCATCACGGCGGCGCTCACTCCATGCAGCATCAGATTGAGAACGGCGTCGGATCCTCGTACGGCCGCCACGATGACGAGATCGCCGATGGGGATCACGAGGGTCGCGGCCAGGATCAGTCCGAGACTGCGCCGCGGTGCCGTGAAGGACAGGATCAGCAGATAGAGTCCGAAGGCGAGATCGCGCAGGCCGATGGCCGGCAGGTAGCCGGAGCTTTCTCCCTCCGGCGCGGCGAGGCCGAAGAGGGCGGCACCGGCGCGCGGAGCGACGAGAAAGAGCAGCCCCAAGCCGATGAAGACAAGGCTCAGCAGCCGGGTGAGCCAGAAGCTCAAATCGATCGTCGAGGATGCATCGCCGGCTGCGCTCCCGCTCATGACGCCCGCATGTCCCGGTTACCGGTTCCCGCGCCCCACCAGATCGCGCGCCACGATGAGGCGCATGATCTCGTTGGTGCCCTCCAGGATCTGGTGCACGCGCAGATCCCGCACGATCTTCTCGATGCCGTAATCGGCGAGATAGCCGTAGCCGCCGTGAAGCTGCAACGCGGCATTCGCCACCTCGAACCCGGTGTCGGTGGCCATGCGCTTGGCCATGGCGCAGAGCTTGGTGGCGTCGAGGGCCTTTGCGTCGAGTGCGGCGGCCGCGCGCCACAGGAAGGTGCGTGCCGCTTCGAGTTCGGTCGCCATGTCGGCCAATTTGAACTGCAGCGCCTGGAAATCCGCGATGCGCCTGCCGAAGGCCTTGCGGTCGTTCGCATAGGCCAGCGCCTTGTCGAGGGCGGCCTGCGCGCCGCCGAGCGAGCACGCGCCGATATTGAGGCGCCCGCCGTCGAGGCCCGACATGGCGATCTTGAAGCCCATTCCTTCGTCAGAAAGGCGGTTCTCCACGGGCACACGCACGTCCTCGAAAATCACGGCGGCGGTGGGCTGCGCGTTCCAGCCCATCTTCTTCTCCTGCGCGCCGAAGGAGACACCTTTCATGTCCTTGTCGATGATCAGCGTCGAGATTCCGGAGGGGCCTTCCCCGCCCGTGCGCACCATGGTGAGGTAAATGTCGGACGTGCCCGCGCCCGAGATGAACTGCTTCACGCCGTTGACGACGTAATGATCGCCGTCGCGCACAGCCTTCGTCTTGAGCGCTGCCGCGTCCGAGCCCGAGCCCGGCTCGGTGAGGCAATAGCTGCCGATCGTTTCCATGGTGCAGAGGCGCGGCAGGTAGCGTTGGCGCTGCTCCTCGGAACCGTAGCGGTCGATCATCCAGGCGACCATGTTGTGGATGGACAGAAACGCCGAGATGGCGGGGCAGCCAGTGGCGAGCGCCTCGAAGATCAGCGCCGCATCGAGCCGCGTCATGCCCGATCCGCCGACATCGTCGCGGGTGTAGATCGCCGCCATGCCCAGGGAGGCCGCCTCCCGCAGCACGTCCACGGGAAAATGCTTCGTCTCGTCCCACTCGACAGCATGGGGAGCGAGGTTCTCCGCCGCGAAGGCGAGGGCCATGTCGCGGACTGCAATCTGGTCTTCGGTCAGAGAGAACTGGGTCATGATCCTAAATCGACATGAGAGGAGCGCTTCGTGCACCCCGACTTTGGATCTAGAAAAGGAATGGCCGGGACATTGTCCCGGCCATCATGATCGTCCTCAGCGCATCGTCGGAATGGAGAATTCCGCGCCTTCCTTGATGCCGGACGGCCAGCGGGAGGTGACCGTCTTCGTCTTGGTGTAGAAGCGCACCGCATCCGGGCCGTGCTGGTTGAGGTCGCCGAAGCCGGAAGCCTTCCAGCCGCCGAAGGTGTAATAGGCGAGCGGCACCGGGATCGGCACGTTGATGCCGACCATGCCCACATTCACCTTGGAGGCGAAGTCGCGGGCGGCGTCGCCGTCGCGGGTATAGATCGCGACGCCGTTGCCGTATTCATGCTCGGACGGCAGGCGCAGGGCCTCGTCGTAGTTCTTGGCCCGCACGATCGAAAGGACGGGGCCGAAGATCTCTTCCTTGTAGATACGCATGTCGGGCTTCACCTCGTCGAAGAGGCACCCGCCCATGTAGAAGCCGTTCTCGTAGCCCTGCATCTTGAAGTTACGGCCGTCGACCACGAGCTTCGCGCCTTCCTGCACGCCGAGGTCGACGTAGCTGCGTACTTTCTCCATATGGGCCTTCGTGACCAGCGGGCCGAAATCGGCGGACGGGTCGGTGGAGGGGCCCACTTTGAGGCTTTCCACCCGCGGGATCAGCTTGTCGAGCAGCGCATCGGCGGTCGCCTTGCCGACGGGAACCGCGACCGACACGGCCATGCAGCGCTCGCCCGCCGAGCCGTAGCCCGCGCCGATGAGCGCGTCCGCCGCCTGGTCGAGATCCGCGTCGGGCATGATGATCATGTGGTTCTTCGCGCCGCCGAAGCAGTGCGCGCGCTTGCCGTTGGCGGTCGCGCGGGAATAGACGTATTGCGCGATCGGCGAAGAGCCGACGAAGCCCACGGCCTTGATGTCCGGATCGTCGAGGATCGCATCCACGACTTCCTTGTCGCCGTTGACCACGTTGAGGATGCCGGCGGGGAGGCCCGCCTCGATCATCAGCTCTGCGAGGCGCATCGGCACGCCCGGGTCGCGCTCGGAGGGCTTCAGGATGAAGGCGTTGCCGCAGGCGATCGCCGGAGCGAACTTCCACATCGGGATCATGGCCGGGAAGTTGAACGGCGTGATGCCGGCGACCACGCCGAGCGGCTGACGGATCGAATACATGTCGATGCCGGGGCCCGCGCCTTCCGTGAACTCTCCCTTCAGCAGGTGCGGGATGCCGCAGGCGAATTCCACCACCTCGACGCCGCGCTGGATGTCGCCCTTCGCGTCGGGAATGGTCTTGCCGTGCTCGCGGGCGAGAAGCTCGGCGAGAGAATCCATCTCCTTGGCGATGAGATCGACGAACTTCATCATCACCCTGGCGCGGCGCTGCGGGTTCGTGGCGGCCCAGGCGGGCTGGGCGGCCTTGGCGTTCTCGACGGCCTGGCGCAACTCGTCCTTGGAAGCCAGCGCGACCCGGCCGATCACCTCGCCGGTCATGGGCTGGAAGAATTCGGTGGTGCGGCCCGACTGTCCCGGGACCTGCTTGCCGCCGATGAAATGTCCGACTTCGCGCATGGCGTTTCTCTCCTGATGATGGGTGCCCTGTTCTAGCATTGTCAAAACTGCACGACTATGGGCGAAGTGGGGCTTCGGTTGTGCAAAAATCCCCATATGTTAAAGCTTCGGCATGAGCGCTTTCGATTGGGACGATCTCCGTTTCTTCCTCGCCGTCGCCCGGGCGGGGCGGTTGACCGTGGCCGCCCGCCGGCTGGAGGCGGATCATACCACGGTTTCCCGCCGGATCTCGTCCCTCGAAAAGGCGCTGCAGGCCAAGCTCTTCGAGCGCAAGCCCCAGGGCTATCATCTGACCGAGCAGGGCGAGCGCCTGCTCGCCAAGGCGGAGAGCATGGAAAGCCAAGCGCTGGCGGTGGCGAGCGAGGTGGGGGGATCGGACCTTGCCCTGTCCGGCATCGTGCGCGTGGGCGCGCCGGACGGGCTCGGAACCTACTTCCTGGCGGCCGAACTCGGCGCCCTGGCCGAGCAGCACCCGCATCTGACGATCCAGCTCGTGGCCTTGCCGCGCACCTTTTCACTCTCCAAGCGGGAGGCCGATATCGCCGTCACCGTCGAGCAGCCGACGGAGGGGCGCCTCGTTTCCCGCAAGCTCACCGATTACCGTCTGAGCCTGTACGCCTCGCAAGGCTATCTCCTCCGGCATGGCGCTCCCGTCACCCCGGAGGACCTGTCGGGCCGGCTGCTCGTCACCTATGTGCCCGATCTCATCTTCAGCCCGGCGCTCGAATATTTCTCGGGCCTCGAGACATTCGGACCCCGGCGCTACGAATGCGCGAGCGTCGTGGCCCAGCTCGAGGCGGTGCGGGCCGGGGTCGGCATCGGCATCCTGCACGATTATGCCGCCCGGCAATATCCGGAGCTGAAGGTCGTGCTGCCGGAGATCTCCTTCACCCGCACCTATTGGATCGTCACCCATGCGGATGTGCGCAACCTCCAGCGCATCGCGGAGGTCCACGCCTTCATGCTGGACCGGGTGAAAGCCAACCGCAGCCTCTTCATGTGATGCATTTTCCCTTCACGCCAGGGGCTTGAGACCTTAGATCTGGTTCAAAGGAACCTCACGGAGACCGGAATGCCTTCCAAGCTCGACCAATTGCGCGCCATGACGGTGGTCGTCGCCGATACCGGCGATCTCGATGCGGTGCGTCGCCTGAAGCCTCAGGACTGCACCACCAACCCGACCCTTCTGCTGAAAGCGGTCGAGACCCCGGCCTATGCTTCCATCGTCGAAGAGGCGCTGGCCTGGGGCCGCAGGCAGGGCGGCTCCCGCGAGGGCGTGGTGGCCGCGGTCTGCGACCGTCTCGCCGTCGCCTTCGGGGCGGAACTCGCCGGCATCGTGCCCGGCCGTGTCTCGACGGAGGTGGACGCGGACCTCTCCTTCGACACCGAGGCGACGGTCGCGAAGGCGCGCGCCATCATCGGGGCTTATGAGGAGCGCGGCATCGGCCGCGACCGGATTCTCATCAAGATAGCCTCCACCTGGGAGGGCATCCGCGCGGCCGAGATTCTCCAGAAAGAGGGCATCGACTGCAATCTCACGCTCCTGTTCTCCATGGCCCAGGCCCAGGCCTGCGCGGAAGCGGGGGTGTTCCTCATCTCGCCCTTCGTCGGCCGCATCCTCGATTGGCACGTGAAGAACGGCGGCGGCCCCTACACGGGCGAGACCGACCCGGGGGTGCTGTCCGTGCGCAACATCTATGCCTCCTACAAGGCCCAGGGCATCAAGACCGTGGTGATGGGGGCCTCCTTCCGCAACATCGGGGAGATCGAAGCGCTCGCCGGCTGCGACCGCCTGACCATCTCGCCCGCGCTCCTCGACGAGCTGGCGAAGGCCGAGGGCGACCTGCCGCGCAAGCTCTCGCCCGAGGGCGTGGACAAGATCGCGCCTTTGCCGCGCATGGACGAGAAGAGCTTCCGCTTTGCGCTGAACGAGGATGCGATGGCGACCGAGAAGCTGTCCGAGGGCATCCGCTCCTTCGTGAAGGACCTGCGGAGCCTGCGCAGCCTCGTGGCGCGGCGGCTGGATGAAGCGAAGGCGGCCTGAGGCGCTGCCCTGTGGTTCCGGGACCGCGCATCCGAGTCCGGAACCGATAGACACGACGCGGACGAAAAAGGCGCTACGATCATCGTAGCGCCTTTTCTCTTGACCTTACGGTTAGGGACCCTGGTGACGGCGAGGCCTTATTTTCCGCTCGCCAGCGCCTTCTCGCGGATCGCCGAGAGGGACATGGCGGGTGTGATCGCCTCGGGATCGAGCAGGCAATGCAGGATCGCGGGCTTGCCGGAGGTCAGGGCCCGCTGGAGGGCTGCCGGGAAGTCCTCCGTCCTCTCCACGCGCTCGCCATATCCGCCGAAGGCCTTGGCGTAGGCTGCGAAGTCGGGGTTCTTCAGCAGAGTGGCCGAGACGCGGCCCGGATATTCGCGCTCCTGATGCATGCGGATCGTGCCGTACATGCCGTTGTCGAGCAGGATCACGAGAATCGGCAGGTCGTATTGCACGGCAGTCGCGAATTCCTGGCCGTTCATCAGGAAGTCGCCGTCGCCGGCGAACACCACCACGGTGCTGTCGGGCTGGACCCGCTTCGCGCCGACGCCGGCCGGAAGGCCATAGCCCATCGAGCCGGAGGTGGGCGCCAGCTGCGTGCCGTAATGCTTGAAGGGCCAGAAGCGGTGGACCCAGGTGGCGAAGTTGCCGGCGCCGTTGCAGTAGATCGTGTCGGAGGGCATCACCTGGCGCAGATGCCCCATTACCTCGCCCATCTGCAGGGGGCCCGGCACGCGGATCGGGGCCGGGTCGCTCCAGGCGAGATAATCCGCATGCGACGTCCTGGTGCTCTCGCTCCAGGGGAGTGACGCCGGGGCTTCCACGCCGTCAAGCACGGACGTGAATGCTACGGGCGAGGCGTTGATGGCGAGGTGTGGAGAATAGACGCGGCCAAGCTCGCTCGAATCCGGATGGATGTGCACGAGCTTCTGCTGAGGCGCCGGGATCTCGAGCAGCGTATAGGCTTGGCTTGGCACCTCGGAGAGGCGTCCGCCCACGAGCAGGACGAGATCGGCGTCCTTGATGCGCGCCAGGAGCTTCGGATTCACGCCGAGGCCGAGATCGCCGATATAGGAGGCGTGATCGGCCGGGAAGAGCATCTGGCGGCGGAAGGTGCACGCGACCGGCAGTTCGAAGCGCTCCGCGAAGCGCACGAAGCGCTGCACCGCTTCTTCCGACCAGCGGCTGCCGCCGAGGAGCGCCACCGGCTTCTTCGCGCCGTGCAGGAGCTTTGCCAGCTCGGCCATTTGCGCGGGCGAGGGATGGGATTCGATCACCTGATAGCGCGGCGCGTCGGCAACCGCCGCCATATCGGTGAGGACGTCCTCGGGCAGCGCGATCACGACGGGACCGGGGCGGCCCGAGGTCGCCACATGGAACGCGCGGGAGATGATCTCGGGGAAACGCGCCGGATCGTCCACCTCCGTGGCCCATTTGGCGAGGGGGCCGAAGGCGGCGCGGTAGTCGAGCTCCTGGAACGCCTCGCGCTCGCGCATTCCGCGCTCGATCTGGCCGACGAAGAGGATCATCGGCGTCGAATCCTGCTTGGCGATATGAATGCCGGGCGAGGCATTCGTCGCGCCGGGACCGCGGGTGACGAAGCAGATGCCGGGGCGGCCCGTGAGCTTGCCGTAGGCCTCCGCCATCATCGCGGCGCCGCCTTCCTGGCGGCAGACCGTGACGTTGATGTCCGCGTCATGGAGCGCATCCAGCGCCGCGAGATAACTCTCGCCCGGAACGCAGAAGATGTGATCGACTCCGTGCAGAGTCAGCTGATCGACAAGAAACTGGCCGCCGGTGCGGGAGGTCGCTGTCATGGAAGGCTCGCGATGTAAGAGGTCCGATAAAGAAACGGAGGGCATCGCTGCCCTCCGCATGGCGTTGTGAAACAATCAGGCGTCGACGTCGAACTTCACGCCCTGGGCGAGCGGAAGCGAGGTGCCGAAATTGATCGTGTTGGTGGCGCGGCGCATATAGGCCTTCCAGGCGTCCGAACCGGATTCACGCCCGCCGCCGGTTTCCTTCTCGCCGCCGAACGCGCCGCCGATCTCGGCGCCCGAGGGGCCGATATTGACGTTGGCGATGCCGCAATCCGAGCCCACCGCCGACACGAAGGTCTCGGCCTCGCGCAAGTTGAGGGTGAAGATCGAGGAGGAGAGGCCGGCGCCGACCGCGTTGTGCAGCTCGATCACCTTGTCGAAATCCGTATAGCGCATCACGTACAGGATCGGCGCGAAGGTCTCGCGCAGCACCGGCCCGGTCTGCTCCGGCATCTCGACGAGGGCGGGACGAGCGTAGACGCCGTTGCCGGCCACATCCGTGTAGCGGCCGCCGCCATGCACCTTGCCGCCGGCATTGCGAGCCTCGTCGAGCGCGCGCTCCATGCCCTCGAAGGCCGCCTGGTCGATCAGCGGGCCGATGAGCGTGCCCTCGGCGCGCGGATCGCCGATCTTGGCGCTGCCGTAGACCTTGACGAGACGCGGAACGAGCTGGTCGTAGACGCTGTCATGCACGAAGAGGCGGCGCAGGGTGGTGCAGCGCTGGCCTGCCGTGCCCATCGCGGCGAACGCGATGCCGCGCAGGGCGAGATCGAGATCGGCAGAGGGCGCCACGATGGCGGCGTTGTTGCCGCCGAGCTCGAGGATCGCACGGGCGAAGCGCGCCGCGAGCTTCGGGCCGACCTGACGGCCCATGGCGGTGGAGCCGGTGGCGGAGAGAACCGGAACGCGGTGATCCTCGACGAGGATCTCGCCGACCTCACGGCCGCCGAGGAGAACTTCCAGGAGGCCTTCCGGCACGCCGCCGAAGCGCTTGGCGGCGCGCTGGGCGATGGCATGGGTGGCCAGCGCGGTCAGCAGGGACTTCTCGGAAGGCTTCCAGACCACGGAATCGCCGCACACGAGAGCGAGCGCCGCATTCCAGGACCACACGGCCACGGGGAAGTTGAAGGCGGAGATGACGCCGCACACGCCCAGCGGATGCCAGGTTTCCATCATGCGGTGATCGCCGCGTTCGGTGGCGATGGTGAGGCCGTAGAGCTGGCGGGAGAGACCGACCGCGAAATCGCAGATGTCGATCATCTCCTGAACCTCGCCGAGGCCCTCGGAGACGATCTTGCCGGCTTCCAGGGTCACGAGACGGCCGAGGTCGTCCTTGGCGGCGCGCAGCTCCTCGCCGAGCAGGCGCACGAACTCGCCGCGCTTGGGGGCGGGGACCGAGCGCCATGCCTTGAAGGCGGTGTCGGCGCGGCCGATGGCGGCCTTGGCCTCATCCGGAGTGGTTTCCCGCACATGGGCGATCACTTCGCCCGTGATGGGGGACAGGGCAGGGCGGCCCGTGGGGGCGAAAGCGCTGTCCGGCACGCCGAGACGGGCGAGAATGGCGCGGGCTTCCTCCGCCACGCTGGCGGACGGGGTCGAAACAGATGGCAGGGCGGACATGATCATTCTCCCATGAAAACGGGGGTCGGGCTCCTTCCTTGAGCCCACCACCTTCGCTTGTCTGTGAAACAAGACGACGGCGGCCTTCAGGCCACCGTCTTAAAGCATGATTGCAAAATGTGGGAACTGCTTTTCCCGAATAGGATCATGCGATTTCGGAAAGAAGCTGGGCCGGCTCCCGGTCGTAAGGGCCGAGAGCCTGTTCCTAATCGTCATGCAACCGCGTCGAGACGGATGCTCTTCGCGCCCGGCTCCCGGCTCTCGTCCAGGCGCACGCCCGCGTAGACGCGGCCGAACCGGTTGGCCAGGAAGGTGTCGAGGTCGATCTCTTCCTGGCGGACGAAACCCTGTTTCGGCAGCTTGCCTTCGACGAGCAGGTCGAGCATGGCGCAGATGCCGGCGGCCGTGGTCACCTGGATGGCGGTGCGCTGGGTGCCTGCGATCTTCTGGCCGTAGATGCTGCGGGCATAGGTTTCCTGCACATAACGGCCGTCGCGCTCGCCGGTCACGGTCACGAAGACGATGACCATATCCTGCATGGTGGCAGGAACGGCGTTCTCCAGGATGTCCTTCAGGACCTCGCGGCGGTTGCGGAGCTGCAGGTCGTTGAGGAGCACGCGCATCAGGGCGCAGTGGCCCGGATAGCGGATGGTCTTGTAGTTGAGGTTGCGCACCTTGCCTTCGAGCGTCTCGCAGAGCGTGCCGAGGCCGCCCGAGGTGTTGAAGGCCTCGTAGCGCGTGCCGTCGAGGGAGAATTCCTCGAGCTCTTCCATGGCCGGGACTTCGCGCAACTTGCCGTCGACCACCGCTTCGCAGCGCTCGATATACTCGTTGATGACGCCGTCCGTGCTCCAGGTGAGATTGTAGGACAGGGCGTTCGAAGGATATTGCGGCAGGGCGCCGACGCGCAGGCGCACGGTGTCGAGCTTGTCGAAACGGCTCGCGATGTCATGGGCCACGATGGAGATGAAGCCCGGAGCGAGGCCGCATTGAGGGATGAAGGCGGTGTCGGCGCCATCCGACAGTTCCTTCACCATGCGGGTGGTGGCGACGTCCTCCGTGAGGTCGAAATAATTGACGCCCGCGATGCGCGCCGCCTGGGCCACATGGCCGGTCAGGTGATAGGGCGCGGCGCTCAGGACCGCATAGCGGCCCTTCAGGGCGGTCTGCAGGGCCACCGCGTCGTTGAAGTCGAGCTGGACCGTCTTGATGCCGTTCTTGCCCACGGCCTCGAGGGCCTCGGCGGAAGCGTCGGCGACGGTGACGTCGTAATCGCCGGTTTCATTGAGCATGTCGACGATGGTCGAGCCGATCTTGCCGGCGCCGATGACGAGAATGGATTTCATAGGTTCGAGCCTCCCTGGTGATGAGGGCAGAAGAAGGCAAAACCCTGCAAAATGCCATAGACAAGACGACGGAAAGCCGAGTAGTTGTCGGCATATCGCCGTTAAGACTGGTCATTGTGATGCTCGACGCCACGGATCGTGCCCTCATCGCGCTCTTGCGCGAGAACGCCCGCATCGGGCATGCGGAAGCAGCCCGCCGCCTCAAGCTCTCGCGCACCACCGTGCAGGCGCGGGTGGAGAGCCTGGAGCGGCGCGGGGTGATCGTCGGCTATACCCTGCGGCTTGCCGAGGAGATCAGCCGGCGTATGGTGCGCGCGCATGTCACCATCGTCGTGGCGCCGAAAGCATCCGCCGCAGTTGCCATGGCCCTGCAGCGCATGCCAGAGTTGCGCGCCCTTCATTCCGTTGCCGGTGTCTTCGATCTTCTGGCAGTGGTAGAGGCGGAAGACGTTCCCACCCTCGATGCCGCCATCGACAAGATCGGCGCGCTGGAGGGCGTGGAGCGCACGCAATCCTCCATCATTCTCTCAACGAAATTCGAACGATGACTTCTTCAGCCTCGCAGATTGCCGATGTCGTGATTGTGGGTGGCGCCGTCATGGGCTCCTCCACCGCCTACCATCTTCTTGCCGATTCCGGCTTCAAGGGGCGCGTCGTCGTCATCGAGAAGGATCCGACCTACCAGCTCTCGGCTTCGGCCCTGTCGGCCGCCTCGATCCGCCAGCAATATTCCAGCGCGGTGAACATCCGCATCTCTCTTTATGGAATCCACTTCCTGCGCAACATCGGCGAATATCTGACCGTCGACGGCGACACCCCCGAGATCGGGCTGAAGGAGGGCGGCTATCTCTATTGCGCGTCGGAGGCGGGCGAGCAGATCCTCCGGGAGAACCAGGCGCTGCAGGCGGCGGAGGGCGCGGACATTCTCTTCCTGAAGCCCGACGAGCTGAAGCGGCGCTTTCCCTGGCTCAATGTGGAAGACCTCGCGGCGGGCACCTGGGGGCGTTCGGGCGAGGGCTGGTTCGACGGCTGGGGGCTGCTCCAGGCCTTCCGCAAGAAGGCGCGTTCGCTCGGAGCCGAATATGTGAAGGGCGAAGTGGCCGAAATCGAGCGTGAGGGGCGCCGCATTGTCGCCGTGCGCCTCAAGGACGGCACGCGGATCGCGTGCGGCACGCTCATCAACTGCGCGGGCTCCGGCGGCCGGGTGGTCGCCGAAATGGCAGGCATCCCGATCCCCGTCCAGGCGAAGCGCCGCTACGTGTTCACCTTCTCCTGCAAGGAGCCGGTGGAGAACTGCCCTCTGCTCATCGATACCTCGGGGGCCTATGTGCGCCCCGAAGGAGAAGGCAATTTCATCTGCGGCGCCTCGCCCGAGGCGGATGTGGATCCCGACTGGTTCGACGAGGATCCCGCGAGCCAGGAAATCGACTTCTCCTTCTTTGAGGAGTTCATCTGGCCGTCGCTCGCGCATCGCATTCCGGCATTCGAGGCTATCAAGCCGGGGCGCGCCTGGTCGGGGCCCTACGACATGAGCCTCCTCGACCACAACGCCATCATCGGCAAGGCGGGCGGAATCGAGAACTTCTATCTCTGCAATGGGTTCTCGGGCCATGGCCTGCAGCAGGCGGCGGCGGTCGGCCGCGGTCTCTCGGAGCTGATCGTCCATGGCGGCTACCGCACGCTCGATCTGTCCGAACTCGGCTACGAGCGCGTTCTGGCAAACCGTCCGCTCCTCGAGCGCAACGTGATCTAAACCGAGCCCTCGTCGGAGGTGCGATAGGCCCAGACCCGGCCGCCGCGGTTCATGTGCCGCTGCATCAGGCCGGGCTGGTCCGGGGAGGGCTGGGAGGCGGCGGCGAGTTCGGTCGCGCCCTCCCTGTCCGCCCGCTCGTCGCTGCGGCGCGCGCCCGTTCCGGTGGTGGTCTGCGCGCCCGCATTCGGCTGGCCGGGCTCGCCCGCGCGCAGGTCGGCGGTGCCGAGATCGTCGGCCCCCTCCGCCATCAGGCCCATGCCCGGGAGGGAGCCCGTATTGGTTTGCCCCGCCTGCGAGCCCCCGGTGATCCCTGCGCCCAGAGACGCATCGGCGCCTGGCGCATCGTGCCCGGCACTGGCCTCGAGCCATTCCCGGCTGCTGCCGTCGAGATCCACGGGATCGAACATCTCCAGCGCCCGCACGGCATCTTCCGCGTCATCATGGTCGACCTGGACGGCAATCATCGTGCAGCCGTGGCGCAGGCCTTGTTCGAAGACGCGCAGGTCCGCCTGCGGAAGGTTCAGGTCATGGAGGGCCGCCACGGAGTCGTCCCGGGCCGAAAGGGCGCGGAAGCCCGAGATCGAGGAGATCTCCCGGGCGTCCTCGGAGCCGACCGCAACGATCCGGTGCTGAGCGACACCCATTTCCACAAGCGCCTGAAGGGCCTGGCGGGCCTGGGCGGGATCCTTGAACAGGGCAGTGATCATCTGGGACATGTGCTTCTTACCTATGGATACTCTCTCAACGAAGAGCGCTTCCGGCCTGTTCCCGTCCGCAGCCGTTAAGTCTTTTCAATGAAAAGGGCTTCCATTTTGAAGCCGGCTATGATTGTCATGGTTGCGTCATTAAAGCGTCATCCGGCTTTCGTGCAGGGATGGTGAACGACAATAACATCCCCGAGCGGGATGATACGGGAGAGGTTAATATGATGAAGAAGTCCCTTCTCGGCGCCCTGGCCTTCGGTCTGGCGACGAGCACCTCCGCCTTCGCACAGACGGAGATCCAGTGGTGGCACGCGATGACGGGCGCCAACAATGAGGTCGTGAACCGCCTTGCCGAGGAGTTCAACAACTCGCAGAAAGACTATAAGGTCGTCGTCAGCTACAAGGGCCAGTACGCCGATACCCTGAATGCCGGCATCGCCGCATTCCGCGCCGGCAACGCTCCCCATATCCTGCAGGTCTTCGAGGTCGGCACCGCGACCATGATGGGCGCGAAGGGCGCGATCAAGCCGGTCTACCAGATGATGGCCGAAGCCGGCGAGAAGTTCGATCCCAAGGCCTACCTGCCCGCGATCACCGGCTACTACTCCACGGCGAAGGGCGAGATGCTCTCCTTCCCCTTCAACTCCTCCTCGATGGTCATGTGGATCAACAAGGACGAGCTGAAGAAGGCCGGCGTCAACGAGATTCCGAAGACCTGGCCCGAGGTGTTCGAAGCCGGCAAGAAGCTGAAGGCTGCCGGCCACGACACCTGCGGCTTCTCGAACGCCTGGGCAAGCTGGGCCAATATCGAGCAGTTCTCGGCCTGGCACAACGTGCCGATGGCCACCAAGGCCAACGGCCTCGACGGCTTCGACACGGAGATGAAGTTCAACTCTCCGCTGCACGTGAAGCACCTGCAGAACCTCATCGACCTGCAGAAGGACAAGACCTACGACTACTCGGGCCGCGACTCGAAGAGCGAAGGCCGCTTCACCTCCGGCGAATGCGCGATCTTCCTCACCTCCTCGGGCTTCTACGGCAACGTGAAGGCCAACGCGAAGTTCGACTTCACCTCGGTTCCGATGCCCTATTATCCGGACGTCCAGGGCGCCCCGCAGAACTCGATCATCGGCGGCGCTTCGCTGTGGGTGATGGGCGGCAAGTCGGCCGAAGAGTACAAGGGCGTCGCCAAGTTCTTCGCCTTCCTGTCGGACACCGACCGTCAGGCCAAGCTGCACCAGGAATCGGGCTATCTCCCGATTACGAAGGCTGCCTACGAGAAGACCAAGGCTTCGGGCTTCTATGAGAAGAACCCGGTCCTCGAGACGCCCCTCAAGGAGCTGACCAACAAGGAGCCGACCGAGAACTCTCGCGGCCTGCGCTTCGGCAACATGGTCCAGATCCGCGACGTGATCTCCGAGGAGATCGAAGCGGCGCTCGCCGGCCAGAAGCCCGCCAAGGACGCGCTCGACGCCGCGGTGTCGCGCAGCAACCAGATCCTGCGTCAGTTTGAGCGTACCGTTCGCTAAGTCTGATCGGTTAAGCTAACTTTTCATCCCGGGAAGCCGAACAGCTTCCCGGGATGAACTTATAGGAAACCTTGCAGACCGGTCGATGCCGTCATCTGCCCATCACCGGACCACCGTAAGCCGATGGAAAAACGAGCTCATTTTTCAGGGTGGACGCTGCCCCTTCTGCTGATCATTCCGCAGATGGCGATCACCGTCATTTTCTTCTATTTGCCCGCCTCCCAGGCGATCTGGCAGTCCTTCCTGCGGGAAGACGCCTTCGGCCTCGCCTCCGAATTCGTCGGTTTTGAAAACTACGTCTCAGTGTTGGAGCAGCCCGAATATTACCGGGCGCTGGTCACAACCGTGATCTTCTCGTCGCTGGTGGCTTTCTTCTCGATGTCCGTGGCGCTTCTTCTCGCCTCGCAGGCGGACAAGAACATTCGCGGCGGCCATGCCTTCAAGACCCTGCTGATTTGGCCCTATGCGGTGGCTCCCGCCATCGCGGGCGTGCTGTGGATCTTCATGTTCCATCCGACGCTCGGCACGCTGGCGCGACCCATCCGCGCCGTCGGCATCAACTGGAACCCGATGCTCAACGGCAACCATGCCATGATCCTGCTGGTGCTGTCCGCCACCTGGAAGCACGTCAGCTACAACTTCCTCTTCTTCCTCGCGGGCCTGCAGGCGATCCCGAAGAGCGTGATCGAGGCCGGCGCCATTGACGGTGCGGGGCCGATCCGGCGCTTCTGGACGATCATCTTCCCCCTGCTGTCGCCCACGACCTTCTTCCTTCTCGTCGTCACGGTCGTCTACGTGTTCTTCGAAACATTCGGCATCATCGATGCCGTGACGGGCGGTGGTCCCGCCGGTCAGACGACGACACTCGTTTACAAGGTCTATGCGGACGGCCGCCTCGGCGGCGATCTCGGCGGCTCGGCCGCGCAGTCGGTGATCCTTATGGTCATCGTGATCGCGCTCACCGCCATCCAGTTCCGCTATGTCGAGCGCAAGGTGCAGTACTGATGGTCGAGAATCGTCCCTTCGCCCAATTCATGGCCTATCTGACGCTGGTCATCGGCGTCGTGGTCGTGGCTTTCCCGGTCTATCTCGCCATCATGGCGTCGACCTTCGATTCCGCTACGATCATCAACGGCAACATGCCGCTGATCCCGGGCGATCAGGCCCTGGAGAACTACTCCCGCACCCTGTTCTACGGTGGCAAGCAGGCCCGCGAGCCCGTGATGGGCATGATGATCAACTCGATGGTCATGGCCATGGGCATCGCGGTCGGCAAGATCCTGATCTCGATCCTGTCGGCCTACGCCATCGTGTATTTCAAGTTCCCGTTCCGCAAGACGGCGTTCTGGATCATCTTCATCACGCTGATGCTCCCGGTCGAAGTGCGCATTTACCCGACCTATAAGATCGTCGCCGATCTGGGCCTGCTCGATACCTATATGGGGCTTATCCTGCCCCTGATCGCCTCAGCCACCGGCACGCTTCTCTTCCGCCAGTTCTTCATGACGATCCCGGACGAGCTTCTGGAGGCCTCCAAGATCGATGGCGCGGGCGCGTTCCGCTTCTTCAAGGACACGCTGCTTCCGCTGTCCATGACGACGATCGCGGCGCTCTTTGTGATTCAGTTCATTTACGGCTGGAACCAATATCTCTGGCCGCTGCTGATCACCACGAAAAGCTCGATGCAGACCATCGTCATCGGCATCAAGAAGATGATCACGACCACGGACGCGCTGACTGAATGGGAGGTCGCCATGACCACGGCGGTGCTCGCCATGGTGCCGCCGGTGCTGGTGGTGATCTTCATGCAGCGCCTCTTCGTGAAGGGGCTTGTCGAAACGGAGAAGTGACGCGCGGCTTGCGCGCGTCGCCCTTCCCACCGAGATGGGAAGAGCTGCCTCCAAAGGAATATCGGATTTGTTCAGCCCTGTGCCCCATGCTGCACGGGCTGACGTGAAAAGGAATGAACCAATGGCTGGGGTAACACTCGATACCGTCCGAAAGATCTATACGGGCAATGTGGAGGCAGTCAAAGGCGTCTCGCTCGGCATAGAGGACGGCTCCTTCTGCGTGCTGGTCGGCCCGTCGGGCTGCGGAAAGTCCACCCTCCTGCGGATGATCGCAGGCCTGGAGACGATCTCCGGCGGCGAGATCCGGATCGGCAACCGCGTCGTGAACCAGGTGGAGCCTGCCGACCGTGACATCGCGATGGTGTTCCAGAATTACGCCCTCTACCCGCATATGAGCGTCTACGACAACATGGCCTATGGCCTTCGGAACCGGAAGACGCCCAAGGAAGAGATCGATAAGCGCGTCAAGGAGGCCGCCCGCATCCTGGCCATCGAGCCGTTCCTCGATCGCAAGCCGCGCGCGCTCTCCGGCGGCCAGCGCCAGCGCGTCGCCATGGGCCGCGCCATCGTGCGCAAGCCGCAGGTGTTCCTGTTCGACGAGCCGCTTTCGAACCTGGATGCCAAGCTGCGCGTGCAGATGCGCGTGGAGATCAAGCGCCTGCAGAAGGCCCTCGGCGTGACGTCGATTTATGTGACGCACGATCAGGTCGAGGCCATGACTCTTTCGGACAAGCTCGTCGTGATGTCCGGCGGACAGATCGAGCAGGTCGGCACTCCCTCGGAGGTCTATCGCCGTCCGGAGACCCGGTTCGTCGCCACCTTCATCGGCTCCCCGCCCATGAACATCCTTCCCGGCAAGGTGGAAGGTCCCGGCCGCGTCTCGGTGGGCGGCCAGATGATTGCGGTCAACGATATGCGCGAGGGGCTTGCGCCCGGCTCGGCCATCGAGGTGGGCCTGCGTCCCGAGGACGTTCAGGCGGGCGGCGGTACCGGCGCCAGTAGCCTGGACATGGATGTGGACTTCGTCGAGGAACTCGGCGCCACCCAGCTGTTCCACGGCAAGGTTGCGGGGGCCGATTTCGTGGTGCAGGCTTCCACGGGTCAGATCGCGGCGGATACCCGCAAGCTGAGCCTGTCCATCGATCCGGGTAATGTCCATCTCTTCGACCCGCAGACCACGAAGCGCCTGGGCCGGACCTAAGATACCTCGAAGCTCGAGCTTTTGCCGCAACAGCCGTTCCGGGTCCGTCCCGGAACGGCTGTTGCGCGTTCGAGGCTGCCCCATTATCCCTTGAAGGGGAACGTGAGGAACAGCCATGACGGTCAAGCTTGACGGAGCAACGCTTCGGATTCAGGATGTGGTGCGCGTCGCGCGCCCGGATGCTCAAGGGCGCTTCGCGCAGGCGGAACTGGCGCCCGAGGCGCGCGAACGGATCGCAGCGACGCGCGCCTATATCGACCGTAACTGGATGCATGACGATGCGCCGCTCATGTATGCCTTCAATACCGGGGTCGGCCTGTTCAAGGATCAGCGTGTCCTCATCGCCGACATGGCGGCGTACCAGAAGAAAACCGTCTATGCCCATGCGACGGGGGTCGGCGAGCCCTTCGCCGAGGACGTGACGCGCGCCATGATGTTGTTGCGCGCCAATGCCTTCGCGTCCAACTATTCCGGTCCGCGCGTCGAGCTGGTCGAACGCCTGCTCGCCTTTCTCAATGTGGGACTGCACCCGGTCATTCCGCAGAAGGGATCGGTCGGCGCCTCGGGAGATCTCGCGCCGCTGGCCCACATGGCCGGAGCCGTCTGCGGGTTCGAGGAGGCTCACATGGTCTATAAAGGGCAGGTGATGCCGGCGCGCGAGGCCATCCGCACGGCCGGCTTCGATCCCGACTTCGAGCTGGGTGCGAAGGACGCCTCCGCGCTCATCAACGGCTCAACCACGTCGCTTGCGCTCGCCTCTCTCGCCACAAGCGATGCACGCCGCATTCTCAAGCATGCGGATATCGCCATGTGCCTGTCGCTCGAGGCCATGCGGGGCGAGCTGGCGGCTTTCGATCCTCGGGTGCACAGGGCACGCCCGCATCCCGGCCAGGCGCGCGTGGCCCGCAACCTGCTGCGCATCCTCGAAGGTTCGAAGCGCTGTTCGCAAGACGCGCGCGACATCGTTTTCCCGGACGAGCCGCGTCAGCCCGGAACTCCGGCGAGCCCCCGCGTCCAGGATGTGTATTCGCTGCGTTGCACGCCTCAGGTTCACGGGCCCGCTGTCGAGGCGCTCGAGTACGTGGAGCGCATCGTCGGCACGGAGATGAACTCCGCCACCGACAATCCGCTGATCTTCGACGACGGGCAGGGTGGATACGTGTCGATCTCGGGCGGCCACTTCCACGGGCAGTACATGGCGCAGGCCATGGATTTCCTAAGCATTGCCATGGCCGATCTCGGCACGATCTCCGAACGCCGCCTCGCACGCCTCATCGACCCGACCATGTCCTATGGCCTGCCGCGCAACCTGCTCGCTGGAAAGCGCGGATTGAACACCGGCTTTGCCACCGTGCAATGCTCCATGTCCGCTCTGGTGATGGAAAACCGGGGGCTCGCGGCGCCGGGATCGGTGGATTCCATTCCGGGCAAGTCGAATGCGGAAGATCACGTTTCCAACTCCACCTGGTGCGGCCGCAAGGCGCGCATCATCGTGGAGAACGTGGAGCAGATCGTGGCGGGCGAGTTGCTGATGGCGGCCCAAGCTCTCACGCTGGTGGAGCCCCTCGCCAAGGATTATCCGCTCGGCAAAGGCTCACGTGCGGCCATGGAGGCGATACGCGCCGTGATCGCTCCCGCCCTCGACGGTGACCGCTGGTACGCGACCGAAATGCACCAGGCGCTCGACCTCGTTCGCTCCGGCTCCATCGTGAAAGCGGTCGAGAGTGCCGTCGGGGAGCTCGAATAATCAGGAGCTCGACATGTCTCGAGCCCCTGATCCGTCCATTGTTGCAGATTTAGCGGCAGCGCCGGACGTTGCGAACGACCACGCTCCCGTTGGGGCGATATACGCGCTCGCGAACGGTGCGGCAGCGGTCGTGACGCTTCTGCCAGGCGGGAACACCGCAATGGCGCACGTTTCGGTAAACCACGCGGCCGTTGGGCCGAACGGTGCGAATGCGGCGCGTGACGCAGGCCACGTTGTCGACAAGCGAGGGGGCATCGATCCTCTGCGGGGTGAAACGGGCTTGCGCTTCGGGCACGTTGGCGAAAAGGGCGGCGCCGAAGACAACAGCGACGGCAGGGATGATGAAGGCTCGCATGATCCTATCCTTCGTTGTGGGGGACAGATGATAACTGGAAGATCTAGGTTATGGTTCCTGAAGTGAGGATGAATGCATGGTTCAGCGTGTCATCATTGATCGCGTCCGGCCACAGGATGGCGTTGAACTGGTTACCGCGAATCTGGCGAGCATCGCGCTTCACGAGCCATGGGTCTCGCCTTGCCGCGACCTGGTGAGCTTTCAGGGCTATCTCTCCCGTTGCGACGGCGACAGGTCCATCGGCTTCATTGCGCGAGAGCGCGAGAGCTCCAGGATCGTCGGCGTCGTCAACCTGAGCGAGATCGTGCGGGGCTACTTCCAGAGCGCCTATATGGGCTATTACGCCGTTGCGGGCATGAACGGACGAGGCCTGATGGGGGAAGCCGTCAGCCTTGTGGTGACCTATGCATTCAGGGAGCTTGGGCTCCATCGTGTCGAGGCCAACATTCAGCCTCGGAACGAGCCCTCACGAGCTCTGGTGAAGCGACTCGGCTTTCGACAGGAGGGCTATTCTCCGCGCTATCTCAAGATCGGCGGCGAATGGCGCGACCACGAGCGCTGGGCAATTCTGTCGGAGGAATGGCGCCGACCTGAGGGGCTTATGCCGCCTCGGCATCTCTGAGCTTCTTCTGCATGAAGAAGCGGCTGTTGCCTTTCGGGTAGTCCTTCAATTCGCCGAAGCGTTCATATCCCAGGCGTTCGTAGAGAGCGAGGGCCTTCGGGTTGAGCGTATCCAACCACACGGAATGGCATCCGCGCTTCATGGCCTCCTCTTCCGCCATGGCGATCAGGCGCGTGGCGAGCCCCTGGCCGCGGAGGATCTCCGGCACGAAGATATATTCGATGCTGAGCCATTCCCAACCCGTGCGGCCCCACAACCCTCCCAGGATCTCCTTGGATTCCGGATGGCGGATCACCACCGCCAGGTTCTCGATCGGGAGACCGGGTGCCAGTGATGCCTGGTTGAAACCCGTAAGGCCGTTGAGGATGATCTGACGGACGACGTTGTGCGGCTTCGCGAGAAGCTCCAGATTGTACCTCAAGCAACGATTCCCTTGACGGCTTCGAGCAAAGCGCGGGCCGCTACGTCCGCATCCTCGACTGTGATCGACTCGGCCGGGTTATGGCTGATGCCTCCCTTGCAGCGCACGAAGAGCATCGCGGCCGGGCAGAGATTTGCCATCGCGACAGCATCGTGTCCCGCTCCGGAGGCAAGGCGCATCGGCTCGACCCCGATGCTTTTCACCGCTTCCTCCAGATGCGCCATCAGATCTCTGTCCATCGGGGTTGCGGGCGATTCCATGAAGGGCTCGATCGCGAAGGAGACGCCACGTCGCCGAGCGGCGGCTTCGCATTCGGCCACGATGTCCTGCACCATGGCACGGCGCACCGAATCGTCCGGTGCACGGGCGTCGAGCGTGAAATCCACCCGCGCGGGAATGACGTTGATCGCGCCTGGCTGCACCTGCGCCACCCCGACGGTCGCGACCGTGTCGTTGCGCGTCGAGCTCGCGCGCTCGACGATGCCGACCATCTCGGCGACGGCGGCGAGCGCATCGCGGCGCATGCTCATCGGCACGGTGCCCGCGTGCCCCGCCTCGCCGATCACATGAGCACGGGCGCGGGTGATGCCGTTGATGGCCGACACGATGCCGACGGGGAGGCCGCGCGCTTCGAGCTGCGGGCCCTGCTCGATATGCACTTCGAGATAGCCGCTGTAACGCGCGGGGTCGCGGGCGAGAGCTGCGATCCCGGCGGGGTCGCCTCCAAATGCGATCAGCGCCTCGCGCAAGGACATTCCATCCGAATCCTTGCCGTCGAGCCAGGCTGGATCGAAGCGGCCCGCGAGGGCATAGGATGTGGAGAGATTGGTGGGGAAGCGGACATTCTCCTCGTCCCCGAAAGCCACGATCTCTATCGGGCAGCGTGGCGTGATTCCCTGCGCCTTCAGGGCCTCGGCCATCACGATGCCGAGCACGACCCCGAGATTGCCGTCATACCGGCCCGCATCGACGACGCTGTCGATATGGGAGCCGATGAGCAGGGCAGGGGCGTCAGGATCCGCACCGTCCAGGCGCCCGACCACGGAGCCGAGAGCGTCGATATGAGCGCTGAGCCCGGCCTCGCGCATGAAAGTCAGTGTCGTGTCGGCCGCAGCCCGGTGGGCCGGCGAGAGATAAAGGCGCGTCAGGCGCCCATGCTCATCCGTGTGGAGGGCGAGGTCCTCGATCATCGCCATCACACGGCGGCCGAGGGTGAGATCCGGGTGCTTCGTCATGGGGATAGAGTTTCAGGAACGGGCCCGCTCCGCAAGAGGCGAACGGGCCCGTGTCCATGAACTCTCGTCAGGCAGCGACGCCCAGCTTCTTCTGCAGGCTCGTGGAGGACGTCGTGTATTGGAAGAGCAGCTTCTTCTCGGGGTAGACGTAGCGATGCACCTTCTGGGCAGCCAGCGCACCCTCATGGAAGCCGGACAGGATCAGCTTCAGCTTGCCCGGATAGGTGTTGATGTCGCCGATGGCGAAGATGCCCGGAACGTTCGTCTCGAACTTCTCCGTATCAACCGGAATCAGGTTCTCGTGAAGGTTCAGGCCCCAATCCGCGATCGGGCCGAGCTTCATGGTGAGGCCGAAGAAGGGCAGCATCACGTCGCAATCCACCGTGAATTCGGACCCGTCGTCCTTGCGGATCACGGCGCCTTCGAGAACCGGGGCATCGCCCTTCAGCGCTCGCACCTGGCCGAGATGGAGATCCATCTCGCCAGCCGCCACGAGAGAGCGCATCTTCTCGACGGTGTGGGGAGCGGCCCGGAAGGCGTCCCGGCGATGGAGCAGGGTGAGGCGCTTGGCGATCGGCTGGAGGTTCACGGTCCAGTCGAGGGCGGAATCGCCGCCGCCGACGATCAGCACCTTCTTGTTCCGGAACATCTCCATCCGGCGCACGGCATAGAAGACCCCCGTGCCCTCATAGGCCTCGATATTGTCGATCGGCGGCTTCTTGGGTTGGAACGAACCACCGCCGGCCGCGATGATCACCGCCTTGCAGACGAAGGTCGTGTCGTTCTCGGAAGTCTTCACACGGAACCGCGGAGCCTCAGGCGTGCCGATGGATTCCAGGCTCTCGACCATCTCGTTGAGGTGGAAAGTCGGATGGAACGGCTCGATCTGCGCCATGAGGTTGTCGACGAGGCCCTGCCCCGTGACCATGGGGAAGCCTGGAATGTCGTAGATCGGCTTTTCCGGATAGAGCTCGGCACACTGGCCGCCGATCTTCGGCAGGATGTCGATCAGATGGCACTTGATGTCGAGGAGGCCCAGCTCGAACACGGCGAACAGGCCCACGGGCCCGGCACCGATGATGACGACGTCCGTTTCGATATGGTCGGTCATGAACAGGCTCCTTCGAGAGACGGCTCCTGGAAAAGCACGGTCTCCTGGTCTTGGCAATGCGGCGGGCGCGACAATCAGGCCCCTGTCGGGGCCAGGGTGACCTCCAGGCCGTCGAGATCAGGGGTCCAGATGATCTGGCAGGACAGGCGGGAATTCGGCTCCGTGACCACCGTGTCGAGCTGGTCCTCTTCCTCGTCCGTCGGAGGATAGAGCTTGTCCAGCCACGCCTCGTCCACGAAGACGTGGCAGGTGGCGCATTCGCAGGCTCCGCCGCACAGGCCCTCGATGGGAAGGCCCCAGTCCCGGATGATCTCCATCACCCGCCAGCCCTCGATGGCCTCTAGGGTATGGCGCTGGCCGGTCCGGTCGGTCACATGGATGACGCCCATGAAGCGGGAATTCCTTCGCGTGAAGTCAGGGAAAAGGGCATGGGGGGCCCACGCCTTCGAGCTGGATATCGACCTTTCGGCCCGTCCCGTCAATGGCTTAAGGGCACCGTTTGTTTCCTTGGCGGGATCGCCCTACACACCCAGGGTGTCCGCCCTCAGGGCCGCATCGGCTATCAGCTCGGTCATGGAGCCCTGGAAGCGCATTTCTCCGCGCTCGATCACGATCGCCCGGTCGCTGATCCCGGCCGCAAAGGCCCAGTTCTGCTCCGAGAGGAGCACGGCCACCCCCTCGGCTTTCATGGATCGGATCGCCTCGGCCATCATCTCGACGATCACGGGGGCGATGCCCTCCGAGGGCTCGTCCAGGAGGATGGCATCCGGATTGCCCATGAGAGTGCGGGCGATGGCAAGCATCTGCTGCTCGCCGCCGGACATCTGGTTGCCGCGCCGCCCACGCATCTCGGCGAGATTGGGAAACAGCCTGAACAGCCGCTCCGGAGTCCAGGGGGAGCGGCCTGCGCCCGCGGCTTTCCGCCCAGCCTCCAGGTTCTCCTCCACGGTCAGATCCGTGAAGATGCGCCTGTCCTCGGGCACGTAGCCGAGGCCGAGGCGCGCGATCCTGTAGGTCGGCAGATGCGAGAGGGAATGACCCTTGAAGCTGGCCTTCTGGGCAATTGCCGGCACAAGGCCCATGATGGCCTTCAAGGTGGTGGTCTTGCCCGCCCCGTTGCGGCCGACGAGCGCCAGCACCTCGCCGGGATCGAGCCGGAAGGTCAGGCCGAACAGCACCTGGGCGCGGCCATAGGATGCGGTGAGATTCCAGATTTCAAGCAGCGGCTCGCTCATGCGGGACTCACCCCTCCCGGCTTCTCCAAGGCATGCCCGTCACCGAGATAGGCGCGCCGCACGGCCTCGTTCTGGCGGATCTCCTCCGGGGAGCCGGAGGCGATGATCTGGCCGCGCACGAGCACGATGACCCGCTCCGCATGTCCGAAGACCACGTCCATGTCGTGCTCGGTGAAGAGGACCCCGATGCCCTTCGCCTGCGCAACCGAGGCGGTGAGGTCCATCAGATCCGCTCTCTCGCGGGCGGCCATGCCCGCGGTGGGCTCGTCCATGAGCAGAAGTTTCGGTTGCCCTGCCAGCGCAATGGCAAGCTCCACGCGCTTCACATCGCCATAGGCCAAGGCGGAGCAGGAGTGATCCGCCGCGTCCGCCATGCCGACCTGTTCCAGCAGAGCCAGGGCCTGATCCCGGTAACGGGTGCGGGCAGGGGTCCACAGGGCTTCGCTCTCACGGTTGCGGCTGACAAGCGCCATCTGCACGTTCTCGGCGACATTCATGGAGAGGAAGGTCTGCGCCACCTGGAAGGTGCGCCCCACGCCGAGGCGGAAGCGCTTCTGCGGCGATGCCGCGGTGATGTCCTGCCCGTCGAGCAGAATCGCGCCTCGATCGGGGCGCAGCTGCCCGCCGACCATGTTGAACACGGTGGACTTGCCGGCGCCGTTCGGGCCGATGATGGCCAGCATCTCGCCGCGTTCCAGCGTGAAGCTCACATCCCGTGCGGCGGCGACGCCCCCGAAGGACTTGCTCAGGCCCTGAACGGACAGGAGCGTCATGTCCGCTCCTCCCGCCAGGCGCGGAGAGTGCCCACGAGGCCCTGCGGGAAGACGAGCACGATGGCGATGATGCTCAGGCCCAGCACCAGGCGCCAGAGGGACGTCAGCGGCATGATCTGGTCGCGCAGCACATGCAGAACACCCGCACCGACGAGCGGGCCCGTGACGGTCTGGATGCCGCCGATGAGCAGCATGGTCAGCGCATCGACGGAGGTGGGAATGCCTAGCAGGGTCGGGTCCACGGATCCCCGCGAGAACGCATAGATCCCCCCGGCGAGCCCGGCCGCCGCGCCCGAGAGGATGAAGGCGAGCCAGCGATGGCGGCGGATGCAGAGGCCGATGGCTTCAGCCCTCGCTTCCGAGTCGCGCGCAGCCCGCAGCGCATATCCGAAGGGTGCGTCGATGATGCGCATCAGCAGCAGAACCACCGCTGCCGTGAGGGCGAGCGTGGCGAGATAGTAGATCGTCTGCCCGCTGGCCCAGGAAGAGGGCCATACGCCGACGATGCCGTTGTCGCCGCCCGTGACATCCACCCACTGGAAGGCGACGGCGAAGACGATCTGCGCGGCGGCCAGCGTCATCATGGCGAGATAGATGCCCGACAGCCGCACGACGAAAGCGCCGATCAGCGCCGCGCCCAGCGCTGCCAGCAGCAGCCCCGCCGGAAGCGCCGCCTCCATGGGGAGAGCAAACCATTTCACCGCCAGCGCCGCGCCATAGGCGCCCAGGCCGAAGAAGGCCGCATGGCCGAAGCTCACGAGGCCGCCGACGCCGATGAGAAGCTGCAGGCTGAACGCAAAGAGAGCGAAGATCAGGATCTCGGTGGCGACCTTCAGCACATAGGCGTCGCCGATCAGGGGAAGGGCCGCGAGAATGCCGATGACGGCCAGGATGGTGAGCGCGGCGTAGGGCGAACGCTCGCGGCTTGCGACGCCCACCGCATGAGCGCCCCCGGTTGCCTCGGGCCGGCCGAAGAAGCCGTAGGGCCGAATGGCGAGCACGACCGCCATGAGCAGGAACACAACGACCAGGGTGCTCTTGGGAAGGATCAGGATGCCGAAAGCCTGCAATTGCCCGATGACGAGCGCCGCCAGGAACGCGCCGGGCACGCTGCCCATGCCGCCCACGACGGTGACGACGAAGGCCTCCGCGATGATCGAGAGGTCCATGCCCGCATGGGCCGACACGCGCGGGATCTGCAGCGCGCCGCCGAGGCCCGCGAGGAAGGCTCCGAGAAAGAGCGTGCCGGTAAAGAGCAGGGCCTGGTTGACGCCGAGGGCGGCGATCATCTCCCGGTCCTGTGTCGCCGCGCGCACCAGAACGCCGAAGCGCGTCCTGCGCAGCAGGAGCCAGACGAGCCCGAGCACGACAGGCCCGGCCGCGATGAGGACAAGCTCGTAGGAGGGGAAGCGCCGGCCGAGAATTTCGATGGGCGCGCGCAGGCCCGGTGCGCGGGGCCCGAGAATATCCTCGGGGCCGAAGATCAGGATCGCGACGTCCTGCACGACGAGCACGACGCCGAAGGTGGCGAGCAGCTGAAAGAGTTCCGGCGCGCCGTAGATTCGGCGCAGGAGCAGCACCTCGATCAGCACGCCGATCAGGCCGACGATCACGGCAGAGGCCAGGATGCCGGCCCAGAACGTGGCCGGGCCGAAAGAGAGTTCGAGTAGCCGCGGCACGAGCGTCGCGGCCGTGTAGGCCCCGATCATGTAGAGCGAGCCGTGAGCGAAGTTCACGATCCGCGTGACGCCGAAAACGAGCGTGAGGCCGCAGGCGGTGATGAAAAGCGACGAGGCGCTCGAGAGCCCGTTCAGGGCCTGGATCACGACAAAGGACGGATCCATCGTCTATCCTCTGCTTCCACGGAAGTTGAATGCGCGCCAGGTCCCCAATCGTCAATCCTTACGCACGGCTTTCACCTCGGCTTCCGTGGGCATGAAGGCCGTGCCATCGTGGTAGGTCCAATCGGTCATCCCGCCAGTGGCGCCTTTCAGCACAAGCTTGCCGACCCAGGCGCCCATGGTGGACTGATTGTCGATGCCTCTCATGGAAATGGGGCCAATGACAGTGTCGAACTTCGCGTCTTCCAGCGCCTTGATCATCGCCTCGGTATCGATCGATCCGGCCCGCTCGATGGTGTCGCGGATCATGTAGACGACCATGTAGCCCAGGAGAGAGCCGAGGCGCGGCGTATCGTTGAACTTCGCCCGATAGGCATCGACGAAGGCCTTGTGCTTGGGATCGGTGATCTCGTCCCAGGGATACCCGGTGACGGTCCAGCCTTCCGGAACCTCGTCCTTGAGCGGCAGCAGCCATTCGGGCTCGCCGGTGAGCAGCGAGAGAACCGTGGTGTCCTCGAACAGCCCGCGGGTGTTGCCCTCGCGGACGAACTGCGTGAGGTCGGGTCCGAAGAGCACGTTGAAGATGCCGTCGGGCTTGGCCTGCTCCAGGGCCGACACGGTGGCGCCGGCCTCGATCTTGCCGAGGGCCGGGTACTGCTCGGCGACGATCTCCGCCTCAGGCACGCGCTCCTTGATCAGGCGCTTGAACACCTCGGCTGCCGACTGGCCGTATTCGTAGTTCGGCGCAACGATGGCCCAGCGCTTCGCGCCGGAGGCCTTGGCCTGGTCCACCAGCATGCCGACCTGCATGGTGTTGTTGGGTCGGATGCGGAAGGTGTAGCGGTTGCCTTGCGCCATGGTGACGGCGTCGGTCAGGGGCTCGGCGGCGATGTAGATGATCTTCTTCTGATTGGCGTAATTCGCCATGGCCACGCCCACATTCGACAGGAACGAGCCGAAGAGCAGAACCGCGCCCTCGCGGGTCACCAGCTCGTCGGCCACACGGGTGGCGTCGCCCGTGGTTGCGCCGTCCTCGCGGGAGATGATCTCGATCTGGCGGCCGAGAACCCCACCCTTGGCATTGATCTCGTCGAGGGCCAGTTGCCAGCCGTTGCGGTATGGAACGGTGAAAGCCGCCTGTCTGGCGTAGGAGTTCAGCTCACCGAGCTTGATCGGAGCATTTCCTGCCTGTTGAGCGTGAACCGACGGCGCTCCAAGCGCGAGCGCTGCTCCAAGAGCCAGCCAGCGGGTCATCGATGCCTTCGTCATAATGCGGTTTCCTGTTTCAAGGATCGGCCTGGATGTAGGGCCTATCGCTATCCGAAGAAAGGCTCAACTGCCAAGGTTGCCGGATTCATGCCTTGCCTGCGACAGGAAAGGAATGACACATTCGCTGTCCCGTTCCTCAAATCCCCTGATCCCATGCTTCTCGATGCCGATCCCGCCCGCGCCTTCATGCCCTATCCGGCCGTCGCCGCGCCTCATGCGGAGCGGGGCCCGCTCTGGGGTCTGACCTTCGCGGCCAAGGACCTGTTCGATGTGGCGGGCTATCCCACAAGCTGCGGATCGCCCCATATGCTGGCGATGTCCGGGGTCAAGACCCGCACGGCCCCGATCGTGCAGAAACTCCTTGATGCCGGGGCGCGGCTCGTCGGCAAGACGATCACCGATGAGCTCGCCTTCTCGATGAGCGGCAAGAATGCCCATTTCGGGACCCCGGTGAACGGCGGCGCACCCGATCGCATTCCCGGGGGCTCCTCCTCCGGCTCGGCGGCCGCGGTCTCCGGCAATCTCAGCGATTTCGCCCTGGGAACGGACACGGGCGGTTCCGTGCGCGCGCCGGCCAGCCATTGCGGGCTCTTCGGCATCCGCCCGACCCATGGTCGCGTGAGTTTGCAGCTCTGTCACGATCTCGCGCCATCCTTCGATACGTGCGGGTATTTCACCCGGGATGGCGCAACCTTCGTGAGGGTGGGCGAGGTTGTGCTGGGGAGCGACAGCAATCCGCTTTCCGCCAAGCCCCATGTCCTGCTGGCGAAGGATGCGTTCGGCCTTCTCGACCAGGAGGTGAAGGAGGCTCTGGCCCCGGCCGTCCATCAGGTCGAAGCGATGGTCGGAGCGCCCGAATCCGTGACCGCTGCCACGGAAGGCTTCACCTCCCTCTACTGGGCCATGCGCTACATCCAGAGCCGGGAGGCATGGGGCATCAATGGCCCGATGATCGAGCGTTACCGCCCGCCCCTGGGCCCGGGCGTCGCCGACCGGTTTGAGTTCTCGAAGGCCGTTACCGATTCGCAGGTGACCGAAGCCCGGGTGATTCGCAGTGCCTTTCGGGCCCGGTTCAATGCCATGCTGGCACGGGACACGGTGCTCATCCTCCCGACCATGCCGGATGTGGCGCCGCTCCTGTCGGAGAGCGACGATGCGCTCAACGATTACCGCAACAAGGCCCTGAACCTGCTCTGCCTGTCGGTCCTGTCCGGGCTGCCGCAGGTGTCGATGCCGCTCGCGTCCCGACAGGGTGCGCCGCTGGGATTGTCCCTGATAGCGCCGGCCGGCTCCGACTTGAGCCTCGTAGCCCTCGCGCGCCGGATCGCGGAAGGGGCTCGGCGTGAATGAACCGCGCCCGCCCTGTCCTCGTTACCGGCAGGCGAAAGTGGCGGCAGAAGCCCGATCAAGGAAGGGGACACCATGACCAATCCCATCGTCCACCCTCGAATGCCGCATGTGGCGGTGGCCAGCGCCTGCCTGCTCGGCGAGGGACCCGTGTGGGACGAGCGCTCGAACACGCTGCTCTGGGTCGATATCAAGAACCCGGCCGTCTGGCGCTACCATCCCGAGACAAACGAGCACGCGCGCGTGGAGGCACCGGAGCGCATCGGCTTCGTCGCACTGACGCCCGATCCCGATGTGGTGATCGCCGGCTTCAAGTCGGGCCTTGGGCGCTTCAACCTGAAGACCGGGGGATCCGAACCCATCATCGCGCCGGAGAAGGACAAGCCCGGCAACCGCATCAATGACGGCCATGTCGGGCCGGACGGAGCGATCTATTTCGGCACCATGCATGACGACGAAACGGCGGAGAGCGGCTCGTTCTGGCGCTGGAACGGGAAGGAGCTGACGGAGTTCCATTCCGGCTTCATCGTGACCAACGGCCCCGCCTTCAGCCCCGACGGGCAGACGCTCTATGGCACCGATACGGTCAACGGCACGATCTATGCCTTCGATGCGAACAGGGGCGAGATCGGCGAGCCGCGCCGTTTCGTCCATTTCGAGGAAGGCTGGGGGCATCCCGACGGCATGGCGGTGGATGTGGAAGGCCATGTGTGGGTCTGCCATTGGGGTGGCTCGCGCATCACGCGTTTCGCGCCGGACGGATCGGTGGAGCGCACCCTGCCGGTGCCCACCGCCCAGGTGACGAAATGCGCCTTCGGCGGGCCGGACCTGACCACGCTCTACATCACGACCGCCTCCATCGGGCACGATCCTCACGTGGACCCCATGGCAGGCCATCTCTTCAAGGTCGACACCGGCGGTATCCGCGGCCTGAAGGCCAACATCTTCGAGGGGTGAGACATGGGAATCGAACGATTCGGCTCCGTCGACGGAGAGGACGTCCTGCAGGTGACGCTCACCGGGCCGGACGGCGTCGTGATGCGCGTGCTCACCTGGGGCGCCGTGATCCGCGAGCTCGTCGTGCCCATCGCCGGCGGGTCGCAGGGCGTGCTGCTGGGACTGAACTCGATCGAGGATTACATCGCCCATTCGCCCTATTTCGGCGCCATCGTGGGGCGCTGCGCCAACCGCATCGGCGCAGCGCGCTTCACGCTCGACGGCGAGACGTTCGAACTCGATGCCAACGAGGGGCAAAACCAGCTCCATGGCGGCTCGATGGGGTTCGGCACGCGGCTGTGGAGCGTCGTCGCGCACAGCGAGACGAGCGTCACTCTCGGCCTCGTCTCGGACGATGGGGATATGGGCTATCCGGGGCGCCTCACCGCCACCTGTACCTATACGCTGCTGCCGGAAGCGACCGTGCGGATCGAACTGACGGCCATCGCCGATCGTCCGACTCCGGTCAATCTCACCACCCATGGCTATTTCAATCTCGACGGCAGCGCGGACATTCTCTCCCACCATCTGATGATCGCGGCCGATTACATCACGCCGACACGCCCGGACCTCATCCCCACCGGCGAGATCAAGCGCGTCGAGGGAACTCCCTATGACTTCACCGTGTCGCGTCCGATCGGTACGGCGGATTTCCAGCAGGATCGCACGATCTACGACACCAACTTCGTCCTGCGCGGCCCTTACGGGGTACTCCGTCAGGCTGCGGTCGTTGCATCTTCAACGAATGGTCTGCGCATGGAGCTCTGGACCACGGAGCCTGGAGTTCAGTTCTATGCGGGCCACCTTATCGAGATGCCCGTATCAGGACTCGGCGGCGCTCATTACGGGCCCCATGCAGGGTTGTGCCTGGAGCCGCAGCGATTCCCCGACAGCCCAAATAATGCCCATTTTCCGTCGTCCATTCTCAGACCGGGGCAGGTTTCAAGACAGGTCAGCGAGTTCAGGTTCTCGGGTTAAACGGGAACTTTGCCACAAGTTGGCCGTTTTTCCTGCGGCGTTGCGTTCCACAAAAACACCAACCAAGAAGGGAATGCTCCCTATGCCCATGCTCGATGCGAAAGCCCTGGAGATCGACCCCGAGGGAATGGCTTTCCTGACAAGCGTGTTGCGTCAACGCCCCGCCGCCCCCACGATTCAGCTCAAGGCCACAGCGCGGCCGAAGACCATTCAGCCTCGTGTGCGGGTGCATTTCCGTTTCATGAAGCGCTTGAAGGATTCCCTTCACGCGGTGGTCTAGCAGGCGCTGATCGCGCCTGCCCTTCCGTTCACGCGGCCAGTCCGCGCTTGGCCAGGAGCGCGTCCGCCGTCGGCAGGCGGCCCCGGAAAGCCGTGTAGGCCTCCGCCGGATCGCGGAGATTTCCAGCGGAATAAATGAAGCGCTTGAGCTTCTCTGCCATCTCCCTGTCGAAGGCGTCGCCCGTCTCCTCGAACGCCGTGAAGGCATCGGCGTCCAGAACCTCCGACCAGAGATAGCTGTAATAGCCTGAGGAATAGCCGTCGCCCGCGAATACATGCGCGAAGTGGGGGGTACGATGTCGCATGATGATCTCGTGCGGCATGCCGATCTTCTGCAGCGTTTCCTTCTCGAAGGCAGAGATGTCGAGGCCCGTCGCATCCTTGCGGCGATGGAGCTCGAGATCCACGAAGGCCGAGGCCAGATATTCCACCGTGGCGAATCCCTGGTTGAAGTTGCGCGCCGCCATGAGGCGCTCGAGCAAATTCTCCGGGATCGGAGCGCCCGTCCGATAATGGGTGGCGAAACGGCGAAGGATGTCGGGTTGCGACAGCCAGTGCTCGTAAAGCTGCGAGGGCAGCTCTACGAAATCGGTCGAGACCGCCGTGCCCGCGAGCAGCGGATAGGTGACGTCGGAGAGAAGGCCGTGCAAAGCGTGGCCGAATTCGTGGAAGAGCGTGCGCGCATCGTCGAAGCTCAGGAGCGAAGGCTCCCCCGCCCCGCCTTTCGCGAAGTTCATGACGTTCACGATGATGGGTCGCACGTCTCCCGTGAGCTTTTCCTGCGAGCGGAAGGAACTCATCCAGGCACCGCTGCGCTTGGATGGGCGCGCGAAGTAGTCGCCGATGAAGGTTCCCACATGCACGCCGTCGGCGTCGAGCACCTGCCACGCGCGGATGTCGGGATGATATTTCGGGAAATCCGCCAATTCCCGGAAGCTCAACCCGAAGAGCCGGTGCGCGGTCTCGAAGGCAGCCTCGATCATGCGATCGAGCTGGAAGTACGGCTTGATCGTCGCCTCATCGAGGTTGTGCCGGGCCATGCGCAACTGGTTCGCATAGAAGCGCCAGTCCCATGGCTCGATGGCGATGTTGTCTCCTTCCGATTGCGCGAGCGCCTGCAGGTCGTCGCGCTCCGCGTCGGCGCGGGTGCGGGCGGGTCCCCATACGTCGTTCAGAAGCCTGAGCACCGCGTCCGGGGTTTTGGCCATGGTGTCGGAGAGCTTGAAATCCGCAAAGGTCTCGTAACCCAGCAGCCGCGCGCGTTCGACCCGGAGCGCCGCCATTTCGGCGATGATCGCCTTGTTGTCGGTCGGGCCATCATTGTCCCCGCGCGAGGCCCAGGCCCTGAAGGCCTGCTCGCGAAGGTCGCGCCGCTTGGAGAATTGCAGGAAAGGTTCGATGCTGGAGCGCGAAAGGGTGATGACGTATTTTCCCGCTAATCCACGCTCTTGGGCGGCCTGGGCCGCCGCGTCGCGCAGGAAGGAGGGCAGCCCCGCGAGATCCTCTTCGGTCTCGAGCACGAGCTGATAGGATGTCTCATCGGCCAGAACGTTCTGTGAAAACTGTGTGCCGAGGCTCGCGAGGCGCTCCGTAATGGCGGCGAGGCGCTTCTTCTCATCCGGTCCGAGCTGCGCGCCGGCGCGCACGAAGATGGTGTGATAGCGGTCGAGCACGCGCGCCTGTTCGGGATCAAGACCGAGGCTCTCGCGCTGGTCGTAGAGAGCGGCGACGCGCCGATAGAGCGCGTCGTTCATGAAGATGCTGTTGCGGTGCTTGGCGAGGATCGGCGCCATCTCGCGCTCGACGGCCTGGATCGCCTCATTGGTATGCGAGCCCGCGAGGTTGAAGAAGACGCCGCCCACGCGCTTGAGTGTCGCGCCGCTGCGCTCCAGGGCTTCGATGGTGTTTGCGAAGGTGGGAGCTTCCTGATTCCCGGCAATGGCCGCTATCTCGGCCTGCTGATCGGCCAGGGCCTGGTCGAAGGCCGGCTTGTAATGCTCGGGCGCGATGCTCTCGAAGGGCGGAAGGCCGAAAGGGGGGCCCCAGGCAGCAAGGAGAGGATTGTTCGAGAGGTTGGCGCTGGATGCCATTGCTGAGGTGCTCCGCCTGATTGTTCGCTGCTTCTAGTCTTAGTTCATCGCTCGGAAAAGGGGATCCGGTATTTCGCTGGCCCGGTCCCTCAGCCGCCCAGCGGAAGAGGCGCCGCATCGGCGCCGGCCAGATGCCGGCTCAGGAAGGCGAGCGCCCGCTGCGTGGCATCCTTGTCCGCATGGCCATGGAAGCCGTGTCCCTGGCCCGGATAGACCTTCACCTCGTGCGGCACATTCTGCCGACGCAGCAGGGCCTCCATCGCATAGGCATTCGCCACCGGCACGATGGGGTCGGCGGAGCCGTGCAGCACAAGGGTGGGCGGCAGGTGAGACGTGGCCGCGATGGCGCCCTGGGGCAGGGGGCCGAAATAGGTCACGAGCGTTTTCACGCGCCGGTCGGTCGACGAGACGGCGAAGCCCAGCGCCGCGCCCAGGGAAATGCCGATGATGCCGATGCGGCCGGCATCCGCGTCCGGGTCACCGGATGCGAAGGTCAATGCATCCCGTACCGTCTCCATCCAGGGCATGAAGTTCTGAAACAGGGTGGCGAAGGCTGCCCGCTTCTCGCCCGTCCGGTCGAGGTAATGGACAAGGTGAACTTGATATCCGGCGGCCGCCACCCGGCGCGCGCCGTCCCGGTATTGCGTGCCGTAGCCCAGGCCGTCGGCTCCGTGCAGCATGAGCACGGCAGGGCGCGGCGCGGAGCCGGGCGCTTGGAAGGTCTCGACGGCAATCGTCCTGCCGCCGCTCGTGAAGGTGTTGGGCTTTTCCGTCACCGGCATCGTGTGGGCTTGATCCTGTTGAGCGTGAAAGGAGGAGGCGGCGAGGGCTGCGCCGGCCGAAAAGGCTGCGTCACGTGAGCGACATGGAAGCCGGCGTTCGTGGGAAGGGGTCAGGAATAGCCTTGAGATGGGGGTGCCATCGCCTACGTCATAGATGGCAAAAGGTCTCAAGCTCGCCCGCGGCGAACGGCCAAGGATCGTTTTCGGAGGCCATACGTTGTTTGTGACGGGCGAAATGTTCTCGCTGCCCGGAGAGACCCGAGACAATGGCTTCCACACCTATACCCCCGCCGCCTTCGGAAACGGAGATCCAGCCGCCCGGCGTTCCAGGCCTGTCCGGGTTGATGACCTTGGCGGTGGGCGTCGTCGTGCTGGCGGGGCTTTACGTGGGCCGTGAGGTCTTCCTGCCCGTCGTGCTCGCCATCCTGCTCGCTTTCGTGCTCGCCCCCTTCGTCGATGTGATGCGCAGGTGGCATCTGGGACGGGTGCCTTCTGTCATCATCGCGGTGCTCGTGACGGTCGGGATCGTCCTGTCCCTCGGCGGTCTCATCGGCTTTCAGCTCGCGGGCCTGGCCTCGGACATCCCTCGCTACCAGACGACGATCGAGCAGAAGGCCGATTCCCTGCGCCAGGGAGCCCTGGGCAAGCTGCCGGGTCTCCTCCGGGATTTCGGCCGGCGCTTCGACAAGGCCGTCGCCGAGCAGCCCGAACAGCCTGAGCAGGCGGGGACGGGCGCCCCCGCTGCCGCCGAGCCTGCGCCGCAGGAGGCGAACCCGCTCCCTGTCGAGGTCCATGAGCCGGAACCGACGCCGGCGCAGCTGGCACGCAATTTCCTTCTGCCCCTGATCGAGCCCCTCGCGACGATGGGCATCGTCTTCGTGGTGCTGGTCTTCATCCTCATGCAGCGGGAAGACCTGCGCGATCGCATGATCCGCCTGTTCGGGTCGAGCGACCTGCATCGCACCACCGCCGCCATGGACGATGCGGCCCGGCGCCTGAGCCGCTATTTCCTGACCCAGCTGGCGCTCAATGCCGGCTTCGGCCTGGTGGCCGGCATCGGCCTGTGGCTGATCGGAGTGCCGAGCCCGGCTCTGTGGGGCGTCTTCGCGGCGCTCATGCGCTTCGTGCCCTATATCGGCTCCTTCGTGGCGGCTCTGCCTCCAATCCTGCTCGCGGCTGCGGTCGACCCAGGCTGGACCATGGCGCTCATGGCGCTCGCCCTGTTCGTGATCGGCGAGCCCCTCATGGGGCAGGTCGTCGAACCCGTCATCTACGGGCAGAGCACCGGGCTTTCGCCCTTCGCGGTGGTGATCTCCGCGATCTTCTGGACCTGGATCTGGGGACCGGTCGGCCTGCTCATCGCAACCCCGCTCACCCTGTGCCTCGTGGTGCTGGGGCGGCATGTGGAGCGTCTCGAGTTCCTCGACGTGCTCCTGGGCGACAGGCCCGCCCTGTCGCCCGCCGAGAACCTCTATCAGCGCATGCTCGCCGGCGATCCCGACGAGGCCCTGGAATCGGCCGAGATCCTGCTGAAGGAGCGTTCGCTCACCTCCTATTACGACGAGGTCGCGCTCAAGGGCCTGCAGCTTGCGGCCAACGACGCCACCCGCGGCGTGCTCACTCACCGCCAGCTCGACCAGGTTCGCGACGTGATCAGGGCTCTCGTGCAGGATCTCGGCGCCCACGACGACGTGGAGCCCGCACCCCATGAGACCGCCGACGAACCGGTGGCGTCCCCGGCCAGCGAGCGGCCCGACATCAGGGAGCCCGCCGTCGTGGGCGAGATGCCCAACGAGGAGAGGATCTCCGACGCCTGGAGGGCGGACGGCGCCGTCCTGTGCGTCGCGGGGCGCGGCCCTCTCGATGAATCCGCTTCGGAAATGCTGGCGCAGCTGCTGAACAAGCACGGCCTCGGCAGCCGTCTCGTGCCCCACGAAGCGGTGTCGCGTTCGGCGATCTACAATCTGGACATGACCGGCGTGCAGATGATCTGCATCAGCTACCTGGAGATCAGCGGCACGCCCGCGCATCTGCGCTACCTGTTGCGGCGCCTGCGCCGGCAGGCCCCGAGAGCGCCCATTCTCGTGGGCCTGTGGCCTGCGGAGGACGCGGTGCTGAAGAGCGAGTCGATGCGCTCGACCCTCGGGGCCGACTACTACGTCTCGTCCATGCGCGATGCGGTGGTGCAATGCCTCAAGGTCGCCACCGGCGAGGAAGAATTGCCTCAAGCCGTCACCACGGATCAGGCGGCCAACGAAGCCCTGGCCGGAAGACCCCTGCCGCTGCCTGCGTAGCGGCCGGGGGACCCTAGGACCATTCCCCGCCATGGCCTAATCACCCTCCTGTTGCGGCCCCGCAGCCCTCATCCTGAGGAGCGAAGCGTCTCGAAGGAGAGGGCGTCTCCAGAATGCACTGGATCCTCCTTCGAGACGCGGCCTCGCGGCTGCTCCTCAGGATGAGGACGGGAGGCAGGCCGTATCCCCACCCG
>Ga0182742_1000410_pt1 | contig 69662 bp, 64 predicted proteins | sample eDN5th37CBELigMG_FD_128880 | JGI IMG/M metagenome (GOLD analysis project Ga0182742, IMG submission 128880) | Enriched Miracle-Growth compost microbial communities from Emeryville, California, USA - eDNA 5th pass 37_C BE-Lig MG (version 2)... ...
CCCGGTCCGGGATATGCCGCGCCGCGCGTCATTCCCGCCCGCGCGGCCTATCGCCCGCAGGTGACGGTGCCGGCCTATGATTCCGAATACCGCCTCGATGCCGGCGACAAGCTGCGCATCGTGGTCTACGGCCAGGACGGCCTCACCAATTCCTATGCGGTCGGCGCCGGCGGTGCCATCACCATGCCGCTGATCGGCGCGGTGACGGCGCGCGGCCTGACCCCGGCGCAGCTCGCCGCCAGCATCGCCGCCCGGCTGCGCAACGGCTATATCCGCGAACCCTATGTGGCCGCCGAGATCGAGGCCTACCGGCCGTTCTTCATCCTCGGCGAGGTCGCCGCGCCCGGACAATATCCGTATGTGCCGAACATGACGGCGGAAAGCGCGGTGGCGATCGCCGGCGGCTTCTCGCCGCGCGCCAAGCGCGACAGTGTTACCCTGACCCATACCACCGCATCGGGCCCCGTGCGCGTCGTCGTGCCGCCCGCCACCCCGATCAATCCGGGCGACACCATCGTCGTCGGCGAACGCTGGTTCTGACGCTCACACCGTCAGATGCTTCGCGAAGAACGCCAGCGTGCGCTGCGCGGCGAGATCGGCGCTCGCTTTGTCGTAGCTGGCGCGTTCGTCGCAGGCGAAGCCATGCTGCGCTCCGGGATAAACATGGATTTCGAGCTCCGGACGCCTGGTGCGAATACTGTCGACGTCGCTGAGCGGAATGCCGGCGTCCTTTTCACCGAAATGTAACAACGTGGGGACCTTCGGCTTGTCGTCGGCGAAGCGCGCGATGGCGCCGCCGTAGTAGCCAACCGCCGCGCGTAGGCCCGACAGTTTCGTGGCGGCGACGAAAGCGACGCTACCGCCGAGACAGAACCCGACGATCCCCACCGGTCCGACATCCTTCACGGAATCGATGGCGGCCTGCACGTCGCGCAACATTGCCTCCCAATCTGGATGGGCGACGAACTTGCGCGCAACCGCAACTTCTCCCGGCGAATAGCCGGACTGAAAGTTCGGTTCGATGCGATCGAAGATCGCCGGCGCGATAGCGACATAGCCCTCGCCAGCATAGCGGTCGCAGACGTTGCGGATGTGGTGATTGACGCCAAAAATTTCCTGGATGACCACCAGCGCGCCTTTCGCGCCGCCGGCGGGATCCGCGCGGTAACCGCCTAGTTGGAAGTTATCCGAAGCCGTCAGTTTGATATCGTATCCCACGGATCATTCCCTCATCGATGGTTGAAAGTCGGTGTGCTCAAAAGTGCCGCGACACGTCGTTGGCTCAGCGCCATGTCTCGTCGAGATTCCACTCGCCTTTCCAGCCGGTGAGTCGCCCGTGGCGAAACTGGAGATAGAGATGATCCTGCCGCGGGAAGAACAGGCTGCCGCCGATACTCCTGACGGCGAGGTAGACCTCGTTTTCCGGACCGCCGCGCACGCGTGTGAGCACGGTCCGTAAGGCATCAGCGGCCTCGGCCGGCTTCATCCCGAACTTCAATGGGATGTGATTGGATAGCGTTGCGACGAAGGGTGGCGCCGGCCGCGGCCCAGACTCGGCGGTGGCGGGCATGATCATGCCGAGCGTGATGGCGATAGGGAGGGCGATGGAAAAAATGGGTCTCACACGTCAGCTCTCGCTTCTTGAATGCCGGTCCCGAAAACGTGGCCGGCTGCAGCTTGGGTTATAGCAGCAAAGCTGCGCGAGGGAGCCTGGCATTGCCATCTGTGCGATGCACAACCGGGAGGCATGCTTCACCGATAGGCACTGCGTTTCTCGGCGCGGGCTCGGGTGCAGGCTGAACGGAGAAGGCAGTCCAGTTCCTCGTTTGTTTGCAAACGCGCAGTGAAAGAGGGGGAAAATCCGCTCCGGCCACTCCGAATGTCAACATCATTCATAAGATTGACGCGCGGCCTCACATCACTCGTTAACAATTCTCGTTAACAGGATGGATTCTACTTGATTGATAGCAGTCTGGAACTCTGAGCGTGCCGAGGTTTCCATGACTGTTGCGATCAATCAGACTCTTGCGAAGCGGCGTCTTCTGCTGGCCTCCGACCGGGTCGACCGGAGCGCCGAACTGGCGCAGATTCTGGGAAATGTCGGCGACGTCGGAACCATTTCCACGTCGGAGATCCCGGACAAGCCGGCAGGCAGGATTTCCGGAATCGTTGTCGATATCGATCTGCGCTCGGCGGAGAGCGTGCAGCGCGTCCGCAGCAAATTGGTCGGCGAGGGCTATCAGTCGATGCCGCGCCTGTTCGTTCTTGCAGACGCACTGCATCACGGGTCGATGCAGGCCTGGGCCCTGGGCGCGACCGATACGATCGAGCGGCCGTTCGATGCGCGAGCCATCCTGCAGCGGGTTCGCGCTGCCTTTCCCGAAACCATCGATCACGACAAGACCGAGGCCGGCCGTGCGCTCAGCAAGGGCATTGCCGCTGCGCATCTCGTGATGGTCAAGATCTTCAAACGGCTGCCGGCTGGCACGCCGCTGACGTTCAATGACGTGATGCAGGCGGAAACGCAGATCTTGCGGGCTATTCGGAAAACATCGCTGCGCGAATGGCTGGCGGTGGTGGGTCGACATCACAACCACAGCTATCGCCATTGCCTGTTCGTCACCGGCTTCGCAGTCGCTTTTGCTCAGCACCTCGGCATGCGCGAGGACGACCAGCGTCGGTTGGCGCGCGCCGCGCTACTGCATGATGTCGGCAAGGCTTTCATTCCGGTCTCGATCCTCGACAAGCCCGGTTCGCTGACCGATGCCGAGATGGATCACGTCCGTCAGCATCCGCGGCTCGGCTACGAGGCGCTGGCGAAAGAGGGCAGTTTTCCGCCGGAAATGCTTGATGTGGTGCTGCACCATCATGAGTTTCTCGACGGGACTGGCTATCCGGATGGTCTGACGGCGGACCGGATCAGCGACATCGTGCGGATCACCACCATCCTCGACATCCACGCCGCCTTGGTGGAGCGGCGATCCTACCGGATGCCGTTCACCCATATCCAGGCTTTCGCAATGATGGAGCAGATGGGAGGGAAGCTGGATCAGCAATTGCTGCAGGCGTTCCGCCCTGTGGCGTTCGGCATGTGAACTGCCATCCGGAGCGGCTGGCTTACGCCAGCCGCTTGCGGAGCTCGTTCTTGGCCACCTTCTCCAGCGTCGAACGCGGCATGTCGTCAACGAAATGCACCTCGCGCGGTACCTTGAAGTCGGCGAGCGCGTTGCGACAGGCTGTTAGCACCTCGTCGTGCAGGTTCTCCGGAATTTTGTCGACGCCGGCCTGCGGAATGATGAACACGACCGGGACTTCATCCAGCATCGGATGCTTCTTGGCGACGACCGCAGCCTCCCGCACGCCCGGGACGGTGATGATCACCTGTTCGATCTCGGAGGCGGCGACATTCTCCCCGCCGACCTTGAGCATATCCTTGGCGCGATCGCCGAATTTGACGAAGCCGTGCTCCAGCAGGGTCACACGATCGCCGGTGATGAAATAGCCGTGCTCGTCGAAGCTCTCGCGGGTCGCCTGTGCGTTGTGCAGATACTCCTTGAACAGCGACAGACCGGGGATGCCCTTGATCAAGAGATTGCCGGTGTCGCCGACGGCGGTCGGCGCGCCGTCGTCATCGACGATGCGAATCTGGTACTCGGCGGCGGCGCGGCCGACCGACATCGGGGTGTTGGGTTGATCCACCTCACCGACCAGGCCGTGGGTAATGGTTTCGGTCATCCCCCACCAGCCGATCATCTTGACGCCGAAAACGGCGAACGGCGGCGGGTCGCACACCGCGGTGCCCCAGAGCCGGAACGTATGCTGCTTGGGAATTTCGTGCTCGAGCAGCGCCTTGATGCAGAACGGGATGGTGGAAGTCCAGGTGCAGCGGTGTTCGGCGGCAACGGTCCAGAAGCGCCGGGCCGAGAAGCGCGGCTGGATCACGCAGGTCGCGCCGACCCATAGGCTCGCCAGCATCGAGTAAGCCAGCGCATTGGTGTGAAACAGCGGCAAATAGGTCTGGTGCACGTCGTCCGCATGCAGGTCCTCATGGGCCGCGTTGATCTTGGCGCCCCAGAGCGCGTTGGCGTGGGTCCACAACACGGCTTTGGGTCTGGATGTGGTGCCCGAGGTATACTGCACGCTGCACGGCGCGAAGGGATCGACCGGCCGCCGCGGCCGATCGGAGCTGTCGCCGAACAGCGCCTCGAAGCGGTCGGCATGCGGCGGCATCTCGCCTTGCGCCGGAGCACTGCCGGCATTGTGGGATGTCACTGCAATCCAGCGAAGGGTCTTGCAGTTTTGAGCAACCAGCTCGGCATAGGCTGGCTGGGTGATCGCGGCGACCGCGCCGCAGTGATCGGCGAAATAGGACATCTCCGCCGCGGCCGAACGGGTGTTGGTCGTGACGGCAATGGCGCCGAGTTCGACGCAGCCGAACCAGGCGAGCATCGCCTCGACGCAATTGTCGAGATGGATCAGCACCGCATCGCCCGGTTTGACGCCGCGGGCGGCGAGGCCCGCTGCCAGCGCGCCGACCCGATCATCGAATTCGCGATAGCTCCAATGCCGGGCCGGACCCTCGAACGGCGCCCAGATCAGAAACGGATGATCGCCCCGTGTCGCCGCCCGCATGTGCAGCAGCCAAGGAATGTCAAGGCCGGCAAAGGGACCAACGATGCCGGGTATTGCCGATGCGGACATAGAACCTCCCTTCAGAATCTGCGATCCGGTGGCACTGGGCCGCCGGTCGGATTTGGTGGGAGTTTGCCATCGCGTCGCGTCGCGATCAAATCGGCCGATGCGGACGGGAGCCGTCCGGCTTTGGTCACTTATAGGAAGCAATCTCGATCAGGTTGCCGTCGGGGTCGCGGCAATAGACTGAACGCAGAGTGCCGCGCGCGCCCTGTTTGTCGACCGGACCTTCCTCGACGGCGACGCCCACGGCCGCGAGATGAGCGACCACCTGGTCCGGCGCTGCCGTCGTCAGGAAGCACAGATCGTCGCTCCCGGCAGCGACGTTGTCGGCCGTGAACCAGTCGCCCTTGTCTGCCTCTCGCGGGCGCAGATTGATTTTCTGATCACCAAAAATCACGGAGGTTCGCGGCTGCTTGCCTGGGCCGGGATCGAACACCTGGACGTCCATCCCAAGGACGCGGTGATACCACTGTGCGGAGCGGGCTACGTCCGCGACATTGATGACAAGATGATCGAGGGCGGTGATGCGTATTGACAAAAGGACCTCCACCGGCGGCTGCGGAGAGCTAACAGCAGTTACGGTAGGTATATGAGACTTGGCGCTTCCGGAACGGTTGGCGGTGCATTGGATTGATATGAGCCGGACGGCGGGAGCTGACGTTCGGCAGCAGGAAAGGATACTGCATGCGCGTAACAGGATTGGCGATTTTGGCAGCCGGGATGATTGGCATAGCCGTGTCCAGGCCCGCCGAGGCCAGGGACTATCGCTATTGCCTCCAGTCACCCCTGGTGGGGATTCCGGGCGATTGTTCGTACGATACCTATGCTCAATGCCGCGCCAGCGCGTCCGGCCGCTATGCGGACTGCAACATCAATCCGCGCTTCGCATTTGGAGAGCAGCCGCGTCCGCGTCGCTATCGCCACTACCGGCAGGATTATCGGTATTGAACCGCTAGGCGTTCCGGAGCAACTGCGGCTCGATTTGCCGCACGAGGGTGGCCGGTATCAGTTTACGCCCTTTTATCCTTTTGGCTCTAACCTGCCCTCGTTGCGGGGACTACCCGCCGGGCAAGAAGAGCCGGAGGATGAAGTTGGGGGCGTTGAAGTCTGGGCGTTCGCAGGTGGCGTGGCTGAAAATGCCGACCCTGCGGTTTCGTAGCAAGATCACTCTGGGATTTGCGTGCCTTCTGATCGTCTCGGCGATCAGCATGGGATTCGCTTATTTCGGTTTTGGACGGATCACGACGAGCGTCGCCGCCTACCAAGCCAGCGTGGCCGAAGCCGATTTGGCCCGCAATATCGATCGCGAACTGATCTCGTTTCGCGAACTCGTCCGCTATTACGTCTTGACCGGCAAGGATGAGGACGCCGAGGCGGCTCAAGCCGCGAAGGTCCGTCTCGGAACTGCGATCACCGAAGCCAAGAACGGTACCCGTGACCCGGAACGTCTGGCGCGGGTGGATCAGCTCACCAAGCTGTTCGGAACGTATGCCGGCACGTTTACAGGCACGCTCGAGGCCAAGCAGGAATACGCCACGATTGCTGAGAACCGGGTCATCGCCAAGGGCACGGCGCTGCGTTACAAGCTCGACGACATCGCCAGCACGGCGGGCGACACGGGAGAGGCGGCGCTGCAGGCGCGAGTCAAGGACGTTTCGACTCAGCTGATGGCGACGTCCGGAATGCTGAACGCCTACGCCCGCAAGCCCGAGGCCGCGACGGCCGCCAGCGCCAATGCGCGGTTGAAGTTTCTCAAGGCCGCATTCACCTCGATCCCGGTGAAGGGACACGAGGCGATCGAGCATAAGATGTCGGATCTGCTGGGCGAACTCTCCGAGTACGCCGCCTCCTTCGCCGATCTGGTGGCCAAGGCCGAACAGATCGAGCGGCTCGGCGGGGAGATGATGAACTCCGCAACCTCGATCACCCAACTGTCGGATTCCATGAAGCAGGATCTGCTCGCGGATCAGCGACGGATCGAGCAGCACAGCGAGGGCATCACTCGCGATACGCGAATGCTGATCGCGGTGCTGGCGATCGGCAGCTTCCTGCTCGGCGGCCTTCTGGCGGTGGTGCTGGGAAATGGCATCGCGCGGCCGATGGTCGATATGTGCAAGGCCATGCGTGAACTGGCCAACGGCAACTTCGACGTTGTATTGCCCGGACTTGGCCGCAAGGACGAGATCGGCGACATGGCGGCCGCCGTCGAGGCCTTCAAGATGCAGGCCATCGCCAAGGCGGAGCGGGATGCCGCGGCACACGAAGAACGCAATCGTGCCGCCAGCGAGGCGCGCCGTGCCGAGATGATTCAGTTCGCCGATCAGTTCGAGGCCGCTGTCGGCAGCATCGTGGCCAACGTGTCCTCGTCGGCCAGCCAACTGGAATCGGCCGCTGACACCCTGACCCGGACCGCTGAAACGACGCAGAGCCTCTCCACGCACGTGGCGAGCGCGTCGGAGGAAGCCTCGTCCAACATGCAGTCAGTCGCGGCCGCGACCGAGGAACTGTCGATGTCGGTGGACGAGATCGGCCGGCAGGTCCGGGAATCCAGCCGCATCGCGGCCAATGCGGTCCAGCAGGCGAATCAGACCGATGTGCGAATCGGGGAACTCTCGCGTGCGGCCCAGGATATCGGCGATGTCGTGAAGCTGATCACGGCGATCGCCGAACAGACCAACCTGCTGGCGCTCAATGCAACCATCGAAGCGGCGCGTGCCGGAGAAGCCGGTCGCGGCTTCGCTGTAGTCGCGTCGGAGGTCAAATCGCTGGCGAGCCAAACCGCGAAGGCCACCGACGAGATCTCGTCGCATATTCTCGGAATGCAGAGTGCGACGCGCGAATCGGTTGCTGCGATCAAGGAGATCAGCAGCACGATCGGCCAGATTTCGCAGATCGCATCGACCATCGCGACGGCGGTCGAGCAGCAGAGCGCGGCAACGCAGGAAATCGCGAACAACGTACAGAACGTTGCGCAAGGCACCGAAGAGGTCGCGAGCAATATCTCGCAGGTCAACAACGGTGCCACCCAGACGGGCGCGGCCTCTGCCGAAGTGTTCAGCTCGGCGCAGACTTTGGCGGTGGAAAGTACTCGCCTGCGCGAAGAACTGGATCGCTTCATGAGCAGCGTGCGCGCGGCCTGATCCTAAACACTGACAACCTCAATGCCGTCGCGGTTCCCGCGGCGGCATGCGGCATTATGTGTCGCGATGGAAGAGTCGCTTCAGCTCTCCCTTTGCGCGCTCCAGCCGTCGACGCTGCATTGCCGGCAGCGTCTTGCCGGCGCGATTGATGTAAAACGTCAGCATCGACACCGCAGACCGATAAGCTCCGCTCTTGCGCCGCTTGCTGTGTTCCGCCGAGCGCTTCAATGACGAAGCGATCTTCTTTGGGTCATGCAACGTGAAGACTCCGCGCGTCAGATCGAGCGCATCGCTCTCCTGAGTCACGCGTCGCGACCAGCGCCGCGAGGTCGTGCGGCTCCGCCGCGCACTCGATGTTTTTGCGCGCGCCTTCGTGGCGCGCTTGCGGGGCCGCGCCTTCTTGACGGACTTGCTCCCTGCGGCTTTTCGGGAGGCGCTCGTGCTCTTTCTCGTCGATGTGCTGTGGCGGCGGCGGGCGTGAGACTTTGCAATCATCTGTCTGACCTCATGGGATGACATGCAACGCGACTCAACCGGCTCGCTAGACTGAGGTTCCGCGGCTCGGGAACTTTCCGAGCTCTCGCCGGTTTGATCTTATTGGTCTCGCTTTCCTTGCGACAGGGCCTCCACTCGCGCGTCATGCGGACGCGCGTCCAAATCAGAATCAGGCACCGAGCGACGGGAGAACATGAAGGTCCGGTGAGCGTGAAGGAGCGGATCGTCGAAACCGACATTCCATCGCGGCTCGATGCTCTGCGCTGGAGCGGATTTCACACGCGTGTCGTCATCGCGCTGGGCATCACCTGGATCCTGGACGGGCTTGAAGTCACCCTCGCCGGCACCTTGTCCGGCGCGCTGAAGGAAAGCCCGACGCTTCGTTTCAGCAATCTCGATGTCGGGATCGCCAACAGCGCCTATCTCGCCGGCGCAGTGCTCGGAGCGCTGGGTTTCGGGTGGCTGACAGATCGTCTGGGGCGCAAGAAGCTGTTCTTCATCACCCTATCGCTCTATCTGGTGGCGACCGCCGCGACGGCGCTGTCGTGGAATATCTGGAGCTACGCGCTTTTCAGATTCCTGACCGGTGCCGGGATCGGCGGTGAATATACCGCGATCAATTCGACGATTCAGGAGTTGGTGCCGGCGCGTTACCGCGGGTGGACCGATCTCGTGATCAACGGCAGCTTCTGGGTCGGAGCCGCGCTCGGTGCCTTGAGCGCGATCGTGCTCCTTGATCCGCACGTGTTCGGAGCCGATCTCGGCTGGCGCTTCGCCTATCTCGTGGGCGCGTGTCTGGGACTGGTGGTCTTCGTCATGCGGCTTTGGATTCCCGAGAGTCCGCGCTGGCTGGTCATCCATGGTCATCCCGAACGCGCCGACGAAGTCGTTGCGGAGATCGAGCGCGCGGTGCCGGCCCAGAGCAAGGACCACTCGATCAACGGTTGGCCTCGCATCAAATTGCGCATGCGGAGCCATACGCCGCTTGACGAGGTGGCGCGCACGCTGTTCGTCACCTATCGCCAGCGCTCACTGGTCGGCCTCGCGTTGATGGCTGCACAGGCGTTCTTCTACAATGCGATTTTCTTCACCTACGCGCTGGTGCTGACGGAGTTTTATAACATTCCGGCGGATCACATCGGCTGGTACATCCTGCCCTTCGCGGCGGGGAACTTTCTCGGGCCGTTGCTGCTCGGCCGGCTGTTTGATAGCATCGGTCGCCGCGTGATGATCGCAGCGACATATGGCATCTCGGGAATTCTGCTGGCCGTATCGGGCTATCTGTTCGCCATCGACGTCTGGAGCGCACAGACTCAGACGATCGCCTGGATGGTGATCTTCTTCTTCGCGTCGCCAGCCGCGAGCGCTGCATATCTTACGGTGAGCGAAACATTTCCCATCGAAGTGCGCGCGCTGGCCATCGCGATGTTCTACGCTATCGGCACCGGGATCGGTGGCGTCGCGGGGCCGGCGCTCTTCGGCGCGCTGATCGATAGCGGGTCGCGCGACAGTGTCTTTTGGGGTTATTTGTTTGGCGCGGGACTGATGATTGCGGCGGCTGTGATCGCCTGGCGTTACTGTATCGCGGCCGAGCGGAAATCGCTGGAGAGCGTGGCGCGTCCGCTGGCGGTCGCCGAATGACGGAGATGAAGGATCAATGACATCGGTGTCTAGTATGCCCGTGCAGGAACCGGTTGCGGGTAGCGATCCGTTGCCACAACAGCCGCTCCCGCCGATTGATCTTGATGCGTGCGCGCTGTTGCTTGATATCGACGGTACCTTGTTGGAACTCGCGCCGGCGCCGCGCGAAGTCGTTGTTCCGCCGGATCTGGTTCCGACGCTGAACGGCCTGCTGGTGCGGATGTCCGGTGCACTTGCCCTCGTCAGCGGGCGCTCGCTCGACGACATCGACTGGATCTTTTCCCCCGCGCGTTATCCCTCGGTTGGTGGCCACGGCGCCGAGATGCGTCTTGCGATCGACAGCGAGGCGGTGGCCACGCAAGCGCCGCCGATGAATCCCGACCTCAAGCGCAGGTTCGCCAACATCGCTCAGCTTCATCCCGGCATTCTCGTGGAGGATAAAGGCTATTCATTTGCGCTGCATTTCCGTAAGGCGCCGCACCTTGAGACCGCGATCTATGACGCGGTCTCTGCCATTCGCGCGGACCTTCCCAATGTGCCGATCGATATCTTGCCCGGCAAGCTGGTGTGCGAGATCAAGCATTCCGGAATCACCAAGGCAACGGGCGTGCGTGAGTTGATGTCGCATGCACCGTTCAAAGATCGCCGTCCGGTGTTCCTCGGGGACGACGTCACCGATGAGTCGGTCTTTGCGATCATGCCGGATTTCGGCGGCCTGTCGTTCTCCGTTGGGCGCAAGGCCCGCGGCGTTGCAGGAACTTTCACGGGCCCCGCGCAGGTGCGTTACTGGCTCGCCGATCTTTTGAAGGGAACCGGCGGGAACATGCGCTAGGGATGCTGGCCCCAGCGATTTTTTTATTCGCGCTTCATGAGTCTTCGGCTCGAATCGGCATTCATTTGCCCGATGGCGGACGCATGAAACCGCCTGCATCCGAATGCCGAAGCACATCAACGAAATTGCGGTTCGGCTTGGGAACTAGTTTGAAATCCTCGATTTCTTTGGCCGCGCTGCCCGCGATCTTTCAACGTCAAACGTCGAACCATCGTTCAGTCCGCACGTCGCGCAGCAGGATTGCGCGCGCAGGTTCCGTCGCGCATCGGTGAATTTGACGCCAATGAGAATGAGATGTGGCGAGGAACCATATTGATGAACAGCCGTTTATGTTTCGAGTTAATCATTTCGAGCTAGTCATCAGGAGGGGACCCTGTGAGCCTTGTTGTCGTCTCAAATCGTGTGGCCCGAGCGAAAGCCAACGAACCGATGACGGGTGGTTTGGCGGCGGCATTGTTGCCGGTGGTGGAGAATTCCGGCGCGATCTGGGTGGGGTCCAGCGGTCGCGTTCGCGACGGCATTCAGAAGGAACCGTTCGCGGAGATCGAGACGCTCGGCAGCGGTGCACTGGCGATGCTCGATCTTCCTGCTGCACATTATGGTGGCTACTATGAGGGATTTGCGAATTCCGCTCTCTGGCCTGCGCTGCATTCCCGCACCGATCTGATCCAGACCTCGCGCGACGAGTACCAATCCTATCGCGAGGTCAATACTTTCATGGCGCGCGCGCTGCTGCGGTTTCGCAAGCCGGGCACGTCCTTCTGGATTCAGGACTATCATTTTCTCACGCTGGGCGCGGAGTTGCGGCAACTGGATGTACAGGAGGCCATTGGCTTCTTCCTGCATACGCCATGGCCGTCGCGCACTATCATCAGCGGCGTTCCGCATCATCGTGAACTGATCGAGTCGATGCTCGCCTACAATCTCATCGGTTTCCAGACCGAGGATGATTGCGCGAATTTCGCCGAGTATGTCGAACTTGATCTTGGCCTTCGGGTCAGCGGCGGCGAAGTGACCTCGCGTTACGGAACGTCGCGTCTCGCGACATTCCCGATTGGAATCGATGTCGACAAGTTCGGCGCCCATGCCGTAAGGGCGATGTCTCACCCCGAGGTGTCACGCCTGCGCCGCAGTCTGCATGGCGAAAAGCTGGCGATCGGCGTCGATCGCCTGGATTATTCCAAGGGTCTGATCAATCGCGTCAATGCGTTCGATCGAATGCTGACGATGCACCCCTCGCTCAGCCGATCGGTCTCTCTGCTGCAGATCGCGACGCCCTCGCGCGGCGCCATCGAGGCTTACGGCAACCTGCAGGCACAGCTTGCCAAGCTGGTGAGCGATGTCAACGGTCGCCACGGCGAGGTGGATTGGACACCGATCCGCTATCTGAACAAGGGATTCAGTCAAACGATTCTGGCGGGCCTTTATCGCACGGCTCATATCGGTGTCGTCACCCCGCTTCATGACGGGATGAATCTGGTGGCGAAGGAGTATGTGGCCGCCCAGAATCCGGCTGATCCCGGCGTGCTCGTCCTGTCGAAGTTCGCCGGGGCGGCGAACGAACTTGACACCGCCCTGCTGGTGAACCCCAACGATATCGATGCCATGGCGCGGACCATGGCAGTCGCGCTGTCGATGCCTTTGGTCGAGCGACGGATGCGATGGGAATCGATGATGAAGAAGCTGCGCGCCGGAGCAATCCAGCGCTGGTTCTCCGATTTCACGGAAGCCTTGGACGAGGCCCATGCAGGCCGCGACCGAAAGCCGATCCTGACATCCGGCGCGGACTCCCCCGCTTGGCCAGTGCGGGCCGCAGCAGCGGGGCCGCTCGCATCGTCGCGCTATCACTAGACGGGTCTTCATCGCGAGACGCGTCTTCGATCCGATCCGGCGCCGCAGGCCGGTAACGGCGTTGTATTATGCCGCGTGTTCAGACGAAGCGAGCGAAGTCGGCGGCAACAGCGGCATAGACGTGGCGGCGGAACGGCACGACCAGCGCAGCCACGCGGTCGAGACGCTCCCAGCGCCATTGATCAAACTCCGGCGGCTGTCCGTTGCGTGTTCGGAGAGGATCGATGTCGTGATCGTCGCCCATGAAGCGCAGCGCGAACCACTTCTGCCGCTGCCCGCGAAATGCCGCCAGCCGATGCGTCGCGGGCCCGTCATACGGCGGAAACTCGTAAGTCATCCACGCGGTCTCGCCGAGATAGTCGGCCCGCGTGACGCCGGTTTCTTCCCAGAGCTCGCGCATCACCGCGTCACGCGGATTTTCATTCGCGTCGATGCCGCCTTGCGGCATCTGCCATTCGAAGCCAGGCAGAATGATTTCGGGGCCGTCGTCGCGGTACCGTCGGCCAATCAGGACCTTGCCCGCAGTGTTGAAGAGCGCGATTCCGACATTCGGCCGGTAGGGCTTCTCTGCCATCATCATTCGGACGGTATGAGGCCCGTGAACTCCTTGACGACGCGCTCATAGACCGGCCGTTTGAACGGCACGATCAGATCAGGGAGATTTTGCATCGGCTCCCATCGCCACTTGATGAATTCCGGCTTGTGACCATTGCCGGGGCTGAGCACGTCGATTTCAGAATCCTTGCCGGTGAACTTCATCGCGTACCACTTCTGGCGCTGGCCGCGATAGCGCCCTTTCCAGGCGCGTCCGGCCACCGTGCGGGGAATGTCATAAGTCAGCCAGTCGGAAATCTCGCCCACTTTCTGAACCGAGCGCACACTGGTTTCCTCGAATAACTCGCGCTTGGCGGCTTCCCACGTGTCCTCGCCCGGATCGACGCCGCCTTGCGGCATCTGCCAGACATGCGTGGCGTCGACATGCTCGGGTCCGCCGGCACGACGGCCGATAAAAACGAGTCCCGCCGCATTGATCAGCATCATACCGACGCAGGTTCGATAGGGCAGATCATCGTAGCGCGTCATTCCCGTCATGCTCTTTCGATTACCGGCCTCGCAGCCACAACCCGCTCGGATTCGAGCGCGGCGAAGCTGCGAGCCGAACCATCCTAACCGGATTTTGATTTCAGCATCGCGGTTGTCAATGGCACGAGCAGGACACCGCGGCTTTCCAGCGATTTGGCCCAGTTGCCGATGCGCTCGACCGAAACAGGGAGGCTTGACGCGACGCCGATGGCGTTGCCGCGTGCCTTTGCGAGTGCTTCGAGGCGGGCCAGCGCCTTGTCGATCTCAGCGGCGGTGGGCACTGCATCGATACTGAGGTCTGCCTTGGCGAAGGGCAGGGTCTTGCCTTGCGCCAGGTTGCCGGCGACGCTGCGCGGCGCGGTGCCGTCATCGAGATAGCCGAGGCCGCGCTTGGCCGTTTCGCTCATCAGAGGCTGCATCGCCGCATCGGATATCGTGAAGCGTGCGCCCATGAAGTTGGTCAGCGCGACGTAGCCTTGGAAGCGGCTGAGATGCCAGAGCAGGCGGTCGAGGTTCTGTTCGGGGCTTTGGGACGTGAGCAACGCCTGCGGACCCGGATCGTTGTCGGGGTAGTCGAACGGCTCCATCGGAATCTGCAACAGGATCTCGTGATGCTGGGCGCGAGCGCGCTCGACCAGCTTGCCCGGCTCCGAGCCGTAGGGCGTAAAGGCCAGCGTGATGGCGCCGGGCAATTTGAGGATCGAATCCGTGGTCTTCGCAGCTCCGATACCGAGTCCGCCGATCACGACGGCAACGGTCGGCATGGTCGCCGCCTTGGCGCGGTCTGCCGGCGTGCCCGATGCATAGGCCGTGAAGGGCGTCAGACCTCCCGCCGCGACGGGGATCATGCCGTAACGCGATTTTTCCAGCAGCTTTGCATCTACTCCCGCCATCACGGCTGGCGAAACGTCGGTAGCCGGATCGGTACTTTCGCTAGAGATCACGACATCCTGCCGGGCGCCGCTCGATCCGTCGATGATGGTGATGGTCTTCTGTCCCGAGGGCGCGGCATCGGCCGCGGCTTTCGCCGCCGGCTGACCGGGTTTCGCCGGCGCGCTCGATGCTGCTGCAGTCTCCTTGGACGGCGCCGAGCCGGTCGGCAGCGCGATCCGAACGACCGGTTCGCCGCCAAAGCGATCCTGATGAAACAGCGCAAAGCCGGCAAATGTCAGCAGAAACAGAAGGAGCGCCGCGGCAATCATCTGCGCGCCCGATACCGGAAGGCGTCGTCGCTTGCGCGATTGCATCTCCTGTCCAAGCGGTGTGCTGAGATCGTCCGTCGTCACTGCCGTGGCCTCCTGCCGGCCGCCCGCGAATCAGCCGGCCCGACATTACCACGCCGGTCCGCATTCGCGGACCTGGAGCTGTCGGGTGGAGCACCAAATGAAACGGGCGGCCGATGGCCGCCTGTTCGAAAATTGTCGGTCAAAGTCTGTCGGTTGAAGGCGATCGAGCTTCAGTTCGCCTTGGCTTTGTCCTCGGCGGGCTTGTCGATCGCCGCCTTGTCACTGGTTGCCGGTGACTGCACCTCGACCTTGACGCCGTGCAGGAGATCGACCGCCATCTTCAGCGCCTTGTCGTTCTTGGCATCGGGCGGCACGTAGGATTGCGAACCGGTCTGCTCCTTGCCGGCGTCGCCCTTGAGGTGGCCGCGCAGCGAGGCCTCGCCCTTGGTGTCGGTGCGCGCCTTCAAATCGTCCGGCACGTCCTGCAGCACTTCGATGTCCGGCGTAATGCCCTTGGCCTGAATGGATTTGCCTGACGGCGTATAGTAACGCGCCGTGGTCAGACGCAGCGCGCCATTTCCGGAGCCGAGCGGAATGATGGTCTGCACCGATCCCTTACCGAAAGAGCGCGTCCCGATCAGCGTTGCGCGTTTGTGATCCTGCAACGCGCCGGCAACGATTTCCGACGCCGAAGCCGAGCCGCCGTTGATCAGCACGATTACCTTCTTGCCCTTGGTCAGATCGCCGGCCCGTGCGACGCGACGTTGGGTTTCCTCGGCATTGCGGCCGCGCGTCGAAACGATTTCGCCGCGCTCCAGGAAGGCATCGGACACCGTGACGGCCTCTTCGAGCAGGCCGCCCGGATTGTTGCGCAGGTCGAGAATGAATCCCTTCACCTTATCTTCGCCGATCTGCTTGGTCAGCGAGGCGATCTCGCGCTTCAGTCCCTCGGTGGTCTGCTCGTTGAAGGTGGTGATGCGGATATAGGCGATGTCGTCGCCTTCGACACGGGCCCGCACCGAGCGAACCCGGATGTTGTCGCGCACCAGGGTCACTTCGATCGGATTGTCCTGGCCCTTGCGAATGATCTTGAGCTTGATCTTGGTGTTGACCGGGCCGCGCATCTTATCGACGGCCTGGTTGAGGGTCAGGCCCTGCACCGCTTCGTCATCCAAGGTGGTGATGATGTCGTTGGCTTGGATGCCGGCGCGCGACGCCGGGGTGTCGTCGATCGGCGAGACGACCTTGATCAGGCCGTCTTCCATGGTGACCTCGATGCCAAGCCCGCCGAACTCGCCGCGGGTCTGTACCTGCATGTCCTTGAAGCTTTTCGCATCCATGTAGCTGGAATGCGGATCAAGTCCGGTCAGCATCCCGCTGATGGCCGACTCGATGAGCTTGCTGTCGTCCGGCTTCTCTACGTAGTCGGACCGGACGCGTTCGAAGACGTCGCCGAACAGGTTAAGTTGGCGATAGGTGTCCGAGGTCGCTGCACGGGCGCTCGATCCCATCAGCATCGAACGCGGCTGGGTCACGAACAGCGTCAATGCGGCGCCGGCAGCAGCACTGAGAAGAATTACAGAGGTCTTGCGCATCATCCGCGAACCTTTTCGCCTTCTTTTGCATTTGCGGCCCACCATGGGCCAGGATCGATTGGAGTCCCGTCCTTGCGGAACTCGACATAGAGAACAGGCCGGCTCACGCTTGTGGCGAGGATGGAAGCAATCCGGGACGTCGTGCCCATGGTCGCGATCGGCTCTCCCGTCAACACGAACTGGCCGATATTGACCGAAATACGTTCCATCCCAGCGATCAGGACATGATATCCGCCCCCGGCGTTGAGGATCAAGAGTTGTCCATAACTCCGGAAGGGGCCGGCATATACAACCCAGCCATCACACGGTGTTGTGACCTGGGCCCCCGGGCGAGTCTCGAGGGAAATACCCTTTTCGGTTCCGCCAACTCCGTTGGGACCACCGAAATCCCGAATTCGCGTGCCGTTGACCGGCAGGGCCAACATTCCTTTGGCCGAAGCAAAGGCGATGGCCGGGCTGAGGCGTCCGGGATCCTTGAGCGCGGCGAGATTAGGCTTGCCGCTGGCCGCCGCCGCGGCAGCCTTTTCGGTGGCTTCCTTCGCCGCAGCCGCCGCCTTCGCGGCGCTTTGGAGATCCTGCTCCATCTTGGCAATCAGGCTTTGCAGATCATCGACCTTGCGCGACAGTTCGAGCGCGCGTGCCGCCTCCGCCTGCATGTTCTGCTCGGCGGCGCTCTGCTGCTTCTGCCGCTCCTCGATCAGCGAGGCGAGGCGGGTCTGGTCAACCTTGAGGCCATCGCGGTCGGTCGCCAATTGATCGCGCTCGGCGGCGATGGTTCTGCGCAAGGTGACCAACTCGCTGAGGTCGGTCACCAGCTTCACTGATCGAGCGCGCATTTCCGGCACCACCGCGCCGAGCATGATTGCCGTGCGCAGCGATTGCAGCGCGTCTTCCGGACTGACCAGCAATGCCGGCGGCGCTCGCCGGCCCGCGCGCTGCAGGGCGGCGAGCACTTCGACGATCTCCGAGCGGCGCGAATCGAGCGAGCCGCGAATGGCTTGCTCGCGGGCGTCGAGCTCACCGAGCCGCGATTCGGCGTCGCCGATCCGGCTCTCGACGCCGCGCACCTTCGCTGCGATATCGATCAGCTCCTGATTGAGCTTGCTGCGGTCCTGACCGATGGCGGCGATCTCCGCCTTCAGCTTCTCCTGAAGTGCAGCGGCGTCCTTCTGCTTCGCGCGTGCGGCTTCGAGTTCCTGTGCGCGTTGCTTGATATCGTCGGCCGATGGTGTTGGTGTTGCAGATGGCGTTGGTGCTGCGGTCGCGGCGGCCGGTGCTTGCGAATGGCACGTCGATGGCCACACGCCGGCGAGACCGGCCGCGAGCAGCATCGATGGCAACCACCGGGGGTGGGTTGCGGCCTCGCCTGATCTGACACGGTATCGCGAAACGTGCATCGGCGTTAACGGCGACCTCGCAAAGGGCAACTCACTTCGACATCGAAACCGTGATCTTTGGGACGATCATGAATCCGGTCTGCATGCGAGGCGTGCCGGATGATCACTTCTCGTCTCAAGCGCGGTGATAGGGGTGGCCTGCCAGAATCGTTGCGGCCCGATAAATTTGCTCCAGAAGCAGGACGCGAACCACCTGATGCGGCCAGGTGGCGCGGCCGAAGGCCAGTTTCAGCTTGGCCTTGCGCTGCAATTCAGGCGAAAGTCCGTCCGCGCCCCCGATCAGAAAAACATTCTGCGGCACTGATTCGTCCCGCCAGCGGCCAAGATGCCGCGCAAAAGCAGAACTGTCGATACTTTCGCCGTGCTCATCGAGGGCGACGATGACGGACCGCTCCGGAATCAGCACGGAGATCGCGGCAGCTTCTTCCGCGATCCGCGTCGCACGATCGCGCGCGCGGCTCTCGGCAACTTCGCGCACATCAAGGCCACGGAATCCAAGGCCGCGGCCGATGTCGTCGAACCGCGCCTTATAGCGGTCCGCCAATTCCCGTTCCGGCCCCTGTTTCAGGCGGCCGACTGCAATCACCGCAATTCGCATGGCAACGGCCTAGCAAAACCTCGCCTGTGAGCGACCCTCGACCCGCTCACGCCGGACCGTTCCATATGGCCGACCGCTATCGCGATCAGGCTTTTTTCGCCGTCGTCGGGCCCTGAATCCACAATCGCTCGAGATTGTAGAATTCGCGCACCTCAGGACGGAAGACGTGAACGACAACGTCCCCGGAATCGATCAGCACCCAATCGCAATTGGTCAGGCCTTCGACATGGATGTTGGGGATGCCGCTGTCCTTCAGCGCCTTCACGACGTTCTCCGCGATGGCGCCGACGTGCCGGTTGGCCCGGCCCGAGGTCACGACCATGTAATCCGTCACGGAAGATTTGCCGCGCAGGTCGATACTGACAGTGTTCTCCGCCTTCATGTCGTCGAGACGGGCGAGAATGATTTTCAGGGATTGCTCGACATCAGGCCGCGCCTTCAACACCGCGGCGGGCGCTGATGATATCCGCTTCTTGGGGGAGGCGGATGAGGACAGGACAGATACGGTCAGGGACCATTTCCTTTCACTGTGGCGGCGCCGAATCTCGGACGCCCGGTTGCCATAATACTCATGTGGGGCGGAGGGTTTCAATATTCCAGTCGTCGCAACGGAGTTCCGGCTGTCATGATTTCCAGCTTCCGTCCGGGTTCCGCAATTTGGTGGATGACAGATCGAGCTTCATACCGGTGAGAAAGGTCCAGGCCGGCGGCTCGGACACGGCGAGTTGGGCCGCCCGGTTTTCGGGAAGGCGGGACCTCGCGAGGGTCAGGGCAGCCGGCGAGGCCAGCGCGCGAAAGCTTTGCGGCGGGCGATCGATCACCGCGATGGGAATGTCGGAAGCGATGCGTTGCCAATTGTCCCAGCGATGAAACTGCGCGAGGTTGTCCGCGCCCATGATCCAGACGAAATGCGTGCCGGCGCAGCGGCGACGCAGGTAAGTGATGGTATCCACCGTGTAGCGCGTGCCGATGACAGCTTCGAGACAGGTGACGTCGATGCGCGGATCGCGCGCGATCCGACGCGCAGCGGCGGCGCGGTACGCGAGATTATTCGTCCCATAACCGTTCTTGAGCGGATTGCCGGGCGAGACCAGCCACCAGATGCGATCGAGCTGCAGTCGCTTGAGCGCATACTGGCTGATCGTGCGATGTGCGGCGTGAGGTGGATTGAACGAGCCGCCGAGCAGGCCGATGCGCATGCCGCTGGTGTGAAACGGAATGGCCTGCCAAGGCGCGACGGAATAGGGCTGCAACTCAGTCTCCGCGCGCCAGCAAGGTCGTGTTCACGGCCGCGTTTGTCCGCTGCCGTGAACGCGGTATTTGAACGTCGTCAGTTGCTCGGCGCCGACCGGGCCACGCGCGTGGAATTTGCCGGTGGCGATGCCGATCTCCGCACCGAATCCGAACTCGCCGCCGTCGGCGAATTGCGTCGAGGCATTGTGCAGCACGATGGCCGAGTCAACCTCGTTGAGAAACTTCTGCGCGGCGGCGGCATCCTCGGTGACGATCGCCTCGGTATGATGCGAGCCGTGCTTGGCAATGTGCGCGATCGCATCGTCGATGCTGTCGACCAGCTTCGCGGCGATGATCGCGTCCTCGTATTCGGTGTCCCAATCCGCCGCGCTGGCGGGTTTGACACGCGCATCGGCCTGTTGAACAGCCGCATCGCCGCGCACCTCGCAGCCGGCATCGAGCAGCATCTCCACCAGCGGCTTGAGATGCGTCGGCGCGGCGGCGCGCTCGATCAATAGCGTCTCGGCCGCGCCGCAAACGCCGGGACGGCGCATCTTGGCGTTGAGCACGATCGATTTCGCCATATCGAGCTTGGCGGCGTGATCGACATAGACGTGATTGACGCCTTCGAGATGCGCGAACACCGGCACCCGCGCTTCCGCCTCGACGCGTGCGACCAGACTCTTGCCGCCGCGCGGCACGATCAGGTCGATGCCGCCGTTCAGCCCTGTAAGTAACAAGCCGACCGCGGCGCGATCGCGCGTCGGCACCAGTGTAATCGCCGCTTCAGGCAGATCGGCCTCGCGCAGGCCTTGCACCATGCAGGCATGAATCGCGCGGCAGGAACGAAAACTGTCCGAGCCGCCGCGCAGGATCACCGCGTTGCCGGATTTGAGACACAGCGCGCCGGCATCGGCGCAGACATTGGGACGGCTTTCGAAGATCACCGCGATGACGCCGAGCGGCACGCGCACGCGCTCGATGGTCATGCCGTTGGGGCGTTGCCAACGCTCGGTGACGGCGCCGACCGGATCGGTGATGCCGCGAACGACAGCAAGGCCATCGGCCATCGCGGCGACGCGCGCTTCGGTGAGCGTCAGACGATCGACGAAGGCGGACGTGGCGCCGCTCGCGCGCGCTTCCGCCACATCTTCGGCATTCGCCTTGAGGATCTCGGCGCAATGCGCGCGGATCGCCCGTTCCATCGCAGCTAACGCACGATCCTTCTGCTCAGCCGGAGCGAGCGCCAGCACCTTGGCGGCGGCGCGCGCGTCCTGCGCCAGCCGGGTCATGAGGGCGGCGAGATTGCTGTCGTTGTCGACGGCTTTCAGAGGCGTGGTCATGGCGGTTCCGTGGTTATCACGCGGCGGTCTAGCACAGCTATCCCCGCTTCGCGAGGGCAGGGACTTTTGCGGCCATACGATGGCCGATCGATGGTGCGAATGTGTCAACGCCGCGCAGCCCGCGCAAGGCGGATTCGGCGCCCGCAGGCGCTCGGCCCGGCGGGGACAAGCCGGGCGGCGATCAGGTCGGGCCGACGCCCACCACCAGATCGTCGCGATGGATCATTTCGGCGCGGCCGTGGATCCCGAGAATGCGGGCGGCTTCCGACGAGGAGTGCCCCTTGATCCGGTCGGCATTCTCGGCGTCATAGGCGACCAGGCCGCGGCCGACCTCATGGGTGTCGGGGCCGCGCACCACCACCGCGTCGCCGCGGGCGAAATGGCCCTCCACCCGCACCACCCCGGCCGGCAGCAGGCTGGCTCCGCCGCGCAGTGCCGCCACCGCGCCGGCATCGATGGTCAGGGTCCCCTTCGGCTCCAGCGATCCCGCGATCCAGCGCTTTCGCGCGGTCACCGGATTCGCCGGCGTCAGGAACCAGGTGCAGCGGCCGCCATCGGCGATGGCTTTCAGCGGATGGGCGATCTTGCCGGACGCGATCAGCATATGGGTGCCGGCCGAGGTGGCGATCTTGGCCGCCTCGATCTTGGTGGTCATGCCGCCGCGCGACAGTTCGGACCCCGCCGCGCCGGCCATCGCCTCGATCTCGGCCGAGATCGACTCCACCACCGGCAGCAGCCGGGCATTGCGGTTCTCGCTGGGCGGCGCGTCATAGAGGCCGTCGATATCCGACAACAGGATCAGCAGATCCGCGCTGGCCATGGTGGCGACGCGGGCGGCGAGGCGATCATTGTCGCCGTAGCGGATCTCGTTGGTGGCGACGGTATCGTTCTCGTTGATGACCGGCATGGCGCGCCATTCCAAAAGCTTGGCAATGGTGGAGCGGGCATTGAGATAGCGGCGGCGCTCTTCGGTATCCTGCAGCGTGACCAAAATCTGCCCGGCATCGATGCGGTGTTGCGCCAGCACCTTCGACCACAGCCGCGCCAGCGCGATCTGGCCGACGGCGGCGGCCGCCTGGCTTTCCTCCAGCTTGAGCGGCCCGCGCGGCAGCTTGAGCCGGGAGCGGCCGAGCGCGATCGAGCCGGAGGACACCACGAGGATGTCGCGCCCTTCGCCGTGCAATTGCGCCAGATCGGCGGCCAGCGCTTCGAGCCAGGCTTCCTTCACCTCGCCCGCGGCGGCGTCGATCAGCAGCGAGGAGCCGACCTTGACGACAATTCGGCGGAAATTTTTCAGGTCAGGGCGGGACATCATGGACGATCGATCGGCGGCGCGCGACGGCGAAGGCGGCCGTGCGGTTACGGGTTGGCGCAGTTCAATGTTCTCTCGCCGGCGGTTCGTCAAGAGAAAGGCCGGATCGGCGCCGTCGCTCTGCCGATCCTCGATCGGACCGGCCCGGCTTCAATGCCACCAGATGCCCCACAGCGCCATGAGCGAGACCATTGACAGGAACAGGCTCATGCCCATCAGCCAGCGCTCGTCAATCCGCGGCATGTCCGGCCTCGGCCGGCTCGCTCCGGAATGCCGCATCCGCCAGACCCCGCCGTAGAAGCAGAAGACGCTGAACAGAATCAGCGCGCTGCTGTCGGCGAGGATGATCCACGGCGGCATCAGGCCCGCCAGGGCGCTCTTGGCGCCGGCGCCGCTGGCCAGCGCGAGGAGGCCGGTCCGAATCCATGCGCTATAGGTTCGTTCCGCCGCCAGGGCGGTACGATTTGCCGCGAGTTCCGTGCGGCGGTCCGAACTGTCTTCGATGCGCGCCGAACTCTCCTTGAGCTTTTGGGCGCTATCGGCGACTTTCCGGCTCTGGGTTTCGACGGCGGTGGACGCAGTGGGGGTGACCATATGGTTCTCGCAAATAAAGTCTGCGGCACGCGGATGGATGATCTGGCGCGCCGAACGTTGAGGCGGATGGCCGGAATCGAACGCATCTGAGGGGCGATGGTTCGTTTGGTCGCGTGTCGCCGAGATAGTGCCGACACCGCCGCGCTTCGCTGCGAGAGGGGATGAATCGAGAATGAAAGCAGGGCTGACCTGCCGCCGCCTGTGGGTGATCGCCGCGGTCTGCGCGATCGTCCTTCACCTGATGATGACGACCGGGGCCATCGCCGCGGGCGGAGCGTCGGGCAAGGGATCCGAGACCATTTTCATCCTGCAGATCATCCTGCTGATCGCGGTCGGCCGCGGGCTCGGCGAACTGATGCAGCGCTTCGGCCAGCCCTCGGTGATGGGCGAACTGCTGGCGGGGCTGATTCTGGGTCCCTCGGTGTTCGGGGCGCTGTGGCCGCAAGCGCAGGGCATGTTGTTTCCCGCAAGCGGCGAGCAGAAGGCCCTGATCAACGGCATCGCGCAGTTCGGCATATTGCTGCTGCTGCTGCTGACCGGCATGGAGACGGATCTCAGGCTGGTGCGCAGGATCGGCAAGGCGGCGATCACGATTTCGATCGCCGGCATCGTCGTTCCGTTCTGCTGCGGCTTCGCGCTGGGCCAGTTTCTTCCCGAAAGCCTGCTGCCGCATCCGGAGCAGCGGCTGGTGGCCTCGCTGTTTCTCGGCACCGCGCTGTCGATCTCGTCGGTCAAGATCGTCGCCGTGGTGGTGCGCGAGATGAATTTCATGCGGCGCAATGTCGGCCAGATCATCGTCGCGACGGCGGTGATCGACGACACCATCGGCTGGGTCATCATCGCGGTGATCTTCAGCATCGCCTCGCGCGGCCAGCTCGACATCATGTCGGTGGCGCAGGCCATCGCCGGAACGCTGGCGTTTCTCGCCGTCAGCTTCACCATCGGCCGGCAGCTGGTCTTCCGGCTGATCCGATGGGCCAATGACACTCTCGTCAGTTCGGCGGCGGTCATCACCGTGATCCTGCTGCTGATGAGCTGCATGGCGCTGATCACGCACTGGATCGGCGTGCATACGGTGCTCGGCGCCTTCGTCGCGGGCATCCTCGTCGGCGAATCGCCGATCCTGACCAAGCAGATCGACGAGCGGCTGCGCGGCCTCATCACCAGCCTGTTCATGCCGATCTTCTTCGGGCTCGCGGGCCTGAGCGCCGATCTGACCGTGCTGAAAGATCCCAACCTGCTGCTGCTGACCGGCCTGCTGGTGCTGATCGCCAGCATCGGCAAATTCGCCGGCGCCTTCATCGGCGGCGCGGTGGGCGGCCTGGGCTACAAGGAATCCTTTGCGCTCGCCAGCGGCATGAACGCGCGCGGCTCGACCGAGGTGATCATCGCCACCATCGGGCTGTCGATGGGCGTGCTCAGCCAGAACATGTTCACGATGATCGTGACGATGGCGATCGTGACCACGATGGCGATGCCGCCGATGCTGCGCGCGGCGCTGTCGCGGCTGCCGCTGGAGCCGGCCGAGAAGGAACGGCTCGAGCGCGAGGAATTCGAGGAGAAAGGCTTCGTCGCCAATCTCGAGCGCCTGCTGCTGGCGGTCGACGAAAGCGCCAATGCGAGATTCGCCTCGCGCATCGCCGGCCTGATTGCCGGGGCGCGCGGCATTCCCATCACGGTGCTGCATCTCGGCCCGCAGGCCAAGGCCCAGGAAAAACGCCGCGACGACGAGGAAAGTCACGAGTCGACGGTGAAGAACGCGGCCAAGATCAGCGCCGATGTGGAGAAGGAGGAGGGCGAGCCCGTCCGCGAGATCGATGTCACCACGCGCACGCGGCAAAAGAAGGCGGTGGACGCGGTCGTCGACGAGGCGCGCAAGGGATTCGACCTGCTGGTGGTCGGCATGAACAAGATGATCGGCGCCGAAGGCAATTTCGACCGGACCGTCGAGATCGTCACCACCGGCTTTCAGGGGCCGCTCGCGGTCGTGGCGGCGAAGGGCCCGCATCTGACTCAGCCGGACAGCGACGGGCTCAAGATTCTCGTGCCGGTGTCCGGCAGCGGCGTATCACGGCGCGGCGCCGAAGTCGCGGTCGCGCTGGCCCGGAGCAGCAACCATCCGCTGCGGGTGATCTACGTGACAACGACGCGCGACAAGGGCGCGCGCCGCCGCCATCTCGGCACGTCATTGTTTCAGGAAGAGTCGATCCTGAAAGAGACCATCGCGCTGGCGGCCCGCTACGACGTCGATGTCATTACCACGCTGCGTACCAACGCCTCGCCGGAGAAGGCCATTCTGCAGGAAATGCGCGACAGTCACATCGACCTGGTGGTGATGGGTGTGGATCGCATCGAGGGCGATGCCCTCAACTTCGGCGGCGTGGCCGCCGAAGTTCTTAAGGAATCGCCGGGATCGGTGCTGCTGATCTCGAACGGCGGGACGAAGTGACCGCCCAGGCAGGGACCCATAGCCGCTGGCGTTCGTTGTCATAAAATAAACGAGCCGTGGTGAAGAAGCCGAGCCGCTGCGGGCTCTGGTCCCGCCTGCGGCGGGACGACAGCTTTTGTGTTGCGCGGGTTAAGTTGACAGTTGAGGCGGCGGCGTCATCCTGAGGCGCGAACGTTAGCGAGCCTCGAAGGATCGCCGTTGCCCTTCGAGGCATTGCTTCGCAATGCACCTCAGGGTGACGGTTTTCACATCGATTCGGGTGGGATCGACCTCATGCAACGTCAGTGACGGAGGCAATCGTGAAACTCCATTGGACGGCATCTGTCGCGTTGCTCGCCTTCTTCGCATGGTCGCCCGTCACGCACGCCGCCGACGACGCGAGGCCGGGCGCGATCAGGATCGGCCGCGCGGCGGATTGGCCGGCCGTGCCGCAGACCGGCGCCGAGGCCGAGCAGGTGAAGAAGACACTTGCCCGGATCAAACTGCCCGCGGGTTTTCATATCTCGCTCTACGCGCTGGTGCCGGGGGCGCGGCACATCGCGGTGGGGCCGAAAGGGATCGCCACCTTCGTCGGCACGCGCCAGTCCAAGGTCTGGTGGTGACGAAACGCCCGCAGGGCGGCGGCGAAGAGGTGAGGGAGTTCGCGCCGACGGTGCCGAAGAAGATTCCGAACGGCGTCTGCTTCGCGCAAGACGGCACCCTCTACATCGCCGAAGTCAATCGCGTGCTCGCATATGCCGACGCGGAGTCGTTCGAGACGCGCACTGACAGTGTTCTCTTTCCAGCGGTGAAGCAGGGCGAACTGATTCCGAAGGCTGAGGAGAGCTTCAATCACGCCACGCGCGTGTGCCGGATCGGGCCGGACAACAAGCTCTATATCCAGCTCGGACAGCCCTACAACGTGCCGCCGAAACACAAGCTCGAGGTCTATCGCAAGTGGGGCATCGGCGGCATCGTCCGCATCGATCGCGACGGCTCTCATCGCGAGGTCTATGCGACCGGGATGCGCAATCCGGTCGGAATGGATTTCAACCCGAAGGACGGCTCGCTCTGGAGCAACGACAATCAGGTCGATCTGATGGGCGACGATCGGCCGCCGGGCGAAATGAATCGCATCACCGAACGCGGACGCGACTACGGTTTTCCGTGGTATGGCGGCGGCCACACGCGCACGAACGAGTACAAGAACGACACGCCGCCGCCGAACCTGATCTTTCCGGAGGTCGAGCAGGTCGCGCACGCCGCCGATCTCGGCTTGACGTTTTATACGGGGACCATGTTTCCGCAAAAGTATCGCGGCGCGATCTTCAGCACGCAGCACGGCTCATGGAATCGCACCGTGCCGGTGGGCGCGCGGGTGATGGTGACGTTTCTGAACGAAGATGGACGCGCCGCAGGCAAGTCCGAGCCGTTCGCGGAAGGCTGGAACAACCACGGCCACTATCTCGGCCGCCCGGTCGACGTCGCGCAGCTGCCGGACGGATCGCTCTTGGTATCGGACGATCGGGTCGGTGCGCTGTATCGCATCTGGTATGACGGGAAGTAGGCGGGACCTCTCCGGCATCATGTGAGGGATTACGTGGTGCGCGGCGACCACGGCGCCGCATCGGCGATGCTGGTGTCGACCGCCTTGGCCTTGTCGGACACCGGCGCGTCGCCGATCGCCTCGACCAACGCGCGCAGCGCCTCGGGCACGCCTTCGCCGGTGACACCGGACAACAGCAGCGGCGCCTTCTTCGCGGCGCGCTTGAGCCGGTCGCGCTGTTTCTTCAGCTCATCGGGATCGACGGCGTCGATCTTGTTGAGCGCGACAATCTCGATCTTGTCGGCCAGCGTTTCGGCATAGGCCTCGAGTTCGTTGCGCACGGTCTTGTAGGCGCGGCCGGCGTGCTCGCCGGTGGCATCGACCAGATGCAGCAGCACGCGGCAGCGCTCGACATGGCCGAGGAAGCGGTCGCCGAGCCCCGCGCCTTCATGCGCGCCCTCGATCAGGCCGGGAATGTCCGCCAGCACGAATTCGCGGCCGCCGGCATTGACCACGCCGAGCTGCGGATGAAGCGTCGTGAACGGATAGTCGGCGATCTTCGGCCGCGCCGCGCTGACGGCGGAGAGGAAGGTCGATTTGCCGGCGTTGGGCAGGCCGACCAGCCCGGCGTCGGCGATCAGCTTCAGCCGCAGCCAGATCCAGCGTTCCTCGCCGGGCTGGCCAGGATTGGCGTTGCGCGGCGCGCGGTTGGTCGACGACTTGAAATGCGCGTTGCCGAAGCCGCCGTTGCCGCCTTTCGCCAGCACGAACTTCTCGCCAAGACGCGTGAAGTCGTGGATCAGCGTCTCGCGGTCCTCGTCGAAAATCTGGGTGCCGACCGGAACCTTGAGGACGACATCCTTGCCGTTGGCGCCGTGGCGGTCCTTGCCCATGCCGTTGGCGCCCTTGGGCGCCTTGAAATGCTGCTGGTAGCGATAGTCGATCAGGGTGTTGAGGCCGTCGACCGCCTCGACGATGACGTCGCCGCCGCGGCCGCCATTGCCGCCGCTCGGCCCGCCGAACTCGATGAACTTCTCGCGGCGGAACGCCACGCAGCCGTTGCCGCCGTCACCGGAGCGAATATAGACCTTGGCTTCATCGAGAAATTTCATGGCTTATGCGTATCTCAGGGCTGTGCCGGCGGCAACTGTCGTATCCGGTATCCGGGAATGGGATGGAGCGGCGGTCCGCAAACTGATAGGGACGCCTGGAGCGTGATGTGGTGAGCCTAACCCGTCATGCCCGGCTTTATGCCGGGCATCCACGTCTTGAAAGCATTGCCTGTTCAAAGACGTGGATGGCCGGGACAAGCCCGGCCATGACGACCGTGATGATTCAATCTCATTTCATCCCGCGACTAAGCTTCATTTGTTTCGTCGGAAGCCGATATGAGCCTCGCCAGCAAAATGTCCACCGGATTGAACGATCGCACCGCGCGGCTCGCCGGCATCGGCCTGATGCTGCTCGGCGTGTGGGCGTTTTCGTTCGGCGATGCCCTCGGCAAATATATCGTGGCGACCTATCCGGTCGGGCAGTTGCTGTTTCTTCGCGCCATCGCTTCGCTGCTGCTGCTCTCGCCCTTGATCTGGCGCAGCCGTCGCGAATTCCTGCGGCTGGAGCGGCCGGGCCTGCATCTGCTGCGCGTCGTGCTGTCGACGCTGGAGGTCGCGGCGTTCTTCGTCGCGGTGAGATATCTGCCGCTCGCCGACGTCATCACCTTCTATCTGGCATCGCCGATCTTCGTCACGGCGCTGTCGGCGCTGGTGCTGCGCGAGCAGGTCGGCTGGCGGCGCTGGTGCGCGGTCGGGGTCGGCTTCTGCGGCGTGCTGATCGCGATGCGGCCGTCGGCGCAGACCATCACCTGGCCGGCGCTGATCGCGCTTGGCGGCAGCGTCTCGTTCTCGCTGCTGATGCTGATCACCCGCTCGCTGCGCGGCGCCTCCGACGTGGTGCTGGCCTCGTCGCAGTTCGTCGGCACGCTGGTGTTCGGCGCGCTGCTGCTGCCGTTCGGCTGGCTGACACCGGGCTGGCCGGGCCTCAGCCTGTTCGCGATCGCCGGGACTATTTCGGTCTGCGCGCTGCTGTGCATCAACCGATCATTGAAGCTGGCGCCGGCCAGCGTGGTGGTGCCGTATCAGTATTCGATGATCGTCTGGGCGGTGATGTTCGGCTATGTCGTGTTCGGCGATACGCCATCGCTGGCGACCCTGATCGGGGCGGCCATCATCATCGGCGCGGGCTTCTACATCTTCCTGCGCGAGCAGGCGCTCGGCCGCGCCAACGACCCGGTCAATCCGCCGGCGTGAGGATTTCTTTTCTTCGGCACAGCAATGACGGAGCAACAGCTAGAGCATTTTTGGTTTCGATAGAACCGCTTGCCACGACACGATGCGCGCTCCCTCTCCCATAGGGAGAGGGAATCCCTTCCGCATCCGTGACGATTCAGTTCAATCCAAAATAGCTCTAAATCTCGATCTCGGTGCCGAACTCGACGACTTGTCCGGTCGGCACGCCGAAGAAGGCGGCGGTGCGTTCGGCGTTGCGTTGCAGGAAGGCGAAGACGGATTCGCGCCACACCCACATGCCTGCGACCTGATCGCTCGGAATGATCGTCTCGCGCCCGATGTAATAGGTGACGTCGGTGAGGTCGATGCCCGGCAGCTTGCCCTGATCGCAGGCGAGGCGTAGGCCGTCGTAGATGGTCGGATACTGCATGAAGCCGTAATGCAGGATGACGCGGGTGATGCCTTCGACGATCTCGATCACCTCGATCTTCTTGTCGTCGTCGATGCGCGGCAGTTCCTCGATCACCACCGTCACCAGAATGACCCGCTCGTGCAGGACGCGGTTGTGCTTGACGAATTGCGTCAATGCCAGCGGCACGCCGTGGGGCGCGGAGGCAAGAAAGATGGCGGTGCCGGGCAATCGCGTGCGGCATTTGCTGACAGCGGTTTCGATCAGGTCTTCCTCGGGCTGGCGCAGCTTCGCGCGCGCGGCTTCGACCAGCCGGACGCCGCCGCGCCAGGTCAGCATCAGGAACGCCACGATGCCGGCGAGCAGCAGCGGAAACCAGCCGCCTTCGAACAGCTTTGCCGCGTTGGCGGCGAAGAACACGCAATCGATGGCGAAGAAGAAGCCGTTGACGGCGAGGACGAGGATTGGCGAATAGCCCCATTGCAACGCCACCAGCGCGGCCAGCAGCGTGGTGATCGCCATCAACAGCGATACAGCGATGCCATACGCGCCTGCCAACGCGTCCGACGTGCCGAACGCGAACACCGCGCCGAGGGTGGCGGCGGCCAGCAGCCAGTTCACCAGCGGCACGTAGATCTGGCCGATGGCATGGCTGGTGGTGTGGTTGATCTGCATGCGCGGCAGGAAGCCGAGCTGGATCGATTGCTGGGTCAGCGAGAACACGCCGGAGATGATCGCCTGCGACGCGATCACGGTGGCGAGCGTCGCGAAGGCGACCAGCGGGTAATGCACGATGTCCGGCGCGAGCTGATAGAACGGATTGTCCGCCGCGCTCGGATCGGTGATCAGCAGCGCGGCCTGGCCGAAGTAATTCAGCATCAAGGCCGGCAGCGCCACCACGAACCATGCGAGGCGGATCGGCACCCGGCCGAAGTGGCCCATGTCGGCATACATCGCCTCGCCGCCGGTCACCGCGAGGAACGCCGCGCCGAGAATGCCGAAGGAGACGTGGAAGTTCTGGTGGATCAGGAAATCGAAGGCGTAGAACGGACTGAGCGCCACCAGCACCTGCGGCGCGCGCATGATGCCGTGGATGCCGAGCAGCGCCAGCACCACGAACCACGCCAGCATGACGGGTCCGAAAATGCCGCCGATGAATCCGGTGCCCTTCTTCTGCACCACGAAAAGCCCGATCAGGATCACGGTGGTCAGCGGCACGACCAGCGGCGTGAGCGACGGCGCGTCGACCTTGAGGCCTTCGACCGCGCTGAGCACGGAGATCGCCGGTGTGATGGCGCCGTCGCCGTAAAGCAGCGCGGCGCCGATCAATCCGACGATGAGAAGCTGCGCGCGCCAGGTGCCGGGCCTGGCGTTGCGCGCCGAGAGCAAAGCCAATAGCGCGACGATACCGCCTTCGCCGCGATTGTCGGCGCGCAGGATCAGCATGGCGTATTTCAGCGAGATGATGAGGATCAGCGCCCAGAGGATCAGCGACACCACGCCGAGCACGGCGTCGGGCGTCAGCGGGCCGCCATGCGTCGCCGCGCGCGCCGCTTCCTTGAGCGCATAGAGCGGGCTGGTGCCGATGTCGCCATAGACGACGCCGAGCGCGCCGATGGTGGCCGCGGTGGGCAGGCCGCTCCCGTGACGTGAGGCTGCATCCGGAATGGCAGTCACTGACGTTCCCTCAGGCCCGCCTGTCGCGGTATCCGACCGGCCGGACATGTCAGTCTGCGATGGGTCGCGAAAAATTGCTACGGAAATTCCCGTCGCGGCGGGAAGAGTAAGACGCTCGCGGCGGGGCACGGACGGCTCTCTCTCCCGCTTGCGGGGGAGAGGCGGAGAGGGGCTTCACCGGCGAAAGCGCCTAAGTGGCTTGTCCCCACCCTAACCCTCCCCCGCGAGCGGGAGAGGGGACGGCGCGGCGGTCGTTGAGATGCCGCGTCAGGATACGGCGCGTGTCAGCTATCGCGCCGCGTCGAGTGGCCCCAGGTCTTGAGCGATGACCACACCCCGCGCGTCAGGCGGAAGCAGTCGACCGGCGAGGACGAGCCGAGCGCCTCGAAGCGATGCAGCTCGACGCCGGTCCACTGGAAGCCGCACTTCTCCAGGATGTTGCGCGAGGCCGGATTGACGACGCGCGCGCCGGAGATCATCTGCTCGATGGCGAATTCCTCGAAGGCGAAGTCGATCGCGGCGCGCGCCGCTTCGGTGCCGAAGCCGCGGCCCCAATAGTCGACGCCGAGCCAGTAACCGAGCTCGGGCGTCTCGGGCGTGCGCCAGTCGATGCCGACCACGCCGACCGGCGTGTGATGATGCTCGATCAGAAACACGGTGTCGGCGCTGTCGCCGGCGACGGTCTTGACGAAGTGCGTGGCGTCCTCCGGCCGGTAGGGATGCGGCAGGCGGCGGGTGTTCTCGGCGATGCGGCGATCGTTGGCGAGGCGGGCAATCGCTTTTACGTCCGCGAGCGTCGGCTTGCGCAGGGTCAGCCGTTCCGTCTCGAGGACGACGGTACTTGGCTGTCGTGAGACGGGCGTGGAAAATTCCTGCAGCATGGTCGGCTCCTTGGGCGTCAAACCTTTGCGAAACGCACGAACGCGAAATACGCACAACGAAAAGGGGAGGCCGGTTTCCCGCCTCCCCTGGAGCCTTCGCGACTCCGCCGGTTCAACAGGACCCGGCGGACTCGAATAAATCCACCGTCTCTACTCGGCCGCGGCTTCCATCATCGGGAGGACCGATACGAAAGTGCGGCCGTTGGCTTTCGCACGGAACTCAACACGGCCCTCGATCTTGGCGAACAAAGTATGGTCCGTGCCCATGCCGACATTAAGGCCGGGATGCCACGTGGTGCCGCGCTGACGCGCAATGATGTTGCCGGGAATCACGTGCTGACCGCCGTAGGCCTTGATGCCGAGGCGCTTACCGCGCGAGTCGCGGCCGTTACGCGATGAACCGCCTGCCTTTTTGTGAGCCATGGCTCGTCTCCAAATCTCTAGAACACGGTAGTTTGATTCCCTGACGGAATCATCTCACTTTTTATCTCGCAAATTGTAATCGCTCTGAAACCGGAACGATTACTCGGCCGCGGCCTCCGCCGGCTTCGCGGCCTTCTCGCGCTTCGGGCGCGGACCGACCGTGGGCTTCTTGCCGTCGGCCAGGATCTCGGTGATGCGCACCACCGTGATCTCGTCGCGATAGCCGCGCTTGCGCTTCGAATTCTTGCGGCGCCGCTTCTTGAACGCGATGACCTTGGGGCCGCGCTTGTGGTCCAGCACTTCCGCCGCCACCGAAGCGCCCTTAACGGTCGGGGTGCCGAGCACCGGCGTCTCGCCGCCCAGCACCAGCACGTTATCCAGCTGCACGATCGTGCCGACGTCGCCGGCGATCTTGGTAATCTCGAGCACATCTTCCGGAACGACGCGGTATTGCCGGCCGCCGGTTTTGATGACTGCGAACATCGTTTTCATTCCTTCGTGTTCGATTCCGACGCTCGGATGGCTCCGGCCCGGCTTCTTGTTCAGTCGGTTAAGGCGAATTTCGCGGGGCCAAAGGCGATGCCTGCCGGCCGCACAAAAACAATCGGCGCAAGGAAAGCCCAGCGCCGGATGCCGCGACTTATAGCGGCCGGCCGCCGGGAGTCAAGGTGATTCCGCCGAAAATAGCCGGAAATGAAAGGCTTGGCCGCCGCCGGCAGCCGTCCGCGGCGGTCGGCGATCGGCAGCCGGCTGAAACCATCCGGTTCCTCGGCGGTTGTTGTGCGCATATCGCACCGCACGGGGTTTCATGGCTGAGGGAAATGTCACCACATCCGGAATCGGCAAGCATGGCGCGAGCCGCCTGCCATCCGTCGATATCGACAGCTACAACATCGAGATCCGGGACGACGACGGGTTTCTCGGCGACCGCGCCAGCAAAGGGGCCTTTCAGCAGATCCTCGATGGCTGGCGCAAGCCGCTGAAGAAGAACGGCGACGATCCGCTCGGCAAGAAACCGACCGACGGCCTGAGCAAATCGACCCTCGACGAGGTGCTGCAGGGCGACGATATCGGTGCCGTCGCGTTGGTGCACGGCGCGATCGAGGATTTCGCCGCGGAACTGGCCTATGTCACCCGCCGCTTCCTGAAAACCAAGGCCTGGGCCGATACCGAACGCATCGTCGTCGGCGGCGGCTTTCGCCAGAGCCGGGTCGGCGAGATCGCCATTGCCCGCGCCGACCTGATCCTCAAGGCGGAAGGATTCAAGCTCGATCTGATTCCGATCCGCTTCCATCCCGACGAGGCCGGACTGATCGGCTGCCTGCATCTGGCGCCGCCCTGGATCTTCGAGGCTTATGACAGCATCCTCGCGGTCGATATCGGCGGCTCCAATATCCGCTGCGGCGTGGTGGAGACGCAGTGGAAGAAGGCCGCGGACCTGTCCAAGGCGGACGTCTGGAAGTCCGAGCTGTGGCGTCACGCCGACGACGAGCCCACGCGCGAAGGCGCGGTGAAGCGGCTGGTGAAAATGCTTCAGGACCTGATCGCGAAGGCCACCGACGACGGGCTGAAACTGGCGCCGTTCATCGGCATCTCCTGCCCCGGCGTGATCGCCGAGGACGGCTCGATCGAGAAGGGCGCGCAGAACCTGCCGGGCAACTGGGAAAGCAGCAAATTCAACCTGCCGGCCAGCCTGATCGAGGCGATCCCGACGATCGGCGACCACGATACCACGGTGCTGATGCACAACGACGGCGTGGCGCAGGGCCTCAGCGAAATGCCGTTCATGCAGGACGTCACGCGCTGGGGCGTGCTGACCATCGGCACCGGGCTCGGCAACGCCCGCTTCACCAACCGCAAGAAGGACAAGGCGAAGGAGAAGAACGGCAAAGGCAAGAAGACCGCGGGCAGCAAGGAAAAATCAAAGAAAAACAATGATTAGAGTGCTTCCTGTTTAGGCGGACATGGCATTGCCGGGCCTAGCTGTTCGAACATCGGCGTCGCTTCGCTCGCCTACGGCAATCCATCGCTTCTTAAGAAGATGGGCGCCGATCGCCTCCGCGCATGACGGCCGCGATTCCATCAAAGGCGGACAGCCCTGGGGCGGGACGCCGAGCCTTGGGCCGCGCCCGCCGGCGCAGGGGTCCCTGGGCTCGGATGCGCCCGGTCATATGCTTGTGGTGATGGCGCGTCTGTCATGGCGCCTCTCTCCGGCCCGCCTCAGCCGGATCGCGGAGCGCCGGCGATCGCGAGGCGCGCGGTGTCTGCGGGGAGCGGCCGGACTCGCCGGCGATGGCGGCAGCGAAAGTCTGCGTGAGGCGCGGGCTGCGCGCCGCCCCACATTTTTCGTCCCGCTGCGGCTTGTCTGGCCTGCCATCCTCGCCTAGAACACCGCCGACCACTGACGGGGAGTCCCCGCGATCTTGGCGCCTGGAGAGGTGGCAGAGTGGTTGAATGCACCGCACTCGAAATGCGGCATAGGTGCAAGCCTATCGGGGGTTCGAATCCCTCCCTCTCCGCCATGCCTTTCTGCGAGGATCGACTGTGAGCCATCGGGCTTGCTCCTCTACGAGCCAGGCACCTTAACCACCGCCTCCAAAATCTTTCGCGGCAGCGCCACGTGAGGAGCCGGGTGTCATGACCGTGCCCTCTTCGGAAATCGGGATGAGTTGATCATGCTCCGAGTGCCGAGATCGCGCTCAGCACCTAACTCATCCCGAAATCCGGCGCAGGTCAGACCGGCTCTGCCGGCGCCGGAAGACGGGCGACCGACATCAGCGATCGCGCGACCTGGTTGAGCAGTTGATCTGCATTCTCCTCTTCGGCCAGCGACTTGGACAACAACGCCACGATGGCGCTGTGATGAAGCTGCTGTGCAAGGTTCTTGGCGGTGGTGTATCCGGATATCTCGTAGTGTTCCACGCGCTGGGCCGCGCCGATCAACGCGAGGTCGGCGGCGGCATCGCCTTTCTTCTCACCTTCTTTGATAACTTCATTGCCTTCTTCCACCAGTCCCATCATGCCCTTGCAGGGTTTGGCGCGGGCCGTTTCACCCAGGAGGTCGAAACATTCGTTGAGGCGCTCCACCTGAGCTTCGGTCTCCGCCAGGTGAACTTCGAAAAGTTCGCGCAGCTTGTCGTGACGTGCGGCCTCAACCATGTCCGGAAGCGCTTTGACGAGTTGCTTTTCTGCGTGAAGGAGGTCGCGGAGTTCGTCGATAAGGAGACTCTGAAAATCCTCGGGACCTTGGGACGGGGTGCTCTCGACGACGAGAGCCGGCGATGAATCCTCGGCGACCGCATGCTGGAGAGCAGGAGAGGGAACGTACTCCCAGCTATCTCCTTCGTTCCAGGGGCCGCGGGTATCAATCTCACCATCGTCACCGACGCCGGTGGAATCGTTGACGTATTGATCGATCAAGCCGGGCGTGGCCGCGATTCGTCCGATCGTGAACGGCGGCTTCTCCATGCTGATCAACGCAGCCGAGAATGCCTTCATATGAGCGATCTCGCGGCTCATCAGAAACTGAAGCGCGTCCTTGGTGCCGGCGTCGTCGGTGAAATTGATGAGCCGCTCGTAAACGATCTTCGCACGCGCTTCGGCCGCGATATTGCTTCGCAAATCGACGTCCAATTCGCCGGTGATCTTGAGATAGTCGGCCGTCCAAGGATTTCCTTGGGAATTGAACAAATTGACGCCGCCACCGCCCGCGATGGCGATTAGCGGATCGGCCTCCGCCGCCTCTCGGTCGAACTTGGAAGGCTTGAGATGGAGCCGGGCCAGGCAGCCGACGACCTCCAGATGGCTGAGTTCCTCCGTACCGATGTCCATCAGCATGTCCTTCCGGGCCGCGTCCTCGCAGTTTATTCCCTGGATCGAGTACTGCATCGCGGCAGCAAGCTCGCCGTTGGCACCCCCGAATTGCTCGAGGAGCATATTTCCGAAGCGGGGATCCGGCTCGTCGACCCGGACGGTGTACATGAGTTTTTTGACGTGGTGATACATCGAAATGTCCTCGGCTGAAGATCTAAGCACGAACAATGTGTGGTCATGGTGCTTGTTCCAAACGTCCCGCCGTATGGGACGCGTTGGGCAAGAACCCCGTTACAAGGACGAAGAGACATCCACCTGTGATAGGGCCATGGATACGATCTGCCGGTGCCGCGTTCTGGAAGAAATCGCTCATTCCTTCAATACCGCCTTGGCCCCCAATCCAAACCTCAGCGGGAAGCGGAACACCCACTCCGAAGGATTGTTGACAGTGCATTCCAGATGCACGAGTTGAACGTGGTGACCTCATCCTCCAGTCTTCAAACGGCAAAAGAACGGAACTGGTGGAAGCGGGCCGTGATCTACGAGATCGCCGTCCCATCATTTCTGGATAGCAACGGCGATGGCCGCGGGGATCTCGCGGGTTTGTCAAGAAAGGTGGACTATCTGAAGTCACTCGGCATCGACGCCGTTTGGTTGACGCCGATATATGCAAGTCCAATGAAGGATTTCGGCTACGACATCGCCGATTTCTGCACCATTGATCCTTCTTTCGGCAGCATGGCTGATTTCCTTCAGCTTTTGCATGCGCTGCACGACGAACGTATCCGGCTGATTCTGGATTTCGTTCCAAATCACACGTCGGACCGGCACCCGTGGTTTGCCGACAGTCGAAAATCCAGGACCGGCGAAAAAGCGGACTGGTATCTTTGGGCGGATGCAGCGGCAAACGGCGGCCCGCCGAACAACTGGCTCAGTCGCTTTGGCGGGAGCGCATGGTCATGGGACGAGACGCGAAAGCAATTCTACTATCATTCGTTCCTCGCGTCGCAACCTGATCTGAACTGGCGCAATACCGACGTCCGCTCTGCCATGTGCGATGTCATGCGCTTCTGGCTCGATCGCGGGGTTGACGGCTTGCGTGTTGACGCCAGTGCCGTCCTGATCAAGGACGCGTTGCTCCGCGACAACCCTCCCAATCCAAAGGCGGATGCCAATATGCCTCCGCCGCAACGATATACGCCGGTCTTCACCGACGATCGACCGGAGGACATGACGTGCATTGAGGACCTTCGCAAGGTCGTCGATGAATACGAGGGCAGATTCGTTTGCGGCGAAGTGCAGGGAAAGACCGATCGGATCGGTCACTTCTACGGCAGCGAGGCAACGCCACGCTTTCACCTGCCCCTAAATTTTGCGTTGCTGGATTCGGAGTGGGACGCCTTGTCGCTGCAGGCGACGATAGACGCTTACTTGAATGCGATTCCAGCCGATGGCTGGCCTGACTGGGTCGTCGGGGGGCACGACAAGCCGCGTGTCGCCAGCAAGATCGGGCAGGCACAGGCGCGCATCCTGTCCATGCTGCTCCTCACCATCAGGGGAACGCCAATCTTGTTTGCGGGCGACGAGATCGGCGCCGAACGCGTTCCTATTCCAAAGGAGCGCGTTCAAGATCCTTTCGAGAAGCGCCTGAGCGGATTTGGATTGGGGCGCGATCCCGAACGATCTCCAATGCGATGGGACGACAGCGAGCATGGCGGGTTCACCACCGGACGTCCGTGGTTGCCGCTCGACGGCGAGCGTACTCGCAGTGTCGACGGGCAAATGAAAGAACCACGTTCCCTTTGGCATCTCTATCGGCAGTTGATCGCATTGCGCAAAGCCGAGCGGTGCTTGACGGACGGAGAGTATTTGCCTTCGCGCGCCCGCAATGACGTTCTCTGTTACGGACGAAGGTGGTCTGGAGACCACTGTCTCATCGGTCTCAACATCACCGGTGAGCCTCGACGATGGGACTGGCGCGGTCGAGGAACGCTTCTTTTGAGCACACATCTCGACCGCAAACAGGAAATGGTCGATGGCCCCGTTCAACTGCGGGCGGACGAGGGGTGGATCGTGAAGCTGGAGTCGGCATCTAAGTGAGCAGTCCCTGGTGGCAGAGCGCCGTCATCTACCAAATCTATCCGCGTTCGTTCCAGGACGGGAACGGCGATGGGGTGGGTGACCTGTCCGGGATCGTCGAGCGCATTCCGTATCTGGTGAACCTCGGCGTCGACGCGATTTGGCTGTCCCCGGTTTTCCGCTCACCGATGGCCGACTTCGGCTATGACGTATCCGACTATACGGACATCGATCCTTTATTTGGGACGTTGGTGGATTTTGATCGTCTGCTAGACAAGGCACATTCCAGCGGACTGAAGGTCATTCTCGATTTCGTTCCCAATCATACCTCGGATCAACACGCGTGGTTTCTCAACAGCCGCTCGTCTCGTCGTAGCGCGAAGCGAGATTGGTATATTTGGTGCGATCCCGCGCCAAACGGCGGGCCTCCAAACAACTGGCTATCCGAGTTTGGCGGCAGCGCCTGGCAATTCGACCGAGCCACCGGGCAATACTACTATCACGCCTTCCTGTCAGCGCAGCCGGACCTGAATTGGCGCAATCCGGAGGTTCGTGCCGCTGTCTATGACGCGATGCGCTTCTGGTTTGAGCGCGGCGTCGACGGCTTTCGCCTAGACGTGATTTGGCACTTGATCAAGGACGCGGAGCTTCGAAACAACCCGATCAATCCGGATTTCAAGACTGGCGATCCTCCGCATCAGGCCGTGATACCGCTCTATACGGCGGATCGTCCGGAAGTCCACGATATCATTGCCGAGATACGTGCAGTCGCCGACAACTATCCGGATCGGCTGCTCATCGGAGAGATCTACCTGCCGCTCGAACGTTTGATGGCCTACTACGGCAAGGATGTTTCGGGCTTACACCTTCCGTTCAATTTCTCCCTCATCAGCACGTCGTGGAATGCTGCTGCTTTGGCAAAGTTGATAGCGGATTACGAAAGCGCGCTTCCGCCGCATGGATGGCCCAACTGGGTGCTGGGCAATCACGATCAGCCCCGCCTGGCCAGCAGGGCAGGTCAAGCGAAGGCACGCCTGGCGGCGATGTTGTTGCTCACGTTGCGCGGGACGCCGACGGTCTACTACGGCGACGAAATCGGGATGGAGCAAGCGCAAATTCCGCCCGATCGCATCCGTGATCCTGTCGAACGCAACGTGCCTGGCAAGGGATTGGGCCGCGACGGCTGTCGGACGCCGATGCAATGGGACGATAGCCCTCATGCGGGTTTCACGTCCGCCGAGCCTTGGCTTCCGTTGCAGGAAACCTGGCGCGAGAATAATGTCACGGCAGCTTTATCCGATCCGAACTCCCTCCTCAACCTTCACCGGGCGTTGATCCGGCTGCGCCACTGCCATCCGGTTCTCGTAACCGGAGGTTATCGATCTATTGTCGCGGAGGAGGGCATCTTGCTGTTTATCCGCACGCTCGACAACACCAGCATGTTGATCGCGCTCAATTTCGACGATCAGCCAGCGGTGGTGATGCCCAAGGCGGATTGGCCTGCGGGGGCAATCCGCCTGTCGTCATATCTCGATCGTCACGATGAAAGAATGGCTGACGGCATCAATCTGCGCCCGTTGGAAGGCGTCGTCGTCGAATTCCAATAGGACCAGGCTCCGAACTCGGGCGATCTCCGCGTCTCAATGTGGGAAATGCTCCCGTTGGCTTTTGGTCTTTGGCGATCGAGCCTTGAGTTCGATCCACACGGGCGCGTGATCGCTCGCCTTCTCCCACCCGCGGACGTCGCGGTCGACGCCCGCCGCCTTGAGCCGCTTGGCGACCGCCGGGCTCAGCAACAGATGGTCGATCCGAAGCCCGGCATCGCGCTTGAACGCGTTTCGGAAATACTTCCAGAAGGTATAGATGCGTTGGTCGGGATAAAGCGTCCGCAAGGAATCGATCCAACCTTGGCCGATGAGCTTGCGATAAGCCTCGCGCACCTCCGGCCGAAAGAGGGCGTCATCCCTCCAGCGATCGGGTGCGTAGACATCCAGATCAGTCGGCATGACGTTAAAGTCCCCGGCGAGAATTACGGGGTTGCCGGAGACCAGAAGAGCGGATGCATGGGCATCGAGACGTTCGAACCAGCGCAGTTTGTAGTCGAACTTCAGTCCTGGCGCTGGATTGCCATTAGGAAGATAGAGGCACGCCACGACCATCCCCTCGACGTCCGCCTCGATGTATCGGCTATGGGTATCCTCATCATCGCCCGGCAAGCCGCGGCGTCGTTCCACCGGGTTCTTGCCGCGGGCCAGGATGGCGACCCCGTTCCAACTCTTCTGACCGTGCCAGATGGCGCCATAGCCCGCGTTCCGGATTGAGGTTTCTGGAAACTTTTCATCGGGTGCCTTCAACTCCTGCAGGCACGCGATGTCCGGGGTGGTCTCCTCCAGCCAGCGCAGCAGCACGTTCAGTCGGCCGTTGATCCCGTTGACGTTGAAGGTCGCTATCCTCAATCTTCTGCTCTCGTTCAACTTAGTGGCTCAACAGAGTACGTTGTTTGTTGTTCCTTGATGTATAGTCATCTGCAACGATTGTTGTGGCCTCTGTCCCGGGATAAATGGACATCCCCTTGGTGGTCAGGTGCATGTCGAGCGTCTTGCAAAAGTTCCCTTCCGTAGCCGGTACTGATGAATCGGGTTCAGTCGGGACGATTGTTTTCGAACGCGTGGAGGTTCGGCGCGCAAACCGCCAGCTTCTCTCGATCCCCGCGCTTTGTTGCGACGCTCCGCGTACCGGCGTGATCGGCGACAATGGCTCCGGCAAAAGCACCATGCTGCGGTTGATCAATGGTCTGCTGTTGCCGAGCAGCGGACGTGTTGTTGTGGCTGGACGAGAGACCGCGCGTCATCGCAAGGAATTGCCGGCGCATGTCGGCTTCGTCTTTCAGAATCCGGATCACCAGCTGATTTTCCCGACGGTGGGCGAAGAGATTGCGTTCGGATTGACCGAGCGTGGGATGCCGGCGCGTCAGGCGCGGCAGCAGGCGCTGGCATTGCTGGATCAGCACGGCTGTACCGGATGGGCGGATCGCAACGTCAACGAACTGTCGGGCGGCCAGAAGCAGCTTGTCTGTATTCTGGCGGTGCTCGCGACCGAGCCCTCGATCCTGCTGATGGACGAGCCGTTCTCGAGCCTTGACCTTCCGACCCGTCTCACGCTGTCGCGCAAGATCATGAGTCTGCCGCAGCAGATCGTGATGGCATCTCACGATCTCGAATTGCTCGCGCGGTTCGATCGGGTGATCTGGCTCGATGCGGGGCGCATTCGCGAGGATGGCGCGCCGGCCGATGTGCTGCCGGCCTATCGCGCGCATGCGGCGATCGCGGCTGAAGCGGACCTCGTCACAGCATGATGACCGACGGCCTTGCGCCAAAGACCTGGCTGCATCGTGTGCCCGCGGGTTTCAAACTCGCCGGCCTTGCGCTGTTCAGCCTGTTGCTGCTGCCAGTCGATGACTGGCGGATACTGGCCGGCGTGCTGGCCATCGTTCTTGCTGTCTATGCCGGATTCGGGCGCGCCGGGCTGGCGCGGCTGGCCTTGCTGCGGCCGCTGATTCCGCTGCTCGTCATCGTCGGCGGCGTCCAGGCATTCTCCAGCGGCTGGCATGCGGGCGCCGTGATCAGCCTGCGGTTGCTGGCGATGCTTCTGCTCGCCGATCTCGTCAGCATGACCACCACGATGAGCGCGCTGATGGATGTGCTCGCGCCGGTCTTCAATCTGCTGCGTCCGCTCGGCGTCAATCCGCGCAAGATGGCGCTTGCGGTGGCGCTCGTGTTGCGCTTTGTCCCGGTGCTGCTGACGCGATGGCGTGCGCGCGAGGAAGCCTGGAAGGCGCGGAGCCATCGTCGCGTTCCGATACGGCTGGTGGCCGTGTTCCTGGCCGATATTCTTCAGTTGGCGGATCGGGTTGCGGAATCGCTCGATGCAAGGGGTTTCGATACCGCCATCACCGATCGCCAACGCAAACAGTCATAGGAGAACGACGTGGAGTCACGCGCCATTGTCCGTATTGCCCTGATGGCGGCCGTGATCGGCGTGCTGGGAATGCTTCCCGGTGTGATGCTGCCGATCGCCATGGGCGTGCCGATCACGGCACAGACGCTCGGCGTCATGCTGGCCGGAATCATCCTCGGTCCGCGTCATGGCGCGCTGGCGGTGCTGCTGTTCCTGTTCGTGGTGCTGCTCGGCGCGCCGCTGCTGTCGGGTGGCCGCGGCGGTCTGGGTGTGTTGTTCGGGCCGTCGGTCGGTTTCCTGCTCGGCTTCGTGCCCGCTGCCTTCGTCTCCGGACTGGTGATGGAGCGGCTCAAGACATTGCCGGTATTCGCCGCCGCGCTGGTCGCTGCGGTCGCCGGAGGCATCGTGGTGGAATATGCCTGCGGTGTGGCCGGCCTGATGGCGATGGCACGTATGAACCTGGTACAGGCGGTTCTCGCCACCGCCGTCTTCGTGCCCGGCGACCTGCTGAAGGCACTGGCGACGGCCTTCATCGCGGAAGCTTCATATCGCGGTTATCCGGCCGCCATCGCGAGCAGGGCGTGACCGGCGGCGCGACCATCACCGCAACGCTGGCGCGGCACGCCCGCGCGCGGCCGGACCGTGTCGCCGTGATCTGCGACGGCCACGCGATCACGTGGCGCGAGCTCGATCGAGCCGTGGAGCGTCTCGCCGCGCATCTTGCGAGGACGGTGCCGGCAGGGCGCGGTGTCGCGTTGCATCTGCCGAACGGGCCGGCGCTGGTGCTGTTATTTCTCGCGGCCGCGCGTGCGGGGCGGGAGGCGCAGATTCTCGATCCGAACTGGCCAATCGAGACGGCGCAACTGGCGATCGGGGAATTGTCGCCGGGACTTGTCATCAGTCACAATCCCGCATTGGCGACCGAAGGCGGTGCGTTGAGGCTGGCCGATTCGCACGGCCCGTTCGAGATGGTTGCGGAGGCGATCGGCGCGAGCGCGGCGTTCGAGGCGGCGCCGGAGCCCGATCCGTTGGCGCCGTTCTATGTCGGCTTCACCTCCGGCTCGACCGGCGTGCCGAAGGGATATCGACGGCATCATCTGTCATGGGTCGAGAGCTTTCGCGCCGGGGATCGCGAGTTCGACATGGGCACCGACGACATCGTGCTCGCGCCGGGAGCGCTCACACACTCGCTGTTTCTCTACGGGCTGGCGCATGGACTCTATGTCGGCGCGACGGTCATCCTGTGCCGCCAGTTTCGTCCCAACCTGGTCTGCCGGCTGATCGCGGCACACCGGGCGAGCGTGCTTTATGGCGTGCCGACCCAGCTTGAAATGATCATCGAGGCGGCCGCGCGCGAGAACGCGCCGCCGTTCGCCTCGATGCGCTGGATTTTATCCTCCGGTGCGAAATGGCCGGGCCGCGCGATGGACGACCTGCGCGCGCATTTTCCGGGCGCGCGATTTGCGGAATTCTATGGCGCCTCCGAACTCAGTTTCATCACGGTGGCGAAGGACGACGAGGATGTGCCGCCGGATTCGGTCGGGCGTGCATTTTCCGGCGTCGATCTGTCGATCCGGGATCATCTGGGGCGTCGTCTGCCGCCGGGTGAAGCCGGGCAGGTGTTCGTGGCCAGCCCCTTCGTCTTCATCGGCTATGCCTGCGGCAGCACGGCGGCGCTGCTGCGCGACGGCGAGGCGATATCCGTCGGCGATATCGGCTTCCTTGATGCGCGCGGCTATCTGCATCTGGTCGGCCGCGCCAGCCGGATGATCATCACCTCCGGCAAGAACGTGCATCCGGAAGAGATCGAGCGCGTGCTCGAGAGTCATCGCGCGGTGATGGCGGCGGCGGTGCTCGGCGTCCATGACGATCGCCGGGGCGAGCGACTGGTGGCGCTGCTCAAGATCGATCCGCAAATATCCGTCACCTCGTCGGACCTGATCGGCCATGCCCGCGAGCATCTGCCGCTCTACAAGATTCCGCGTCGCTTCGCATTGCCGCCGCGATGGCCGCTGACCTCATCCGGCAAGAACGATTTTCAGGCGCTGCATCGCATCTTCGATAATGAGCCTTGCGAGGTGCTGCCGTGAGCGCGGCTTATCTCGTCGCCGCGCGTCGCACCGCGGTCGCTCCGCGCAATGGCGCGTTCAAGGCGGTCGAAGCCGACGAACTCGGCGAAGCGCCGATCCGCGCCGTGTTGTCCGATGTCGACATCGCGTCCGATGCGATCGACGACGTGATCTTCGGCAATGCGCTGTATGCCGGCGGCAATCCGGCGCGACTTGCCGCGTTGCGGGCCGGGCTGCCGGATCGCGTTCCGGCGCTGACTATCGATAGCCAATGTTGCGGCGGACTCGACGCGATCATGATGGCGGCCGATCGGATCGCGAACGGGGCCGATGCCGTCATCGCCGGCGGCGTCGAGAGTTTCAGCCGCGCACCGCTGCGGGCGCGGCGGCCGCGCGATGCCGGCGAGGCGCCGCAGCCTTATGACAGGCCGCCCTTCGCGCCATGGCCCGAGCGCGACCCGGACATGATCGCTGCTGCCGCGATGCTGGCGGCGGCGTTCGATATTCCGCGCGACCGGCAGGATGCATTCGCGATCGCCAGCCACAGCAAAGCCATGGCGAATCCTCCGGGCGATGGCGAGATCGCGCCGTTGGCCGGATTAACGCGCGATGCCTTTCCCCGCGCGTTGACCGAGTCCTTGTGCTCGCGTTTGCCGCCGATCGCGGGCGATCCGTTCCTCGGCGTGACGCGCGCCACAGTCGCGGTGGAAGCCGACGCCGCCGCCGCCGTGCTGGTGGTCTCAGAGACCATGCTGCGGCGGCTCACTGTCGCGCGTCCGCTCCGGGTCGTGGCGGCGAGCCGATGCGGCGGCGATCCTGCAATGCCCGGAACAGCCCCGATCGCTGCGGCCCGAAACCTGCTCGCGGCCCGGCAGATCGCTCCAGAGAGGATCGCGGTTGCCGAAATCATGGAAGCCTTTGCGGCGCAGGCCATCGCCTGTGCCGAAGGAATCGGCATTGCGGAAACGGCGCTCAACCGCGGCGGCGGCGGACTGGCGCGCGGCCATCCGATCGGCGCATCAGGCGCCATTCTTGCCGTGCGGCTGTGGCATGAAATGCAACGAGAGGCGCCGGGAGCACTGGGACTGGCAGCGATTGCCGCAGCCGGTGGACTCGGAAGCGCGCTGCTGGTGACGATATGAGCGAAGCAGAGCGTGAGCAGGCATCGCCGGGTGTGAGCACGCCGCTGCGTGTCGCAAGCGCGATCGAGCTCGCGGCCTATCTCGGCCGCGACTTCGCACCTAGCCGATGGCTCGCGGTGACGCAGGAGGAGATCGACCGCTTCGTCGCGCTGACCGGCGACCGCAACTGGATTCACACCGATGTGGCGCGCGCGGCGCGCGAATTGTCGGGGACAAAGACGATCGTGCCCGGCCAGCTTCTTCTCGCCCTCATGCCGAGTCTGCTTCAGGAAGCCTATCAAGTGACAGGTCCGGAGCAAGGACAGGCCGCGACAATCCGCAACGTCCGGTTTCGTCATGCTGTTCATCCAGGCGAATCGTTCCGACTTCGCGCGCGGCTGACACTGGTCAGGCAGTGTCAGCGTTTCGTGCAAGTCGATACGATGTGCGACCTCGAACTGGTGTCCGGCCTAAAGGCGCTGACGTCGCAACGCACGGATGTCTTTTTGACGAAATAGAGGTCGTACGAGGGTATTGAATCGAATTCGTTGAGGCGACGCTTCTTGGTGAGTTCAGTGCGTTAGATACTCGCGTACGGGGAGGACGCTGAGGAGGGCGTCGCCGCGGCAAAAGGGAAGCGTGAACCCCGGGTTTCCGTCCACTAGATGGGCTAATGCCTTGCACTTTGCCGAAGTGCCACCCCTTGTACCAAGGTTAGTACCAGCGGCACCGCCGATTGCGAGAAGTGTCTGTAGATTGAGGCCAGAAGAAATAGGCGTCACGGCGGCGCAAGCCGGCGCACTGGCGCGGCGGGCCGGCGGAGGAACCCGGCCTGTATGCGGCGGTTATGGTGGAAAGCCAAACCACGGAGCGTGCCGATGGCGATTTCGGAAGACATGAACCGATGTATCGAGACCTGTCTGAGCTGCTACAAGACCTGCCTCAGCACCGCGATGAATCATTGTCTGGAGACCGGCGGACAGCATGTCGAGCCCGCTCATTTCAGGCTGATGATGGCCTGCGCTGAAATGTGCCGAACCGCCGCGCATTTCATGCTCATCGCCTCGCCGCATCACAAGCATACCTGCCGGGAATGCGCGGAGATCTGCGACGAATGCGCCAAGGATTGCGAGCGCATCGGCGACATGGACGAGTGCGTCGCCGTCTGTCGCGCCTGCGCGCAATCGTGCAGCGCCATGGCGGCCTGAGGGCAGCAGCGTGAAACGCGCGTGGTCCGGCGCACAGATCACCATATCCGGCGGTAGTCGGGAAATTTCCGCAGCGTCGCGTCGTAGCGCGTCGGAACAATCCAGGGCAGCACGAGCCGCATGATCCAGTTCGCAATCGGCGAGACGTGCCGGACGTAAAGATCGATCGGGTCGAGCTGATGGCGCAGATGCAGCTTGGGGTCGTAATTCAGGCCGCTGCTGCGAAAGCGCTTATAGCCGTGGCTCATCGCCCAACTGATCACGTCGCGTGAAATGCAATGATAGAGATGGAGATCGAGCGCCACCTCGTAATCGAGGCCGATATATTCGCCAAAGATGTCGTCGCCCTCCACCATGCAGAGCGCAAATGCCAGCAGGCTGTTGCCGCGATACCAGATGAAGAATCGGGCTCTGTCGTTCATCTCGTTGCCGAGGCGGCGGAAGAAGTCCTTGCTCAGCTTCTCGAAATGAAGCCGCGACCGTTCGTGAACCTGCAGATAAAGCGGATAGATTTCGTCAATGAAGCTCGCCGCGTTGTCCGTCACCGTCATCTCAAGGTCAAAACCTTCGGCAGTCCGGAATTTCTTGCGGAGATCGCGGCGCGTATTGGCGCTCAGCACCTTCTGCATGAAGTCGTCGAAATCATCGTAGCCGATGTCCAGCGTTGTCATCGGCATGCTTGGCGCACGGGCAAATCCCTCGCGCTCGAACCAGGCGAGATCGTCGCGCTCGTCGCGTGGAAATTCCTTCAGCACGATCATCTCGGCGCCTAGGGCGCGTGCGCAGGGAACGATGCCATGCGCCAAGGTTCTCGCCACGGCCGATGCCGGCAGCTGCGCGCTGATTGCGAGGTGACCTTCGCCCGCGACGCAGCCAAGCATCAGCGTGCGCAGTTTCAGGAAACGTGGATAGCGGCGGCGGATCCGTACGATGAGCGACGACTGGTCGAGCTTGATGCCCTCCAGTATGTCCTGATCGAGCAGAAAATACGGCTGCACCGCCATGACCTGGCCTGACGCATCGCGGATGGCGAAATAGCCGTAGTCGAACCGGTCGCGCAGGGTGTCTTCGATGATCTCATAGTAGCGGTGGTCCTTGCGTCGGCCCGCGAAGGACAGCCGCCACGCCGCGCAGGTGCGCAGGTCTGCGCGATTGATCGGTGCGACCGACACAGGCTCGGGGATCGGACTGTGCTGCTCCATGGGCCTTCCGCCTCGACCCGGCGGCTTCGAGGAGCCGCATTGCGCGGGCTGTCAGGATCAAACGCTTCCTCAAAACGGGAGTTCCTGACGGCGTTCTTCTCGTATGGCGGAGCGTTTGTGCTTGCCGCGACAAACCGCCAGAATTCTCCTGGCTGCCATCGCGCTCGTTGCTGCAAGAACCCGGACGCGAACTTATGAGTCGGCGTTCTAGCGGATCGGCGGCGCGTATTGAATGCCGCCCTCGTTCCACAAATGGTTGAGGCCGCGCGGAATGCCGAGCTTCGATGCGGTGCCGACATTGCGCTCATAGGATTCGGCATAATTGCCGACCTGCCGGATGATACGCACGGCCCAATCCTTGGTCAGGCCGATCTGCTCGCCGTAGGAGCCCTCGGTACCGACGAGCCGCTTGACGTCGGGTTTCTGCGACTTGAGCGCGTCATCAATGTTCTTCGACGTCACGCCGAGTTCTTCCGCGTTGAGCATCGCGAAATGCGACCACTTGACGATTTCGAGCCACTGACTGTCGCCCTGCTTGATCGCTGGCCCCAACGGCTCCTTGGAGATCACATCCGGCAGGATGACATGATCATTCGGGGATGAGAGCTGCAGCCGCTCGGCATAGAGCTGCGAGACGTCGCTCGTGAAGACGTCGCAGGTCCCGGTATCGTAGGCCTTGAGCGTTTCGGCCGCGCTGGGAAACGCCATTTCCTGAAACTTCATATTGTTGGCGCGGAAGTAATCGGCGAGGTTGAGCTGCGTGGTGGTGCCGGATTGCACGCAGACCTTGCTGTTGTCGAGCGCGAGCGCGGAATCCTTGCCGGCGCTCTTGCGGATCATGAAACCCTGGCCGTCGTAATAGTTCACCGCGGCGAAGCTGAGATTGAATTCCGCCTCGCGCGACATGGTCCAGCTCGAGTTGCGCGAGAGCAGATCGATCGTGCCGTTCTGCAATGCCTTGAAGCGGTCCTCGGCATTCAACGGCACGTACGTTACCTTGGTGGCGTCATCGAACACCGCCGCGGCGACCGCCCGGCAGAGATCGACGTCGAGTCCCGTCCAGACGCCCTTGCCGTCGGCCTGCGAGAAGCCGGGCAAACCGGTGCTGACGCCGCAGATCAGATTGCCGCGGCTTTTGATGGTCTGCAGCATTTGCGCCGACGCGCTCTCGATCGAGCTGAAAGCGGTGACGGCGGCAAGAAGGGCGAGGGCGCTGCGTGCGCGTGAGAAAGTGGGCTTCAGCATGGCAATGTCTCGCTCTGGACAGGAAATGCGTTAGGCACGGTTCGACGACGGCCGCTCACAGCGACGGCCGCTGCTTGACAACAACCTTGGTCCCGACCGGGACCCGGTCATAAAGATCGATGATATCGGCATTCACCATGCCGAAGCATCCCGACGACACCGCTTTGCCGATGGTGTCGGGCTGATTGGTGCCGTGGATGCGATAGACCGTCGTCCCGAGATACATCGCCCGCGCGCCCATCGGATTGCCGGGACCGCCGGCCATGAAGCGCGGCAGATAAGGCTGGCGCTGAATCATCTCCGGCGGAGGCGTCCAGTCGGGCCACTCCGCCTTGCGAGTGATCTTCAAAAGGCCCTGCCATTGAAAGCCCTCGCGCCCGACGCGCACGCCATATCGAAGCGCGCGTCCATTGCCCTGCACCAGATAGAGGAAACGCTCGGACGTATGCACGATGATGGTGCCGGGCGGTTCGGTGGTACGGTAGAGCACCATCTGGCGCTGAAACTGCGGCGGCAATTGCACCGATTCATCTGGCACGCGGCCCGGCTCGTCGCCGATGGACATATCCTCGCTTTGACTTGAGGCTTGCGATATCGGCAGTCCGGCGAATGCGACTGCCAGGAGCGGCAGCCAAAGCAAGCGGCGAAACGAAAGCATTCGGCGATCCTTGTTGTCGGGGACGCGGTCGACCGAATCCGCGTTGACGATATCAAATCGCACGTCGATTCGGATGGCAAGGCCGGGCAAGCGGGTATCGGCATGCCTGCCGCGCGTCACATCGCGGTCGCACAGCGCCGATCAGTGCGGCGCGATCCACAATCGCAGACCATAGGCGACGATGCTGACGGCGCCGACGCCGCACAGCCAGAGCAGCGCGAACCAGAGCAGGCGCTGCCGCAGCGAATGCGATTTTTCGTCGCGGCTGGCCATCAGTGATATCCGCTCTGCGGGTCCACCTTGCCGCGAAACACCCAGTAGGCCCATCCCGTATAGATCAGGATGATGGGAATCAGGATCGATACGCCGACCAGCATGAATATCTGGCTGTTCTCCGGCGCCGCCGCCTGCCAGATGGTGATGCTGCGCGGCACGATATAGGGATACATGCTGATGCCGAGTCCGGCATAGGACAGCGCGAACAAAACCAAAGTCAGCAGAAAGGGCCGGTAGTCGCGGCGCTGCGCCAGGCTTCTGAGAAGGAGAGCCGTCACGGCGGCGACCGCGATCGGCACCGGCGCGGTGAACAGGATGTTCGGCCAGGCGAACCAGCGCCGCGCATATTCGACGTCGAGGAACGGCGTCGCCAGGCTGACCGCGCCGATCGCGCCGAGCATGGCGAACAGCAGCCACCAGCTCAGGTGATAGGCGCGCTCGCGCAGATCGCCGGTGGTCTTCATCACCAGCCAGGTCGCGCCGAGCAGACCATAGCCGACGACCAGGGCGACGCCGGTGAGAATGCTGAACGGCGTCAGCCAGTCCCACCAGCCGCCGGCATATGCGCGGTCAGCGACCCGAACGCCCTGCAGAATGGCGCCGAGCGCGATGCCCTGCGCCAGCGTGGCCACCAGCGATCCGCCGGCGAAGGCGAGGTCCCAGCGGTTACGCTCGCGCTGGGATCGCCAGCGGAATTCGAAGGCGACGCCACGGAAGACCAGCCCCAGCAGCATGGCGATGATCGGCGTATACAGCGCCGGCATCAGCACGGCATAGGCGAGCGGGAACGCTGCGAACAATCCCCCGCCGCCGAGCACCAGCCAGGTTTCGTTGCCGTCCCATACCGGCGCGACGCTGTTCATCATCACGTCGCGGTCTTGCTTCTTCGGAAACAGCGGAAACAGCATGCCGAGCCCGAGATCGAAGCCATCCATCACGACATAGACGAACACCGCAAAGGCGATGATGAAGGCCCAGATCGTCGCAATCGTCGAAACCTGATCCATCGCGCTCACCGTTTTGCGGAATTCGTCACGCCGGTCGCCGGCGTGATGCCGGCGGCGTGCATCGGCTCGTCGCCGCGCGGTCCTTCCTCGCCGGCATGCGGCGGCGCGGCCATCAGGCGCAGGATGTAGACGATGCCGGCGGTGAACAGCAGGAAGTAGACGATGATAAAGGCGATCAGCGACGATGCGACCGCCGGCGCCGCGAGCGGGGACACAGAATCGGCGGTGCGCAGCAGCCCGTAGACGGTGAATGGCTGGCGACCGACTTCGGTGGTGAACCAGCCGGCCAGCACGGCGACGAAGCCCGCCGGTCCCATCGCCATGGCGAAGTAATGCAGCGGCCGATAGTCGTACATCCTGCCGCGCCAGCGCAGCCACAGGCTGAGCAGGCCAAGCGCCACCATCAGGAAACCGAGTCCGACCATGACGCGGAACGACCAGAACACCACAGGGACCGGCGGCCAGTTCTCGCGCGGAATGGTGTCGAGGCCCGCGAGCGGCGCATCCAGGGAATGTTTCAGAATCAGCGACGACAGCTTCGGAATTTGGAGGGCGTAATCGACCTTGGCCTTCTCCTGATTGGGCAGTCCGAACAGCAGCAGCGGGGCGCCGTCGGGATGGCTTTGATAGTGGCCCTCCATCGCCATCACCTTGGCCGGCTGATGCTCGAGAGTGTTGAGGCCATGCTGGTCGCCGGCGAAGATCTGGATCGGTGCCACGAGGGTCGCCATCCACATCGCCATCGAGAACATCACGCGCGCGCCTTCGCGCTTCGGATCGCGCAGCAGATGGAAGGCGCCGACGCCGCCCACCACAAGCGCTGTCGTGAGATAGGCCGCGAGCACCATATGCACGAGGCGATAAGGGAAGGACGGGTTGAAGATCACCTTCCACCAGTCGGCGGCGATGAACTGTCCGGCGGCGTTAACGGTGTGGCCGGCCGGGGTCTGCATCCATGAATTGGCCGAGAGAATCCAGAACGCCGAGATCAGGGTTCCGATCGCCACCATCAAGGTGGCGAGGAAGTGCAGCCGCGGTCCCACCTTCTTCAGGCCGAACAGCATGACGCCGAGAAATCCGGCTTCGAGAAAGAAGGCGGTCAGCACCTCGTAAGCCATCAACGGGCCGATCACCGGTCCGGTCTTGTCGGCGAACACGGCCCAGTTCGTGCCGAACTGATACGACATCACCACGCCGGAAACCACGCCCATGCCGAAGGCGATGGCGAAGATCTTCATCCAGTAATTGAATAAATTGATGAAGACCTCGCGGCCGGTCCACAGCCAGAGCGCCTCGAGCACCGCGAGATAGCTGGCAAGGCCGATCGAGAACGCCGGAAACACGATATGAAACGACATCGTGAAGGCGAACTGCGCACGAGCCAGAACGATTGCGTCAAAGCCATCGAACATGGATGGATCTCCGGCGAAGCAACGAGAGAAAGCTAACACATACAGCCGGCTTGAAAAGCAGCGATGCAGTCTGTGCCATGCCCGCAGCGTAGCGACCGCGGTGGCAGCGACGTTGCGGCGGCGCAAAGTTCGCCAGCGCGCACCTCCCTACAATGCGGCCCGGCGAGGGACACCTCGGCCGGGCCGGTGAAGGTTGGAGGCGACAGGAACTGGAACGATGGTCGGATGACGTCCGCGCGATGAGCGCGTGTCGCGACGACGGATTAAGACGCCTTTACAGTTTCCGTGAACAGCTCAGCGGCTCAATCCGTGTCGGATGCGCTCTCGCGCGAGAAGATGCAGATCCCCGAAGGGAAGGAAAATCTGTGCATGATGCCGCGTGCTGCGGCGATGCAATGCTTGGCAACGCGCGCACCGTCATGCCGCGAGCGTATCGACGCCGCAGGTCTTGAGCATCGCGGCCAGCTGCTTGCGGGCATAGAACATCCGGGTCTTCACCGTGCTCTGCGGGATGCCGATGATCCGTCCGGCTTCCTCGACCGACTTCTCGTGATAGTAGACGAGGTCGATGATCTCGCGATGGGCCGGCGACAATTTGGCGATGCAGTCGCGCAGGATGGCGTTGGTTTTGGTGCGCTCGAGGGTGGCTTCGGGCGTGTCGGCGGAATCCGCGATCTCCAGCACGCCGTCCTGATCGAGATCCTCGTGCATGCGCCGGCGCAGGGCGGTCAGCGCCTTGAAACGGGCGATCGACAACAGCCAGGTCGATACCTGGGCGCGGCCCTCGAACTGGCCGGCGGTCCGCCACACATCGAGGAACACCTGGCTGACGAGGTCCTCCGCGGTGGTGGTGTCGCGGACCATGCGCAGGATGAAGCGATACACGCGCACGCGGTGACGCGCATAAAGAATGTGCATCGCCGGTTTGCTGCCCTCGGCAATGCCTTCCACGAGCATCTCGTCAGAATTCGCTTGCGCGGCGAGGATGCCTTGGTGCGCGGCGGCGTTAATGGCGACAATGTTATGCATGACCGGCTCCCTGTCGTCGCTTGTGCGGCGTCGTTTCTGGGAGTTTTTCTAGCCGGCGGTTGTTTCAGGACATCTGCTTAGCGGGACGAAAACGGTTTCATCGGCTGCTGAATTGTTTCGTCAGAGGCCACCCTCGCGAAACATTCGGAGAGAATGTCGCGCCAATCGGCTAATAAAGTACCGAATTCAGCTCTTGTCCCCGGCCGGGCTGAACAGGTAGCCGCCGCCGCGAATCGTCCGAATGACGGACGGTTTGGCCGGATCGGGCTCGATCTTGCGGCGGATTCGCATGATCCGCAGGTCGACGGCGCGGTCGAAAGCCTCGGCGTCGCGGGCATTGGCCAATTCCAGCAGCCGTTCGCGGGAGAGGACCCGCTTGGGGTTGGCGGCGAACACCTTGAGCAAGCCAAATTCCGATGCGGTCAGCGGGTGCTCGTTGCCTTCGTCGTCGCGCAGCGCCTGGGCTTCGAGGTCGAGCCAGCGGGTGCCGAACCTGACGAGATGATCAGTGCCGGATTTCGCGGCCGGAGCAGGCGCGCGATCGGCCGTTGCCTTGCTGGCGATGGTGCGACGCAGCACGGAGCGGATCCGGGCCATCAGTTCGCGCAGCTCGCACGGTTTGGCGACATAGTCGTCGGCTCCCAGTTCCAGCCCCACAACGCGGTCGATCGGGCTCGCGGTTGCGGTCAGCATGATCACCGGCACGTTGGTGCGCGCCTTGAGATCGCGAATGATCGACAGGCCGTCTTCCTCGGGCATGTTGAGATCGAGCACCACCAGATCCGGCACTCCGGCGGCAATGGCTTCGCGCAGGCTCTTGCCGCCGTCGCACAGCGTCACCGTGAATCCGTGCATCCGCAGATAGTCGCCGACCATTTCGCGGGCCGGAGCTTCGTCGTCGACAATAATGATATGTTGGCCCTGGCTCATGTCACGCTGCGGCAGTCACGGGAAGCTTGATCGTAAAGGTCGCGCCCTGGCCGGGACCAGGGCTATCGGCGGTGATGGTCCCACCATGCATATCGATGATGCGCTTGACAATCGATAGCCCGAGGCCTGTCGAGCTCTCGCCCGCGGTCGGCTTGGCGGACAGCCGCTGGAAACGGCCGAACAGGCGGCCGAGATCCTCCGGCGACAAGCCCGCTCCCTGATCTGTCACACGAATGACGACATGCGTGGGATCGTGGACCACGAGCACGGCAATCTGGCCGCCGACCGGGCTGTACTTGATTGCGTTGCTGATGAGATTGTCGATCGCCTCGCGCATCCGATCGGCGTCGCACATCGTGTGCTGATCCGGCGGCGCCGAGACCTCGATCACCTGTTGCTTGTTAGCGGCCGGGAGGCGATTGGCTTCGGCCACCTCGGTCACCAGCGCGGCGATATCCACCGGCTCGCGGCGAATGGTGATGTCGAACGCGTCTGCCATGGCGTCCGAGATCAGGTGATCGACCATCGACGTCAGCCGCCGCGTTGCATCGCGAATGTGGGTGATCTGCGCAAGCACGCTGTCGCGCGAGGCGTCAGCGCCGATCAATTCGGTCAGCATCTCGGTGCGGCCGAGAATGACGCCGAGCGGATTTTTCAGGTCATGCGCGACGGTGCCGAGAATCTCATTCTTGAAACCGTTGGCGCGCTGCAGCCGCAGCCATTGCGCCGACAGCCGCCGGTTCGCCAGCATCAGCGCACGGGTCCGCTGCGCCACCCGATCTTCCAGTTGGGTGTTGGCCTCGTGCAGCTGCTGATAAAGGATCACGTTGTCGAATGCGATCGAGAGGCGGCTGCCAAAAATTTCCACCAGCGCGCGATCGGTCTCGGACAGCGGGCGCTCCGCCTGCAGCAGCACCACGACTTCCCGGCCGCTGCCGGTGCGGATGTAAAGAACGGTCCGGCGATCGGCGAATTCATGCTTGCGCCGCCGGAAGGCCTCCTCCACCATCTGTCGCAGGTCGCTATCGAGCGACTGCGGGCCGGCATTGCCGATGAAGCGGCTGTAGCAGCCCGAGCCCGCGAGCACCGCGAAATCATCGCCGATCTTGCCGCCGTCGCGCAGCACCAGGATGCCGGCGCAATCGACGTTGAGCAGCGATGCGATCTGCGTCAGCACGCCTTCCGCAAGCCGCTGCATCGATTTGAAATCGTAGAGCGTCGAGGCCGCATCGATGATGATTTCGAGACCGCGCCGGGTCTGCACCATGCGCTCGAGCTGCTGATAGCTGCGCAGCGCCGCCGTCAGCGAGGTGAACAGCTTGTCGGCGGTCAGCTCGGTCTTGGCCTTGTAGTCGTTGATGTCGTAATCGACGATGACGCGCCGCTCCGGTGCCTGGCCGGGCTGCCCGGTGCGCAGCACGATGCGGACGGTCTCGTTCTTGATGTCGTTCCGGATAAATTCCACCAAATCCAAGCCAGCGGAATCGGTTTCCATGATGACATCCAGCAGCACCGCGGCGATATCGGTGTGCTGGCGCATCAGTTCACGGCCTTCGGCGGCCGAGTAGGCTGACAGGATCTCCAGCCCCTGGCCGTTCAGCGAATAATCGCTCAGCGCGAACCGCGTCCCGTCGTGAACGGCCGGATCGTCGTCGATCACGGCGATTTTCCATTTGCGAGTGATCGTGGGGGGAAGGGCAGGTCCGGTATCGTCGATCAGGTGGAGGACGTCGTCCTGGTCGGCCATGATTTCGTTCCGTCACTGGTCAGGTCGGTACTGCAGGCGCGGCGCACGGGCGGCTCGCGGCGGCATGATAGTCCGAAAGATGGGGGTTTGTCGCGGCCCCAAGGTCGCGGGCGTAAGTCGGCGAAAGAGCGCAAAAGTTCAATCCCGTGTCGCCCGCGAGCGGGCCGTACTGCCCGTGACGCGCGGCGACCGGCCTTGCGAACACGCCGGCTTTGCGCGTAGAGCAAGCGCATAAACAAGAAAAATGCCGGAGGAGGATCGCCATGACCCCAACTGCCGCCGCGCGCCTTGACGAAGGCGCCCCGTTATTCGCTTCGCCGCAGATCATTGCCGATCGCCGCGCCGATGGCTCGATCTGGCTGCGATCCACCGTCCCGCTGCAGCCGGCCGCGCGCTGCATCGGTGACTGGCTGGAGCAGTGGGCGTCGCGCACGCCGGATCGTATTTTTCTTGGCGAGCGCCGCGGCGCCGACCAGCCGTGGACCACGGTGAGTTATGCCGACGCGCTGCGACGGGTCCGCAGCATTGCGGCCTGGGTTCTCGCGCAGGACATGAGCCCGCAGCGGCCGCTGGTGATTCTCTCCGACAACAGCATCGATCACGCGTTGTTCGCGCTCGGCGCCATGCATGTCGGCGTGCCGGTGGCGGCGGTGTCGCCGGCCTATTCGCTGGTGGCCAAGGAGTACGACAAGCTGCGAAGCATGGTGGCGCTGCTCGAACCCGGCGCGATCTATGTCGCCAGCCAGCAGCCGTTCGCGGCGGCGCTTGCGGCCATCGCGGACGCGCACCGCGCCGTCATCGTCAGCGGCGAAGATGCGCCGGGCGCCGGGGCCGTTGCGTTCAGCAGCATTTTGCAGACGCCGGAAGGCCCGCAGGTCGCGGCGGCTTTCTCCGCGATCGGTCCCGACACCATTGCGAAGTTTCTCTTTACGTCGGGATCGACCGGCATCCCGAAGGCGGTCATCAACACGCATCGCATGCTGACCACGAGCCAGGCGGCCAAAGCACAGGTCTGGCCGTTTCTCGATCGCGCCCACGAGGATGGATTCGTGATCCTCGACTGGCTGCCGTGGAGTCACACCTTCGGCGCCAATCACAACTTCAACATGGTGCTGCGTAACGGCGGCACGCTGTACATCGATGCCGGCAAGCCGGCGCCCGGCCTGTTTGCGACCTCGCTGGCGAATCTGCGCGACGTGGTGCCAACCGTCTATTTCAACGTGCCGCGCGGCTTCGACATGCTGATCGGCGCGTTGCGCGACGATGCCGAACTGCGGCGCCGCTTCTTCAGCGGCGTCAAGATCATCTTCTTCGCCGGCGCGGCGCTGCCGCAGAACTTGTGGGAAGCTCTCGACGAGATGTCGCAGGCGACGATCGGGCGGCGGCTGCCGATGGTCTCCGCCTGGGGATCGACCGAGACCGCACCGCTCGCCACCGATTGTCATTTCCAGGCGCAGCGGTCCGGCAATATCGGGGTGCCGATCCCCGGCACCGATTTGAAGCTGGTGCCGTCCGGAGACAAGCTCGAGGTGCGCGTGCGCGGCCCCAATGTGACGCCGGGCTACTGGAAATCTCCGGAGCAGACTGCGGCAGCGTTCGATGCCGACGGGTTCTATCAGATCGGTGACGCGGTGAAGTTCGTCGATCCGGATCGCCCTGAACTCGGCCTGTTCTTCGACGGGCGCGTCGCCGAGGATTTCAAGCTGACTTCGGGGACCTGGGTCAGTGTCGGCACGCTGCGGGTGGCGGGTATCGCTGCGCTGGCGCCGCTCGCACAGGATATCGTGGTCACCGGGCACGGCGGCGATCACGTGCACTTCCTGGTGTTTCCGAATGTGGCCGCCTGTCGTGCGCTGGCCGAGCTGCCCGAAAGCGCGCCGCTCGAAGAGGTTCTTTGCCATGAGCGCGTTCGCGCCGGCATTGCCGAAGGCCTGGCAGGACTCAAGGCCAAAAGCAGCGGCGCGTCGTCCGGCCATGCCACGCGCGCGTTGCTGCTGCGCGAGCCGCCTTCGGTCGATCACGGCGAGATCACCGACAAGGGCTACATCAATCAGCGCGCTGTCTTGGCGCGCCGCGCCGCCGAGGTTGCCGTGTTGGAGGACGACGGCGCCGCCGCGCGCTGGATCGCCTGCGCCGGGTGACGGCGCTGCTACGTTGCAGGCGGCAGGCGAAAGCTCGCATCGAAGCCGAGCTCGCGCCGCGCCTTGTCCGTCGCGACCAGGTCGTTCGGCTCGGCGATGTTGTAGATGCCCGGCTTGCCGCGATCGATCGCCAGCAGTGCGGCATGCGCCGCCGCATCCACATGCAGCGGGGCAAGCGGGCGCGGCGCCTCGCTGCCGGTGCCGGGGCCATGCAACTGGCCGTAGCGCAGCACGATTCCTTCCAGCGGCGGCGATTGCAGCGTTTGTGTTTCCAGCGAAATCACGCCCGCCAGCGTGATGCCGCGCGGCCCTTCAGCGGCTTGATCGAGCGGATCGTCCTCGGCATGCGGCCGAGGACCCGGCGCGTACATCCATGCGATGCTTTGTGCGATGAAGCGCCGCGCGCCGGCCGCGATGGCGGCGGCCACCAGATTGCGGGTGCCCTCCTCGCGGATCCGGCTGTTGCGGCCAATGGCTTCGGCCATCTTCGCGGGATCGAGACCCGGCGGAAGATCGGTCAGCTGATGGATGACGATATCGGGTTTCGCGGCCAGCACCGCTGCCTTCAGCGCCTCGGCATCGAATACATCGACAACCACCGGCGCCGCGCCCAGAGCCCGCAATTTCTCGACCTTGGCGGCGACCCGCGTGGTGCCGACGATCCGATGTCCGGCGTCGTGCAACAGGGGAATGAGGCGTTGGCCAATGGCGCCTGACGCGCCGGCAAGAAAGATGCAATGAGTCATGATGCCATTTTGTGGGACGTGATGTGCGGAGAGGCATCATTTCTCGCAATGCAACGCAAGTAAATCGCGTGTGCCGCAGATGCGTCCGTCCGAACCGGACGGGAGCGTCGCGCCGGCGGCGATCAGGAATTATATTTCTTGCAATCGGGGCAAATGGCGAAATATGATGCATGAAGATCAGCGCGCGAACACAGGCCGGAATCGGGATTCCGGCCTGTCGTAATCGCCGCGTCCAACATAAGCTCTTCAAAAAGATAGAGAGAGGGAGGAATACCATGTCGAGCCGCCTGATCGTCAGTCGCCGAACCTTGCTCACGGGCGCGGCTGGCGCAGCTACCCTTGCTGTCGCGCCCGCGCTGCGTTCGCCAGCGATCGCGCAGAACGCGCCGCTCAAGGTCGGCCTGATGCTGCCTTACACCGGCACTTACGCCAAACTCGGCAAATTCATCGATGACGGTTTCCGCCTCTATGTCGAACAGAAGGGCGGCAAGCTCGGTGGCCGCGAGATCGCGTTCGTGCAGGTCGATGACGAATCGAAACCGGAAGCCGCCACCGACAACATGAATCGCCTGGTGGGCCGCGAGAAGGCGGACGTCGTAATCGGCACCGTGCATTCCGGCGTGGCGATGGCGATGGTCAAGGTCGCGCGCGATACCAAGACGCTGATGATCATTCCCAACGCCGGCGCCAACGACGCCACCGGCCCGGCTTGCGCCCCGAACATCTTCCGCTCGTCGTTCTCGAACTGGCAGACCACGTTCCCGATGGGCAAGGTGCTGGCCGATGCCGGCATCAAGAACGTCGCCACCATCACCTGGCGCTACACCGCAGGCAGCGAAATGATCGACGCTTTCGCGGAGAATTTCACCAAGCACGGCGGCAAGATCGCCGAGAAGCTGACGGTGCCGTTCCCCGAGGTCGAATTCCAGGCGCTGCTGACGCGCGTTGCGACCTTGAAGCCCGACGCGGTGTTCAGCTTCTTCGCCGGCGGCGGCGCGGTGAAGTTCGTCAAGGACTATGCGGCGGCGGGACTCGGCAAGACCATTCCGCTCTACGGCGCGGGCTTCCTCACCGACGGCACCTTGCCGGCGCAGGGCGACGCTGCGAACGGCATCCGGACCACGCTCCATTACGCCGACAATCTCGACATTCCCGCCAACATCGCCTTCCTCAAGGCGTTCAAGGAAAAAACCGGCAATATCGGCGACATCTACGCGGTGCAGGGCTATGACGCCGCCGCGCTGCTCGATGCCGGCATGACAGCGGTGGGCGGCGACGACAAGCAGCGCGACAAGATGATCGCGGCGATGGGCGCCGCCAAGATCGACAGTCCGCGCGGGCCGCTCTCCTTCAACAAGGCGCACAACCCGATCCAGAACATCTATCTGCGCGAGGTGCGCAACGGCCGCAACGAACTGGTCTCCATCGCGCAAAAGGACGTCGATGATCCGGCCCGCGGCTGCAAGCTGGCGTAAGTGGTCTAGCATCCGTCATGCCCGGCCTTGTGCCGGGCATCCACGCCTTTCTTTATAACAGTCGCTTAGACTAAGACGTGGATGGCCGGGACGAGCCCGGCCATGACGGCGTGAACGTTATCGGGACGTTTCAATGGACCTCGTCACCTTTGGTGTGCAGCTGCTCAACGCCATTCAATACGGAATGGTGCTGTTTCTGGTTGCGAGCGGGTTGACGCTGGTGTTCGGGATTCTCGGCGTCATCAATCTTGCGCACGGCGCGTTTTACATGCTGGGCGCGTATCTCGCCTACTGGATCGCCACTTATACGGGCAGCTTTCTGCTCGCGATGGTGCTCGGCGTCGCGATCGCGTTCGCGGTCGGGCTGGTGCTGGAGAACGTCTTCATTCGCCGGCTCTACGGGCGCGATCATCTGGTGCAGGTGCTGCTGTCGTTCGGGCTGATCCTCGTCATCGACGAAGTGCGCGAAATCCTGTTCGGCAAGGACGTGCATGCGGTCGCGCCGCCGGCTTGGCTGTCGGGCTCGATTCAACTCACCGACAATCTGTCCTATCCGGTCTATCGGCTGGCGATCTGCGGTTTCTGCCTCATCGTGGCGGCGCTGATCTTCTTCGTCATCACCCGCACCAAGATCGGCATGATCGTGCGCGCCGGCGCCGAGAATCGCGAGATGACGCAGGTGCTCGGCATCAAGTTCGACGTGGTGAACCGCTACGTCTTCGCCGTCGGCATCGCGCTGGCCGCGCTCGGCGGCATCGTCATCGCGCCGATCTCGACGGTGTTTCCCGGCATGGGCGATGGCATGTTGATCCTGTCCTTCGTCGTCGTCGTGCTCGGCGGCATCGGCTCGGTGGCGGGCGCCGCGGTCGGCGCGCTCTTGATCGGGCTGACGGATACGTTCGGGAAGGTCTTCTTTCCCAGCGTCTCCAGTATCCTGATCTACGTGCTGATGGCGGCGGTGCTGCTGTGGCGGCCGAACGGCATTCTCGGCCGGCGGGAGGTGTGACGCCGATGCGCGGATGGCTCATTCCCGTCGTGCTGCTCGCTACCGCGCTCGCGTTGCCGTTCGTGGTGCCGACTTATTATGTCCAGTTCGCGAGCAAGGCGCTCATCATGGGCATGCTGGCGATGGCGCTCAATCTCGCGGTCGGGCATGGCGGAATGGTCAGCTTGTGTCATGCCGCGTTCTTCGGACTGGCCGGTTACGTGCTGGCCCTGATGGCGCCAGGCTATGACCCGGCATCGCTGCTGCTGACATTGCCGGCCGCGGTGCTGGCGTCGGCCGCGGCAGCGCTGGTGATCGGCGCGCTGGCGCTGCGCACGCGCGGGGTCTACTTCATCATGGTGACGCTGGCCTTCGGCGAGATGCTGTTCTTCCTGTTTCACGACACCGGCATCGCCGGCGGCTCCGACGGAGCCTACGTCAATGCCAAGCCGGAGATCGCCATCGCCGGCCATCAACTGCTCGATCTCGCGTCGCCATTGGCGTTCTACTTCGTCGTGCTCGCGTTTGTCGTTGCGACCGTCGCTTTGCTGACCATGCTGGTGAACGCACCGTTCGGCCACGCCCTGGCCGCGGCGCGCGACAACGAACGTCGCGCGCGCTCGCTGGGTTTTCCGATCTTCCGCGTCCGCCTGATCGCTTTCGTCTTGTCCGGGGCGCTGGCCGGCATCGCCGGCTACTTCGCCGCCGCGCAGTTCGGCTTCGTCGCGCCGCAGATGCTGGGCTGGCACCTCTCCGCTACCGTGCTGGTGATGGTGCTGATCGGCGGGTTGCGTTCTGTTACAGGGCCGCTGATCGGTGCGCTGGTGCTGATCGTGCTCGAAGAAGTGCTGAAGGCATCCACCGATTACTGGAAGCTGGTCGAGGGTTTCATCATCATCCTCATCCTGCTGGCGTTGCCGGGCGGCGTTCGCCAGTTGTGGCCGCTGATTGTCGGCGAGCGTTCGGATGAGGCACCGCAGCGCCGAGCCCGGTCTCCCGTCGCGGAGGGCCGTCATGGTTGAGGCCGTTTCCAACGTCGCTCTTCGCGCCACCGGACTGCACAAGCAGTTCGGCGGGCTCCGGGCTGTCTGCGATGTGTCGATCGACGTCCATGTCGGCGAGATCCATGCGGTGATCGGCCCCAACGGGGCGGGCAAATCCACCTTGATCAACCTGCTGTCGGGTGAACTGATCGCCAACAGCGGAGCGATCGCGGTCGGTGCGGCCGATATCACGCGGCTGCCGCCGGAGCGGCGCGCGCGCAACGGCCTCGGCCGGGCCTATCAGAAGACCACGATCTTTCCCAAATTCACGGTGCACGAAAATGTTCGCCTCGCGGCGCAGGCGCGCTCGCCGTCGCCGCTGCGCATGTTCGGCCATGTCCGTTCCGACGCCGCGGTGCACGAGCGCACGGTCAAAGCCATCGCCAGGGCGGGGCTGTCGTCGCAGACGATGATTGTTGCGGACCGGCTCAGTCATGGCGAGCAGCGCCAGCTGGAAATCGCCATGGTGCTGGCGACCGATCCGCGCATCATTCTGCTGGATGAGCCTCTGGCCGGAATGGGGCAGGCGGAGGCGCGCGGCATCATCGATCTGATTGCGTCGCTGAAGGTGGACCGCGCGGTGCTGCTGGTCGAGCACGATATGGATGCGGTGTTCGAGCTGGCGGATCGTTTGACGGTGATGCACGACGGCTGCGTGATCGCCAGCGGGTCGCCGCAGGACGTGCGCATGCATCCGGCGGTGCGCAGCGCTTATCTCGGCGACCACGGAGACGACGCATGAGCGCGTTGCTCGCGGTGACGCGCCTGGAAGCGTTTTACGGCGCCAGTCAGGTGCTGCACGGTCTCGATCTGTCGGTGGCGCGCGGCGAGCAGGTGGCGCTGATCGGCCGTAACGGCATGGGCAAGACCACGCTCTTGCGCTCGCTGATGGGACTGGTCGGCGACTGTCGCGGCGAGGTCGATTTTGCCGGGCGCAATATTCGCGGCGCGGCACCGGAGGATATCGCGCGCGCCGGCCTCGCGCTGGTGCCGGAAGGGCGCGGCATTTTCGGATCGCTGACGGTGGAGGAAAATCTCACCATGGCGGCGCGGGCGGGCCGCGATGGCCGTCAGGCCTGGACGCTGACGCGCATCTATCAACTGTTTCCGCGGCTGCGCGAGCGGCGCGGCAATGGCGGGCATCAGTTGTCCGGCGGCGAGCAGCAGATGCTCACCATCGGCCGTGCGCTGATGACCAATCCCGATCTCATTCTGATCGACGAGGCGACCGAGGGTCTGGCGCCACTGGTGGCGCGCGATATCTGGGCGACGCTCGGCGTCATCCGCGGCGAGGGCATCGCCACCATCGTCGTCGACAAGGATTTTCGCAGCCTGGCGAAGATCGCCGATCGCGCCGTGGTCTTGTCGAAGGGCACGGTGGTGTTCAATGGGCCGCCCGGCGAGCTGATGGCACAGCCGGAACTGCTGGAACGTCATCTCGGCGTGTAGGGCGTGGCTACGCTTCGACGACGAGAATGCTTGCGTCGTTCGCGGCACGGATATGCTCGTGCAGCGGCTCCGGCCAGCGCACCACGAGTTTTCCGACGAGATCGTCGAGCGCATCGAGATCGCGCGTGTCGTAGAATGTCGGCTGCGCCGCGCGCGCGATGAAGGCGTGGAGCAACGGCGCGGCGTCATAGTCGTAGACGATGTCGCCAGGGACATTGCCGCGCTCGCGCCGCGTGAACCGGCGGAATGCGGTCAACCGTGCTCCGCCATTCTCGATTGCGATGAACGACAGTACCTCGGGCCATCGCCGAAGCGCGGACCATCCTGCATGCGGTCGTAGGTCGCGAGGGCGGCGGCGCGTTGCACGTCGTCGATGGTGCAGAAATCAGACGAGGCATCGTCCGGATGCAGCGTGTTGCGAATGGCAATGGCGCCGCGGGTTGTCAGTCCGCGTGCACGCAACAGATCGCCGAGCGTGGTCATCTCAGGATGCGATGGTGCGCGGCCGGAACGCGGCGTTGCTGGCCAAGACCGGCGCCACCGCGCCGAGCAGACGCGCCGCCGCGTCATCGACGCTTTGTCCGGCGGTATCCACCACCGTCGAGGCGCGTGCGTAAAGCGGCTCGCGGCTGAGCAGGATGGTGCGCAGTTCCGCCATCGCTGAGCGATCATCGGCCATCGGCCGCAGGTCGCCCTGGCGACGAACCCGCGCCATGTGTTCCTCGGGCTCGGCTTTGAGCCAGATCGTATAGAACGACGACAGGATGAGATCGAATGTCAGCGGTTCGGAAACGATGCCGCCGCCGGTGGCAAGCACCATCAGCTCGTTGCGCGCCAGCAGCTTGCCGAGCGCCGATTGCTCCATCCGGCGAAAGCCTTCCTGGCCGTAGAGCGCGATGATCTCGGCGATCGACAGGCCGTTTTCCTGCTCGATCTCTTTGTTGAGTTCGACAAAGCTCCAGCCGATCTGTTTTGCCAGCATGCGGCCCAGCGTCGATTTGCCGGCACCGCGCAGTCCGATCAGCGCAATTCCCGCAAACGGCGTCTGGCGATGGGCTGCGGCGTCGTTGGGACCCTGGCCCGACAGGATCGCTTTCGCCTGGATGATCTGATGCGGCGAGGCCTGGCGCATCAATTCGCGGATGACGGGCCAGTCCGGCGAAGGTTCGCTGGAGGGAATGAGATCCTCCAGATGCGCGCCCATCGCGTTGGATACCCGGCGCAGCAGTACGATCGACACGTTGCCTTTGCCGCTTTCCAATTGGGCGATGTAACGCTCGGAAATTCCGGAGACTTTCGCCAGCACCTTGCGCGACATTCCGCGCAGGCCGCGCATGGTTCGCACGCGGCGGCCGAGTTCTTCGAGGAAGCTGTCTTCGGGGCTGGAGGGCTCGGTCATGCGGGTGATTGAACTTCCAATCCTGACATGATGGGAAACATAGTGCCGGAAGTGATTGACAGCAAGCGCGTCGGGTGGCTCTATATGAAATATAATTCAGAATAATTCGAAGGCGGGAGGACGCTTGGTGAGCATGCGCTATTCAAACAGCCGGTTGATTAGGGGCACGGCATGACCGCCTCGACGAACTCGTACAATGCTGTGACGTGGCTGCTGGATCGCAATGTGGAAGCCGGGCGAAGCAGCAAGCTGGCCTTTACCGACACCGTCAATGAACTGACCTACGGCCAATTGCAATCGCAAACGCGCCGCCTCGCCAACCTGCTGCGCCGTCTCGGGGTGCGGCGCGAGGAACGCGTCGCGATGATCATGCTCGACACAGTGGATTTTCCCATCGTGTTCTTAGGTGCGATCCGCGCCGGCGTGGTGCCGGTGCCGCTCAACACGCTGCTGACCGCCGAGCAGTATGCTTACATTCTCGCCGACTGCCGCGCGCGCGTGCTGTTCGTCTCGGAAGCGTTGTGGCCGGCCTTGTGCGACGTCGCGGGCCGGATGCCAGATCTCGAACATGTCGTCGTCGCCGGCACGAATGCCGACGGGCAATTGAAGCTCGCCGATGAGATCGCCAGAGAATCCGACCAGTTCACCACCGCCGCCACCCATGCGGATGAGCCGGCGTTCTGGCTCTACTCGTCGGGATCCACGGGAATGCCGAAAGGCGTACGGCATCTGCATGCATCGCTCGCGGCAACCGCCGACACCTATGCCAAGCAGGTGCTGGGTATTCGCGAGGACGATGTCGGGCTGTCGGCAGCGAAGCTGTTCTTCGCTTACGGCCTCGGCAATGCGTTGACGTTTCCGATGTCGGTCGGCGCGACGACGGTGCTCAACAGCGAACGGCCGACGCCCGCGCGGATGTTCGAACTGATGCAAACCTACAATCCCAGCATCTTCTTCGGCGTGCCGACATTGTTCGCGGCGATGCTGAACGACGAGACGCTCAAGAGCGCGACCGGCGGCTCGCGCCTGCGCGTCTGTACGTCGGCCGGCGAAGCGTTGCCGGAATCCGTCGGCAGTCACTGGCGTGAGCGGTTCGGCGTCGACATCCTCGACGGCGTCGGCTCGACCGAACTGCTGCACATCTTCCTGTCGAATGCGCCCGGTGACGTGAAGTACGGCACCTCCGGACGGCCGGTGCCGGGCTATCGCGTGCGGCTGGTGGACGACAGCGGCGCGGACGTGGCCGACGGCGAGGTTGGCGAACTGCTCGTCGATGCGCCGTCCGCCGGCGAAGGCTACTGGAATCAGCGCCTCAAATCGCGGCGGACCTTCGAGGGAAGCTGGACCCGCACCGGCGACAAATATGTTCGCGATGCTGAGGGCCGCTACACCTACTGCGGCCGCGCCGACGACATGTTCAAGGTGTCGGGCATCTGGGTGTCGCCGTTCGAAGTGGAGAGCGCGCTGATCACGCATCCGGCGATCGCGGAGGCAGCGGTGGTGCCGCAGGAGGATGGCGAAGGCCTGCTGAAGCCGAAAGCCTTCGTGGTGCTCAAGCCCGGCGTCGCCGCCGATGGCCTGCACGAGTCGTTGAAGGAGCACGTCAAGCAGACGGTGGGACCATGGAAGTATCCGCGCTGGATCGAGGTGGTTGATGCCTTGCCGAAGACGGCGACCGGAAAGATCCAGCGATTCAAACTGCGCGAGGGATGAAGGGTGCGGTCGTGACGGTGAATGAGAGTGATGCGTTCAGAGCGCACGAGCCGCGTCGTTGTTCCCCTCTTGTGGTTGGATTAGGGAGCGCTGTGAGCTGCGGACTCTGCGCTCGTCGCTACCTTCCTCTCCACCTCTTCCCCGTAAGAGGAAAGAGAGCAGGCCGCGTTCCGCGGAGAGGGGAGCATGCATCATGACAACATTGCCCTCTCAGGGAATACTCGCCATCGACGGCGCGCAGATCGAGTATCGCATGACGGGGCCGATGCCGGACGTCGCGCCGACATTGGTGATGCTGCATGAAGGGCTTGGCTGCGCGGCGCTGTGGGGCGACTTTCAGCAGCGGCTTGCGGATGCGACCGGCTGTGGGGTCTTCGCCTATTCGCGCGCGGGCTATGGCGCATCGAGCCCGGCGCCATTGCCGCGCGATCCGGACTATATGCATGTCGAAGCGCTCGCGGTGCTGCCGCGCGTGCTTGATGCGATCGGTTTTCGGCGCGGCCTGTTGATCGGCCATTCCGACGGCGCGTCGGTCGCAGCGATCTATGCCGGCGGCGTTCAGGACCATCGCGTGCGCGGCATCGCGCTGATGGCGCCGCACTTCATCGTCGAGGACATTTCGATCACGTCGATCGCGCAAGCCAAGGCTGCTTACGAATCCGGTGATCTCAAGCCGAAGCTGGCGCGCTGGCACCGGAACGTCGACAATGCCTTCTACGGCTGGAACGGCGCCTGGCTCGATCCGCGCTTTCGCGACTGGGATATCTCTGATGCGCTCGCTTACATTCGTGTGCCGGTGCTGATCATTCAGGGTGAGAATGATCAATACGGCACTATGCGGCAGATCGAAATCGCGCAGGAGGAATGCTATTGCCCGGTTGACGTCGCGCTGTTGCCCGGCGTCGGTCATTCGCCTTATCGCGAAGCGCCGAATCAGACGCTCGCCGCGCTCGGCGACTTCGCCGATCGCATTCTGCGTGTTCACGAGAATGCCGCCGATCGCGCCGCGTGAGTCATGAGACGAAAGCCATGACACTACAGCCATGGGACGAAAGCCGTGGGACGTGAACGTGCGCAATGCATGAGCGATCCGTCGTCGCGGCTCACTTTGTTTCCGATGCCGGTCTGGGCGCATGTGCCGGGCCAGACCCGCAGCGCGGATCATGCACGGCTTGCCGCGGTGATCGCGCTGGTGCCGGAGCGTTTTGCGCGCGTCGTGCCGGCGGATGATCCGGCGCTGCGTTACGGTCTTGCGCTGAACGATGCCGGGTTCTTTTGGGAGTGCCACGACATTCTCGAGGCGGTGTGGATGGCGGCGCCGCAGCGCGGCCGCGACCGCATTCTGCTGCGCGCCTGCATCCAGGTCGCGAACGCCAATCTCAAATCGAAGATGCAGCGCCATGGCGCAGCGCTGAGACTCGATGCCGAGGCGAGGGCGTGCCTCGACGAATTGCGGCGGCGCGGCCCGGCCGAGGACGCCGACAGTTTCGCGGCCCGTTTCGATGCCGCGGCGCTCGCGGGATTCTTGCGGCCATCCGATGGCCGTATCCCGGCAGCAATGCGGCGGCCGGTTTTGCTGGGCTCGTTTCTTGCGATATGAAACAAAATGCATGTTTCGCGGCTGGACAGGTCAAGTGACATGCATTATGATGCATATTAACCGACAACACGCGACAGACAGGGTAGGCATATGGCCGGTGACACGCGGGCGCTTGCCAATGGCGGCAAGTACATCGACTTCCAGACCGATCCGAGCCGCTACCGGCACTGGACAATCGACGTCGATGGCGAGGTCGCCACCCTGACCATGGACGTCGACGAGAACGGCGGCCTGTTCGAAGGCTATCAGCTCAAGCTCAACTCCTACGATCTCGGCGTCGACATCGAACTCGCGGACGCGGTGCAGCGGCTGCGCTTCGAGCATCCCGAGGTGAAGGTGGTGGTGATGCGCTCCGGCAAGAACCGCGTGTTCTGTGCCGGCGCCAATATCAGGATGCTGGCGGGCTCCACCCATGCGCACAAGGTCAACTTCTGCAAGTTCACCAACGAGACCCGCAACGGCCTGGAAGACTCCAGCGAGAACTCCGGCCAGAAGTTCATCTGCGTCGTCAACGGCACCGCGGCCGGCGGCGGCTACGAACTGGCGCTCGCCACCGATCACATCATCATGGCGGATGATGGTGCGGCGGCGGTGGCGCTGCCGGAAGTGCCGTTGCTCGCGGTGCTGCCGGGCACCGGCGGGCTGACCCGCGTGGTGGACAAGCGCAAGGTGCG